>Ga0163150_10001873_pt1 | contig 34162 bp, 27 predicted proteins | sample OliLakLV19P2IB_FD_148628 | JGI IMG/M metagenome (GOLD analysis project Ga0163150, IMG submission 148628) | Freshwater microbial mat bacterial communities from Lake Vanda, McMurdo Dry Valleys, Antarctica - Oligotrophic Lake LV.19.P2.IB | ecosystem: Environmental > Aquatic > Freshwater > Lake >... | reverse complement strand
TTGTTTTTCTTCAACTTTGGACATCGGAGTGATGCCTCAAAAATCCAATGCGAAACGGGTGTCCGTTGAAACTTCGGTTTTCTATTCGTAACGATAAATAGTCAATTTTGACCCACAGATTTTGCGGAAGAGCCAAGAGGGGTCCTCAGGTAAATCTGTGGGTGAAATGTTTAAGAAGTAGCGAGGTTGGTAGGCGGCTCTGCGATTAGGTTTACCGCATATGGGCCAAAATCGGAAAGGAAGTGAGTGCTCATCGCTGAGCACCCAAGCTTCCGATTTCGGCACTTGAGTCGGCGCTCGGGCTGCACCTCTGCATTGCCCTATCCTCCGCTCAAGTTCGTTCAACGTACGGTAGTCAATCGATGGAAGCAAGCATCTGGCAAAGAATAAAGTGCATCGTGGAGTCGCGTTTCGTAAACTGTTGTTTCTCAAGACATCAATTGCCGAAACAACGAACTCCAGATGCAACTCAAAACTATCCTCAACTCGATCGAAAAATACAAGAGCTTTGTTTACCAGTCAAAACACCAACAGCCTTCGCTTGTTTGAGGACTAGTCCTCAGCTCGACTATTATCGTCGCACATTTTGACGATTTTCGGATTGAATTGGGCGATGACGTCCACCAAGTCTGTCTGAGCTGCCATGACTTGGTGGATGTCCTTGTAGACGCCAGGCGCTTCGTCGGCACCGGCTGAAAGGACGCGAATTCCCTTTTCCAACAAATCGTTTCGGACAGCTTTCCATCGAAATTTGTTTCGTCCAGCTGTTCGACTCATGCATCGACCAGCTCCATGCGATGCCGAGTTGAGGCTTTGCGGATTTCCGCGACCGCGCACGACAAACCCAGGCGTCGCCATCGAACCAGGAATGATCCCCATTTGACCTTGGCCAGCAGGCGTCGCGCCCTTGCGATGAACGATCAATTCGCGTCCTTGGTGAATTTCTTTCCAGGCGAAATTGTGATGATTCTCGACGCCAGCGATGATGCGAGCGCCCAGAAACTTGCTAACCAATCGATGGATGACATCGTGATTGGCGGCGGCATAGTCTCCCATTAAACTCATTGCCGCCCAATATTCCTGACCCGCTTCACTTTCAAGTTCGAGCCAAGCAAGGTATCCGAACGCGTCGGTATATTTGCGAGGCAATCGAGCTCGGGCAATGCCGCTATAGACCGAACATACGCTGGCTCCTGTGCCTCGGCTTCCACTATGGCTTAGCACGGCAGTGTACGTTCCAGCGTCCAGCCCAAGGGCCTCGTCGCGATCTGCGATTTCCAGCGTTCCAAACTCGACGAAATGATTCCCCGATCCGCTAGTGCCCAGTTGTTTTCGAGCGACATCCTTTTTTTCGCGAGTCGTCCTGGTCACGTTCCAATCTTGGTCCATAACCGGATGATCTTGTGGCGTTTCGTGCGTTGAACCGATCCCGAATCGCGTAGCTCGACCGAGTACGTCTTCAAAACGCGACGGGCTTTTATCGAGCAACTTTGGATCGATGTCGAATACCGAGAGTTTCATTCGACACGCGATGTCGACTCCGACTGCATACGGAATCACCGAGCCTTCGGTGGCTAGAACACCGCCGATCGGCAGACCGTAGCCGACGTGAGCGTCTGGCATGAGGGCTGCCGCAACGGCCATCGGCAAAGAGCAAGCTTGACGCATTTGCCCGTGAGCCGCCGGGTCGATATCAGTCCCCCAGGTCGGATAGGCTACTGGCTCGCGAGCTGGTAAAGTTCGATCTTCGATCAAACTGCAGGCAAGGGTCCCCCAGACTTCGTCGGTAAGAAATTCTTGCGGTGCGGCGACGACACGTTTTATCGATTGCTTGATTTCTCGATTCCGAGGATGCTCGCTTTGAACCACTTTTTGGATGGCGGCGATCGCATCGTTGACGCAATAAAGCGGTATTCCGAGCTTTTCCAGTTGTCGAGCGTTCATGGCTAACTCAGTTTCTTAGTTGATTTTACCGAGCCTTGTGACAGGCCGTTCGTTGCGAAAGTTCACCGAAAGTAAGCGAAGCTCTTGCGTTGAAAAGGGCGTTACCTATAATCTGACGTTCTACCGGATGGGTCTCTAGTCACTTAGAGGTTCAATTGGATGGAAACGGGCATGCTGCCGTGTGATCCCTATTGCGGGTGTAGCTCAGTTGGTAGAGCACAACGTTGCCAACGTTGTTGTCGACGGTTCGAATCCGTTCACCCGCTCTTCATCACATAACGCTAGCTGCCTTTTTTCGTTTCAATAACCCGGTTTTTCAACCTTTTTGTACCCAAATACACGGACAGAATAGCATGTCGACCGTTACGGAATCTGCGGTAGAACGCTTGGATTTGCAAGTCAAAGTCAATAAGCCCGGAGCGTGCGAACGTCACGTGGTCGTCGTCGTTCCGCGAAAAGACGTCGACCGGTACTTCAAAAAAGCCTTTGACGAACTTGGTCCCAAGGCCGAGATGCCCGGTTTTCGCGTCGGCAAGGCGCCTCGAAAGCTGCTCGAAAGCCGGTTTCGCGAGCAAATCACGGAACAAGTCAAAAGTTCCTTGGTAATGGACTCGCTCCAACAAGTCACCGAAGGGGGCGATTTTTCAGCGATCAGCGAACCGGATATGGATTACGGTGCCGTTCAGATTCCTAAGGATGGCGACTTTACTTTCGAATTCAAGATCGAAGTCCGCCCCGAATTCGATACGCCGAATTGGAAAGGCCTCAGTCTGACTCGGCCTGTCCATGTCATTACCGATAAAGACGTCGACGAACAGCTCTCGAAAACACTCACCCGATTTTCTGAAGGTGAACCTGTCGATGGTGAAGCGAAGGCTGGCGATACACTTCTTTTGAATATCGACTTTACCTATGAAGGCAAACTGCTCAGCGTCATCGAAGAAGAGAAGATCGTTCTCCGAAACAAACTCAGCCTGGCCGATGCGGTTATCGAAGATTTTGACAAACTGATGGTCGGAGTTCGCGAAGGTGAAACGCGATCTACTAAGGTCAAGATTTCCAATTCGACGTTCAATGAAGAATTCCGCGGCAAAGAAGTCGACGCCGGAATTGAAGTTATCGAGATTCGTCGCTTGAGCGTCGATGACCTGCGCGCGGCCGTGCTCGAAGAACTCGGCTTCGACGATGTTCCTGAACTGCGCGAATTCGTCCGCAGCGAACTTGATAAGCAACAGACGTATTACCAACAGCAAGAAATTCGCAAGCAGGTTACGGCGGTCCTGACCAAGGATGCTCAGTGGGAAATGCCGTCTGAAATGGTCAATCGTCAAACCAATCGCGAGTTGCAGCGGCAAGCGTTGGAGTTGCAACGAAGTGGCTTTAGCGCCGATGATGTGAAGAGCTATCTCAACGTGGGTCGCCGAAATGCTCGAGAGATGACGATCGCCGCCCTTCGCGAACATTTTGTTCTCGAAAAAATTGCCGAGGATTTGAAGATCGAGCCGACATCGGAAGATTATGATGCCGAAGTCGATTTGATTGCCGAAAATTCTTCGTCCAATCCGCGCAAAGTTCGAGCACGACTGGAAAAAACCGGTCAGATGGACGCGCTGCGAAATCAGATCATCGAGCGTAAAGTCGTCGAGATGGTAACCGCCGAAGCGAAGCTGACCGACAAAGAAGATTCTTCGTTTTTGCGAAAGATGCCGGAAGAATCGGCAATCGAATTCGTGATCGCTCCGCTCGATTCCGATATCCCCGAAGCGAAATACGACAATAAGTCAACCGATGGCCAGCCAGAAGGTGCCACGGTCAAACTACAACCGTAGTATTCGATCGACGACGTTTGGAAAGAATCGCCCAGCCCAGACAAATCCTTTGCCGCCCAGCGAGATAATGATTTCGCGGCGCGAGCGAACGAGGCCGGCGATTGCAATTCTTGCAACCTTCTGTGGAGACATGCTCCCCATCGATCGGCTGGTTTGCTTCGGATCGGTATCGATCAACGAATCGAAGAATTCGGAGCGTGTCGTGCTAGGGCTGATCTGAAGGACTTCGATTTTTTCGCTCGCCAGTTCGCAGCGTATCGCTTCCGACCAACCTCGCAGCGCAAATTTCGCTGCACAGTACTCGCTCTTCATCGGCACGCCGCGGTGGCTTAGAACCGATCCGATGTTCATGATGGCAGGTCGCGTCCCCTTCCGTAGCAGTGGCAGTAGTAATCGCGTCAATTCAACAGGCGCAAAAAAATCGATTTCCATGACTCGCCGCAACCGATCAGGATGCGAAGCTGAGAATCCACCGATCGCACCAGCCCCTGCGTTGTTCACCAACACATCCAACGCTTGCCAATGTGCTTCACACCACGAAGCCAACTGAGTTCGGAAATTCGCGTCGGTGATGTCGCCTGCCAGTATCTCAATCGATCCGTTGGAACGGTGAGCAATTTTCTTTGACGAGAACTCTTCGACGACTTGATCCAGTCGTTTTTCTCGGCGAGCTGCCGCTAAGACGTGCGCACCTCGCTGTGCAAGTTGTAAAGTCATCTCGCGACCAATACCGCTCGACGCACCGGTCACCAGGATACGCAAACCATCAAGTTTTCGGCGCACTGTATTTATTTAGAAGAAAGTGAATGGACGATTCGTCGAATCATTGCCGGGCATTCCAAATCTGAACGTCATCAAAGAGAACGCCTTTGCCAGAAACCGTGAAATGGAAACTGCTCTTGGTTTCATGAGCGATGCCTGGCGATTTTAAGTAACCCACCGGTTTGTCATCCAAACAAACCCGCATCTGTTCGCCGACGATTTCAATGGAAACCTTGTACCAGATTTTTTGCTCGACGGCGATCGGAGTTGATGAACTTCGCCCGACAAGGAGCTTATCGGCATCCTGTTTTCTCGCATCGTCTTTGCGCATTTCAAAGATATCGTTTCGCATGACACCTTCCTTGTCGTCGCCCAGTCGCACCACCTTTGGAGCGAAGGCGACTCGGCAGATATGTCCGGCGTGCGAGCCTGTGAAAGTCTGGTCATCGAATACGGCGTTGAATCCGCTCGAACCATCGAGCCGAAATTTGAATTCGACGATAACGTCTTTCATCGGGCGATAGACACGTCCTACGGCACCGTGATCGTCGCGAGTTTGAAGGCCTTTCAGCAACCCGTCCTCGATGGTGAACGTCGGGATCAACGACTTCCAATCGCCAAGCTCGGTTCGGTCGAAAGAATCCGATAAGAGCTGTTCACCCTTCGATGCCAAAGGTTTGGTTGGAACATCGGCAGCAACGCAAGCCAATGGAAATGCAACGCAAACGAAGAACAGGATTTTCATATTAGGATCGATTTCTAGGTAGATGACAGGACTATGGCGACATCAGGTCGATGGCGGCTGCGGTCATACTCACTATACCTGTTTCGAGTGACGGTTCTAGGTCGGGGTAGAAATAGGCCGAATGCAAGCTTGGTAGCGGCTGATGGCTTAGCTTGAATCGTTCGAGCCGTTCCGGTGCGATGACTCCCAATCGGTACATCAATATCGGCACGCCGGCTAAGCCATATTGGCTAAAGTCCTCGCCGCCCATGACTTGTTCGGCTGCTTGAACTCGCTGAGGTCCAAGGGTTTGTTGGAATGTTTTTATGAGCCGTTCTGTCAGACCTCGATCATTCTCCAAAGCGGGCGTGCCTTCCGAGATTTTGATTTCCGGTTCAGGTGCCCCGTAGGTTGCCGCAATTCCTTTGGCGCGTCGCTGGATAGCATCCAAAAGCAACTTGCGAACTTCGGGAGTGTAGCTGCGAACGGTAACCTGTAAGTGGCAGCGGTCGCCGATAATGTTGTGCTTAGTGCCGCCATGAATCGAGCCGACGGTGATCACGGCCGGTTCGGTCGGCTTTATCTCTCGGCTCACGATGGCTTGAAGGCTCATCACTAGTTCGGCAGCTTGAAGGATCGGATCGATCGTGTTCTCGGGAGAAGCACCGTGCCCGCCGCGACCGATAACTTCAATATCGACACTATCGACATTCGCTAAAATGTATCCGCTTCGAACACCGATCGTGCCAGCGGGAGTCGCAGATTCGACATGCAAAGCCAATGCATAGTCAGGCTTGGAAAATCGCGTGAACAACCCGTCCTTTAACATGGCGAGCGCACCGCTTCCGCGTTCTTCGGCAGGCTGACCGATCAACATGAGTGTCCCTTGCCACATTTGCCGGTGAGCGGCAAGAAAGCGTGCTGCTCCGGTGATTGCCGTCATGTGAAGATCGTGGCCGCAAGCATGCATGACCCCTGTTGGCGTTCCGTCTTCGGTTTTTGTTTGTACTGTCGATGCGTACGGCAGTTCGGTTTTTTCTGTCACGGGGAGCGCATCCAAATCGGTTCGAAGCATGACCGTTGGCCCTTTACCATTTTTCAAGACAGCGACAACACCTGTTCCACCGACGCCTTCGGTGACTTGGAAACCGGCTGTCGTCCAAAGTTTTGCTAAGAATGCCGCCGTTTCCTTCTCGGCAAATGAAACTTCAGGATGCGTGTGCAAGTGCACGTAATTTGCGACCAACGACTCTGTCTCTTGGGCTACCCATTTCTCCAGAATTTGGATCTGTTCCGGACTAGGTGGAGCTGCGGTTGAGTCGACTGCCGGTAAGCAGACAATACCGTTCAGTAAAAAACAAAAATAGATTCTGACTTTGTAGAGCATGACGGTCGGTTCCAGATAGGCTATCGTAAATGAACTATGGGCTTGGCGATTTTCGCTTCAGCTCGTTCCTTGCCGAAGTTCGTCAAAGTAGCACACGATAGCAATGTAACAGGTGGATAGATGGATTTGGAGTCAACTCGCGTTGCAATGCTCTTTAAATTTGGATCGATTTTCGCGTTCGTAGCGGCCTTGTACGGAGTTTCTTCCGCATCGGAATTCCCGAGTTGGTCAAATTCGAATATCCGCGGGACGCCGGATCCCCCGAAACCTTACGTGGTCGAAAGGGTCTATCCAAAACTCGAATTTAAACAGCCGGTCGAAATTATGCCGTTGGCAGATACCGGAAGAATGCTGTTGCTCGAGGTCGGTGGTAAGGTCCATACCTTTCTCGATCGCGATGACTGTGAACAATCCGATGTTGCGCTCGATCTGTCACCTATCGTGCAAAACTTTATGCGATCGTTCGGGATAGGCATTCACCCTAATTTCAAACAGAACCGTGAAATATTTATCGTCTATGCGTTAAATCCAATCGCGAGACCCGATGGCACCCGTCTCAGCCGTTTTCGAATGACGGAAAGTGATCCGCCGTTAATCGACCCTTCCAGCGAAGAAATCTTGCTCACGTGGGCTTCGGGTGGCCACAACGGATCCGCGGTTCGATTTGATAAACAGGGCTACCTCTATTTTTCGGCAGGCGATGGCGCTCGCCCTTTTCCTCCCGACGAATACAACGTCAGCCAAGATCTCAGTGATCTTCGAGCGACGATTTGCCGAATCGATGTCGATCATCGCAGCGCTGGTCTCGGATATAGCATCCCGCCAGATAATCCGTTCATTGGAGTCCCCAAAGCCAGACCGGAAATATGGGCTTTCGGATTTCGAAATCCGTGGCGGTTCTCGATCGATCCGATGACACAAACCTTGATGTGCGGCGACGTTGGTTGGGAACTTTGGGAATTGGTCCATCGAGTTGAACGCGGCGGAAACTATGGATGGAGTATCTTCGAAGGGCCACAAACCATTCGAAGCGATATCGAGCCCGGACCATCGCCGATTCGACATCCTTTGTTCGCTTATCCGCATACTGACGGTTTATCCGTAACAGGTGGACTCATCTATCGAGGTCAAGCGATCAAGGAATTAGACGGGACGTATGTCTATGGCGACTATGTAAACGGGAAAGTATGGGGACTGCGATTCGAAGGCGATAAAGTTACATGGCAATCGGAAATCGCGAATACAAGTTTGCCAATCATCACATTCTCGCAGGATCGCAAAGGTGAAATTTTAGTGATGAGTTTTGGTGGATCGATTCATCGCTTGATTCGAAATCCCGCACCCGATCGAAGTACCGACTTTCCTCGAAAACTAAGTCAAACCGGATTGTTTACGGATGTGAAGAATCTCGAACCATCACCCGGCGTTCTGCCTTATCGATTGAACGCGATGGCCTTCGAGGATGACGCGACAAGCAGCTACGTCGTGGGATTGCCCGATCGTGGCGCGATCACCATGACGCAGCAAAAAAGACAATGGGTATACCCGAAGAACTCCGTATTCGCCAAGACGGTTTCGATTCCGGTACCGAATCAGTCGCCTTCCGCTCCCTTATCAAACGCAAATGGAACTACATTTCGACGTTTGGAAACACAAGTCCTGCATTTTGACGGCGTTAGCTGGAATCCATACTCCTATCTTTGGAATGAACAGCAAACCGATGCCGAGTTAATCGGTCCGGAAGGAACCAGCATTGAAATAAAATCGGCAAACAGCTTGTCGACCAACAAAACGTGGAGAGTTCACAATCGCTCGGAATGCATTAGTTGCCATAACTCACCGTCCGGAACCATCGCCGGTTGGGACTTTGCAAACTTGTCTGGCCCATCGTTGACGTCTCCAGAGCGAAGTCAGTTGGACGAGTTACAACAAATGGGCTTAGTTACCGGGACGATTAAATCCGCGTGGTTAGCCCAAAGTATGGTGAATCCGTCCGACGAGAACGCGAAATTAGAATCGCGGGCTCGATCGTATCTTTCCATCAATTGCTCGCACTGTCATTGTCGCGGCGGAGGTGGAACGGTGGCGCTCGAACTAACGTTCGCAAATACCTTGGAAGCCATAAATGCCATCGATCAACTGCCGACGCAAGGTACGTTCGGCATTAAGGACGCACGTGTCATCACGGCAGGAAATCCGTATCGCTCCGTTCTTTACTATCGCTTGGCGACCTGCGGAGCAGGGCACATGCCGAAAATATGGAGTCGGGAAAATGATGCCCATGGAATACAGTTAGTCCACGATTGGATTCGCGAACTCCCAACGAACGATCATAGGAGCACCGAAAATTCGGAAACCGTCGATCGTGTTGCGGCGGAAAACCTTTCGCTATCGAACCTTTCGCTATCGACGGACAAAGCTTTGGAATGTTTTAACCAGGTACTTTCGGGACAATCTTCTTTTGACGACGAGAACCTGAAGACTTTTAAAGGAACAAACGATCCGATCGTGCGCGGGTTGGCAGAACGATTTATCCCGGTTTCCGAAAGAGTGCAGCGTCTCGGTACGAAAATCGACCGCCAACAGATTCTGGCACTTCAAGGTAGCGCCATGTCCGGAGCGAATCGCTACCGTGAATCGTCGGCAATGTTATGTCGCAACTGCCATCGCATTGCGGGAGTCGGCCAATCCGTAGGCCCCGATCTCGATGGCATCGCTAAGAAGCGAAAGCGAGAAGAACTACTGGAAAGTCTTTTAGAACCATCGAGAAGCATTGAACCGGCTTTCCAAAGTCATACGATCCTAACGGACCAAGGAGCGACGATTACCGGATTGCTTGTCGAGCGATCGGATCAAGCGACAACGTTGCGATCGGCCGATGGAAAGCTCCATACGATTGCCTCTGAAGATATCGAAGAAGCACGCGCTTTAGGAATATCGCTCATGCCAACCGATTTAGCTGCCGACATGACAGCAGAAGAATTAGCCGATCTACTTGCGTTCCTTGAATCGCTGAAGTGATCCCCAACGAAATGCCAATCCTTTGAGAGACTTATCACTCGCTAAAAAAATTGCCTTCAGTCTCTCTACGACGATCGCGATTCTTGCTCTGGTCGAGTTTGCGTTGTCGCTTGCGGGCATCGAGCCTGTCACGAAGCTCGATGATCCTTTCGTCGGCTTTTCAAATCAGTTGCCGCTGGTGGAATCGTCCGTCGATAGTCAGGGACACGCGATCATGTCGGTCGCCAAAAATAAAACGCACTGGTTCAATAATCAGTCCTTTCCCTCAAAAAAACCGCCAAACACATTTCGCATCTTCTGTTTAGGTGGATCGACGACGTACGGGCATCCGTATTGGGATCCAACTTCGTATTCACGCTGGCTGAGAGAACTTTTGCCGTTAGTGGATCCATCGCAAAACTACGAGGTCATCAATCTTGGCGGAATTAGCTATGCGAGCTACCGAGTTGCCAACGTCATGGAGGAAATGACCCAGTACGAACCGGATCTGTTTATCGTCTACAGTGTTCATAATGAGTTCCTCGAACGCCGCACCTATGCCGCGATGTTTGACCAATCGCCCATTATGCTGCAATTGGAGTCGGCGTTATCGAAAACAAGAATCTGGAGCATGATGGATCGAGTGCTTCGCAACCGAGCACAACAGGATCCCAAAGTGTTGGCAAAAGATAAAAAGGTCGATGTCCTGCCGGCCGAAGTCGACGAGATTCTAAATCACACCATCGGACCGGTCGATTATCATCGCGACGCTGATTGGAAATCGAAAGTCCTAAACCATTACGAATTCAACTTGAATCGAATGGTACAAATCGCACGACAAAGCGGAGCCAAGATCCTTTTCCTGACGCCAGCTTCCAATGAAAAAAATTGTTCACCCTTTAAGAGCGAACTGGATCAAAACCTGAGTGACGCCGATCGGCAGCAAGTGCAATCGCTCTTAAGACAAGCCTATACCGAGGAAACCGACGACAATCCCGATAAAGCCATCGAACTGCTTCAAGCCGCGATTTTGATCGACGTAGAATCTGCCGAGCTTCACTATAGGCTTGGTAAATTGCAGTTTTCGCAGCGTCAGTTTAGCCAGGCCATGGCATCATTTCGCCGAGCGCTCAATGAAGACGTCTGTCCGATACGCGCGGTCGATGGAATAACCGCAGCCATACGACGTGTCGCAGAACGTCAGAATGTTTCGGTCGTCGATTTCGAAGCCAAGCTCCGTGCCCTTTGTTTGCAACAGCATGGGCATTCCATTCTTGGCGACGAGTATTTCATGGATCACGTACATCCTTCGGTCGAGGTCCATCAACAGATGGCTCGCTGGATCCTTCAAAGTCTCCAAGAAACGAAAATGGTGGCGGGAAAGCGATTGAGCGATCCGACGATTTTTTCTCAGGTCGAGCGCGTAGCGGAAAAGATTCACGGCGAGATCGATTCGACATCGTATGGAATTGCGCTGCGAAATTTAGCCAAAGTCCTTCACTGGGCTGGGAAATTTGATGAGGCTGAACCGAGGGCCCGCGAAGCGATAGCGTTGCTGCGCGATGACCCAGAAAGCCAATTCGTATTGGCCGATTGCCTTAGGAACACCGGTCGCAGCGATGAGGCGATCGTTGAATTCGATCGGCTATTCGCGACAAGCAACGAATTTGAACGCGCTTACCATCCATTCGGCGATCTCTTAGCAAAGCAAGGACTGTATGAAGCCGCCAAAGCATATCTCTTATTAGCAAGCCTACGTGAACCGCAAGATGCCAGGATTTTTTACACGCTGGGTGTCGTGCATCTCAATTTAGGTGAATACGCATTTGCCGTCGAATCGTTGGTTGAATCCGATAGGCTGTTACCGAACAATTCGTATACGAATTACTTTCTGGCGCAAGCGTACGTCGGTAACAATCAACCGGAAGCGGCAATACGATTGTTAAAAAAGGGATTGGATCAAGGCTTCGAGGTCGCTAGCACACACTTTGCTTTGGGGATGTTGTACTTCGAACAAAGCGAGATGCAGAAGGCTATTAAACACCTCGAGTCGGCGGTCGAACTCGATCCAGGGTTTGAGGAAGCTATCAAGTATCTGGAAATCGCGCGATCAAAATAAATAGTATCGTTGTATGTTTTCGACATCTAATTTATTTCGGGCAAGCTGTTCGTTTCGTCCCAGCGCCAATCGGCTAATTGCTCCAATTGGGTCTTAAGTGCATTCCTTGCTCGACTCAATCTTGAGCGAACGGTTCCGATCGAAATGTCGAGAATACTCGCGATATCTTCGTAGGATAAATCCTGCATCTCGCGAAGAGTTAGAATGACACGATGGTCATCGGAAAGTTCGAGCAGCGCGTTGCGAAGTTGCTCGACGTTCTCGTTCCTAACCATATTGTGATCAGGCGCTTCGATATGCGACGCTGGTTCGGACCCCGTGCTTTCGCGAGCGTGATCGAGTGATAAGGTCTCTTTGCGTCTTCGACGTCGAGAGAGAGCATTGTTGAAGGCAATACGGTACAGCCAGGTAAAAAAGCGGCTGTTGTGCTGGAACATATCCAGCTTCAGATAGGCTTGTATGAACGATTCCTGTACGACATCCTCCGCCTCGTCTGGATCTCCGATCACACTCAGAACGCAGGCATACAAGCGATCTTGGTGTCGTGTGACCAAAATACCGAACGCCGAGCTTTCACCCTGCAGTGCGGAATGAATCAACTGAGTTTCGTCGTTCACGCTAGCGATAGAAGAGGAGGATGGCGGATAATCCACCGATTAGAACATCCTCAATCGTGAACGGTAGCTAGGCTGTTGTCAAATCCAGACTTTACCGTAATCATCGTCCAGTGCAAATCTCTTAGCAAATTCGCTAAGGTAACATCGTTATCGACGCCAAACTTCTGCAAAATTCGCTTTCGGTGCCGGGCCACCGATTGAAAGGATGTCCCGCAATCGTTGGATATCTCTTTCATAGAATTCCCTGAAATCAGGGCGTGAGCGACTTCTCGCTCGCGGTCTGTGAGTGCCTCAAGTCCAGCGTGGACGAACTGTTTTCTTTCCAATGCAACTTGCGACTCACAACATTTTTCGAGTGTTTCGAAGACGCGGCGGAGTAAAAAATCGGGCGGAATAGTCTTCTCCAAGAAATCTGTGGCTCCCGCCTTGAATGCTCGAGAGCACTTGGAAACATCGCCGAAAGCCGTGTGGATGAGAAACGGCAGCGTCCAACCTTCATGGGCTAAACGATAACAAAACTCGATTCCGTTTCCGCCATAAAACTGAAGCTCGCTGACGATACAGCCAATGGACGTCTTTTTTGCTCCTTCGAAAAAATTCGGAGGGGAATCGAAATTCGCTACGTGAATTCCGTGTGGTTCTAAGAGTTTTCGGCAGGATTGGATGAAATGAGAATCAGGATCGACTAAGAAAACGGTCGGGACAAGCAACATTCAATAGACTCCGTGGCGCTCCACTTTGACCAAGATCGTTTCAGGGTGACTAGACTTCTGATGATAAGGATCGCAATGGATCTAACGATCAAGGTGCGTCGACTAAACACTATCGCCGCACAAGGGTTTCGGAAATTTCACAAATTTTATGAGTACCGAATTTTTTCGTTTCAGCGACCCACTCCCCATGTTACAGAAAAAGCGATTTTCGGGTAAGATTTGTCTCACTTTTGCGGCTTTCCGGGAACGTTCCTTTTCTCAATCGCGAGCGATCATGCCTCACAAACAGACCTACGATAACGTCATACAGACCGTCGCCAACACTCCCATGATCCGGATTAACAAGCTGATTCCGGCTGGTCAGGCGACCGTTTTTGCGAAGTGTGAGTTCTTTAATCCGCTTAACAGCGTCAAAGACCGAATCGGTATGGCGATGATCGAAGACGCTGAAAAATCAGGGCGTTTGACGAAGGAAACACACATTATCGAACCAACCAGTGGCAATACGGGGATCGCTTTGGCGTTTGTCGCGGCAGCAAAAGGTTACCGCCTAACGCTGACGATGCCCGAGTCGATGTCGGTCGAGCGTCGGGCACTTCTCAGAGCCTTGGGAGCGAACCTAGTTCTCACACCGGCCGGAGAAGGGATGCGTGGTGCCATCGCCAAAGCTGGCGAAATGGTCTCTCAAGACTCGTCCGGTTGGATGCCTCAGCAATTCGAGAATCCATCGAACCCAGCCGTCCATGAACGAACCACTGGCCCGGAAATATGGGCCGACTCGGCCGGTAAGATCGACGCAATCGTGGCCGGGGTAGGAACCGGTGGCACCATCACCGGCGTGGCTCGGTATATCAAAAAACTCAATCCAAATTTCAAAGCCATTGCGGTCGAACCCAAGCATTCTCCCGTCATCAGCGGCGGACAACCGGGCAAGCATCGGATTCAGGGAATCGGTGCCGGGTTTATCCCCAAGAATCTCGACATGTCGATCGTCGATGACGTGATCCAGGTCGATGATGAAACGGCCTTCGAGTGGGGACGACGACTGGCCAAAGAAGAAGGCATCATGGCCGGGATCAGCAGCGGTGCCAACATGTGGGCAGCCGCTCAAGTTGCAGCCCGCCCTGAGTTCGCTGGAAAACGAATTGTTACGATAATGTGCAGCCTCGGTGAACGTTACCTTTCGACACCGCTTTTTGGCGATCTTGCCAATTAGTTCTAGCCGAGTCCGTGTCGAGCAAAAATCTCGTCCAGCATTTGTCGCTCTCGCTCCAAATCGGGCCAATCAAGGTTGTCGATCGAAGAATCCTCATCGAGTTCGGACAAGGTCACAAAGCGTTGTGGGGTTTCGGTATCGTTATCGAACGGTCGAATCGATTCCTGCACCGTTTGCTGAATTACATCGAGTAACGATTCTACTTCCGCATAGAGTTCGGCAGTCGCGATCCCAATCGATGATACCGACTCGATTGCCGGTGCAGCTTCATTTGCGACGTCTGCCGCTTCCATGGAATGGCTTGAAGGAATACTAGCGTCGACTTGCCAGCCCAAGGAATTCTCGAGTGTTCTTGTTTCAATCAACTGGCTGCTGATGTAAGTTTTTGACGACGCGAAGCCACGCGCGATGCGTGACCATTGGGTGTCTTGGTATCCAACTAAGTCGGCTCCGGCGATGAGACTATTTCGATCGGACGCGTAAACCGACGCAACATCCTTACCGCCGGCCGACGAAATAGCTTCCACATTTTCAAAGAACCGTGTATACGAAAAGAAACCAGCTCCCACCATCGATGCGATATCGCCACTGGTGTAATACGTATCAGACGCCTTCGAGTCATACAGCGTCGCCGAATCGATTCCACCCGCGTTGGAGTAAGCATAAACTCGTTCAAAACCCGATGCATAGTTAAAGAAATCGTTGCCGGAAAGGCTGCTAAACTGAGGTCGAACGCTCAGTCGATCATCGCCGACTGAGTCATAAAAGTAAGCTGTATCTTCGCCGCCTTGTTCGCCATTCACATACGTTCGCTCGATATCTGTCACCTGAAAACGGTAGCCGGAACCAACTAACTCGACGTTGCGCGGACGTGCCGTCAGTGTGTCGTCCGAGGTTGAACCATCGAGATAGACGCGATCGGAGCCTCCACCGCCGGCGTATTCGATTTGCTCGATCGATTGCAATTGTAGCGCAATTTGCTGGTTCTCGATCGTCGACAAATTAGGTCGTAGGTCGACCTTTTCCGATAGACTGCTCCCTAGAATCCTTACCGTATCGCCGCCGGTGTCCAAGTCGACGTTTAAGTGGCCAATTGCTCCGCTTGGATAGGAATATGCGATGTTTCCGAATTTCAATTCGAGGCCTTGCGACACGTTGACATCCAGTTTATCCGCGTTAGCCGTTCCTAAAACGTTCAAGGTCGATCCATTGCGATGGACGAGATTGGCGATCCAAAGGTCGGCGTCATTACCGGCAGAGCTTGGAGCGTGAATCGTCCATTTGGATCCAATCGATGCGTCGATATCGATCCGCCACTGCCCATTTTCGAGTGTTGTATCGCGGAAGACTGCGCCTTCACTGCTTCGAACTTCAAGCGTTCCATTTTTTGCATGATCGCCATGAACTACGATCGACAATAGTCCGTCATGTGAAGCTTCCAAAGAAAAAGATTTGCCTACGACGTTCGATAGTTCTCGATAGTCGACCAATCCGATGTCGGTCGGCGGCGAGGCATGGTCGATGGTCGGATCGGACGGTGCAAAATTCCAATTCAATGAATAGCTACCAATTTGATCTGAGTCAGCGAGTGCGATCGCGTACGAATGGCCAGCTTTTAATGTCAAACTTGCAGTATGCGGATCGGCTACTTGCGTTGCTTGACCGTCCATCCATACCGACCAACTGGTGTCTTGAAGCCATTTCGAATCGACATCAACGTTCAAGACGCCGTCGCTCGATGGCGTGAAACGATATACGTCGCGATCGCCGAGCGTATTGATCCATCCATTGGTGCGAAAGCTGTTTTGCAGATCGACGAGCTTGGCGTTCTCCCAATGATCGCCGAAATCGTCGGTCGGAAACAGCGTGCTGATAGCACGTCCAAGATTTAGTCGATCGTAGGCTGTTTTGGTAACGCTATCCCAAACGGAGTCGGCGGTATCGTTCATCCATTGGTAGATATCTTGCGGAGTAATTGAACTGCGACCGACCATCTCCATTGCTTGGCGGACTAAGACTGCCGAACCAGTGACATAGGGAGCTGCCATACTGGTTCCACTGGCGACGGACCAATCGTTGACTATTCCGTCACTTCCGAGAACGTGATCAGGGACGGTGCTCAGAATTTGTCTGCCGGGTGCTGCAAGGACACGTTCATTTCGTTGGCTAAAGTCGCTGAGTTGTCCATTGACATCAACCGATGCGACCGGAATGACATAGGGACTTGCTGCGGGATAACTTAGCCCGGGCGTATTGTATTGCTTGAATGAATTACCCGCCGAAGCAACGACGACGATCCCGTCTTGCTGGAGCTGCACAAGCTCATCTTCGAGAATTCCCCAGCTCGGAACGACATCTGAATTCCAGGTGCTTCCCAGTGACAGATTGACGGTTGTAATGGGTGAAGCGAACGCGTTGCGATTCTGATGGACCCATTTCAGCGCGCTTTCGGTCCATGCTAATTGCCCCTTGCCCGCGTCGTCAAAAACGCGCAACGCCACCAGATCTACTTTCGGTGCAACACCCGAACGCGTCGGATCATCGGCCCCGATAATTCCAGCGACGTGCGTTCCATGAAAGCCGGCCGGGGCATCGTCATAAGGCTTCGCGTCGTTTTCGGCAAAGTCCCAACCGCCGACGACACGATAGCCAGGACCGAATCCTTTCCCTAAGGACACGTGGTCCCAAGCAATTCCGCTGTCGATCACCGCGACCGTTTGGTGATTGCCCTGCAAGCCATAAAGTCGTTGAACGTCGGTCCATCCCGTTTGCTCATGAGCTACAGAGGCAAGCGGGAAGACCGACGAGTCGACTGTCGATGGCATTGGCGGTATTAGCGAATCGAGTCGGCCATCGAAACCATTCGAATTGGAAATCGGATCGTCGACGAGATGATGCGAAATATCAAAAAGCGGAATAGCCGATAAAACCAATCGCTCTTCACATCGTTCCAGCTTCAATTGCGCATATCCCCAGAGCGATTCACTGCTCGCAGGAGGTGCTGAACCAATTGTTCGGTTGAACGGGGGCATGGGTAAAACGGGTTGTGGGTTCCGGGAAGGTCGATCTCTGTGAAGCATAGGTTACGAATTGGCGGTGTGCCAAATGCCAGCATTGTCCGATGCAATCGATACAGTCCGGCCAACTAGTTAAGCCGTAACGACCAGTGAAAAATGAATAATCAGACGCGGTTAGCCCATCCGATACGAATCATGGTTTGTGGAAAATCTCTTTCAAATTGAGCGATCGATCATGGCCCATTTATCTTGGTTTCAAAAGCTATATTGGCGTTACTTATCGAAACCGGTTGAGAACCGAGCTCTTTATCAGCATGTCATATCTCAGCCGGTCGTTGCTATTCTCGAAATCGGCATCGGAAACGGCGAACGACTGAAGCAAGTCCTTTCATTGGTCACCGTTCGAACCGATGTTGCACAGCTTCGCTATGCGGGCGTCGACCCATTCGAATCAGGCAACCCCGGCGACGGGCACCTGCGATTGAAGGACGTACATCGCATGTTGGCCGAAAAGAACATCAAAGCTCATTTGATTCCAGGTGATGCTGCGTCAAGTTTGGCAAGAGTCGCTCATTCGGTTTTGCCGAGCGATTTGATAATCATCGATCATGGATGGAATGAGAATTCGGCCGATGGTGCCGCCCTTGCTCAGTGGCTTCCGAGATTGGCTCAGGTCGATTCCGCTATTTTTGCGCGTCAGAATCGCGATCAGGCGTTTTCCCGAGTCGCATTGCCAGCACCTCTCGAATTTCGCAAAGCTGCGTAATCAAAGTCTCCTTGGCCAAAAATGCCGCAAGGATTGCGTTTAACAGTCAGCCAAAGGCGTACTTCAAAGGCCAAGAGTACGCCTTCGGCTGACTGTTAAACGATTTTCAAGTTTAACCAAGTGCCATTCAGGACGTGCCACCTCCACGCGAAATGTCCTTCTTCGCCCTTTTTAAGAGCGAAACTGCCCAATTCGCCGCAATTGACTAGTTTCAATTTCCAGAAATGTCAATTAGGATATGGGGAGGCTCTTATCGCCAGCATTCTGGTCACGCCCCCCATAGAACGTTTTGTAGGACTTATCGATGCGCAGCTTTTTCGCCTTTTTGTCTGCTTTTGCGTTCCTTTCTGTCATTGTGCCGCTCGACGGGATGTGCGCGATGATGACGCTCTTATCCGTCCAAGATAATACGATTTTCTCGGAAAACGGAGGGCTCAGCAACGGAGCGGGTGAATATTTGTTTTCCGGGAGAACGAATAGCGGAGGACCGGTTCGGCGTGGGTTGATCAAGTTTGATATCGCAGGCCAAATTCCGGCCGGTTCGGTGATTACGAGTGCCACGTTGGGTTTAAAACTAGTGAATCCTCGCATTACGAATACGGCTACGATCAATACTCACCGTGTGACGAGCAATTGGGGGCAAGGGACATCGAAAGCACTAGGCGAAGAAGGTGGTGGGATCGCTGCGACTCCCGGCGATGCAACGTGGACCGAAAGCCTTTTCGGTTCGACCAATTGGGGAGCCATCGGCGGAGATTTTGTTCCTGGTGTTAGTGCTTCGCAGTCGGTGAGCACGAATGCACTTTATCAATGGAGTTCACCAGGGCTAACGGCGGATGTTCAAAGCTTTCTCGACAATGGCGGGTCCAATTTCGGATGGATCCTGATTGGTAATGAATCCGTTAATCTCACGGCAAAGAGATTTGGTTCGTCCGAAAATCTTGTTGCCGGCGACCGACCCTTTTTGAAGGTCGAATTCACCGCCGTTCCCGAGCCGTCGAGCGCATTTTTGCTCGGTTGCTCAGCGATTCCAATTTTCTTGCGTCGAAGAAGAAATCGCGTTTAGCGGTGCGGCGCAAGCTGCCCGGTGTATCCAAGGTTCTCTTCGTTTCCACCGGACGGTTCGCGCCGTACCGCGCGTGAGTGGCATCGGGCCATCGCCATCCTCTCCGAATTCCATTGAATTAGATAATTCTCTTTTCTCGCATTGACCAGACGTGTCTGGCATTCTGTTCCAATTGGGCAAGTTATCAGTGGACAAATGTTTCTTTGATAGCTAGCATTGCAAAAACAACGATACATTTGTACATAAGTGGTATTTTGGAACTGAATGGGTTTTCGATAGGGACATTACCATCGTGCTTGGACTTGTGGATCAGCTCGCGCATCAGATTCGAGCCCTTGAAACCAGTGGCCGTGTCGGAAGCGACCAGCGAGTTTCGATATCCAGTGGCTGTCAAGAACTCGATGCTTGCTTGCCCGAGCGGGGCTACCGTCCTGGCACGATCGTCGAATGGCTGGAACCGACGGTTGGTTGTGGCGGATATTATCTTGCGTTAGCCGCAGCTCGGCAGGCGATGACGGACGGAAAGTATTTAATCGTCGTCGACCCAGCCAAAACTTTCTATCCACCGGCTGCTCGATCGATGGGAATTCCGATCGAGCGAATGATCGTCTTGCATCCCGAACATACTTCCGATGCGATGTGGAGTATCGATCAAGCATTGCGATGTTCGGCAGTGGGAGCGGTCGTAGCAAGCTTGGAGCAGATCTCAGAACTACAAGCGCGACGTTTCCAACTAGCCGCCGAACAAGGCCAGGCACTCGGCTGTTGGCTACGTCCGGGTAAAGTCCAACGAGCTCCGAGTTGGGCAGAAGTTCAATGGTGGGTCGAACCGTTGCACGGCGAGTTGGGCTCGGGAGCCAATAAAAATATCCGGCGCATCGGACTTCGATCCTTGCGGATGCGCGGCGGAGTCGTTGGACGACGATGGGCATTAGCCATCGATACTCAGAATGGTCACCTTGCGATGGAGACACCCCATGCAATCACAAGTAGTTTGTGTTTGGCTGCCCAATTGGCCAAGCCAAAGAGCGAACGTGAAACTCGGCGAAGAACTGGCTAAACAACCATTCGTCCTGCAAGCGCGCGATCCACGTCGCGGCTTGCGAGTCATGGCTGCCGATTCTCTGGCTCGACAATTGGGGATCGTTCCCAGCATGTCGATCAGCGAAGCCTGCGCTTTGGTCCCCAGCCTTCGACTGCTCGATTATGACCCACAAGAAGACTTGGAATCGATCGTCGAATTGGCCGAAGAAGCGTGGCAGTTCAGCCCGTTGGTAGGACTAGAATCGCTCGACGAACAACCCTGGGCTGGCCGATCATTGCATCAACCTCAAGCAATCTTTTTAGATGCAACGGGGTTAACCCATTTTTTCGGTGGTCAAGCACAATGGCTAACACTCGTGACTCGATGGCTTTTCGAGAAAGGTTATGTCGGGATCGCAGCGATTGCCGAAAGTATTGGTGCAGCGTGGGCTATCGCCAATTACGCCTATCGCCGTCAAGCCGCACCGCGACTATTAGCCATGCGAACTTCCCCTGGCCAAGCGATCGCGCCGGTCTTCGATGGCCAGGCGATTGATGTAACTCGACTTCCTATCGAAGCGTTGCGACTGGACATCAAAACAGTCCAATCGCTTCATCAGTTGGGAATTCGATCGATCGAAGCCTTGTTGCGTCTGCCTCGAGCAGGCTTAGCCAACCGTCTCGGCGAACGGTTATTGAATCGCTTAGATGCCGTATGTGCGCGACAATCCGAACCGATTCGATGCCTCCAAGAGAATGTCGACTATTCGGTTGAACAGGCACTTGAAGTACCGACGAACCATCGCGAGACGATCGAAGAAATCGTGCGGCGGCTCACCATCCAATTATGTAAACGGCTTCAAAGCGATGGTCATGGCGCATTGCGATTGGTCTGTTGTCTACGCATGGAACAAGCTCCGGCGTTAGTCGTTCCGCTGGGACTCTATCGGGCAACGTCAGATCATGAACATCTCTTGCCGTTAATCTTAGCGGCTGTTTCGCAAAAAACGTCTGCTACATTTTCGAAATCGCAAAAGCCTACGTTTAACTCATCGCGACGGACTCGCCATCGCTTCAACGTTACCGCCGTAACATTGTCGGCGACGTTGACAGGCCCTTTAGTTTGGAAGCAAACGGAACTCTTCGAATGCCAAGCCAATCGTCATCGCGAAACGTTAGCGCATTTAGTCGATTCGCTCAGCGGTCGATTGGGGCGACGGCAAGTCGTCGCTCCGCAAATCTATCGGCATCCACAACCCGAGTTAGCTTGTCAATGGCGAGCGCTTACTGGCCAAAGAACCGATGGTCGCCCACAATCGACGCAGCGTAAATTGCCGCGACTCTCCTCGGTGGAACCATCGCCCGACGATCCTCTGCGAAGACCGTTACAGCTCTGGCATCCTCCGCAACCGTTGGCTATCCAGAGCCTTACTCCGGACGGTTTGCCAACGCGTTTCCTTTTTCAAGGAACTCAAACGCATATCGTACGGAGCTGGGGGCCGGAACGAGTCGAAAGCGGCTGGTGGCAAGGAGCCAACCATCGCCGTGATTATTATCGAATCGAAACCGATCGCGGAGCTTGGCTATGGATCTACCGCGATCTCAAACAGCACGCGTGGTTCCTACACGGTGTTTTCTAGACCGAAAGGGAGGCGTTAAGGGACGTGCCACCCAAGTTTGTGGAAGCTATTCTCGGCTGTTTCCTAAGGAGACTGATGATTTAATGACAATTTTTTAGCTTCCTCGACGCGGCCCAAACTATTCAATAACTCGATCGCCGACGTTCGAGCATCATGGACCTCTTTTAAATAGGTTGGAAAAACTCCGATCACGCGCAGCCACTCTTGCAACGCGTCTTCCTTGCGGCTCGCTTTCTCTAACTTATGCGAGATTGTAATCGTCGGCCCTAACTGCAATGGCATCAGCATTTGATCGCGCACGGCAATCCAGTCATTTGATCGTTCGATTACTTGGTTAGGAGTTGCTGACCGCCAAAGTTGTGCGGTCGCCAGCGGCGCGAGAAACGCTGACTTGCTTCGACTCAATTCTTCCAATACGGCAGTCGCCGACGTCGAGTCATTGCCGAGCAACAACCATGAAGCCCCCAAAAGCCGCGCGATCGGCGGTTGCTCTGAGCTTATCCAGCTCTGTGCTTGCTGGATCAATTCGGGCGTCGGACGCTGGTTAGTCCAGTTCAAAGGTGCCGACCGGTAAAGCATAGCGGACGGCGACTCTCTGCAAAGCGAAATAAAGACTCGACATGCGGTTAACGATTGCCCGAGAGCAGTAAGACTCTCTGCAATTTCCGATGCAAGGATTCGCTGCTGCCATCGCGGAAGTTTTCCTTCCGCAATCGCCGCCTTCGCCAAATCGATCGCCGATTTATAGTCCGATGCAATGAAGGCAGCATGCGCTTTGACGGCTGTATCCGTCGACCAAGGCACCTCGACCGCTTGAAGTCGAATAGAAGCGATGCGAATCGGAGTCGACTCACCGGCTCTCAGGTAGACTATCTCTTGTTCGTTGATATCCAGCACCGCAGCCGAAATGACCTCGGGCGGGACCGATTCCCACGAAGATCGAGCGTTCGAACGAGCCGATGCAATCCAAAACTTCGTAATTGGATAATCGCGACTAAGCTCCGCAGTCGGCACATCGACCGCCGCCTCCTGAGCGTCGAGCGTTGGAATCACGCTTCCAAATATCAACAGAGTCAATCCAACGCGAAACATAACCTTCTGGCCTACTTTTACTTAAAACTAAGAATCGGCACGCTATTCTGATCGCTACTTACCCAACAAAGAGTGGGCGGAGGTGACGATCGTAGACGTTTTCAGTCACTTGCTTGGCCACGATTTCTTCATTGGATTTCAATAGATCGGTATAACGGGTACCGGCTTTTGCGGCGAGCTTGAACGACACGTGCAGCAACTGCCGAACGTTCGCGTTGAAATCTGGATTGCCCGGAATATGCCGCATGGCACTCGCCAATTTCGGGCCTGACCATTGATTGACCACGTCGGCGGCTGGCAATTTCGCTCGATCAATATCGATGACGCTTGCATAAGGAGCACAAAGTTCATCCACGTGTGCCAAGGCATAGGCATAGATTTCTTTTGCCAACGCCAAGCCATCGCCACCAGCTTCTGCCAACCCGATCAACTCTTCAAGCCAAGTGGTACCGGCTGTCTTCAAGTGCAAACCGGCACCTGTTCGACCACATGCTCGCCGAATAATCGGATAGATACTGAACTTGTCGCTGCCGCTGTGCACGCTCAGTTTCAAGTTCGCTGGCAAGCCATAGTTAGCGACCGCATAGGCGATCACCGCTAGGTCATCGTTGAACTCTTTCTCGAATTGCACTAAATTGCCGACGTAGTCGACTCCTTTATTGAAGCGCCCGGTAAACTTTGGCGCGATCGTTTGCAATCGAATCTTCTCATCGGCAAGGGCGGCAAGGATGATTAACAACTCCGAAGGCGTTTGAGGCGCGTCTGTCTCGTCCATCGAGACTTCGGCAATGATTTTGTCCTCGTCCTTGGCGGCAGCAATATGCCGATAGATTTTCGCAGCGTCCTGACAAGCCAAAAGATACTTCGATGCCACTCGCTGTACATCTTCGCGCGTGGTTGAAAACGGCTCGCTGATTCCAGTGATCTTTACCGTCCCAACCAGCTCAGGGTGCTTGGCGACGAACGCGGAAACATCGCTTGGCGAAGCGGGTTTGCCGATCGAGTCGGCCACGTCGAGCGTAAAGAAATCCGAACACGGAATGAATCGATCAACGGTATCCAGTCGAATATGATCAGCGTCTACGTGCCAAGCATTTTTCCAGCCAAGCTCCTTCACCGCCCGTTGGCCTGCATCGAAAACGCTCTGCGGTTCCGAACCGATAAACGTATGTTCGCGATTGGATTTGTTCCATACTGGAACGACTTGAAATCCATCCTTGGCAATCATCTCGAAGGCTCGCAATTGAGCCTTGGCTTGATGAGCAAATCGATCCCCAACACCGATGGAAAATCTATCGAGTAACAGCATGAAAACTTTTTACGTAGCAAGCGTCAAAATAGGAACAGGACATCAGCAATTCATTGAGGGTACGGCCAATTACTTCAGTTCGCGGATGCGAAGGTTTCGCCACGAAACGTCGTAGGGGCCGCTTCCGGCTTTGATTCCATGGACTTGCACGGCGATGTGTCCGCGCGGATGGGTTTGGTAAATTCCTTCGTGGTTAAGATCCGCAATCGTCTGACCGTTGATCCACGTTTGGATCCTTGGCCCCTTGGCAACCACGCGAAATTTATTCCATTCGCCGTTCTTCATCGCCGTATGGGTGTGCTTCGCATCCTGTGGTTCCTTGGATAGCCAACCGTAGCCGGTTGCTTCGCCGTAAATGTAGCCAGCCTTGCCAGGGCTCGACATGATCTCTACCTGCGGGCCATGAAAGCGACCGATCGCGGCGTTCTTGTTCTTAGCCGCTTTACCCGTTTTGGCGGCTTCGGCGTCGACATCCGCCTCCGACTTTTCGCGAGATCGAATCTGCACGCCGCTGTTGAGGTCGTCGTGGACACGGACTTCGAAATCAAGTTCGAAATCACCATACTCCTTTTCGGTGTAGAGAAACGAATTCGGACTTCCCTCGACGGTTTTTCCATGGATAGCACCATCGACGATCGTATACTCAGCTTTGCCGAGCGGATCATGCTTCCAACCCGTGAAATTTTTGCCATTGAACAAGTCTGTCCAACCGCTAGCGGCTGGCTCTTGACTCAATGCCGGCAACGCGGTCAACAGCGATATGATGGAAAAGAATGAAACGCGAGATATCCAATGTGACATATTTAAACTCCGAGGAAAGGGTAAAACAGGCGGGACGCAAACGATTCGACATCGTCATCGAATCGAATAAAAGGGCAAACAGGTTTCTCAGTCGGCTCATAGAACTTCTTTGAGAAAATTTACGATGTCGTCGGTAACTTGACTCATCCACTGCGACTGATTCCAGTGACCATGTTTGGCATCGTTGTGAACTACCTGACGCGATTTGACGCCGACGCTTTTGAGTTTTTCAAGCGATGGAAGATCGCGGTCCGGATTATCGAGACTGCCGGTAATGAATAGAACCGGCGGATCGTCGGCGGTTATTTTTTCGTACGCATCGGCAAGATGATAGAGATCCGCACCGTCGTCAATCGACTTGCCAAGCCAATCGATGGCGTTGGATTTCATTCCTGGGTGCGATCGCTCAGCGACGCTGCCGGTCGCGATTTGAAATGGACCTGCCATTGCCACAGCGGCTTTGACTCGCGACGAAGTTGTCGGGATCGGCGTCGGCTGAAGAGACGGAACATCAGAGCCGGTTGCCATGAGTCCTACAAGATGCCCGCCCGCCGAACCGCCAACGGCGGCAATGCGTTCCGGATCGATGCGATACTGCGAGGCATTGGATTTCAGGAAATGAACGGCGGCGTTGCAATCTTGAATACCAGCCGGAAACTTGGCTTCGTAACCTAAGCGATATTCGATGGCCGCGACGACGTAACCTCGTTCAGCTAACATCAACGCCAACGATCGAAACTTTGTCTTGTCGCCATGCAGCCAACCCCCGCCATGAACCAGTACGATCGCAGGAAGCTTCGCGGATTCTGATGAAGGGACAAAAAAATCACATAGCAACTTCCGCGAGCCGACTTGGTGATAAACAACGTCGAAATGCGGCGTTACGTTCTTCGGAATGGCAGTGCTTGGTCGCGAAGTCGTAGCAACTGCAAGCGGTCCCTGTGGCGGCGGATTCGGCTGGACGCCATAGGTGTTCATCGATTGCTTATACAATCCACCTTGCGTACTAATAAAGAGTTCGTTCCCATGCTGGCCGCCAAAAGTACAGTTGATGGGTCGCTTAGGCGTTGCGATTTTGTCGAGCAGCTTTCCGTCGGCATTCCATATCCAGACGGCTTCGGCACCCGTGCAGTAAACGTTGCCAGCCCGATCGATCGCCATTCCATCAGCCAACGCTCCTGTCGCGGTCGCTTCTAACTTGGCAAAGTCGCGCAAATTGATAAGCGAACCGTCTTGCTGAACATCGGCTTTGCGAATCAAACCAGGCTTGGTAAGTGAAACATAGAGCGTCTTATCATCGGGCGACAAGGTAATTCCATTGGGGCTCTCCAATCCCTCAATCACTACCGAAACCTTTCCGTCGGCTGCAATGCGGCGAATCTGTCCTTCTTTGCTCATCGTCACATAGCCCGTTCCCTTTCGGTCAACGACCAAATCATTCGGGCGAGCCCCATCCTCGAAGCGAGCCCACGGGTCGAGTTGTTTTCCGTCGCTCGATTTGAGAATACGCGCTCCAACGTTATCGGAGATATAGACTTCGCCAAGCTGGAAGAAGGTTCCTGAAAAAGCTCCTTGCTCCTCGACCGAACCTTGCCAGGCATTTTTTTCATTGGAAGGTCGATAGACGTAAAGCTTTTTAGCTTTGACATCTGGAACGAACAACGTTCCGCTGCCATTCGACGCGGCGCCATCCACCATCGCGAAATCGTCACGCACCAATTCGAGCGGTTGGCTTCGATTTACAAGTTCAGTCGAAACAACGGTCGTCGATTGCGACAATACCAATGTCGATGGAAGCATCGCAAGAAAACAGATTGCGTAACGCATAAGGCGGGGACCTTTTTTGAGGAATTTGAAGAACGAGCGGGATGGACGGTTACTGGGCGAGTAAATCATAAGCTTACTTTAATCGAGCCCAAACGAAAGGGAGGCGGTTTCGAATCAAATGGAGGCTCGAATCAGGCAAAAGCTCGATCGCCATTGGGACGACTCGCGTATCTTCCAGCGACCTTTGTCCTGCTTCGCGTCCATATTTGTAGTCGCGATCGAGGCCGCCTTCGTTATTTAAGCGAACATGTGGCCAATTTGGATCGGCGACCGATATGAAGAATTGGTCGCGTTCCAAGGCTGGTTTTTCGTCGGAATCTAACCTCAAGCGAGCTTGAGCCAACGATCGAAAAAGTTCCTTCGCGGTGAGCTCAGCAGGATTTACAAGGCTTATCTTTTTAGCAACGAGTTCTCGATAGGGTTGCTTCCCATCCTCTTGATAGTCACGGAGATGATTGAACGCCGCTTGGATTTCAGTTTGCACCAATGGAAAATGCGTGCAGCCAAGGACAACGGTATCGATAGGCGTTACCCCTCCCGATGATCGATAGTTTTCAACAAGATTATAGACGTCATACCGAACATAGTTGCTGATCGAGTTGAGTTTCCACGACTCGGGATGTTCGGTTGCTTTTAATATTCCTTGAGGCTCGAATCCATAGCGATCGATGTGTACGCAATCGAGGAGTGCGGCGGCGTTCGTACTACTGGGACCTTGATAGCGACCTGAATCGTCGGGCCCGTCCGCGTTCGAAACGAAGGCAGGATCTCCTTCGATGGCACCGGCTAAACCAACCGATCCTTGTTGGACTATTTCGGGAAGTCGTTTACCCGATATGCCAACCGATGTTCCGATCGCTTTCGGATAAGCCATACTGCTGCACGTACCGACGGTCGCAAGGACACCAACACCACGTCGCGGATCCTTCGTTCCAAGTTCTTCGGTAACACCGCGAGCCCCTGCTTCGACAACTCCGACAACCACGATGGGAATATTCCACGCCTTGGTTGCGGTGCGGATATCTTCAAGTCCATACGCGGTAGCGGTGTTGCAGGCGATCACCACGGCTTTTACCGGCAACTTGTCAGCCGACGGTTGTTTTGCGGAATAGCTTGACCAGTACCTTTGACCTAATAAAAAAATAGTGTCTTTGAGTATGAGTTCTCGAAGAAAAATTTCTTTGCCAACTGCCGCGTAGTTTCCGTACGGCATATTGGCTTGATCGCCCAAGTAAATGAATCGTTCATGTTCGAAATCGCGCCGTCCGTCGGCAACCGGGCTAAGCGTTTGGTTGTCAAAGGCATCGAGCGCTAGAATCGCTTCGAGGACTGTTAGGCCACCGATCCCGGAATCAAAAACGCCAATCGGCAAGTGCCGTGTGCTTTCAAGATACGCTGACGCATTGAACTGATATGGCTGACGGCTGTTTGTCTGGCTCTTGGCGGTCGCTATCAAATTCTGGATAGCCGGTGGCGAAGGTTGTTCCGCCCACAGACTGCCAAGATTACTGAAAATAGCGGCGAGTCCAGCTATCGTGACCAATGCATTTAGGATACTTGGCTTCATTGGATTCATGGAACGGCACTCGAAATAGGTTAAACAATTTAATTGCAACACAAACTTGATTAGAGCATCTATAATAGAGTCTTTGACCGTACCTGTGAGGAGCTAAGGGTTGGAACCAGTACGCGTTGCGTGTCCAAATTGCCACGGCAAGCTTGTCGTTCGTTCCGAATTGCTGCTTGGTCAGACCGTTGTTTGCCCGCGCTGCAAGTCGGATGTCTCGCTTCCAACGTTGGCATCGATGTCGAATTCGTCGGAAAAATCGCCGGTAAGCTACGATTCGTCGGCCATCACTCGCGTCGATGACGGCCAGCTCGCTCAACGAATTGCTGAAGAGATCAGTACGAAAGAGAGTCTACTCGACGTCGATGGCCAAGCATTTGAGTCAGCGATTCAAGCCTTTAGACCGCACGAAAATAGTGATTCGACTTCGAGTGCGTCTGCAAGTCGAAGCGATGATCGAATGCTTGACCAGCCGCTCGCGTTGGAAACCCTTCCCCACGATGATCACCCGATCACTGCTTCATTAAACGACTGGAACGTGCCTGAAACCCGGCGCAAGCGTCAGATTTTGCTGGTCGTTATGGCCGGTCTCGGAGCAACAATTCTTGCACTAGCCGGTCTGTTTGCGTTCCTTTCCTTGGCAGCGAAGGATGCGTCGGTCGCCCAGGTTCCGCCCGCAATCGAGTCGCCCCAAGCCGATCCTGCCATACCAGCCAACGATTCAGTACCACCCCAGGATCAAAAGAGCGATGGTAGAAATGATACCAAGGAAGTCAGCGATACCGCGGCGTCGGACCCTTTGCAGAATCCGCCGAAAGTAGTTGACGGTAGCGATGATGGAAAACAACTTCCAGATTCGTCGCAGATTCCGGACAGTCTCACGGAAGCAATGCAGACAAAAGACATTGCCAACTTGATTCCCGACGCGCGTATCGTCCCAACGGATCAGCAAAAATCGAAGGACGCGAACAACCAAGAGATGTTCGATAGTCTCGATATGCCCGAATCGATGAAACGCTTCAGCCAAGTTTTCGACCCAGGAAGCCTAAGCTTGTTGCCCGACTCTTTTGGCAAGGAGCTAAACAACGGAGGCGATGGGGGAGCCGAAAAGATCGATATTGAAATGCTCTATCATCCGGCAGCCGTGGTTTATCCAAACTGGGAAAAGACTCAAGAGTTTGTCATTCCCCGTTTAGCGACCAAGGACACTTTTCCGCTCAGCGAGTTACTCATCATCCTTGGGCAACTTTCGAATTGTGGACTCGGTTGGGACTACGAATCGACTCGATTGTCAAACTTGGACACCGATACTCCCGTATCGATTTCCGTTGAAGCGATGTCAATGGGTGAAATCGTCGCGAAACTTTGCGACGAACATCGACTGGCCTTGGCTTTCGATAGTCAAGGTCAGCCGCTACTGAGACCCATTCCTGCTTGGATCAAAGAAGGCTTGCCAAGCGATTGGTCGATTTCCGATCTAGCAACCGATGCAACATCGCTTGAAGAATGGAACCGAATACTCGAAGTGTTCTTCCCTTCGATCGGCGATCGATGGAAATTTCAAGGTGATACGTTGCAATGGTCGGATGCGAGCACTCCTATTCAACAAGCGACGGTTGCGGCTTTTCTAGATCAAGCTCGAACCGCTTTTAGTCTCAAAGCAAAGTCAACACTGCCCGCCTCATTGCTCGATCCACGACTGGGACTCGAAACATCTCATGTGTCGTTGTCAAAACAGGGAGCGAGCATTATCGAGCAAGCGATGTCGTTACCGCAGCTATTGGATCGAGCAGCGCGCGATGTTGGAATGAAGCTCGTGTTCGATTGGAAGTCGGTATCGGCTCATGGACTTTCGCATGCCAAGAGTGCCACGCATTTGCTCCGCGGTCGAAATTTTCCAGAAGTTGCCAGGTGGGGGCTCGATGAGTTCGCTTTAGTGGCAGTAGTTGACGGATCCGATACGGTTGTAATCACGACGTTGCCTCAGCAGCGAAGGATGTGGCGGACTTTGTTTTTGAAATTAGATGCTGGCAAGACAGTCGAAAGCGTTCGCGAGTCGCTCCGGCTATTGTCACCGACTGACGAACAAGGACGATCGACGTTGTTAGTGAGCGCATTACCCAAGTTAGGCGAAGCGCCCGACGCTTGGGTCGTGGTCCGGATTTGTGCGCCAAACGTCGAGCAACTGCAATCGCGAGCCGTCCGCGATTCCTTGCAATTGCCTCCGCTTAGGATCGCTCGATGAATCGCATGCTAGTTCTCATTTGGCCGCTTCCATGGACGATCGTCGGACTCGTGATCGGAATCGTCTGTCGTATCGGAGGAGGTCGAATTGTTCAATACAAAGGAACCGTTGTTTGCTACGGGCCGTGGCTAAGTCGATTGTTGCGATGCGTGCCGATTCCAGGCGGTGCATCCGCCGTGACGCTTGGGCACGTAATATTAGCTCGGTCGAAAGAAGACATGCTGATAACACACTCACATGAACTTGTCCATGTTCGACAGTACCAGCGTTGGGGGCCGCTTTTTATACCAGCCTATGTCGCGGCTGGTCTTTGGCTATGGTTTGCTGGCCGTGATTGCTATGGCGAGAATCCGTTTGAGATCGAAGCGTTTCATTTAGATTCAACACGTACCAAGTTGCGAACGTGAACGCCACGTGTTGCCGAGCGTATCGTCTCTTGTGCTTTTTGCTTCAAATAAAAATTGGAGAGCTGCCCCGAGATCAACACGGTGTCACCCTGGCGTTCTAACCGCAGTCGATGAAGTTCGTGAAGAGGACTTTCGGCAAGCATCTTCTTGGCTTGCCCAAGCAAATTTTGAAATCCAGAATCGATCATGTTCGCATCCTTTGCATTGAAAATAATCAAACCACACACAAGGATTCTGCCAACATCAAAAGTTGGCCATCGATGGCAAACAGTTTAGCCTATCCCTATCAACGCAGCCTTGTCAATCTCATTCCGAAGAATCGTCATAATCGTCAAAATCGCCCTTCGAATTAGTACAAGTTAGGGTTCTTTTGTCGGCATTGTCACCCTTGTTTTGCTAGCACAACCTAACCTTTTTTATTCGTAGTAGATTCGGAATACCACTCCGCATTCAGTTCCCTTCAGCACCAAGTTCTCAGCTAATTCTAACAAGGCATTGATTATGATCGAAATGCTCTGCGTTGCCGCTGAAATTACAGCCGCGCTGCTGATACTATCGATCTTCCTGCCAGCTTCGGCGAAGAAATCGAGCTCGAAACGCGATTCCCATGCATCGCTCGTCGATGCACAAGTCCTCGACGAATGCAAAGCTTCATTGAATGCGCTACGCGGTCTGCTTTTTTTGCAATCCGCTCGCTGGGCTAATAACAACGAACGTCTCGGCCTTGATACGGACCCGAAGGACGATCCGATCGATCGCTTGGTTCATCACCTGAACGCCATCGAACCACTCTTAGTTACTTCCAACGCAGATTCGGCAACCCCTCTCGGAAATCGGGATTTGATGGAAAGCTTCCTTCAAACGTGGAGCGAATGGTCTCCTTGGGCAAATGAACCTGCACGCGTTTGTCTCATTCAAATCGACAATGTCGACCAACTGGATGAGCAGCATGGCCCGATTGCAAACGAGATCGCCCTTCGGCACCTCGCAGGTTTCCTACAATCGCGAATTGCTGGTTACGGAGAAGCAGTACGATTCAATCATCAATCGTTCGCCATTACGCTGCTGGGATGGTCGCAACAAAGGTCGATCGATTTTTTCGAATCGATCCGATATGACATTCAAAAAGAAATTCTGACGATTCGAGAAACAGATATATCCGTAACAGCCTCGGCATCCCTGACCGCTTATGACTTAAAGACGCCTGTAGAAGAACTTTGGGAGCGATTGGAGGACGGCGTTGTTGAGGCGGTCGCGGCAGGAGGCAATCGAGGTCGTTGGTACGAAGCCGAAAGCAATCACTGGCACCCAATGGGAGCAGAAGAACCACCGCCTCCTGCAATCGCAGTCGATACAGAGGAGTCGGGATCAATCAAGAATAACTCGGATCGCCAGCCAGATAGATCCGCAGCCGCAAAGGTGATTGTAGAAGAAGCAATAAATCCCGCTCGAGCCTCAGAAGTAACGCCTGACGAAATTAGTTCGGTGGATATCGCTTCTCTTTTTAAGGCAGCCAGCGCAAATCGAGATCCATCGAACAAACCGATTGCGAACGATTACGCTTCTGAAATGAAATCCAAAGCCTTTGTTAACTCTGATAGCAAACTCAAAAATTTAGAGTCAAGAACTCCGACAAACGATAGCGAACTCGCTTCCGTAGAACCGTTGCCCGCATCAGAAGAGTCGAGTGACAAACTCAGTAAGCGGCCCAGAGTTGAAGCCGATACGCCTGACCTTCCTCGCCGAACGAAGGTCGCTGAAGCGCCTCATGGCAACGATGAAGAGCCGCTCAGCGCGACCAACGACGATATCGAAGCTCTCTTTGCTGCCTTCAACAACCCGAAGCAACCTCGCGAAGTTGGAGCGGCGGCTCGTTAACGAAGAATTTACTCGGATTTTTGGCTAGCGCATTTCGAAGTTGGCTGTTTTAGGCCGAAGGGTCGGCATCTGCGACTTGTAAATTTGCTCGAGCCGATTTCAATTCGAGCTCGTAGTCTCCTCTTCATACTCCGACTTCTCAGCATCCACCAACTTCTGCAACAGCTCGGTAATTCGATCCAAATGGTCCGTCGACATATTTAGCGGCTTCGCAAACGACTTGATCGCATTTAACGCTTGCATCCGCTGCCAAGCCTTCTTTCCTCTCCTGCGGATGTCGATCAAGAAATTCACGACCTTTGCCGTCTCGATCGAAAAGACATCCCCCGGATTGAGCTTGTGAAACAGCCGATATTCTTCCAGCCAAACACGGTCCCAATCTTGCTTATTCAATCGTCGTTGTGTTGTTTTGTACACCATTGTAGATCCCCTCGCTTCATAAAGATTTTAAGTGCTTTAAGTAAACGTTGTTCGTAGTTCCGCTTTTAGGCGGCTAAACGACTCTCTTCATAAAGATTTTCCGTGCTTTATGTAGACTGACACCGTGCAGTGCCTTTCCGTACAGTGTACGCAAGATCACTTTCAACACAGTGAGCCAACGAGCTTTCCGCCAAAATTGCGGGTTTCCACATTTTCCTTAGATGTGATAATCCTGGAAATAAGTTATTATCACCAATTGAGCTATCTCGGTATAATCTGAATTTAACTCGGTATAATCCCCGGAATAAGTTGTTCTACCGAGATCATCTGGGGTGAATAAATTGTTATCCATACCTAACTCGGTTCGTACTCTTCGCACGACTCTGTGCCGTCAACGTATCGTTGCAGCTTCGCAATCCTCACTGGCCGCGAATATTGCCTTTCCTCATCCCAATCTTCGAGTGACTCACTATAGCGAGGTGGTACACTGTCTGGCCGTAAATATTGCTTTGAAGCTTCGTCCCAATATCGGTTAGCTCGCGTGTATCTCATCTTGCGGCACGGAAACGCTGGCGACATCGAAATGTATTTTTCGTCGGCTGCAAAAACGTGCTTGCATCCGACACATATCTCTCCCCACCCGTCATTCGGTTGCGTGTCATCCAATCCAGGCGGATGGATAACAAATTAAGGATTAGATAGTGCGGGGATGGGCTGTAGGAGGCGGGAGTTCGCGAGAGGGGGTTATTGAGAAGAGGGTGGAGGGCGAGCGGTGCCCCGCCACAATCTAATC
>Ga0163150_10001872_pt1 | contig 34163 bp, 21 predicted proteins | sample OliLakLV19P2IB_FD_148628 | JGI IMG/M metagenome (GOLD analysis project Ga0163150, IMG submission 148628) | Freshwater microbial mat bacterial communities from Lake Vanda, McMurdo Dry Valleys, Antarctica - Oligotrophic Lake LV.19.P2.IB | ecosystem: Environmental > Aquatic > Freshwater > Lake >... | reverse complement strand
CCCTACCCCACCCGCACCATCGCAAAATTCCGCTTCCCCTTCTGGAGCACGACGAACCGGGTACCCAGCAGGTCCTCCGGACCCAGCCGCCGGTCGATGGCAGCCACCTTGACGCCGTTGACCGCGAAGGCCTTCTGCTCCAGTCCTCGCCGCGCCTCGCCCTTGGAAGCCGCCAGGCCGGCGCCGACCAGGACGTCGATCAGGGAGGCGCCCGCCGCCAGGTCGGCCCGGCCCAACGCCATCACCGTCACTTCTCCCGCCACAACCTCAAGGACCGCCTCGTCTGCCGCACCGAGATCGGTGTTGCCAAACAGGATCCGGCTGGCCTCGATGACCCGGCCCGTCGCCGCAGCGCCGTGCACCCGTGAGGTCAGGTCCTCAGCCAACCGGCGTTGGGCCGCACGTTGGCCTGGGTCCGCCGCCTGGGTGGCCATCAGCGTGGCGATCTCCTCAAGCGGCTGGAAGGTAAAGAACCGCAGCAACCGCTCCACGTCGCGATCGTCGGCATTGAGCCAGAACTGGTAGAACCGGTAGGGCGTGGTCCGGGCCGGGTCGAGCCAGACATTGCCATCCTCGCTCTTGCCGAATTTGGCGCCCGCTGCGGTGGTCAGCAGCGGCAGCACGAGGCCGTGTGCGGAGCCGCCCTCGCGGCGATTGATCAGCTCGATACCCGCCGTGATGTTGCCCCACTGGTCGCTGCCACCGAGCTGCAATTCACATCGTTCGGCGCGGTACAGGTGGGCAAAGTCATGCGCCTGGATCAGCATGTAGCTGAACTCGGTGTAGCTGATCCCGCTGTCCATCCGGCTCTTGACCGAGTCCTTCTGGAGCATGTAGTTCACGGTAAAGTGCTTGCCGGTGTCGCGCAGGAATTCGAGCAGCCCCACCCCGGCGAGCCAGACGGCGTTGTTGAGCAGGCGGGCGGCCGTCGGACCGCTGAACTCGAGAAACTGTCCGAGTTGGCGCGCGATCGCGGCCGCGTTGGCCTCGATCGTTTCGGCGGAGAGCATCGGGCGCTCGCTCCGCTTGCCGCTGGGGTCGCCGATCAGGCCGGTGCCGCCGCCGACCAGGGCAACGGGGACCCCGCCGGCGCGCTGCAGCCACGCCAGGGCCATGACCGGCACCAGGTTGCCGACATGCAGCGAGTCGGCGGTGGGGTCAAAGCCGCAGTAGCCGTTGATCGGTCCGCGGGACAGTCGCTCGGCCAGCCCGGGGGTGGCGTCATGGACCATGCCCCGTGCGGTCAGCAGGGCCAGAATGTCGCTCATGAGCGCCAATGGTACGCGTGCCGGCCAATGGTGGCAACGGGTCCGGGCTCCCGCTAGTTTCCGCGCATGGCATCTAGGCTGGGCTCCGCCCTGCGCCGCTGGTGGTATTTGCCCCGGCTGCGCCTTGCGCTCCTGATCCTCCTCCTCGGCGTCCCGGCTTTTGGCGGTGCGCTGATCCTTGGCGCCTGGAGCCGTGCCTGTGTCAACGGCGCCTGCCCCTCGATTGCCGTCCTCTCCGAGTATGACCCCGACCAGGCCGCCAAGGTCTACGCCGCCGACGGTCGCCTGCTGGCCGACCTCGGGCTGCAGCGCCGCACGGTCATTCCCCTGGAGGAGATGTCCCCCGCCATCCTGGCGGCCTTCGTGGCGATCGAGGACAAGCGGTTCTACCGGCACCATGGCGTCGATTGGGCCCGGGTGCCGGGGGCGGTGTGGGCCAACGTCAAGGCGGCCTTTGGGCAGAGCACCATCCAGGGCTTCTCCTCGATCACCATGCAGCTGGCACGGAACCTCTGGCCGGAGGAGATCAATCCCGCCGAGCGGCTCGGCGTGGCCGGCATCCGCCGGAAGCTTCGGGAAATCCGGGTCGCCCGGGACATTGAGCGGAATTATCCCAAGGACAAGATCCTCGAGCTGTACCTGAACCAGGTGGACCTCGGCAACCGGGCCTTTGGCGTGGAGTCGGCCTCGCAGCGCTACTTCGGCAAGTCGGCCCGCGACCTCAACGTGGCCGAGGCTGCCATGCTGGCGGCGGTGGTGAACGGCCCCACCGTCTACAATCCGCGCCGGAATCCCGGATTTGCCTTGCGGCGGCGGAACACCGTCATCAGCCTGCTGCGCGATCAGGGCAAGCTCTCGGACCTCAGCGCCGAGGCCTGGAAGGCCTACCCGGTCCGGCTCTCCAGCCGCTCGGACTACACCGGGGTGGCCGACTATTTCGTCGAGCACGTCCGGCAGGTGCTGCAGGCACGGTTCGGCATGGATCTGTATCGTGCTGGCTACCTGGTCTACACCACCCTGGACCTCGACATCCAGCAGGCGGCGGAACGGGCGATGGAGGAGCAGCTCCAGGGCATCGAAGAAGATCGCTTCGGGCTGGGGCGCTTTCCGCACCAGAGCTATGGGGAATACCTTGAGGCAGGGGGGGCGGGCAGCGGCGGCAACAGTCCCTATCTCCAGGGGATGGTGGTGACAATAGACGCCCGGACCGGTGCCATCCTGGCGATGGTCGGGGGGCGCGACTTCGAGGACTCGAAGTTCAACCGGGCCACCCAGGCCCTTCGGCAGGCGGGCTCCACCTTCAAGCCGTTCGTCTATTCGGCGGCGGTCCGCGCCGGGGTTCCATTCTCCCGGCTCTACGACGACGCCCCGTTGAGTGTGCAGATCCCGGACCAGCCGCCGTGGGAGCCCCAGAACTATGACGGCAGGTTTCTGGGACCGATGACGCTCAGGGAGGGACTGTACCGCTCGCAGAATATCATTGCCGCTCGCCTCGGGCTGGAACTGGGGGAGGAACTGGTGGCGGGGGAGGCCGCCGGATTTGGCTTGACCACCCGGATTCCGCGGGTGCCCTCGATCTTCCTGGGCAGCGCCGAGGTGTACCCGCTCGAGATGGTCGCGGCCTATTCGGCCTTTGCCACCCAGGGCACCCGGGCCACCCCCAACCCCATCGATCGAGTCGAGGACCGGGACGGCAACATTGTCTGGCAGCCCCGGCCCCAGCGGCAGGTGGTGATGGCGCCGGCTCATGCCTGGCTGATGCTCGATGGCCTCCGCGACGTCGTGCGCCGAGGCACTGCCAACTCCGCCATCATCCAGCGGGGCAAGTTTACCATTCCGTCCGGCGGCAAGACCGGCACCACCAACGACTACTACGATGTCTGGTATATCGGCTTCACCGCCGATATCGTCACTGGGGTCTGGATCGGCTTCGACCAGCCCAAGCGCATCAAGAGCAACGCCCAGGGCGGGCTCCTGGCGGCCCCGATCTGGGCCACCATGATGACCGAGGTGTACCAGCGCCGACCCTCGCCCCCGGCCTGGCGATTGCCGGACGGCCTGGTCGCTGCCGAGATCGACAAGTCCACGGGATACCTGGCCAGTCCAAGCTGCCCCACCGCCGTGCGCACGGTGGAGTACTTCCTGCCGGGAACCGAGCCCTTCCTCCGTTGTCCCCTGCACGGTCGTGACCGGATCCCCTAGGCGGCTCCGGGCCGATTGGGTGGTGCCGATCGCCGCCCCGCCAATCTCGGACGGGGCGGTTGTCATTGGGGACGACGGCCGGATCGTCGCGGTGGGACCCGATGCCAGTGTACCGCACCCCCCCGGGGTTCCAACCGAGCTCTTCCCCGGCTGTGCCCTCATTCCGGGTCTGGTCAACACCCACACGCATCTCGAGTTGACGGGACTTGGCGGGACCATCGCCAGCGACGATTTCGTGGCATGGATTGCCCGCCTCCGCGAACTCAAGGCCGCCCGATCCGCCGCGGACTCCTTCGCGGCCGCATGCCAGGGTGTCCGGGATTGCTGGGCCGCCGGCGTCACGACGGTTGCCGACACCGGGGACACCGGCGCGGTCATCCGGGCGCTGCACGATCTCGGTGGGGCCGGAATCTGCTATCAGGAGGTGTTCGGCCCGGATCCCGGCCAGGTCCTGGAGAGCATGGCGTTCCTCCGCGATCGGGTGGCCGCGCTGGGGCCGTTCGTGGGGCCGCGGATTCGTCTCGGGGTTTCTCCCCACGCACCCTACAGCGCCAGCGCCCCGCTGTACCGGGAAGTGGCTGAGTTTGCGCGTGCTGCCGGGCTGCCGATCGCCGTTCACCTCGCGGAGTCGGTGGCGGAATCGGATCTGGTGGTGCACGGCACGGGTGCGTTCGCCGCACTCTGGGCCCGGCGAAAGATCGCCGTGCCGGCGCCGGCGCGGACCGCGGTCGAGTACCTGGACCGGAGTGGTGTCCTCGGGGCCGACACGCTCGCCATTCACCTGGTCTGGGCCGATGCCGCCGACATCGCCACCCTGGCGGCGCGCGATACCGCCGTGGCCCATTGTCCCCTCTCCAACCGCAACCATCGCCACGGCGAGGCGCCCCTCGCTGCCATGCTCGCCGCAGGACTCCGGGTCGGGGTGGGGACCGATTCGGTGGCCAGCGTCGGTCGGCTGGACCTCCTGGCCGAAGCCCGGGCTGCCCGGATCCTGGGCGCCCTCGATGCCGAAGCCGCCCTGGCACTCTGCACCACCGCCGCCGCCGCCGCCCTCGGCTTGGCCGGCGAGGTCGGTTCGCTCCGACGCGGCGGATGGGGCGATGTGGTGGCGGTTCGCCTGCGGGATCCGTTCCCCGGCGACCTGTTCGAGGCGGTCCTGGCCTCCGGTCCGGCCGACGTGGTGGCCACCTGGGTTGGGGGCCGGGAGGTCTTCCGCACCACCACGCACCCTCTTAGGTTCCAAGGCGACTCGCTTCCGGTCGGAGCATGATGGTGCGTTGCCTTGCGTTGAACGCTTCCTATGAGCCACTTACCATGGTGCCGCTGCGGCGTGCGCTGCGCCTGGTCATCGAGGGCAAGGCGGAAATTGTCGAGGCCGACCTGGCCGAGCCGATACGAAGCGCCCGGCTGTCCCTCTCGAAGCCGGTCGTCATTCGCCTCGTCAAGTTCGTGCATGTCCCCCGCCGCTTCCGCCGCCAGGTCACCAATACATTCCTCTTTGCCCGCGACAGCTACCGCTGCCAGTTCTGCCATCGGCACCAGTACGAGCTCAAGACCCGCGAATGCCTGACCCGGGACCACCTGATTCCCGTCTCGCGCGGCGGCACCAACGAGTGGAACAATGTGGTCACGGCATGCAGCAGTTGTAATACGAGGAAGGGCAATCACCTGCCGGAGGAGTGCGGGATGCACCCGCTCCAGGCACCGGTCGAGCCGCATTTCGTGCACCTGTCCTGGGCGGTGCGCCGACTCACGGCGATCCAGCAGAAGTACATCAAGATCTTCTATGGTGAGGCCGCCCTGAAGGCCATCCGGCAGGGCGCCGTGTAGCCGTCTCTCCTGCCCCCCTGCCCCCGCCGCCCCCCTTACCTCTTACCGCTCACTCCGCACTTCTCACTTCGCGCTTCTCACTTCTCACTTCAACTCACCGCACTACGAATTTCTCGGTGCGCTGCTCCACCCGCTCCGACTGCAGGCCCCCCGTCATCCGCATCAGGAACTGGAGTACCGATCGATTGGCGGGGTTCCGGTCGCGATCCGGGTCGGTCCCCTCGCCGCGGACAAACCGTTCCAGTTCCTCGAGATCGTCTTCCGAGAGCGTCGTCACCTCAAGACGGACGTGGAAGTAGTAGGTTCCCCGACCGCCGGGGCGCGCCAGAATCAGCCGCTCTCGGCTCAAGTAGCGATCCAGCGCCTCCCAGGTGGCCAGCGATACCTCGGGGGCTCCCCGCGCCCGGGGCGTCGTGACGGTGTACTGGTCAAAGAGCGCTTCATGCCGGACCACGATTCCCCACTCCACGGTCTTTTCGTATTGATCGATCCAGCCATCGCGGGACCGCCAGATCTCGATCTGGTAGGACAGCCGCAGGGGGAGCGAGTTGCGGAGCGCCTGTCCCCAGCGCCCCGCCAGGAGGTTCAGGGTCCGCACCTGGGGCAGCCGGATCAGCCGCCCATCCACGAGGGTGTCGTTGCTGAGCGTCACCTGGAGCTCAACCCGCTGCGCAGCGACGGGATGGGCGGCCAGCGCCACCACGATCCCCAAGGGAAGCAGAAATCTGGGGCGCGACATCAGAATCGCCGCTGCAGGCGGATGGTAAAGCGGATCGGTTCATCGCCCGAGAGCGCGGTGGCCGCATACAACCCGAGGCCGCCAGTATCCAGCCCGACCCCCACGTCGGTGGCCCATTCCCGGAGCACGGGGATGCGGTTGGAAGGGACTTTCCCGGGCCCATCGCCTGCCAGCCATGCCGTGCCGGAATTGAGGAAGAACACCAGCTCGGCCTTGTCGAACCCGAAGATCCGGTCGAGTTCGGTCAGTTCACCCCGCTGCAGGCGATAGAGCAGCCCGAGCCCGGTGCGTCGCCGCAGCTCGGCGTGGAATGACAGGGCGCGGTCGCAGAGTGCCGGGCCGGCGGGATCCACATACCGGGGGGAACTGCAATCGCGGGCCCGGAAGCCATAGCCGGGCAGGAGGTCGCCGCCACCGATCGACACCCGTCGCTGCAGGGGCAGCGGGTCACCGCCCGCCCAGCCACCACCCACCACCCGCAGGTTGAGCCGGGTGTCGGGGTCAAACCGGGCATAGCGCCTGGCGTCCACCCAGAACCTGGAATAGTGGTACTCGCGGTTTTCCGGCAGCGGATCCCGGATGCTGCGGGGCAGCGTCACCGGGGCGTAGTCGTTGCTCACGCCGTATTCCCAGTCACCTCGCAGCAACCATCCGGAGGTCGGATCGACCCGGTCGTTGCGGCTGTCCCACCCGAGGCCCAGTCGCAGGGTCCGGTAGGTGCCGTCGTCGATCAAGGGGTTCGGTCGCCACGCCTCGCCGCTGCGGAACACCGAGATCGGATCGGTGGCCCGGACCGAGCGCTCCTCGTCCTCGCGCAGCGAGGCCAGCAGCGTGACCCCCTTGACCGGCTCGGCTTCGAGGTACACCTCGGGACCCCGGGCCTGGAAGAAGTCGCGCGGGTCCTCGTGCATCAGGAAGGCCAGCCACCCGGCCTCGGTGCGCGACCACGGCGCCTCCTCGATCGGAACCACCTCGCTGCGCAGACGGCCACCCACCACCGCCCGGGCCGGAACCCCGAAGACCAGTTCCATCCGGGCGTCGTAGCCGTAGCGGTCGCGAATCCGGGTCGGATCGGTGGTGGTCCGGATGATCCCCCGCAGGTCCAGGCGCAGGTCCACCGTGGGCGTGGCCTCGTGCGCAAAGGACGGCCCGATCACGATCGGCAGGCCCTCGATCCGATTGTAGCTGCCCCCGGTGCCCAGGTAGAGCGTGGTGCTGATACCGGCGGTGTAGAAGCTCCTGCTGGTCGAGGCGAGATCTCCGACCGTGCGGGCCCGTTCCCGGAGCGCCAGCTTGCCCACCGTGTTGCGATAAACCGGCGCCGGGTCACTCCAGCTGCGTTGGGTGCCGGTGATCACGCCGCCCGGGTCGACCCGGATCCGGCCCCCGGTCACGATGACGTCCCCCTCGATCCGACCGGTCGCGCTGACCCACAGGTCCCCGTTGATCACCTGAATCGGTCCGGTAATCTGGCCACCCACCACCAGCATCCCGCGGAACAGCGAGACGACTCCCGAAAGACGGCTTCCCGCCGGCAGGACGAAGGTGCCGAGGAACCGGGTCGTGGCTGAATCATTGTGGACGGTGAGCAGCTGCTCCACCACCTCGGGAGGGGGAGCGGAAAGCCGCAGCGAGTCCGCTATCGGCGCGTCCGGGTCGATGACAATCGGCGGTTCCTGGGCCGCGGCCGGCCCTGCCAATGCCAGCAGGAGCCCCAGCGTCCCCCAGGGAATGAACCGCCAGGCGGGGCGCCTCACAGCCCCAGCCTCTTCATGCGGCGGTAGAGGTTGGCACGGTCGGTCTGGAGGCTGCGCGCCGCCTCCGCCACATTGCCGCTGGCCCGGTGCAGCGCCTCCCGGATCAGCAGCCGCTCGTAGTCGTCCAGGGCGTTGGGCAGGGACCGACCCGCCAGGTCTCCGGTCGGGAACTCGCCGGTGTTGCCCACCGATCCGGACCCCGAATCGCTGCGAGTACCCGAGCCCCGGGGCAGGACGCGGCGGACCAGTGCGGCGTCGATCTCCTGTCCCCCCACGATGATCATGCGTTCGGTAATGTTGGCCAGCTCGCGAACGTTCCCGGGCCACTCATAGGAGGCCAGCATCGCCAGGGCATCGGGAGTCAGGGTCGGGGTGTTCAGGGGCTGGATCCGTTCCGCCAGATGGCGGACCAGGGCGGGAAGGTCGCCGAGCCGGTCCCGGAGCGGAGGGACTTCGATCGGAAAGACGTTGAGCCGGAAGTACAGGTCCTCGCGGAATGATCCCGCGCCGACCGCCTCCTCCAGTCGCTGGTTGGTCGCCGCGATTACCCGGACGTCCACCCGCAACCCCTTTTCGGCCCCCAGCCGCTGGATTTCCCCGGTCTCCAGTGCCCGCAGCAGCTTGGCCTGCGCTTCCGGGGAGAGGTCGCCGATCTCGTCCAGGAACAACGTGCCACCGTCGGCCAGCTCGAACCGACCCAGCCGGCGATCGGTGGCCCCGGTAAAGGCGCCCCGCTCGTGGCCAAACATCTCGGACTCGACCAGGTCCTTCGGAATCGCGGCGCAGTTGACGGGAATGAACGCCCGCCCCGCCCGGGGGCCGGCATCATGGATGGCATGCGCCACCAGCTCCTTGCCACTGCCCGACTCGCCGAGGATCAGCACCCGCGCCTCCGTCCCCGCCACCTGACGAATCCGCTCCCGCACCCCGTCCATCTCGATGCTGGTGCCCACCATCTCGCGGGGGGTGCCGCCAAGCTGGTAGCGCAGCGCCCGATTCTCCGCCCGGGTCCGGGTCAACTCCAGGGCACTGCGGAGCGTCACCAGCACCGCTTCCGGGCCGAGCGGCTTTTCCAGGAACTGGAATGCGCCGAGCTTCACCGCCCGGACGGCGTCCGTGAGCTGCGCCTTGCCGCTCATCATGATCACCGGGACCGACGCATCCTTCTCCCGCAGGGTCGCCAGCGTCTCAATCCCGTCCGGACCGGGCGGCATCATCAAGTCCATGAACACGAGGTCCGGACGCGTCTCATCCAGGGTCAGCAGGGCGGCGTTGCCGTTCGCCGCTTCGGCGACCTCGAACCCCTCGGCACGCAACAGCGCGCCCAGCATCCGCCGGATGTTCGCTTCATCGTCCACGATCAGGATGCGTGAGGGCATGGCAGTCGGGGCTCAGGAGTCTGGGGTCAGGGGCGGGCTGTGAGGCTCGCCCCGGCGACGGTCGGTGGCACGGCGGTCGGGGAGGAGCTCGCCGTCGGGGGAAAGATAGGAGCTGCGGTACGGCGCCAGCTGGCCTTCGAAATCCACCGGCCCGCCCTCCCGCACGGAGGTCCGGGCCGGGAGCAACTCGGCCCGATGGATCGGGAGGCCAATGACGAACGTGGCCCCGCCCCCCGCCGTCTCGGTGAGCTCAATCGTGCCACCGTGCAGGTCCACCGCCTGTTTCACCATGGCCAGGCCAAGGCCCGTACCGTCGGGCTTCCGGGTAAAGTAGGGCTCGAAGACCCGGCCGCGCTCGGCATCGGGAATCCCGGGACCGTGATCGGCCAGCGATACCTCGACGCTGTCACCCCGGGTCCCCACGGAGACGTCGAGCCGGCCGACACCGCCACAAGCCTCCACCGCGTTGCGGATCAGGTTGGCAAACGCCCGACGGAGTGGGTCGTAGTGCCCCAGGATGTGCGGAGTATGGGAAGCCAGGGAAAGGGAGCTTTCCATCTCAGGGGGCAGGGAGCTGCGCAGCAGTTCTTCGAGCAGCTCACCAAGGTCCACATCCGCGGCGGGCCCCTCGGGAAGCCTCCCGAGATTGGCAAACTCGCGTGCCAGCAGCTCCAGTCGTCCCGACTCGGTGCGGAGCACCTCCAGCGCCTCCTGTTGCTCCGGGGTGGCGGTCTTGGAGAGCTGGCTCACCGCGAATCGTACCGGGGTCAACGGGTTCTTCATCTCGTGTGCCACTCGGCGCGCCACCTCCCGGAAGGCGCGAAGGCGCTCGGCCTCGAGCTCCACCGCCCGGCCCTGTTGCAGCTCACGGCTGGTTTCCTTCAGCGCGATCCGCAGCGACCGGAATTCCGGCGCCCCCTTTCGCGGGGCCTCCTCTGGAAGCGGGGTGCCTCGCCGGATCAGGACCGTCCATCCGACCAGTTCGTCGATCGGTCGACTGAGCTGGCGGCTGAGGTTGCGGGCTACCAGGAGCGAGGCCCAGAGAAGGAGCGCCCCGAGCAGGAGCACGGTGGCCACCAGGGCCACGGTCCGGGCCTGGCTGTAGGGCACCGCACTGCGTGCCAGGCTGAGCGCTCGATTCAACTGTCGCAGGTGGATCTGGAGGGCAGATCGCTCGGTGGGCCCCAGCTGGGTGGTGTCAATCGAGGCCAGCAGCGCCCGTCCGCTGGTGCCCAGCTCTTCCATGGTGCCACTCCCGGCCACCGCCGTGCTCCGGCGCAGCGACTCCGCCAACCCCAGAATGCCGAGCGTCGTGGGTGCGGCACCCAGGAGGACGAGGGCCAGGAGGATCCGGTTCCGGAACGAGATCGACGCCATGGAACAGATAAGTTATCGCGGTGGCAGCGGAAGCGCGCCTCTCGGGGCCACCCCAAGGAGGTCAGGCACCCGGGCCCTCCCCCCGGCTTCGGTCATGCCCCTTGGCCGGGGAGGATGCCCAGCCGCTCACCGCCGCCGTTCGCGCATGGCGCGGTTTGCCCGGCTGGTGTTCCGGCCGGGGCGATCGGTTCGAGCAGTCCAAAGTCCCGGTTCCGTTGCATTGCCACTCTGTTGCATCAACGCATCGCCTCCAATCAAATCGTCCGATTCCTCAAGGACCCATGGGCGGTTGTGGACGATAAGCGTTGCATATATGCAACAGTATCGCGTTGTTTGTGCAACAGTGCTGCGGCCAGGCATCGAATGAACCGGGCCTGGCTCCTGTGCGTGTGGCATCCGTTCTGCATACGTCTACTACGAACACCGAATGGCAGGGGGTTCGGATGGCGAATCCCTCCGCTTCCGGCAGAGTGCTCCACCGTCGTGATCGCGACCACAATCAGTCCACCCTGCTTCCGTACGGGAGTTCCATGCACGGTACTCAGTTGCCCCCCCGCCTGCCACGTGGCTTGTGGGTCCTCGGCATGGTGGTGCTGTTGGCGTGCCCCCTGGGCCACCTCGAAGCGCAGTCACTGACGGCGGGCCAGCTCCGGGGCGTGGTTTCCGAACGCGGCGGCGGCACCGTCGCGGCGGCGGCCGTCACCCTTGAGGACGCCCAGGGCGGCACCGTGCGGTTCCTCGAGACCGACTTCCGTGGCAGCTTCCGAGTGGCCCTGGTGGCCCCCGGTGTCTATCGACTGCTGGTAGAACAGCTGGGATTCCAGCCGATTCGATTGCGGAATGTGATCGTCGCCGCCGGCCAGACCACTGCCCTCAATGTGCTCCTCGAACGGCGGCCACCGCCGATCGAGTCGGTGACCGAGCAGGACGCCAGTGCTGCCTTGGCTGGACTCTCCTCGGGGCGGGTCCTGGGCGCCGTCGACCTGGGACTGCTCGGCAGGCACCTGGATCTGACCGACCTCACTCGGAGTGCCACTGAACTGGACGGCCCCCGCGACTCCCGGGCTGGCCTGGCGGTTTCGGCCGGCGGCTTGCCGGGGCGGTGGTCGCGCCTGATGGTCGATGGCATCGAAGCCCGGTCGCCGCGGCACCCCGCCTTCGCCGCCGACCCGGCCGCCGCTCCCGCCTTTGCCCGGGATGCGGTCGATCAGGCCCAGGTCATGCCGCGAGCGCAGGACGCCGAATGGCGCGGCACTCCGGGTGCCATCATCTCGGCCCAGACGCGCCGTGGTGCGGGCTCGCTCGCGATCCAGCCGTACCTGACTTACAGCAGCGCCACCCTGGGCGGAGCGGCGGTGGACAACCCCGCCGACTCCACCGGCAGTTCGCTCCAGGTGGGCGCCGCCATCAGCGGCGCCCTCATTCCCGACACCCTTTCCGTCTACCTGCGCGCCGACTACCAGCGACTCCAGCAGCCGACCGCGTTCCCCTGGGAATTCGATGCGGCCAGCGGTGGCGCCGGCTCACTTCGCGATCTGGTAACCTCCATCGCCGCCGACAGCTTTGGCGTCAGTGCCGGCCGTTACGTGCAGCCCACGGTACGGACCTGGCAGGGTTTCTCCACCCTGGGCCGGCTCGACTGGCGGCTCTCGGCCGCCACCCAGGTGGCGATTCGATTGGCCGGTGCCAAGTGGGATGAGAAGTCGCCCTTGGTCGGGCAGGAACTGCAGAGCGGGGCAGGGACGGTGCTCGACGCGCGGGACCTGTCGATCGCCCTGGCGGCGACCACGGCATCGGACCGCTCTGCCAATGAATTGCGGATCGGGATCACCTCGGCTCGCCGGGACTGGACCGCGGGCCTCCCGATCGCAGCCACGACCCTGGCCGATGAAGGGGTCGGATTCGGTGTCAGCGCCGCGATCCCAGCGATGGCCAGCCTGACGGGGGTCGATATTTCCGACGCGCTCCAGCACTCCCTCGGCCAGCACCAGGTCAAGCTGGGACTCTCGGCGGCGTTCCTCCGGCATCAGCAGCAGTATGCGTTTGGCAGTGGCGGGCGCTGGACCTTCGGTGACCTGAACGGATTCCAGGCGGTTACCGGCGACTGGATGCAAGTGACCGGCGCCAGCCAGGTGGACTTCAACAGCACTGAACTCGGTGTCTTTGCCCAGGATCTGTGGCAGATGTCTCCCGACATGCAGGTCCTGATCGGGGCGCGCTATGAACGGCAGTCGATGCCGGCCAACCGGTTGGTCTCCCCGATGCCCTGGGTCGCGGCCACCGGAGTCCTGGTGGACTCGCTGCCAGGCTCGAGTGGTGGGTTTGCGCCGCGAATTGCTTTTGTCTGGGATGCCCAGAGCCGCGGTGCGCTGGTGGTGCGGGGTGGAGTCGGTGTGCACTACACCGGTGCCGATCCCGCCCTGATCGCCGAGGCGCTGATTTTTTCCGGCGCCGCCCAGGTCCGCCGGGGGCAGGGTGGTTTTGCCACCTGGCCCGCCGCCCCGACAGCCGCCGCCGCGCCATGGTCAGGGACCCGACTGACCCTCTTCAGTGAGGACTATCGGTCGCCCCGAGCCCTCAAGGCCGATGCCGGCCTGAGTTACGCCGCGGCAGCTGGCACCACCTTCTCCATCAGCGGCGGCTACCAGCACACCGACCACCTGCTGCGCCGCGAGGACCTCAACCGTGGCTTCGGCTCCGGCACGGCCCAGGGCGGACGGCCGGTATATGGGACGTTGGTTCGACAGGGGGGGCTGATCAGCCCCGTACCGGGCAGCAATCGCCGGTTCAACGACTTCGACCTGGTCACCGGGCTGGTCTCCGATGGCTACTCCGACCATGTCGAGCTGACTGCGGGACTCGATCGGCGGGTGACAGCCGGACTGACCCTGTCGGCGAGCTACACCTTCTCGCGGACCGAGGACAACACCCCCGGCATCCTGGCGGCCGACCCCGCCGACCAGCTCAACCCATTTCCCGAGGGCTTGAACGGGGTGGATTGGAGCGACGGGCGGTCCGATCTCGACGTGCCCCACCGCCTGTCGGTGGGCGCCTCCTGGGCCGCTTCAGGGCCGTCCCGGGTTACCGTAGGGGCGCGGTACCGCGTTCGCTCCGGCCTGCCGTTCACCCCCGGCTTCCGCCCCGGTGTGGACGTCAACGGAGATGGCGGTGGCCAGAACGACCCGGTGTTCTACGGCTCGGTCGGTGGCCTCTCTCTGGCCGGCTGCTCCGGCACGGTAGGTAGCGGCTTTGCCGTCCGAAACAGCTGCCGCAGCGACATGGTCTCGGCGCTGGATCTTTCATTAGCGGCCCGGCTGCCGGTCGGTGGTGCGACCGGACTGCGCCTGACGGTCGAGGCCTTCAATGTGGTATCCTCGGCGTTCGGCCTGGTAGACCGGGCGGCGCTGCTGGTGGACCCCACCGGGGTCTTTGCCGTGGATGCCTCAGGCAATGTTACGATGCCCCTGGTTGCCAACCCGAACTTCGGCACCCTTCTCAGCAAACGAACCGATCCGCGCCTGGTGCGCGTCGGCCTGCGGCTGGAGTACTGACCATGCGCCCCCATATCCGCATCATCGCCAGCCTGCTTGCCGGCGCCCCCCTCCTGCTGGCGGCCTGCGATCCGGCCGGCGGCGACCTTGGCTTCGGCGCCGAACCGACCGGGGACGTCGCGGTGGCCGTGTACCTGGACCGGGATGGATCGGCGACCCCCACGGTTCCCGATACCGTCTTCCAGGGTGCCCGGGTCTCGTTGCGCCCCCAAGGTGGTGGGGTCGCGGTGGCGACGGTCACCAGTGACGCCCAGGGGATTGCTCTGTTCTCCGCCGTCCGGTTGGGGGATTATCTGGTGACGGTCGACCAGGCCAGCATCGGCGACTCGCTCCTGGTGGCCAGGATCACCAGCGACACCATTCGGGTCGCGGCGATTGCCTCCCAGGTTGCCGCCACGGTCCGGCTGGCCTATCCGGAGGTCAGCGTCCGACAGGCGCGCCTGCTGCCAGCGGGGCGCCGAGTTTTCGTGCGGGGCCTGGTGCTTGCCGGGGTGCAACTCTTCTCGGACCAGAGCTCCCACATGGCCGACACCTCGCTGGCGGTTCGGCTGACCACGGTGGCTCTCCAGGGTGGCCTGACCGGGAACGCCGCGGGTGACAGCGTCGTGGTGCTCGGGACGGTGGCCCAGGCCAATGGTCAGCCGGTCCTGAGCAACGCCCGGGTGACGCGGGTGGCGACTCGTCCGGCGCCGATCCCAAAGCCGGTGTCCTCCGCAGCCGCCGCCAATGCCCAGAACGGCGCCCTGGATGCCGACCTGGTCCTGATCAGCTCGGTGGTGGTGAGCGACTCGATGACGGTGGCGCCGCACTTCCGGATCGTCGCCAGCGACGGCTCCGGTGCGGTCACGATCGAGCTCGACGCCAACCTCGGAATCTCCACCGCTGGTTTTCGGGTCGGCCGGATCCTCAACGTGCGTGGCGTGCTGGTGCCGACGGGGCAGGGGACCTGGATCCTCAGGCCCCGCGGCGGCGGCGACGTGACATTCCTGAACTGACGAGCAGCACGCCGAGCGGCGCCAGGCAGGCGCCGGTCCAGACCAGGCTCAGGAGCCAGGCCAGCCACTCCCCGGGAGGCGCCAGGGGCCAGAGCAGTCGCCACCCCTGCCAGGGGCCAAGGACCAGGCCCGCGCGGCGGTCGTAGAACGCACCTTCCGCCACCGTGAACCAGTGGCCGTCTCCGATCCAGGTGGCGAGCGAGGCGGCGACCGAATCCGGCACCGCGAGCAGGTCATCTGCCCGCACCGCCGGGGAACGCAGGCCCAGGGCGGTGCCGCGGGCGTGCCAGGTCGTTTCCAATGCGCTGCCGCGCTGCCAGAACGCGATGACCGCGCCACCCTGGCCGTCGGCAATGCTGGCCAGGTGGGACCGCCCCGAGGCAGGCCTGCCCGTCCTCAGCTCTACGTGGAAGATCAGCTCTGGCGGGCTGAATCCGGCGCGCATGGCAGCGGTCTCGGAGCGGGAGAGCTCCACGTCGGCGGTGGGGACCTGGTTGAAGCGTACGTCGAGGATCTGTCCCGGAAACGGGGTGGTGCCGGCGAACGGGTGCGCCCACTGGCCCCACCATTGCTCGGAGGGTGGTGCCACAGGGGCCAGGAGAGGGCCGCTGACCAGCCAGGCAGCCGCGAGCGGCAGCGCCAGGGCCAGGCCCGGGGCGGTGGCACCGGCGGTGGCGCCGAGGACGTTGGCAGCAAGATCCCAGGGGCTGGCGCTCCGGCCGGGGACCACCAGGAACTGCGTCAGCTCGATGCCGGCCGAGAGCAGTGTGGCCAGTACCAGCACCTGTAGAGGACGCACGCCCAGGTGCCGAAGGGCAAGCCCCAGCGGGAGGAAGAGCAGCAGGTTCACCGCGATGTCGGCGGTGGAAGGCCATCCGATGGACCAGCCGCCCCGGGTGGGGCTGCCAGGGGTGAGGGTGGCCACGGCAATACCCGCCAGGACGGCGAGCGCGAGCAGGCGGGCGGTGCGGGGGCGCGACACGAGCGAACGATTAATCGAATGGGGAGCCATGTCCAAGTTCGGCTGTCTGGTAACGGGGGGCGCCGGGTTCATCGGGTCGCATGTGGCGGAGCGGTTGGTCCACGACGGCCACCGGGTGCGGGTGGTGGACAACCTGAGCACGGGGTCAGAGGCCAACCTGACGCACCTGCGCAACGATCTCGAATTCATGCTCGGCGACTTGCGCGACCCGTTGGTCTGCAATCGGGCGGTGGAAGGCACGGAGCTGGTGTTCCACCTGGCCGCCATGCCCAGCGTCCCGCGCTCCATGGAAGATCCCCGGGGCTGTCATGAGCACAACGTAGATGCCACCGTGAACCTGGTCCTGGCCGGCCGCGATGCCGGGGCCCGTCGGGTGGTCTTTTCCAGCTCCTCCTCTGTGTACGGCGACAACCCGGCCCTCCCCAAGGTCGAATCGGCGGAGTTGCAACCCAAGTCCCCCTATGCCGCGGCCAAGCTGGCCGGTGAGCAATATGTGGTGGCTTTGGCCCGGGCCGGCATGATTGAAGGAGTGGCACTGCGCTACTTCAATATCTTCGGAGCCCGGCAGAGCCCTACCTCCGCCTACGCAGCGGTAGTCCCCGTCTTCATGGCGGCGGCGCTCGCTGGTACCGCCGCCCCCATCCATGGCGATGGCCAGCAGACCCGGGACTTTACCTATATTGACAATGCCGTCTCGGCCAACCTGCTGGCGGCCACTGGGGCTGCCGATCAGGTCAGCGGGCGGATCTGCAATGTCGGCGCGGGGCAGCGCACCTCGCTGCTCGAACTGGTCGAGCAGATCGGTGAGGTGACCGGTCGGCCGCTGCAAGTGGAGCACCTGCCGTCCCGGGCTGGCGATGTCCGGGATTCGCTGGCGAGTCTCGATCGGGCCAGCGCGGTCCTCGGGTATCAGCCGCTGGTTTCGCTCCGGGAAGGCTTGGAGCGGACCTGGGCGTGGTTTGCCCCCAGCGCTGGGGCGGCGCCGACCAGCTGAGCGCGGCGCCTGCGGGAGGGGAGATCGCAGATTTTCGCAGGTCGCCAGCGATGGGGAAAGTCGAGAGCAAAGGGTATCGATGGGATGTGGAGTGATGTATTGATTTTTGTCGGTTTTAGAAGTCTAAAGCTAGTATAAATCCTTGTAAGTACCGCTATTAGAGAACTTAAGCCGATCGAAATCAATATCGGTCATCTGTAGTATTTGTATACAGTCGTTTGGCAACTCTCTTGCATTAAATGCATGCGGACACTAGCGGACTGACCGATCTGGTCGGACCGAGGCTACCGCAAGTCAGAGAGTTGGCCCCCATTGAACTACCTCTTCAAGCTGTCTCGGCGCACTGCCGCAATTGTGACGGCGACATTTTCAGTCCTTCTCCTCGCGTGCACCGAAGCCGCCCCCCGCGAATTTCTGAGCCCCGATCCGGGGGGGCCCCCCACCTCCCCGACGACCCCGGTGGCGTTGATCGTTACCGCCGCTCCGTCGATCCTTCCATTCGACCAGACCTTTGCCTTCCGCGCCTACGGAAGACTCGCGTCCGGTGATACCGCCTCTGTGGCGGTGTCGTGGGTGGCCACCGGCGGGCAGATTGCCTCCGATGGCCGTTACCGCGGTACCGCGCCCGGCAGCCATACCGTCACCGCCTACGCCGTCGGTTCGCCCTCCCTGTCGGGGTCGGCCCGGATCGATGTCTCCGATCCCGGCCCCTTGTTCGAGACCCTCGATGTCCAGCCCAAGCCGGTCTACATCTCTGGCGGGGCCCATGTGTTGTTCGGTGCCACGGCCCGGCTGCAGAGTGGGGCCAACACCCTGCCCACGGTCACCTGGCGCGCCACCGGCGGCGGCGCGATCGGCGCGAGCGGGGAGTTCGCCGCTGGCCTGATTCCCGGCAGCTATGCCGTGATCGCCACCACCCTGGATGGCCTCCTCAGCGACACCGCCCTGGTGGTGGTGGAGCCGGCCGAAATGACCGCCATCCAGTTGCAGCCACGGGTGGTGACGATTCCCGGGGGCAGCACCCAGGAGTTCGAGGTGGTCACCACCTGGACCGACGGCTCCGATGTCATCCCGGAGTTGGAGTGGATCACCGCGGCGGGCACCGTCGAAATGATCGCTGGCGGCAGCGGCGCCGAGGCGAGTCCTGGCGAATCGCGCCTGGCCCGATTCATTGCCTCGCGTCTTCCCGGCACCCACCGGCTGGTGGTCCGTCACCCGGAGAGTGGCAAGTCCGACACCGCTTCGGTGACGATCACCCCGGTCCTCGATGCGGTGGAAGTCACCCCCGCCGCGGTGACCCTGCTGCCCGGTGTCACCGCCGCCTTTTCCGCCAAGGGGCGGATGACCGACGGCGTGCAGACCAACCTCTCCGTGTCGTGGGCCGCGACGGGAGGGACCATCTCCGGAAGCGGGGTGTACACCGCCGGCGGAACCGCCGGGACCTTCCGGGTCATCGGGCGGCTGGCGAGCGGGACCCTGGCCGACACCTCCGTGGTGACCATTTCGGCACCCGCGGCCGCCACCCTGACCCGGATCAGCCTCTCCCCCGCCACCGGCACCGCCCCCATCGGCCAAACGGTGGAGTTCACAGCTGGCGCGATCTGGTCCAATGGATCTACTGCCCTTCCGGCGTTACATTGGTCAGCGCAGGCCGGTTCGGTAACCCCGGAGGGGATCTGGACCGCTCCGGCCACCGCCGGGAGCTATCGGATCATCGCGCGGCATTCGGGTGGGACCTTGGCCGACACCGCCGTCTTCGCCGTAGTTGTGCCGCCGGCAGGATTGACCGCCCTGACTGTTACGCCGGAGTCGCCGGCGGTGCAGGGTGGCCAGTCGGTGGATTTTCAGGCCCAGGCAACGTGGAGCGACGGGTCCGCTGCCCTGCCAGCGCTGACCTGGAGCACCACCGGTGGAGTGGTGAGCAGCACCGGCCGCTGGACTTCGCCCAACGTCTCGGGTGTGTACCGCGTCGTCGCCCGGGCCAATACGGCGGCCATCGCCGACACCGCGGTCGTCACAGTGTCGGAAACGCCGAGGGTCACCAGCATCCGGGTCTCCCCGCGGCTGGGTGCGCTGAACCCCGGCGGGACGGTCCAGCTCTCAAGCGAAATCACCTGGAGTGATGGCCAGCAGCGCGCGGTGACTCGCACCTTCTCGGCATCCGGAGGTACTGTTTCGATGTCTGGCTTGTACACCGCCGGGGCCTTGGCTGGCCAGGTCCTGGTGATCGCCAGTTGCGGAGGGTGCTCGGTGTCCGACACCGCGCGCTTTACCATCACCGCCCCGGTGGTGCCGGCACCGGTGGTCACCAGCCTCAACCTGAACCCCTCCAGCTTCAGCACCGGCGCCGGAGAGGGACGCGAGTTGAACATCTCCGCCACCTGGGACGACGGCTCCACCACCGTGCCGCCGCTGGTGTGGAGTGCCACCGGCGGGACGATGGTCGGGCTGACCTACGTCGCCGGGACCACGGCGGGCACCTTCCGGATCATTGCCAAGCATGCCGGCAGCACGGTGGCCGACACCACCGCGGCAACCATCACGGGCGGCTCGACCCCTGCCACCCTGAGCAGCCTAAATCTGAATCCGAGCAGCGTCAGCCTGGCCCCCGGCGCGCAGCGCACCATGACCGTGGGTGCCAGCTGGTCGGACGGCTCCACCATGGTGCCCCCGCTGGCTTGGACCGCCACCGGCGGTACCATGAATGGCCTCGTGTACACCGCAGGGGCAGCCACCGGCAGCTATCGGATCATTGCCACCCAGCAGGGTGGCGGCCTGGCCGACACCACTGTGGTGACGATCCAGGCCGGGGCGCCGGCCACCCTGGTGACGCTGGGGATCACTCCGCCCTCGGCCAGCGTTTCGGCGGGAGCCTCGCTCCAGTTTGCTGCCACTGGTCTCTGGAGCGATAGCAGCACGGCGGCGCCCCAGGTGACATGGACAGCCACCGGGGGGACGATCAGTGGGACCGGATTCTTCGTGGCCGGTGGGACTTCCGGCACCTTCCAGGTGACGGCCACGCACGCGGCGACAGGTATCATTGCTACGAAGCCGTTGACGGTTGTCTCCGCACCAGTGGGAGTTGGAACTCCACCAGAACTCCCCAGAGTTCTCCTCAATACAACGTATGTCGCCCCAGCTGGCAACGTCATCACAGTGAACGCCGGGGGCAACCTTCAGTCCGCAGTCAATTCCGCCGCCTGTGGCGACGAGATCCGACTGGCCCCGGGCGCTGTGTTCAACGGGAAGCTTACGCTCCCCGCCCGGGCATGTACAAGCAATCCGATTCATATTCGGACTGGAGGGACGCTCCCGCCAGCGGGCACCCGCGTTGACCCGTTGCAGGCAGCTTCCTTCGCAAAGATTGTCGCGACCAATGCCGAGGCGGCCATCACAGCCGCGCCTGGCGCGCACGGATATCGATTGATTGCGCTGGAAGTGAAGGCGTCATCTGCTGTCACCCTGAATTACGGTTTGGTGCGGATCGGTGAGTCGAATGAGTCATCGCTGAGCCAGCTGCCCGGGGACGTGGTGCTCGACCGGCTTTACATCCATGGGCATCCAACTCTCCAGCTGTCGAGGTGCATCGCGCTGAACGGCACCTCAACGGCCGTGATAGACTCCTATGTTGCGGAGTGCCACGGGAAGGGGTTTGACGCGCAGGCGATTGGCGGCTGGACCGGCCCTGGTCCATTCAAGATTGTGAACAATTTTCTTGAGGGGTCTGGCGAAAACGTGCTGTTCGGTGGCGCGCCAATGCGGTTTGGAGTTGGCCCTGCGGACATCGAAATCCGTCGCAACTACCTCTTCAAAGATCCGTCTTGGGTTACCTCGAAGGCTTGGAGTATCAAGAACCTCTTTGAGCTGAAGAATGCGCGGCGGGTACTCTTCGAACAGAACGTGCTGGAGAACAACTGGGCTGATGCGCAGCTCGGGTTTGCGATCCTCTTCCAGTCCCTGAACGATGGCGCGGGAGCTAATGCGGCTCCGGCGACCGTCCAGGACGTCACGGTTCGATATAATCGGGTGATCGCGTCGAATTCTGGCCTGAACATCTTGGCGGAGGTCCGGTACGCGGGTGATGGACCCACCCTTCCTGCGGCGCGCATTCTTGTTACCCAGAACATCTTTGAGGAAATGGCCCGGTCGGATCGTCCCGGTGCCGGTCGAATGTTCCAGTTGCTGGCGAACATGACCGATGTGACAATCCTCAACAACACCGTCCTCGCAGCAGGTCCCGTCAACCACGCGATCAGTCTGGATGGGAATCTTCCTGCTGGGTTGATCGCCAACGGAACCGTCATCCGCAACAATCTGTTTCCGAAAAGCAGCTACGGGCTCTTCGGGAGTAGCGTGGGCGAGGGCACCCCTGCGCTCAACGCTTACATCCGCAGTTGGGTGTTTGAGAAAAACGTGGTGATTGGGCGGACGGCCGGGAGCTACCCCGGGAATAACTTCTTCCCGTCCTCGATGCCGGTCCCGCTCCCCAAAGGAACCGATGGGCTGGATGTCGGTGCCAACCTCGCGGCGGTCCAACAGGCGCTGGCGGGCGTGATTCCGTAGACCAGCACGGAGTGGGCAAGGTCAACGATTGCCCCAAGCCAGAGGACTTCGGACGGGGTGGAATCTGCTGGTGGGGAGCATGCCGTGATCCGGATTGCCTGGTTTGTGGACAGCATGCAGGTCGGAGGGACCGAGCTGAATGCAGTGAGGGTACTGGAGGGGCTCGATCGGTCCCGGTTTGATGTGTCCGTGTACCATATGGGGGGCGAGGGGAGCATTCTGGCTCGGTATGAACGCCTGGGGTGTCCCCTCCACCATATTCCCCTGCAGGGGTTTCTGAGGCCATCCACTCTCCTCACCGGTCTCCGTGTCGCCCGCCTCTTGCGGGCGGCTCGTACCCAGATTGTGCAATCGCACGACATCTATTCCAATGTCATGGCCGCGCCATGGGCGCGACTGGCCCGGGTGCCCGTTGTCGTCGCGAGCAGGCGGTGGGACCGTGCCGTTCCCGGCGCCGCGCTCGCCAGGGTGAATGCCCTGGCCGAACGATCTGCGACGTCAGTAATCGCCAACAGTGCCGCCGTCGCACGACTGCTGATTGAAGAGGACGGCGTTGCCGATCGGCGGGTTGCCATTATCCCGAACGGAGTTGGCACCGAAGCCTTCCTGCCGTACCCACCCGAAGAAAGAGCCGCGCTGTTGGAGGCCATGGGGATCCCCTCCGGAGCGCTTGTGGTCGGTATGGTTGCACGCCTTTCCGCCGTCAAGGATCATGAGTCATTGCTGAAAGCGCTCGCGATTCTCGTCCGCGGCAACCCCATGGTCTTCGGGCTATTCGTTGGTGAGGGGCCCATGCGGGGCACGATAGAGCAGTGCGTCATTGATCTCGGATTGATGGGTCGGGTTGCCCTCGCTGGTGAATTGTCGAATACTCCCAATCCCCACCAACTGTTCGACATCTCCGTCCTTTCCTCCGTGACCGAAGGCTTTCCTAACAGTGTTGTCGAAGCGATGGCCGCGGGGCGGCCGGTAGTCGCCACGGCGGTCGGGGGCACTCCTGAGGCTGTGGTGGAAGGCGTCACCGGGTTGCTGGTGCCACCGAAGGACCCCGAGGCCATGGCCGCGGCGATCCAGCGCCTGATCGACTCTCCCGCCGAGAGGGTGAGCTTGGGCATTGCCGGGCGGGCTCGCGCGGCGGAGGAGTACGGCTGGCAGCGGGTGATGACGCAATGGTCAGAATTCTACTCATCTCTTGTCCTGGGATTGACGCCCTGATCCTGCGCGAGGGGGGTGCTTGACCAACGCCAGGACCGCCTGTGGCCGCGACCCCCCAGTCTGGGTATGCTGCGATGTGCCGGGAGGTATGGGGCTGACGCAGAATGCCGGCGGGCCGGGCTGGGGGCAGACCGACACAGTTCGGCGCGACGTGGGGACAATGCGCCAGTTCCCAGCACACCGCTACTCGCTCATGGCGGTTGGCGCTGAAGTTCCGGGCGCAGGGTCTGATAAACCTCGAGGATCCGAGCAAGGTTCGCGGTATCTGGAGCAGCTGGGGTCAGCTCGATCCTCGGCAGGGCGAGTATTTCCAGAATGTTCCGGCTCAAGGCTTCAGGGCCGTCGCCCCGCATGAGGTGAACACCACTCGGACGCATGCCATTGTCCGAGGCCAAAACCCGGGTTCCAGTGCGGAGCGCCTCACGGACGGACAGAGAGTCCCCGTCGAACGCGGTAGTGCGGAGCAGGACGTCCGCCCGGGCAATCAGTCGCAGCGTGATGGCATGGGGGAGGTCGCCAGCGAGAAACAGGTGGTCGGCTGCTGGCGACTGCCCGATGTGGGCAGCCAATTCTTCCGCAAGGGATCCGCTGCCGACTATGACGAGGCCCGCATTCGGGACTTGCTCCCGGATCCGGCTGAGGGCATCGATCTGTAGTGCTACACGGTACTCCGGCTCCAGCAGGCCAACTGTAAGCAGGAGCACCGAGTGTTTGCTGAGAAAGAGGGTTAGTCCCGGGGGCATGGGAACATCATCGCCAACCGGTCCAAGGTCCGCAGCCGGGCTGATCAGGCTAGCCTGCTGATCCGGCACGCCAAACCTGTGGAACAGGCGAAGAATATCCTGGTTGACCGCAATCAGATGATCCATGCGGGGGAGGACAAAACCTCCGAGGGAGCGAGGGGAGGCTGCCGCACCCGCGGGTGAGCTGGGGTACCCCCCCGAATGGAATGTCATGACGCTGGAGCTCCCCGGCCATTCCGCACAGACAAGGCACAGGGCGAGATTCCGAGCGGTCAGCACGCCACCAAGATGGAGATGGAGGACGTCGGGACGAAGTCTCGCAAGACGGGTCAACAATCCAAGGGCGGACTCGGGATAGAAGACTTCGTCCGCTTCTGGCTTTCGGTGGCGGGTAATGTTGATGACGCTGGTGCGCACGCCGGCGGCCCGGAGATAGCCCCGCAGAGATGTTAAATGCGTCTGTACTCCTCCATGCGGCGGCGGGAAAGGTCCGAGGAGCACCACGTGCATGCCGATTACGCGCGGTCGGGCAGGGTGATCACCTGGGGGGCCCCGCCAGCGGCCGCGGAATCCAGCATGCGCAGGCAAGCGATTGTCGCCCGGGCCCCGTCAAGGGCGGTAGCGATGCCCGACGATTCACCTCGAATTGCGGCGGCAAACGCGGCCATTTGCTCGCGGTATCCCTTGTTGGCAAAAAAGCGCGCGCGCTTACGTGAGATCAGGCCCGAGGTCCGCTGGAAGCGAAAATCAGAGGTCTCCATCGTCTTCCCAGATGCGAATACCTCGAGGCGTTCGCCTCCTCCGCCGGAGTGTCCGATCGTGCAATACGTCAGGCTCGCTATCGATCCATCCGCAAATTGCAGAGAGGCCGTCAGGTTGTTCATTCCCACCGGCTCGACAGTCTGCAGGGGAAGTGAGTACGCGGACACCCGGATGGGTTCGGCATCCAGCAGCCAGGCGAAGAGATCGACGAAGTGGCAGGCCTCGCCAAGCAAGGCACCACCGATGGCAGGATCGGCCATCCAGAAGCTTCCCGTGATGCCGGGCGAATTGACGCGGCAACTCAGAACCACTGGTCCAACACGATCACGCAACGCTCGCTTGATCGCCACGTAGTCCGGAGCAAATCGCCGGTTGAACCCGACCGCGAGCACCTTGCCGGCTTCCTGGGCGGCCCTGCAGATCGCTATGCAATGCTCCTCGGTGAGGGCCACCGGCTTTTCCACAAACGCATGCTTGCCCGCTGCGAGCGCCGCAAGCGCCTGCCCTCCATGGTGTTGGTTGCGCGTCGCAATCAAGACTGCATCGATACTCGGATCCTTCAGGATGTCATCATAGGAACTGGTGCAATAGGCCGCCCCGAACCGCTTGCCGAGACTCTTCGCCCTGGCTCCGCTCGATGAGCAGACCGCGGCCAGTGAAGCACCAGCGGTCGCACGGATTGCCGGGACGTGTTCCCATCGTGCGATGTTGCTCGCCCCAATCAGCGCAATCGAGATGGCCGTGCCCTTCCGCGTTGGTTCGAGGTCGACCCTGGTCGTCGGCACGTAGGGGACGGTCAGGCACTCCTGCTCCGTCATTGGATAGTCCAAGATGACCGCCAGAGTCTCAGCTGGATGACTCATGATGGCATCATATCCTTCGGGCGCGGCCTCGAGCGCAAATCGATGGGTAATGAGGGGACCCACACGGACCTGCTCACTGGCGAGCAACTCAAGAAATGCTTCCATATTGCGGTTCTCGGTCCAGCGCACATAGCCAATCGGGTAGTCAGATCCCCGCTGCTCGTACTCCGGATCATAGCTGCCAGGGCCGTAAGCGCGCGCCATGTAAAGCTGGATTTCTTTCAGGTACATTTCCAGCCATGGAAAGCTCAATTCCACCGCGCCAACCACCACCAGGCGGCCGCGATCGCGGGTGATTGAAAGCGCATCCTGGCTCGGCCGTGGTGACTTGGCTGCCGCCGCGACGATTGCCACATCCACGCCGCGCCCACCTGTCGCGGCGCGGATCCTGTCGGCCAGCCCCTCACCGCCAAGCAGGCCATGCTCCGCACCAAGACTGACAGCGAGCTCGGTACGTCCCGGGAGCAGGTCGATCGCGATCACCCGTCCCCCCTGGAGCCGGGCCAATTGCGCGATGAGCTGCCCAACCAGCCCCAGTCCGATGACCGCCACCGACTCCCCGAGGCTGATGCGAGCGATCCGGACCGCATTCATCGCGATGCTGCCAAGGGTGACGAAGCTGGCCGCATCCATGCCCACCTGATCTGGGATGCGTGCAACGAGATTACGACCGGTCACAATGACCTCGCCGTGGCCGGTACCCTCACCGCCATAGGCGACGCGTGCACCAACGACAAGATCCAGTACCGTGGGGTGCGCCCGAACCACTACACCAGCACCCGAATACCCGAGCACCGCAAATTCGCTGAACTTCGCCCGAACCTCTCGGATCGTGGATAGCGGGCCCTGCTGCTTCATCACCCGAAGCACCTTGGCGATGTGGGATGGGTTTTCCGCCACCTCGCTGATCAGGCTCCCGGTGTGGATGCTTGCCGTCTCGGTGCCGCTGCTGATGAGCGAGCAGATGGGACGCACGAGCACATGGTGACTAGGCAGCGCAGGATCCGGAACCTCCTCCACCCGCATCTCTTTCAATCCTTTTCGAATCACCTGGCGCATTCTGGAACTCCCCTTTGCGGTCGCGTGTGCGTGGCTATGGTGTGTCTTCGCGTCACCCTGCTACCAGGCGATGCCCTGGTACTGGGTGTCCGACGCTGGCACATCTCCAAACGCCCGTACCAGGTCCACCACCATCTGGTCCTGACGGAGCGCGTCTCGCACCGACTGGAATTCCGCCGACCCGTTCCCCACCACGATCACCTCCGAGTGCGCCATCACCTCGGAAACCGACGGGCGCATCAACTCCCAGATATGCGGCACCTCCCGCTCGATGTACTCCCGGTTGGCCCCCATCAGGCGGCTGGCCGAAACGTCGCGGTCGTAGATTTGCAGCTCGATCCCCTTGCCGATCAGCATCTCGATCAGCGCCACCATCGGCGACTCCCGCAGGTCGTCGGTGCCGGCCTTGAAGCTCAGTCCCAGCACGCCAACCCGTTTCTGGCCGGTGGCCATGACCATCCGGAAGGCGCGCTCGATCTGCTTGCGGTTGCTTTCCAGGGTGGCCCGGAGGATCGGCACTTCCACATCCTCCTGCTGGGCCCGGTAGACGATGGCCCGCAGGTCTTTGGGCAGGCACGAGCCGCCAAAGGCAAACCCCGGCTTGAGGTAGGCGGTGGAAATGTTGAGCTTGCGGTCCTCGCAGAAGATCCGCATCACCTCGTGGCTGTCCACTCCCAGCGCCTTGCAGACCGCCCCGATTTCATTGGCAAACCCGACCTTGAGGCCGTGGAAACAGTTGCAGGCGTACTTCACCATCTCCGCCGTCCGCACGGCGGTCTGGTGGGTGGGGGCGTCAATCCCGGCATAGAGCTGTTCCACCGCCCCCGCCGCGACCGGGTCGTCGGCACCAATCAGGGTAAACGGCGGGTCGTCGAAATCCTTGATGGAAGTGCCTTCGCGGAGGAACTCGGGGTTGGAGCAGACATGGAACTCGTACCCCGAGCGCTTGCCGCTGAACCGCTCCAGGGCGGGCACCACCAGCTCGTGAATCGTGCCGGGCAGGACGGTCGAACGGATGACCACGATGTGGGTGGATCCCTTGTCCCGCAGGATCGCCCCGATTTCTTCCGCCACCCGCTGAATGTAACTCAGGTCGAGGGAGGCGTTTTCGCGGCTGGGAGTGCCGACGCAGACCAGGCTGATGCTGCTCCCCAGGACCGCCTTGCGGGAGTCGGTGGTGGCGCGGAGCCGCCCGGACGCCACCATTGTCGCCACCAGCTCGCCGATTCCCTCCTCCACGATGGTGGGTTTGCCGCTGTTGATCAGGTCCACCTTGGTCTGGCTGACGTCCACCCCGACCACATCGTGCCCTTCACGGGCAAAACAGGCGGCCGACACACATCCGACATAGCCCAGTCCGAATACACTGATCGCGGTCATGCCATGCTCCGTTGGGGTAAAAGTGCTGCTGTTTGGGCACAAAGGGCCGCAAATTCGCCTGCCACCCGGTCCCAGCCAAACTGCGATTGCACATATTGTGCCCCCCGGTCTCCCAAGGCCGCCGCCGCCGCCGGGTCCCGGAGCAGCCCCACGCAGGCGGCGGCCAGGTCCTCTGCGGTATCGGCTTCGAGGAGGTGGGTCCCGGGCTGGAGGGGCAACCCCTCCGCGCCGACCGTGGTGGAAATGACCGGCACGCCCATCGCCATTGCTTCGAAAATCTTGAGCCGGGTCCCGCCACCGATCCGGAGGGGTACCACCAGCGCTACACCCCTTGCCAGGTAGGGTCGGATATCGGGTACCGTTCCCGTCACAGTGACCCCCGGACACCGCCGTGCCAGGTCCAGCACCTTCGGGCTCGGATTGCGACCCACCACCGTGAAGGTGGCGTCATCGACTTCGGCCTGCACCAAGGGCAACACCTGTTCGGCGAACCACGTCACGCCATCCTCATTCGGCAGCCAATCCATGCTGCCGGTAAACACCAGCTCCCGCGGAGACCGTGGCTGTTCCTGCTGGGGGCGGAAGTACTCCACGTCCACGCCGGTCGGCACGGCGGCGACACCCTCGACACCGTAGGCCTCCGCCATCAGGGTCGCATCGGCTTCCGAGACGGCAATGACCTGGTCAAAGCGCCGACAGGCGGCGGCCTCAAAACGGAGCATCCGCTGCCATTGCCGATGGAAATAGCCCCGCACCACGGGGTTGCCACCCACCTCCGCATGGCGGCGCCAGATTTCGGCTTCGACATTGTGCTGGAACAGCACCGTCGGCACCGGGAGCTGCTCGGGGACGTTCACGGCGGGGGCCAGGAAGTCGCAGACCACCACGTCCGCGGTCGGTGCCAGCCGGCGCACTTCGGCCGCGAACGCCGCCGATCGGTACTTGGCAATGGCATAGGGGAGCGGGGAAAGGAAATTCCGGGCCAGGTCGGCATAGAATGCCGTGGTGCCAGTGGCCGGGGCACTGAAGGGGACCCGTACCAGCCGATGCGCGTACTCGATGGATCGGGCCTCGGCATCCGGGGCGGCGGTCCCATCGTCCAGGCTCAGGTAGGTAACCTGATGGGTACGCGCCAGCGAGCGGAGCATCTGGTAGGTCCGGATTCGGCCGCCCTTGTCTACCGGGTGGAGCAGCTCGGTCTTGAGCCAGAGGATGTGCACCTCAGGCCGCCCGGCGGACTGTGACGCCCCGGACCGGGAGGATCTGCTCCACCGGCTCTCCATCCAGGAAGATCCGCTGCCAGATTTCAAGGTTGATCAGGGCCCAGAGCCGCTCCGCGTGCCCACCCACTCCGCCCCGATGCGCCGCGACGATTCCCCGCACCACCTCCGGGGCAAACAGGCCGCGGGCCAGGGCCCGCTCCCCGGTTACCAGATCGTCCAGGAGGCCGGTGAATTCACCCCGCAGCCAGGCACCGACCGGCACCGGGAACCCCATCTTCTTCCGCGCCAGGATCTCCTCCGGCAGGCGCCCCTTCATGGCGCGCCGCAGCACCGCCTTGGTGGTCATGCCATCGAGCTTGAGACGGGCCGGCAGCCGGGCGGCAAACTCCGCCAGCGGATGGTCAAGGAATGGCACCCGCGACTCGATCGAGGCCGACATGCTCATCTGGTCCTGCTTCATCAGCAATTCGTGCAGGTAGGTCCGGATGTCGGCATAGAGCAACTGGTCCAGCAGCGCCGCATTCGGCACCCGCCCGAGCGCCTGATGAAAGGCGGCATAGGGATCCACCATCGCCAGTTCAGCGCGCAGGGCGGGGGAAAGGAGCTGGTGCTGCCACTGTCGGCCGAAGACTGCGAAGTTGTCGAAATAGAGCGCGTCCAGGTCAGGAGCGAGCGCCAGGAAGGTGCGTCCCAGGCGCCGACCCAGATCGCTGCGAGCCGGCAGGAGGCGCAGCATGCTGCGGGTCAACGCCCGGGCGGGGCGGGGCAGGAGTGCCCCCAGCCGCCGGTTCAGGATGGTCATCCGGTACCGGTTGTAGCCGGCCAGCGTCTCGTCGCTCCCCTCACCGGTCAGCACCACCTTGACGTGCCGTGCGGCCAGTGCAGAGACAAAGTGCAGCGGCACGCTGGAGGGATGCGCCATCGGCTCATCCTCGTGCCACACAAGGCGGGGCACGGCGGCCCAGAATTCTCCTGGCGAAACGACCACCTCATGGTGCTCGGTCCGGTACCGGTCGGCGACCAGCCTGGCCCAGGCCAATTCGTTCGCCTCGCGTTCGGCAAACGCCACCGAGAAGGTCCGGATCGGCTCCTGGACCAGCCCACTCATCACCGCCGTGATCGCCGCCGAATCGATCCCGCCGCTCAGGAACATCCCCAGCGGCACATCGGCCATGAGCCGCAGCCGGACGGCCTCGGTAAAGCGTTCGCTGAACTCCGCCACTAGGTCGGCATCCTTCCCGGGGTCGGCCGACTCATCGCTGCCGCAGGGCAGGTCCCAGTATCTGGACACGGTCACCTTCCCGGCATGCCATCGCAGGGTATGGCCCGGCGGCAGCCGGTGCACCCCGGCAAAGAGGGTCTCCTCGCCCGAGGGTGCGTGATTGGCCAGGAAGTCCGGCAGCATGGCCCGGTTGAGCTCCGGCCGCACCGCCCCAGCCTCCAGCAGCGCCTTGATCTCGGAACCGAACCAAAGGGTGCCGTCGGCGCCGTGGGCATAGTAGAGTGGCTTGACCCCGAAGCGGTCCCGGGCCAGGAACAGCTCCTGGCGGGCGCGGTCCCAGATGGCAATGGCAAACATGCCCCGAAGCTGGTGAACGCACTCGGCGCCATCCCGCTCGTACAGGTGCAGCACCGTTTCGGTATCGCAGCGGGTCCGATAGCGCACCCCGGATTGCTCCAGCGCCCCCTGGAGTTCGGGGTGATTATAGACCTCGCCGTTGTAGACGATGGTAAACCGGCCGTCGGCGGAGGCCATCGGTTGATGACCGTGGGCCACGTCCACGATGCTGAGTCGCCGATGCCCCAACCCGATCCCGGGCGCCAGGAACACCCCCGCATCGTCGGGGCCCCGATGGACGAGGCTGTCGCGCATCCTCAGCAGCGTCGCCTCGTTCACGTCCCGACCCGCCGCGGCGGGAATCGCAATGCCACAAATGCCACACATCGGCTGGTCTGCTCCGTTCCTAGTCGAACACCACGGCCAGTGCCGTGGTGTGAAATCGAGTCACTCCGTCTGCGCCAATCTCCAGCCGGGCAATCTCCGGGCTGTCCTTGACCCGCCACATCCACTCCCCGGGCAAGGCGCCGGCCTCGAGGCGGGACTCGGCCGTGGTCGCAACCAGGGTGGCCACCCCAGCCAAACTGGCCTCCCTCGTCATCCGGCGGAATACACCGGGTGCTTGGTGGGCCACTCCGTAGCAGGTGGAGACGAGCCCAGTGGTCGGCTCCAGCGTCGAACCCTGATCGGGCACGATCCACACCAACGGCGATTGGCCGGGCAGGTGAACACAAACCTGGCCGTCGGTGGTCGTCGCCTCGAGGCCAGGCCCGAATTGAAACCGGACCGTCGCCTCGACCCCGTCGCCCAGCAGGCGATCGAGGATCAGCCAGCCCCAACCATCACGGAAAACCACCGTCCGGCGGTGCACGAGGCCGGGGACTGCCCTCCCGAACCCGTCATGTTCCGCCTCGAGCGCAGCCCAGCCGGGACCTTCAGACCAGTGCCGCACGGTAACCTGTGGCCAGCGGCCCCAGCGGAACTGACCCGCAGGTTCGGCCGACCCGATGCCCCCCGCGAGTGAAACCGTGTTGTGGGCCACCGTGGCGCGAAACGCATCCCGCCATGGTCCGACGTACGCGCCAGTTCCGGGGTCGGCCACGACGGCGCAACCTCCGACCGTCAGATCCAGTGCCAGCGCGTCGGCGTGGCTGTGCCCACCAGACAGTGCCCCGTGGGGACCGGCATCCACCAGCATGCTTCCGCTCCTGCCGCGGAGCAGGTAGCAGCCGCCTGCGGCGAACGCCCGACTCCGGGGAACCGGCGACTGCGCCGTCCGCGCCGCCAGGTCGTGCCACCGATCCGCACCGACGATCCAGCTGGTGGCCGCCGGGATCTCCCGTTCCGGACCGCAATGCCGATCTACGAGTACCGCCCGTCCCAGGGCTAGCGTGTCGCGGAAATCGGTCCGGACGACGTCCAGCGGCAGCAGCCGGCCACCGTCGTCATCGCCGATCAGGGGCAGGCTGCCGTCGGGGCGGAGCAGCTCGGCAATTACTTCGACCCCGGCCGCAACCCGCTCTTCCACCCCTGGACCGACCGGCAGCCCTGAGGCGCGGCCCAGCAGCAAGGCGTGCAGGTAGAAGTCCGCCGTATAGCCCTGATACCAGCTGGCCTGCTCAAAATAGGTGCCGTCGGGTCGTACCTGTACTGGCAGCTGTGCTGTCAGGATCCGCCAGCCGAGCGTGCGCCACCGCTGCGCCTGCGGCAGGGCCGGCCAGCCGGTTCCCAGGTAGAGCAGCCCCAACGCTTCGCCGGTCAGGTGGGTGTTGGGGCTGAACCAGGTCGAGAGGTGGCGCTCAATCTGGATGCCATGGGCCACCAGCGAATCCAGGAGTCGGTGGTGGAGATTGCGGTGGTCGGGAAGCGAACCGGCCGTAAAGTGCAGGATCCAGCTCCAGGCGATAGAGCGGAACGCCAATTCGAGGCTGCTGGCCCAGTTGATCCCCATGCGTGGTGGGTTGGCCAGCAGCCACCGGTCCAGGGTCTCGGCGATGTGCTCGAGGTACCGGGGGTCGCCTGTCAGCCGCCAAGCCTGGGCCACCGTCACCAGCCACTGATGTCGGTTCATTTCCCAGACGATCTTGTGGTCACCGACGACCGATTCATCGAGGTAGGGCACCTGGCTCCAGTGGCCCGAAGGCGCCTGCCGGCCTCGGGTCGGGTCCAGGTGCCAGTTGATCGGACGGCCGAATTCGAGCGAGGTGAAGCCGAGGAGGTGGTGGCGGCCTTCGAGCGCGGCATCGGCTTCCGCCACCAGGCGGGCGCGTTCGGCTGGACGCTGGTCGTACACCGCCTCGAGGTCCGCCTGGGCGAGGGGCGCCCAGGGAAGGGTTGGCTGGAGGCGGATGCCGGCCGGTGCGCGCGGGGAGGGAACTGCGCCCAAACGCTCCAATTGGATGCGGAGGACCTGACGGCCGCGGTCAAGGAGCTCCTGAATACTTCGGTTGCGGAATTGCCTCATGCTCGAGGTTCCTGATCGGACATGAGCGAGCGATAGAGCGCCACCCATTGCCGTTCAACTTCTTCCCAACTGTAATGTTCAACCGCCTCAGACCGGGCCGTGTTGGCGAGTCGCAGGGCGAGTGACGGGTCTTTCAACAGCGTCAACGCCGCCTCGGCCATTCCGGCATCATCATCGCAATCCACGAGCAACCCGGTCACAGCGTCACGCACCATCCAGGGAACGCCGCCCGCGCGGGTACTCACCACCGGAAGGCCCGCCGCAAACGCCTCCAGGATCGAGGTCGGCATGTTGTCAATGTCCGGAGAATTGAGGAAAATGTCGGCCTGATCATACCAAGCGCCCATATGCTCCGGGGCCACTGCCCCGACAAAGGCGACGGATCGCAACCCCAGCTCCGACACGAGCTGCCCCAGGGCCTCGCGCTGGGAGCCCTGTCCAACGAGGACCAGCTCAGCCTCGGGGATCCGGGACTGGATCCGGGCAAATGCTCGCAGGATGCAGGGCAGGTTGTAGAGCACCTCGAAATTTCGGTTGCAGAGGAAACGCGGGCGCAATGAATCACGCCGCCGATGAGGAATCGTGTCGAAATCAACGAAATTGGGGATCGCGACCGCCGATAACCCACTGCGTTCGAACACCTCGACCAGATAACCACTGGGCACCACGATTCGGTGCGCCAGGCGCATGACAGGGAGCGTCGAGTGCTGCCACCGCTTGAGATGGTCTTCTGCCTCGCCGCTGCGGTAGTTGAGCACCACGCGGCATCCGAAGAGTCTCCCGAGCAGGACTGCGGGAGTGGGTGCCAGCAGGAACGACCAGTAGCTGGCACTGAATGCGTGCACCACCTTGGTGCTGGGCAGCCGCCGCAAGAGGCTCCCAAAATACGCGATCGACGTCACAACGGTCCGCAGGTACTTGATGGACTGGGACCAGCGAAGGGCCGATGGCAACCGGGGGTTGACGGCCAGAAAATCAACCCGCAATTCCGGCGAATCCTGAAATCGCGCCAGCAGGCGGCTGGCCTGCACTGCCTGACCCCCGAGGATATCGAGGGAGGGGCCGACCAGGGTGACGCGGATCGGCTCAGGGGTGCCAGACATCCCACCGCCCCCGCACCCCGTTCCAGGTGGCCATCAGGATTGCGCCCTGCATCGACAGGCCCCATGCCAGGCCGCCCCGTATCCGACGGCCAATCCCTCCCGGGAGGAGGGAGCCCAGGATCGTTCCGCCGATGCCAGCGCCGACCAGCCACCAGC
>Ga0163150_10001868_pt1 | contig 34222 bp, 23 predicted proteins | sample OliLakLV19P2IB_FD_148628 | JGI IMG/M metagenome (GOLD analysis project Ga0163150, IMG submission 148628) | Freshwater microbial mat bacterial communities from Lake Vanda, McMurdo Dry Valleys, Antarctica - Oligotrophic Lake LV.19.P2.IB | ecosystem: Environmental > Aquatic > Freshwater > Lake >... | reverse complement strand
AACTTGAACCAAAGCGCCAGAAGGGCGTCCGGCAGCGCGGCCAGCAGCGACAACCCGAACGACACGCTCAAGAGGCGGGGCTCGGCCTCGTAGCCGCGCTTGAGCGCGCGCCACATGGAGGGCAAGTCAGGCGGCAGGTCGTTAGTCAAGGACATCGAGTTTCTCCTGAGACTCGCCATCATCGCCAAAGCGCGAGGCCTGCAGCTCGAACATCGTCCGGTAGCGGCCGCCGAGCGCCATCAGTTCCTGGTGAGTGCCCAACTCGACCACTTTCCCGTGCTCGAGAACGCAAATGCGATCGGAGTGACGCACGGTCGAGAAGCGGTGAGAGATCAGGATCGTGGTGCTGTGACGCGTGGCCTTGAGAATGCGGTCAAAGATCTCCGCCTCGCCGCGCACGTCAAGCTGGGCCGTAGGCTCATCGAGGAGCACAACCCCGGCGCCGAGTCGCACGGCGCAAAGGGCCCTCGCCAGGGCGATACGCTGCCACTGGCCTCCTGACAGATCTGTGCCGCCCGGGTAGCCACGCGCAAGTATCGTATCGAGGCCGGCAAGTCCTGACGCGCCGGCCTCGGCAAGCGCCTGCTGGATGTCGCCATCTGGAGCGCCGGCGGGCGCCACGTTGTCGCGCAGCGACAGCTCGAAGCGGATGAAGTCCTGAAACACGGCGGTCACGCGCGAGCGCCAGCCGCTGAGGTCCAGGGCGCGAAGGTCAACCCCGTCCACCTCGATGGCGCCATCCTGGGGGTCATAGAGCCGGCAAAGAAGCTTCGCGATCGTGGTCTTACCCGCGCCGTTCTGGCCGACGATTGCGAGAGACGACCCGACGGGAATCGTCAGGTCAAGTCCGGCAAGCACTGGCTCGCCGGAGGTAGGGTAAGCAAATGTAACTTGCCGAAAACGGATCGCGCGCGCCGGCATCTCCGCGGCTGATCGGTGGCCCAGGACCAGCGCGCCCGCAGGCTCCATAGCTGCCTGCAGGCGCAGCACCGCGGCGGCAGGTGCGGCGGCGCCGTCCAGCGCCCACGACAGTCCGCCGAAGGCAATCATGCTGGTGCTCACGGCGGCACTCGCAAAAGTCACGAGCCTGCCGAGCGTGAGACTGCCCTCGGCCGCCGCAACGCTCAGAGACCAGAACACAACAATGTTCGCGGCGACTACCAACAGCAGGCTCCAAATCATCGGACGCTCGCGCAGACGCGTGGCCTGCCAGCGGAGTTCGAACAGACGGCGTCGCTGCGCCCGGAAACCGTCGACAATCCAGCCGGCCAGCCCGAAGAGCCGTAGTTCTTTCGCCGCCGGCGGCTCAACCGCGAGCTTGTAGCCGTAATCCGCATGACGTTGTGCCGCGCGCACCTCGTCCGTATTTCGGTCGCGCCATACAGCGCTCTCGCGCAGCAGCCAGTGCGTGGCCAACCAGGCGCCAGCGAGCAAAAGCGGCGCCCACCAGGCAAAGCCGACGAGCACGACCGCCGAGGCAAGGCCACCTATGAATTCCACCAGCCCCCCGGCGATGAAGTCCATGGAGATAAACATGGGTGGTCCCGTAATGCCGAGATCGAAATCGCGGGCCATCGTTAGGTCTGTAGTGAGCTTGGGATTTTCAAGGTGGCCCATACCCGGTGGGCGGACGCAGGCGGTGGTGAGCCGATCATAGAGCCATGCAGCGGCGCGGCTCCCAAGATTAGCGCCGACGGCCTGGTGAATCGGCGACAACACCTGCAGCAGGACGAACACGATCCCGACCAGTCCAAGGGGCGCCGCCAAGCTCCCGCCCTGCTGGACTGCCTGGACCAGCCCACCCATGGCAATCGCGAAAAGCGCCGGCAGCACTCCGCGCAGAACGAGGAGGGTCCACCAGGCTACGGTCAACGAGCGGTCGGCCTGGCGCAGCACACCGGCGAATTTCCACTCGTCACGCGCTCGCAGGCGGTCGATCACCAGAATCGCTCTCCATCTTGGCTTCCGATTGCCAATCAGTATACACTTTGTGCTATCCCTTACGGCGGATGGCTACCAGACAGAGACCCGTCAACGTCGCGAGCCCTCCCTTACGGTCGGGCTACTGAACGGATCCGAGGCGCAACTCAGTAGCCCGCGCGTTAGCAAGGGCTCTGCTTCGACTCAGCGACTTATGGAACTTTGGTGGGACCCTGGGTTACCACAAAGGTGGGAAGGATTTATTCGGGGCAAGCAGGCAGAAGCTGACCTGCATGTAGCGACGAGGATTCCCGGTCTTGTCCGCGTCTTGGTGGGTAGCCTTCTGCGGCTTGAAGGGCGAAAGAAACATGAGACTCAGGAGGAACTTTTATGCCAGGACCGGTTGCGACGCTTTCCATTCGCCGGCTGATGGTTGTTCCGGCCGTCATCACTCTCGCTGTCACCTTGCTGCGCCTGGTCGGCGAACTGCAGCATTGGTCGCCGAAGCTCTTTAGCCGAGAGGCAGGCGGCGCAGGCGCCCTTGTCGGAATCGTGTGGCTGGTTCCGATCTTCGGCATCTACTTCGCCATCCGGTTGAACCAAGCCGGCCAAGGCCCGGCAAGTCGTGGGCGAGCCATCGGCTTCGCAGTGGCTGCACTGCTGGCTGAGGCCGCGCTTGTCTTCGCCATTTCCAAGCTGTCGCCGACCATCGTTACCACCATCGTGTTGGTTAACCTGGCTTCGTTTGTTCCGCTTTGGATCGCATACCGCGGCTGGCCGGAACTGGGTAAGGTGGAAGCAATCTATGGCCTGGCGGCGCGGATTCCAGTGGCACTCCTGATGTTCGTCGCGATGGCGGCCAACTGGGGCACCCACTACGAACTGGGGCCTCCCGGATTCCCGGAGATGAGCCTCGTCCCGAAGTGGTTCGTGATCGGGCTGCTTCCCCAACTCTCTTTGTGGATAGCTTTTACTGTGATTGTTGGCTCGCTCGTTGGAAGCATGGCGCTATTCTTCCAGAAGCGCCGCCAAGTCAACGAGTCGTCGTCCCAAGGCCAGGCAGCCAGAGGCGCAAATGCGTAGTGGTTGTCCGGGTCTGGATCGTGAGTCTCGGTTCAGAATTCTCGTCTTGGCTCGTTTTCGGACTGTCCGAGTGCAGCGCACGAAAAACGCAGACACCGAGACTCGTAGCCATTGTCTCGTCGACACCCCTGAGACGTTTGCGAGTTTCTCGTAATCTCATCTTGGTTTCTCCCATGTGTTGATCGCGAACCATTTCGTGGATTCCGGTCGGTTGAGGTGGGGCTCCCCAATTTACAAGACAACCCCCGGGCGGTTGCGCGACCGCCGTCGTTGCGTGACCGCTGTCGCTGCGTGACCGCTGTCGCTGCGTGACCGCTGTCACTGCGCCGCCACCCCCTTTGACTAAGGGGGAATTCAATCAATCCGATTGGCGTCTTCAATCCGTATATTGGATTTGCGATAGCACGACTGAAATGGCATGTGCTAGGCTCGCCCGAAATCTCCGGGCACTTTTTGAGAAGATCGCATGAGGATTTTTAACCCGTCACGGATCACTCGTTTCTTTCTTTTGGGCCTCGCCTGTTGGCTCGCATCCGGACAGCTGCTTCTGGCGCAGAAAAAGGGCGGCCGTATTCTCTCAGGCGTCGTTGTTACCCAGAAAAACGAGGCCGTTGAAGGCGTCTCCCTGACGATTGTGTCCGCCTCGGGGGACAAACAGATCAAGAGTGAACCTGACGGAAGCTTCCGGGCTGAGATCCCAAACGAACCGCTGAAGATTGGCGGCAAGTACATTGCCGCCCAAAAAATGCGGCTGGGTTTGGGAGACCGCACACAAGACCTTAAGATCGTAGTGGAGTTTGTCATTCCGCCGATCCACGAAAGCCTGGTCATCACGGCAACAGTGTTAGAACCGTCGATCGATCGGCGGGATGACGTTGTTTACAAAAGCACGCTGTTTTCAAGAGACGATCAGGTCTTTCACACTCTGGATGCCGGCATCAGCCTCGGGCAGCACGAAGGTGGAGGCAAATCGCTGGAGGTCCGCCGATTTGGGTTCAATATGGATCATGGCGGAGTCAATGGCGGCTTGAAAGTACTGGTGGACAACGTCCAGCAGAACCAGGCGACTCAAGGACACGGACAAGGGTATTTGGGACAGTTGAAGTCGCTGACACCCGAGCTCATTCAAGAAGTGAACATCATCAATGGCCCGTTCAGTCCGGAGTACGGCGACTTTTCTGGACTCGGTGTGGTTCACATCCAGCTGAAGGAGTCGTTGGCTGATCGGTATGCGGCTCGCATTCAAGGCGGATCCTTTAACACACGTCGGACCTTTCTTGCGTTCAGCCCCACAGTCACTAACGGCCATGCACTGCTGGCCTACGAGGGTTCACGCAGTGATGGACCTTTTCTAAATCCGCTCCGCTACAAGCGGGACAACGTGACGGGGAACTACAGTTGGAAAATCAACGCTCAGGAGACGGTGGGTTTCAAGTTGAACGCCGGTCGCAACGACTACTACTCTTCCGGACAGATCCCGTTGGATGAAGTGGCCTCCGGGCAGCTCGACCGCTTCGGATTCCTGGACCCGGACAATGGGGGACGGGTCCGCAGTGCAACGCTGGGAGCTTACTATCGCAAGGAATGGGACTCAGGCGACATTTTCAAGCTGGACGGGTTCACGTCGCGCTCGTTGTTTGACCACTACATCAACTTCACTTTCTTTTTGAATGACGAACAGAACGGGGATGAGATCCTGCAGCACGACTCTCGTCTGATGGAGGGAGTGAACACCCAGTATCTGCACCCCTACAAGCTTTTTGGACAGCGCGCTCTTTTCCTGGCCGGAGCAAATTTTCATGATAACCAGATTAATGTTGGTCTCGCGCGCGCGATCAGCCGTAACCCCTTCGAGTTGACCACCAAAGGCAACGCTCATGTGACCAATGGAGCGGGCTATGTGCAGCAGGGCATTGACTTCCTGAACGGCCGGCTGCACCTGGACGGCGGGCTTCGCATAGATTACTTCAGGTTTAACCTTAGAGACCGGGCGGATCCAGTGCTGAGCGGCACTCAGGACACCGGCCGGCTGCAGCCCAAAGCCAATCTGGCCTTTACGCCCACGCACAAACTTCCATTGACGCTCCATCTCAACTACGGCCGAGGGATCGCAAGTCAGGATGCTCGTGGTGTGGTGCAGAGGCCAGACTCACCGCGCGTTTCGACTACCGATTTCTATCAGACTGGAGCTTCGCTTAATCTCAGCCGCTTCTCGCTGAGCAGCGACCTGTTCTTGATTGACCGCTCGAACGAGCAGGTTTACATCCCGGATGATGGCAGCTACGAGTTCAAAGGCCCCAGCCGTGCGTATGGTTTCGAAGCCAAAACTTCCGTTCAACTGGCTCGTCATGTTTCTTTGAATGGAGGTCTGACCAAGGTGATGAATGCTTTCTACCGCGGCACGTTTCCCCGGATCTATGTCGACAATGCGCCTCATGCTGTTGCCAATGCTGGCCTGTCGTTGGCGGCTTGGCGTGGGTTTTCGGGATCGTTGCGCTTTCGTTACATCAACAGCTACCGTCTGGATGGGGAAGACCCGAGGATCAGAGCTTCCGGCCTGACGGTGTTGGACTTCAGTATGGTCAAGCCGATTTGCCGCTGGGTGGACTTCAATTTTTCGGTGGATAACTTGACTGACAAAGTCTTCTACGAAACCCAAAACTATTACGAATCCAGGAGCCGGCCTGGAGCTGAGGCTCTGAGCCGCATTCATGCCACTCCCGGTTATCCCATCGGAGCGACGGTGGGTTTGACGTTCCATCTGTCAGGCAAATAACCCTTCCAAGCTGTTGAGGAGTTCCTATTAAGGATCACAGAATATAGTGACAAAATTTTTCTCCCGAGAAACTCAATTAGCCTCGGTTCCCCTCGCCCCAACGCGGGAAGCTGTGAAAAATTGCGTTTGCCGCATGAACCTGATCCGGTAGGGACGCGGTGCCCCGCGTCCGGATTGGGTTTCCGGTTGTGGACGCGCGGCAGCGCGTCCCTACCGTTGAATTTTTTCACAGCTTCCGGGACGAGGGGAGCTGTGAACAAATTCAAAATCGATTCCTTCGGGTGCTAAGCGTGCGCAGAGGGACAGCGGTCCCACGCGCCCGCGCCACCCTGTTGGAACGTGCGCTCCGCGCGTGTTTTCACCTGTGGGTTCGCAGACAGGGCGGATCAGGGTTGGCTCAACTCAATTTTTCACACCTTCAGGGACCCGTGGTGAGGGGGCCAGCACATGGCTGATTGATTTTTGTGGGACTCCACACCCCTCATCCAGCGCTGGGTTTCGGGTGCTGATATATCCCATTGAAATCCCCTCACTCCCTGAAGCTGTGCAAGACATCCCCCCTTAGTAAAAGGAGGTGGCGGCGCAGCGACAGCGGTCGCGTTGCGACAACGGTCGAGCAGCCGCCCGGGGGTTGTCTTGCGAATTGAGGAAAGCCTCACCTCAACGCGCCGCATCTCAGATGGCTCACCCTCTTCCCTTGGCCTTCCGGCCTAGCGAGACAGCCCCCGCGCCTCTGGCGCTGCCCCCTTTGACTGAGGGGGAATTTTTCGCAACCCAGGCCCCGGTCAATTTTTCACAGCTCCCCTCCTCAGTTGGCGCGGAGGGATCACAGCATTTCCAACGGTCGCGGGCCTTTCGGTGGCGGGAACAGCTGATCCAACTCGGCAAGTTGCGCGGTCGTCAGCCGAATCTCCAGAGCGTCCAGGTTCTCGCGCAAGCGCTCGCGATTGCTGGTTTTTGGAATCACAATGATATCTTCACACGCGAGCAGCCAGGCCAGCGCGGCCGTTGCCGGCGTCATTCCGTGGCGCTGCGCAAAGTCGGCGAGCTTCCGATTGCGGATGAGTTTGCCCTGCTCGATGGGTGAATAGGCCATGACCGGAACGCCCCGCGCGCGCAACTGAGGCAGCAAATCCCATTCGATGCCGCGCCGTGCCAGGTTGTAAAGGACCTGGTCAGTCGCGGTGGCGCTGCCACCCGGAACCTTCCACAGCTCCTGCAGGTCGGCGAGGTCCAGGTTGCTCACGCCGTAATGACGAATTTTCCCGGAGTGCCGCATTGCCATGAAAGCATCCATCGTCTCAGCCAGTGGCACATTGCCTCGCCAGTGCAAGAGGTAAAGGTCGATGCGGTCGGTTTTGAGACGGCGTAGGCTGCGCTCGCAGGCCAAAACGGCGTCTTGGCGGGAAGCGTTGTGCGGGTAGACTTTGCTCACTAGGAACACCTGATCGCGCCGGCCAGCGATTGCTTCGCCGATGAGTTCCTCGGCTCGGCCTTCTCCATACATCTCGGCAGTGTCGATCAAGGTTGCACCGAGGTCGAGGCCGAGCCGAAGGGTGGCGATCTCGTCGGCGCGGGCCGCCTTGTCCTGTCCCATCATCCATGTCCCCAAGCCGAAAGCGGGCACGCGCTCGCCCGATGGAAGCGCAACAGTCTTCATTTGTTCTCTCCCGAAAATCGTCCTCGTCCTCGAAGAGATGCCGAGTACGACGACGAACGACGACGAGGAATCATTTTCATCGTTTCGTGCCGACCGGCAGCATGGCCAGCTCTCCTGAAAGTGATGCTCCCAGAGGCGCCCCAGCACGTGCTCGTGAGTTGAGAGGCGCTGGTTGGGGCGTATGCACCAGCCTCTGCTGCCGGGGTTCTTTATACCATCGAACGGGTTCCAAATCAGTCATTGGCGTGCCCTGCGCAGATGACTTTGCTCTTGATCTCGCCGCGCTCCTAGGCTAATTTGGACGTTCTGCTTAGTGCGGAAACTGCACCCTGTGTGCAACTCCCACGAAATCCTCTCTTTGGGAGGGGGTGAAGGCGTGAGAAGCCTTCACCGTTAGCGACAGCGGTCGCGTAGCGCCGGGTGGGTGCCGCCCCATTGCCCCAGAATGCGCGGCGAAGCTTTCTCAAAGCTTCGATGTCCGTTACCAAGGGGAACAAAGTTGAATATTTTCATCCCGGAGAAAGCCCTTTGAGAACCATGTTGTTATCTCGCACAGCTATTTCTTTGCTTCTGGTGTTGATTTCCCTTCCCGAACTGCGGGCCCAGGCGCCTGCGAATTCAAAGAAAGTGGATTTCATCAAGGAGATCCAGCCTCTTTTCGAGAAGTCCTGCTACTCCTGTCATGGCGAGAAGGTTCAGATGGGCGGGTTGAGGCTTGATTCGAAGAAGCTGGCTTTTGAAGGTGGACTGTCGGGGAAGACTATCCGACCAGGTAGCGCGGCGGAGAGTTCCCTTTACCAGCGCATCGCGGGGATCGGCGAACAGGCGCGCATGCCGATGGGTAAGGATCCGTTGCCGGCTGACCAGATTCAAACAGTGCGGGCGTGGATTGATCAAGGCTCTGATTGGCCCGAAGGCGTTGGCGCAGCCTCGGCGGAAATCAAGAGGCATTGGGCATTCATTCCACCGAAGCGCCCTGAGCCGCCGAAGGTGAGCAATGCCTCGTGGGTAGCGAACCCCATCGACAGGTTTGTGCTGGCGCGTCTCGACAAGGAGAAACTGGCCCCGTCGCCTGAAGCGGACCGCGTGACCTTGTTGCGCCGGCTGAGTCTGGATCTCGTCGGGTTGCCGCCGACTCCGGCAGAAGTCGATGTCTTCCTGAAGGACATGAGCAAGGCGGCCTATTCAAAGCAGGTGGAACGGTTGCTGGCGTCACCCCACTATGGCGAACGCTGGGGGCGGCACTGGCTGGACGGTGCGCGTTATGCGGATTCAGACGGGTATGAGAAGGATAAGCAGCGTTGGGTTTGGTTCTATCGCGATTGGGTGATCAACGCGCTGAACCGCGACCTGCCTTACGATCAGTTCATCATCGAACAGCTGGCTGGAGACCTGCTGCCCAACGCCACGCAAGACCAGAAGGTAGCCACCGGGTTTCTGCGCAACTCGATGGTTAATGAAGAGGGCGGTGTTGACCCGGAGCAGTTTCGGATGGAAGCGATGTTCGACCGCATGGACGCCATCGGCAAGAGCGTGCTCGGCGTCACGATTCAATGCGCCCAATGCCACAATCACAAGTACGATCCGCTGACACAGGAGGAGTATTACCGGTTGTTCGCGTTTCTGAACGACTCCCATGAAGCCAATATTACGGTCTACACACCTGAAGAACAGATGCAGCGGGCGGATCTGTTTCGGCAGATTGGAGAGATTGAGGCCGATTTGCAGCATCGCATGCCCGACTGGCAGGAACGGATGTCGCAGTGGGAAGCTAGAGTGACGGCCAACCAGCCGGAATGGGTAGTGGTTAAGCCTGAAGTGGAGGACATCTCCACCGGTGGGCAGAAGTACGTGCCGCTCAAGGATGGCTCGTTCCTGGCGTCCGGCTACGCTCCGACGAAGCATCGCGTGAAGATGACGGTCAAGACAGATCGGCCGAACATCACGGCGTTTCGTCTGGAGTTGCTGAACGACCCAAATCTGACTCTGGGCGGACCGGGGCGATCGCTCAAAGGCACAGCTGCGCTCACGGAGTTTGAAGTGGAAGCTGCGCCCGCAGATACGCCCACCAAGGCAGTCGCTATCAAAATCGTGAAAGCGACTGCGGACATCGCCTTGCCAGAAAAGCCGCTGGAGGCTATCTTTGACGACAAGACGAACCGAACCCGAGTTACGGGCCCTGTCGAGTATGCAATCGACGGCAAGGAAGAAACGGCTTGGGGAACCGATGCGGGGCCGGGCCGCCGGAATCAGCCTCGGAAAGCTGTTTTCACGGCTGAAAAACCAATCACAAATTCAAGTGGGAGCCTGCTCACATTTTATTTGAGCCAGAAGCATGGAGGTTGGAACAGCGACGACAACCAGAGCCACAACCTGGGCCGCTTTCGTTTGTCGGTTACCCAGTCTCCCGACGCAGCAGCGGATCCCTTGCCGCAAAATGTCCGCGAGATACTTGCCATACCCGCGGCACAGCGCACACCGGCGCAGGTGAAAGCAGTTTTTGGCTTCTGGCGCACAACGGTTCCCGAATGTCAGGAAGCCAACGCTCGCATCGAACAGCTGTGGCAGAAGCACCCGCAAGGTTCCTCGCAGTTGGCTCTGCTGGCCCGGGAAGAATTGCGCGATACCCACCTGTTGACCCGCGGTGACTTCTTGAAGCCCGGCAAAACGGTTATGCCAGGCGTACCGGCTTTCCTGAATCCGCTTCCGAAAGATGCACCGCCCAACCGGCTGACATTCGCCAAATGGCTGGTGGATCGTGAATCACCAACGACGGCCCGCTCCCAGGTGAATCGCATCTGGCAGACCTACTTTGGCATTGCGTTGGTCAGTACGAGTGAAGACTTGGGCAAGCAGAGTGAGGCCCCCTCGCATCCCGAATTGCTGGACTGGCTGGCGGTTGAGTTCATGGAACGCGGCTGGAGTTTGAAATCGATACATCGCTCGATTGTAAACTCAGCGACCTACCGGCAGGTGTCGCGTGTTTCGCCGGAGTTGTTTGCGCGCGATCCTTACAATCGATTGCTCGCTCGGGGTCCTCGTTTTCGAGTGGAAGCCGAGGTTGTGCGCGACATCGCACTGGCGGCGAGTGGACTGATGAATCCCAAAATTGGCGGCCCCAGTGTTTATCCACCAGCACCGGACTTTCTGTTCCTGCCGCCAGTGAGCTACGGCCCGAAGAACTGGTATGAAGCGAAGGATGCCGACCGTTACCGCCGTGCCCTCTACACCTTTCGCTTCCGCTCGGTCCCGTATCCTGTGTTGCAGAATTTCGACGCGCCGAATGGCGATATTTCTTGTGTTCGCCGCTCTCGTTCGAATACGCCGCTCCAGGCATTGACCACTCTGAACGAGCCGCTGTTTATCGAGTCCGCTCAGGCGCTGGCTTTACGAACGCTTCGGGACGGTGGTGCGACCGATGGACAGCGGTTGACCTATGCCTTTCGCCGTTGCGTGGCGCGAACACCCACGCTCCAGGAGACTGCGGAACTCTTAAGTCTTCTGCGAAAGCAAAAACAGCGCCTGGCCGAGGGATGGACCAGTCCGTGGGATTTGGCGGGCTTCGATGCGACAAAGGCACCGAAGATGCCAAAGGGTTCCACTCCGGTGCAGCTGGCGGCATGGACCGTGGTTTCAAGGGTGTTGCTGAATCTGGATGAGACGATTACGAAGGAATGATCGGGGTAAGTGGATGGAGTTAAAAAGTTCGGACGCCGTTTCAAAGCCGCCTTGACAAGAATCTTGCACGGCGTCCAAGCCCGCAGGTGGGGGCCACGCTTCCAGCCTAGTGGGCTTTCCTTAGCAGCACTCCAAACAGTAGCATGACGATGGCGCCCAGCAGCCACTCAATGCGCCAATACTGAATGACCTGCCATTCCCCAATCGTCTTGGGGTCGATTCGAATTCCCACAAAGAGCGAAATCACCGCGAAAACAGCAGCGGTCATCATACAGATAAGAACCGGAAGTTCGATCTGCGTCTGGGCCAGACCCTCTCGGGCACCTTTCCACAGGCGGGACACGTTCGATCCAAACACCCAGCGTCCACAGACGTGGCAGAACTCAGCGCCCAACTTGAGATCTGTACCACACTTTTTGCAACTCGTACTCGCAGACTCTCTCTGGGGTGACGTCAAATACTGCGAGCTTTCTGTAACCGTCGCGTTGGCGTTCATCATTTCCTCCTGAACATCTGTCCTGCCACTCGTGACTGAACGAGGCTAAGAGTAGCGAGCAGCCTCAGACCGCCGAGGACGTGGCTTCCGTTGGCTTCTGCCCCCTCACCCGGCCGTCGCGACCGCGTGAATTCTTCTAAGACTTCACCTTCGGCCACCCTCTCCCCACAGACGGAAGAGGGCGCTATGAAATCTGACCGAAGTTTGAACTTTGCTGCTAGCAAGTGATCCAAGGTTAAGACAGATTCACTTTTACGGGCTGAGTCAGCTTGACGTTGAGCGTGGATCCAGAGGCGAACCCAGTCTCCTTGCCGCGAGTTGCCAGCACTACGCCGGTGCCTGCGCCGCCGCCGGTGGCCGCTCCAATCGCTGCTCCCTTGCCGCCTCCTGCAATCGCCCCAATCGCGGTGCCGATGCCGGCTCCGCCTCCAATAATCATGGCATCCTTTTTCTTCGTTCCTGGAGCTGTCCTCGAACTGCCAGACGCTTGAATCGGGTAGGACTGTCCGTTGGGTAGCACGACTTCAGTGAATTTCAAGGACATGTAGGCCCGTCCCTTGACTCGGCCTGATCGCCTCGACTCGGCAACGACACCCTTCACGGTGCTCCCCAGCGGAATCACCACGGTGTTGTTCACTTTGACGTCATCAACAACTTTCGCCGTAAACGGATCTCCCGGAGCGTTGCTGTTTGTCGTGAGCGCATGCTGCAATGAAGCGCGAATCACAGTTCCGGCAGCCAAGGTCTCTTCCTTCTTCGCGTCGATATCCTTCTTAACCACGCTAAGCGCCTGATCCGCAGCGCCCGTTGTGTCGGAGTTCGTTACCGACGGCCCGCTGCATCCGGCCGTCAAGATCAAAGCCAACCCGGGCAAAATCATTAAGTGACCATTTCGCATATCGGTACCCCTCCAAATCGTTTTTGAGCAGTAGCTTCGGGTTGAAGCAATGCAAAGGGCTTTCCAAAGAAATCGGACGCGCCTAATCCCTGTGCCTGGAGCTAGTTGTCCTCTTGACGGGCACTTCTAAGAGGCAGGAAATCTTACAGAACGCCTGTAAATATTACGTTTAGCACAACTTTGGGATCACCGGATACGGCGAATGTGTGCGACCAAGGTGGTAATACTTCGGGGTTCAAGGGTGAGGGTGATTTGGGGGCCGCTTTCCGCTGGCAGGGGAACGGCGGCGCAGTCTTCTTTTTCGGAGGTTCGGTAAGCCATCAGGCGTTCCAGATTCCATCCTCTCATTTCGAGAGTTTCAGGGGCCGGTTGCTGGGAGGGATTCAGGAAAATGACGGTAATCCCGTTGTATTGCGGGTTGCGAAAGGCCGCAAAGGGAGAAGACCCACCGCTGGCGAAAACCCTTACTGAATTGCGAGGCAGAAACTTGCTGAACTGGGCAAAGCTCCAGAATCGCTTGGATGGCTGAAAGGTGGAGCCTGCCTGGTCCAGCAAGCCAAGCCGGCCACTCCACCCGGCGGGCGGGAGGAGTGTCCAATACAGCCAGGCCTGAGTTTCGGCTTGCGTCAGATCATTCAGCATAAGGGTGGCAAGCCTCAATCCCCCGGCAATGCCGGCCGATTCTTCCGCGGCGGGCAAGGCAAACTCCGTCTGCCAAAGCCTGAAGTTCTGTCGCTTGTACGTCTCTTTGGCAAGCGAGCGCCCAGCGCTGTCTGCTTCCGTCGAGTGCGCACTCAGATGCGAGACGAGGCTCTTAGCTTCCGGATCCTCCAAAATCGGTTGCAGGAACGGGTTCAACTCGTCCCAGCCGAGCTCCGGCAGCATGATTTTGGTAGCAATTCCACGCTCCTTGAACACTTTGCCCACGATCTTCAGAAACTCTTTGAACTGTCCAGCGTCCCAAAGGCAGCCAGTTGCGGCTTGGGCGTTCAGGGGAGCATTCTGCAGGCTGACAACCTGAACCTCCTGAAATCGCAGCTTCTTGTAGAACTCGATATAAGCGGCCAGATAAGTTGCAAAATCCTTGTAGTGTTTTGGCAGCAACTCTCCCCTGCCTTCCGGGGACTGGTTGTTCTTCCATTGAGGCGGCGGGCTCCAGACGCAGCCATTCCAAAGCACCTCGCTGCGTTTTAGCGCTTCGCGCAGCAGATTAAATTGAGCTGTTTCGTTTTCTTCATCGGCAAAGTAAACCATGAATCCGCGAAGATAAAGCGGATGCGTCATTTGCAGTCGCTCGCCCTTCCAGCTGATCTCGGTGCGCACGATGTTGGCGCGCGCCCCTTCGTTTCCAAAGACCAAATCCAGGAGTCTGGTTCTTTCCGCCAGCGGCAACGCCATGAGTTCCTTGGCGCTGCCGTTTCCAAGTGTCACGCCAAAACCATCCAGCCGCTGGTACTGAATTTCAGGGCGAATTAAGATTGGCTTGGCCTCCGCATGCAAAGCGGTCGGCAGAATCGCCAGCAGCACCAAGGCAAGCATGCGGTTGAGTGTTTGATGAAAGTGTTTAAGCGCAGATTTCACGGTTGGTGGGTGCCGGTCGCGTCAGGGGGAGGCAGGTTGGCCGGTTGAAACAGACGTCCCACGATGTTGGCAAGTTCTGTGCGCAGCTCCCTCACGTTTCCTTTGCCATCGGGGTGAACACGATTCGTGAGGATGATCAGAAAGGTTTGCGTTTCCGGATCGATCCAAAGCGACGTGCCTGTATACCCCGTGTGGCCGTAGGACGCAGGCGAAAAGTAGCTGCCCTTGACGGATGAATACGTGGATTGTATATCCCAGCCAAAGCCGCGAATGTTTGGTTTCCCGTCTGGCGACTGCGGTGAGGTCATCAAGGCGACGGTATCCGGGCGGAAGACTTGAGCGCCGTTCAGGCTGCCGCGCCGGAGGAGCATCTGGCAAAATCGTGCCAGATCCCTTGCCGTTGAGAAAAGGCCAGCGTCGCCGGCAATGCCTCCAAGCTTGCTGGCCAGCGGATCGTGCACTTGACCGCGGAGCATGCCACCCTCTTTGAGTCTTTCCGTTGGCGCAATGTTCGGAATGACTTCCGGGCGGGGAAGAAAGCCCGTTGAGGCCATAGCTAGGGGCGAAAAAATGTTTTCTTGAGCAAATTGAGAGAGAGATTGTCCAGTTACCTTTTCAACAAGCTTCCCGAGCACCACAAAACCTAAGTCGCTGTAGATGAATCGTTGTCCGGGCGGCGCGACCGGCCGCGTCTGATAGATTCGGGCCAGGGCGTTTTTTGACGTGATCCGGCGTCGCCTGGTTTGCCGGAGGTCCGCAGGCAGGCCCGAGTAATGGACTAACAACTGCCGCAGGGTTACTTTCATTTTCCCGGCCTGGCCGAACGCAGGAAGATACTTGCTCACTGGATCGTCCAGCTTTAGACGGCCCTTCTGAACCAGCAGCATCACCGCCGGAGTGGTGGCCACAACTTTTGTGAGGGATGCCAGATCGAAAACCGTCTCTGGCGTCATGGCCTCAACTTCAGGCTCTACACTCCGGTTGCCATAAGCCTTTTCGAAGGCGATGGCATCCTGATGGCCAACCAAAACCGCCGCTCCGGGCAGGTTTCCCAAGCCGATATGGTGCTCGACCATGTGGTCGATCGCAGCGAAGGCATCGGAGGCCTGCAACGCCGCCTCAAGATCCGGGTTGGTTGGGGCGAGCGCCGCAAGAGTCTGCAGGCAAAAAAGCCAGAGAACTGGGAGCGTTGAAAACAGCCTGATGAGGGCTGCAGATTTAGCTCCAAAGCGAGATGAAGGTAAGTGCGTGGAGAAAAACACTCAACAGCTCCAGAGAAGCCAGGAAACTTTGGCTCCTCAGTCGGCGTCCTTTGCTGCCTTGGTGGATCTCTTCTTCTTGGGCGGCGCAGGTGCTGCGGCTGGAGCAGCGATGTCGGGCTGAGCAGGAGCGGCAGCGGCGGGCTTCGGTTGTTCTTCGAAACTCTTCATGGCGGCTTCTTCATCTTCAAACAACTCAAAGATGGAAAGAAGGCTCATGACCTTGAAGACCTCCAGAATCTTCGGTTTAACTTTCAACAGCTTCAACTGTCCACCCTGAGATTTGAGCGAGGTGTGACTGCTGACCAGAAATCCAACCCCGGTGCTGTCAATGTACGGAACGCTGTCCATGTCAATGAGCAGCTTTTCAATGCCCATGCTCAATACATTTTTGATCTTCTCTCGCAGGAAAAAACTGTCGCCGCCGGCCATAAACTTGCCGTCCAGCTTTAGGACACAAACATCACCGACAACCCTTAATGTAAATTTCAAAGTAGCAGCTCCTTCAAGAATTCTTTCTGAGCGCCCAGGGAGAATAGAGCACGGCTCCACACACGATTATTCGGGAATTGAAGAGCCGATCGACGAGTTGTCAAACGTATGAACTGGGTGATCTGACGCTAATTTTCCCCGCGCTCAGGCGACTGAGACAACACGCCAGGGAATTGATCAACGATGATGCAATAGTAGATGGTTTCAGCCCCGTGGGCAACATTTTTTCCAGAACGAAGGAAGGTGGCGATCCGTGAAAGGGAATCGAGAGGGAAGGACTATTCCTCAAAGACCCTCAGCAAATCGGACGCCTTCACCACACCCACAATTTTGCCGCCGTTCTGAGTCACGACCAGAAAGTTCCGGTTGCCTGCCAGCATCTTTTGAATCGCTTCGGACACCGAGAGACCCTGATCGACGGTCATCACGCCCGTTTCCATGATTTCGCCGACGCGGCGGCTAAGTCGCGCCGCGATTGGCAAGGATGCAACATGCGCTTCCGCCGCCTCAAAGTTCAGGGAGCGGTGGTTGATGTAGGAGAAGAACTCGGTGGTCGTGATTTTGGATTTCCAGATGGCCATCGGCATCAGCGGCTTGCCTTCGATAAAGGCGATGTAGCAGTCCAACAGCGTTTGCTTGGTCTTTTTGTCGATGGACAGCAAGTAACGGAGTGAACTGTCAGGCACAACGTCGACCTTTTTCTCAGGGATGGTGCTCAGGTAAATCAGACGATGCACATCTTCGATGGAAGTGTTGAGGTCCTTGTACTGATCGGCGATCAAGCGTGCCAACTCGTTGTCCTGGTCGGAGTATTTGGTCACATACTTCTCCAGCGTATCGATGGCATCGGCCAGAAAGACGCCCAGAGCGACGTCGCGGTCAAAGAGCAGGCCGGCGCAGACGATGGCGGTATCGTCTGAATGCCCGGGTCCCATGCGGTCTCGGATATAGAAATAGCGGACAAACTCCGACTCCTGGTACTGGCACTTCTCCGGCGGCACAATCAACCCGGCCTTTTCGTAAACCTCGATGTCGTCCGCATGGGGTTCATGGGCCAGCTTTTCGCCGTCCAGATTCAGATGCTTCAGGATGCGCAGGTCGACAAAGTGGCAGCGGCCCCCGCCGATCTTGATGTTGTATTCCTTCTCAACATCGCGCCGGATCTCCGTGTCGTCACGAAGGCCCCCGAGATAGAGACCCTTGAGAATCGATGCCGGATTCACCGTGAGTGTCTTGAGCCGCCCCGCACGCAGAAAGGGCTCGCCGTCCGGGTTGACGAGCCGTCCTCCGGTTTTGCTGTGAATGGCCAGATCCGCATAGTGATAGATCTCGTCAATGAGTCTCTGGCGATAGTCTTTAACTTTTTCCGGATCGATCTCAAGGGCCGTAACAATATCGGAGATAGTAACGTTCACAAAACGCCGTTTGTTAAACATCCCCGCGCCGTTGTGGGCGTGCCCCTCCACCGACTGCATCAGAATGGCGTCCTCAGATTCCTTGGAGACATCCAATTCTGTGGTTTTGGACAGATGTTCGAAATCCTGCCGAATGAGTTCCTCGAAATCCATTAGTGGCTCGCCCTCCGCAGATCAAACTGACCAAGGGCAGCCGCCCTCGATAGGCCCGCATTGGTACCCACGATCACCGTGGTGTGTGCGGTGGTCGTGGGTCGCTGGTAACGAGAAGCCCACGGCCAGCAAATAACGCTGACCGCGACTTCCAAAGCGAAGACGAGGACCAGACTCTCGTTGTGGTGCAGCATAACGGTTTCTAATGAACCACCGGAAGCGACTGCTGGGCGTGGTGCAACTGCCCGCAGGCGGCAAAGATGTCAGCGCCCCGCGGGCGGCGAATATAGGCCGCGAGCCCTTTCGACGCCAGAATCTCTTGGAAACGCCGGACACGCTCTGGCGATGACGACCGCATTCCGTTGTCCTGGCCTGGGTTTAGGGGCAGCAGGTTGACCTTGGCGCGGAGGCGGGAGAGCAGCTTTACCAGCCTGCGCGCATCATCGTCGTGGTCGTTGACTGAGTCGATCAGCACATACTCAAAAGTGATGCGCTGCCGCGGCCGCAAAGGAAACTGCGCGCAGGCCTGAATGAGTTCCTGGATGGGATACTTGCGGTTTACGGGCATCAGCCGGTTGCGCACCTCGTCCGTTGTGGCCGATAGAGAGATGGCAAGATTGGGCACCACCGGGGCTTTAGCCAGTTCGAATATTTGGGGAACCAGTCCTACCGTCGACAATGTGATGCGATGCGGCGGAATCCCGATGCCGTTTGGATCTGTCATCAGGGTGAGGGCACGGCTAACATTCTCAAGATTCAGCAGCGGCTCACCCATGCCCATCAGGACGATATTGACCGGCTTGGCGCGTGCTCGAAGAGTCTCACTGCGTTCGGCCAGGGCTGTTGTCTCGGGTGAAGGCTCCTGCCGGTCTTTCAAAATCGCAAGGACCTGACCGGCAATTTCGCCCGGCGTCAGATTTCGAGCCAAGCCGATCAGCGCAGTCAGACAGTACTTGCAATCCATCGGACAGCCCACCTGTGTTGAGATACAGAGCGTGTCGCGATGCTCTTCAGGGATGAAAACGGATTCGATCTTCTCTCCGTCCTTCAGCTCGAAAAGATACTTGCGGGTGCCATCGACGGACAACTGCGAAAGCGCGGTTCGCGGCAGCGTCAAGCGGCTGCACTGCTGCAGCCGCTCACGCAAGGCGCGAGACAGATCGGTCATTTCCCCAATGTGGAACTGCCTGACTTTGTAAACCGCGTGGTAAAGCTGTTTCCCGTGGTAGGACTTTTCACCTAGGGATTCAAGGAACTGGCACAGATCCGAAGAGGTCAAACCCAACAATTCCCGTTGCTGAACTTCCATCTGGATGAATGAACCCCGGTTGGCTCTAGGAGGATGAACCGATCAAGTTGCCGGCACGGTCAAATCAATTTCGATCATAGCAGAATTGCTTTTGCGTCGTACAATTTCCGCCGCATCTGTTAGAGCGGACGACTTGGCTCGATGCCTTGCATCTGTTTATTATGTGTTACGACTTGGTCGGGCTTTGGCCCGATTGAAGTAGCGGTCGACAAACTCGTCAACGCACTCCCTGGAGCTTCCAGGATCGGCGCCGACCATTTTGGGGACCGATCCTTGAACCGTTGTGGAACTGGGAGGCAATCTCGCGCAGTACGTTGTGGCTGACAGGATGGAGCTCACGGTAGCTGTTGAAAAAGCCAACCACGCGCGTTTCTCCTGCTGAAACGGCTGTACGATGTCGTTCAGCAAAATGCGATCGAAACAAAGGTCAAGGGCGAAGCTCTTCGCTAGTCAGCGAGTCCTAGGTTTCCAGTCCTGCTTGCACGTTCAATGCTTTCTGGAAACTCTTTTCCTGAGGCATGCCTTCCCTCTCGGCCGCGACCTCGGGGACAATTCTGATAACGCACCCACGGATTTTTACCGATGAGTGCCGTGGTGAACACTTGTGAATACCGCGGAATCAGTTTCGTATCATCCCATCCATCTGGACAGTCTTATCCTGGACTCCCTTCTCGACTTTGATCTCTACATCAAGATTTCGGTAGGCCGGTTCGTGCTGTTTCGTATTCACAACCGGTGAGGGTGAAATCATCAATATTGCTTTTCCGAAACGATCATGAGTGCAACCCAACACTGGCTTCGATCTTTCCATCTGGCTCGCCTGAGCTGGGACCTCTGGCGCGTGCGCCGGCTTTCCAGCTCACGCCAGCGTGAAGCGGCAAAACGCCATCTGGCCGAACGGTTGGGCAGCCTGCGCGGTTTGCCGCAAAAAATGGGTCAGATCCTCAGCCTCGGGGAACTGGGACAGGAGTGCCAACCCTTTACGCCGCTCACCAGCGCCGGTCCTGCCATGCCTGCGGCGAAAGCGTTCGCCGCCATCGAAAAGGAGCTAGGCTTACCACTGGCCCAGGTCTTTCGCTCTCTCAATCCGGACGGTTTGGCTGCCTCGCTCGGCCAGGTGCATTTGGGAGAGCTGTTGGATGGAACCGAGGTCGCCGTCAAAATCCAATTTCCGCACATTCGCGAACATTTAGAAGCCGACCTCAAGGCGTTGGGCTGGCTGGCGGCGCCGCTCTCGGCCCGCCGTCAGGGTTTCGACCTGAACGGCTATCGCCAGGAATTGCGCGAAACCATACTGGCGGAACTCGACTATCGTCGTGAGGCAGCCATGTTGCGGCGTTTTCATGGTCGTTTGCGGGAGATTCCCGGCCTGGTTTCACCAGAACCCGTGGAGAGGTACTGCACAGCTCAGCTCATCACCATGACGCGCGTTGCCGGAGTGCCTTTTGAAGAGACGTTGCAGTGGACCGAAGTCCATCGGCGCGAGATTGGCCTGGGATTGCTGCGTTTCTTTCTGCGGGGCTGGCTGCTGTGGAGCGAGTCTCACGCCGATCCGCACCCGGGGAATTTTCGTTTTGAACGCCGCTCTGACGGAGTCCGGATCGGCGTGTTGGATTTTGGCTGCGTCAAGGAGCTTCCGGTCGCGGAAAGACAGGCGCTGTCCGACCTGCTCTTTTCCTCGCCACAGGTTTCAGCCCGGCAGTTGCTAAAAAAGTACGCCGCCTTGGGCTTTGACCTGGACCTGCTGCGTCCGTTGCAAACCAAGCTGCCGGAACTCACCAACGTGTTGCTTGAGCCGTTCCGCACACCCGCCGTTTTCGACGTTGCACAATGGAACCTTTCACAGCGCATCACCCAGATATTGGGCGACGACCGCTGGAATTTCCGCTTTGCCGGTCCACCTTCGCTCTTGTTTCTGATTCGCGGCCTGCAAGGTCTGACGCATTACCTCTCGGCGCTCGGGACACCCCTGTGCTGGTCTGCCGAATTGGCTAGTCTCCAGCGCGAGCTGGCTTCGGTTCGTCCGGCGCCATCCAGCGCTAGCCCCCCGTCATCCGTTGAACCCCAGGAGTCTGCATCCATGCCGAAATCGTTACGCATTCGCGTTGAAGATCAGGGTGAGCTGAAGGTCCAACTCACTCTCCCCACGGCTGCCGTGAGCCAACTGGCTGACCTGGTGCCGGATGAACTCAAAGACCGTCTCACCTCTCAAGGCATCAACGTGCCTGCCATCGCCAGCGAGGCAACAGCCAAGGATTATCCCGCCGGAGATCTGTTTTCTTTGCAGGACGGTCCCAAGCGGGTGCGGGTCTGGATCGAGTAATTCCACTTCCTGATATTCAACAGAGGAAAGGCTTGGCCGTCCTTCACTCGGTCTGCAGTTGCGGGTAGCGCTGCTTTCGACACGCTTGCGGACAGGAGCGTCCGAGCTCCCGGCTGCCGAATGCTCCCAAGAGACTAACGCCACGGAACCCACGGAGGCTTCGATCCCTACGCGCCTTACGGCACGTCGGCGCGCGCCGTTGCCGATGGCATCGTCACGCGGGCAGACCGGCATTTCGAGGGATTGGTTCCCGGGCTCCACCGGCACTTCCTGGAGCAGAGCGAGCAACTGAACACCACGCCCCTCGACATTCTCGACCGCCTGCCGGGACGCGCGTGGAGATAGACCACAGGGTGCGCCAGAGTGTCCGCTGGCGTTCGAGCTACGCGCACCTGAGCAAGGTCGACAGTCGAAGGGGGCACGGGGTCGCCGCAGGAGAGGTCATCGGCAGGGTGGGCAACAGCGGAACGAGCCCGGTGTCCGAGGCTCATGGGCACGCGCGAAGCCAGTAAACGATTTGACGCATTCTGGCCATGTGTTTGAGCAATGTTGGCCATATTCTCTTTACAAACCAAGGTCGATCTCCCAGTTGCCGCGGAAAACATCATGAAGTTTATTGGTATTTGACTGTGAGGAAGCCGCATGAGTGACATGGAAAACATCGTTAATGAGTTCCTCGTGGAGAGCTACGAAAACCTGGACCAACTGGATCGGGACTTGGTGGCTTTGGAGAAGAACCCTACCGACAAGGGCATGCTGAGCAGCGTCTTCCGAACCATCCATACCATCAAGGGCACGTGCGGCTTCTTGGGCTTTTCCAAACTCGAGTCAGTGGCCCACGTTGGCGAGAACCTGCTGAGCCGTCTGCGCGACGGCAAACTGATGCTGGATCCCAGCATCACCACCGCTCTCTTGTCCATGTTGGACGCAGTGCGGCAGATTCTCTCCTGTATTGAGAAGAACAATAGTGATGAAGGTAATGTGGATTATTCGTCCCTCATCGAAAGGCTGACAGTCTTAACTCAGGGAGACTCTGGCGCCGTCGTTGCGCAGACAGTCAAGCCAGAACACCCGGCTGACTTGCCGGTCGAATCACCGGCTGTCAGCGAACCAGAGACGGACACTGCCACCAGAATCGGAGACATCCTCATTGAAAGCGGCAAGGTGGCCCCTGAAGCCGTCGCCCAGGCCGCGCATGAACAGGAAGCCGGCGACCCGCGCAAGATGGGCGAGATCCTGGTCGAGCAACAGGCTGTGAAGCCGCAAGACGTCCAGGAAGCGCTCAAGATCCAGGGTGAATCGCGGGGCGTGACCGACAGCAACATCCGGGTCGATGTCGGCCTGCTCGACAAGCTCATGAATCTGGTCGGGGAGCTGGTTCTAGCCCGCAACCAGGTGCTGCAGCACACGGCGACGCAGCAGGACAGCAATTTTCTGGCGACCTCACAGCGGCTGAACCTGATCACCACCGAGCTGCAAGCGGGGGTGATGAAGACGCGGATGCAGCCGATTGGCAACGTGTGGTCGAAGTTTCCGCGGGTGGTGCGGGACCTGGCCTCCGCCTGTGGCAAGCAGATCCGTCTGGAGATGGAAGGGAAAGAGACGGAGCTGGACAAGACCATTATCGAGGCCATCAAGGATCCCTTGACGCACATTGTGCGCAACTCGGCCGATCATGGCATCGAGTTGCCGGAAGTGCGCAGAGCGGCGGGCAAGGCGGCGGAAGGGTGCTTGAGGCTGCGGGCGTTTCATGAAGGCGGACAGGTCAACATTGAGATTTCCGACGACGGGGCTGGAATTGATCCAGAAAAAGTGAAGGCCAAGGCGGTGTCGAAAGGGCTGATCACGGCCGAGCAAGCGGCGCGCATGGTCGAGCGAGAATTGACAAACCTGGTCTTTCTGCCGGGGTTTTCCACGGCGGAAAAGATCACCAACGTCAGCGGCCGGGGCGTGGGGATGGATGTGGTCAAGACCAACATCGAGAAGATCGGCGGAACGGTGGACATCCAGAGCCGGCAGGGAGCGGGGACCACGCTGAAGATCAAGATTCCTTTGACGCTGGCCATCATTCCGGCGTTGGTCGTGACGAGCGGAGCGGAGCGCTATGCCATTCCGCAGGTGAGCTTGCTGGAGCTGCTGCGTTTGGAAGGCGAGCAGGCGCGCAAGGGGATCGAGCGTATCCATGGAGCGCCGGTGTACCGGCTGCGCGGGAATCTGCTGCCGCTGGTGTATTTGAATAAAGAACTCAAGCTGCAGGGGACAGCGGACAAGGGGAAGCCCTCGGCAACCGCTCCTGTCTCCACGGCCCCATCCGAAGACGAGGCGATCAACATCGTGGTGGTTCAGGCGGATGGGCGGCCGTTTGGAATCGTGGTGGAAGGGATCAACGACACCGAGGAAATTGTGGTCAAACCGTTGGGCAAGCAATTGAAAGGGCTGACGTCGTTTGCCGGGGCGACGATCATGGGAGACGGGAAGGTGGCGCTGATTCTGGACGTGATGGGAATTGCGCAGCGCGCCAACGTGGTGTCGGAGGTGCGCGACCGGGGGCTAGCGGAGAAAACGACGCACAGCGCCGAAAGCGGCGCGGCGCGGCAGACGCTGCTGTTGTTTGCGTTGGACAAAGACGGCAGCCGGATGGCGGTGCCGCTGAGTTCGGTGGCGCGGCTGGAAGAGTTTCCTCGGAAGCTGGTAGAAATGGCGGGCGGGCAGGAAGTGGTGCAGTACCGGCAGCAACTTTTGCTGCTGATCCGTTTGGGCGAAGTGCTGAGACCAGGCAAGGCGGAAGAGGCCCACGACCCGCTGCAAGTGGTGGTGTACAGGGAAAACGGGCGCAGCGTGGGGCTGGTGGTGGACCGAATTCTGGACATCGTGGAAGAGATTTTGACGATCCAGCGCAGCTCCACCACGCCGGGAGTGCTGGGCTCGGCCGTTGTGCAGCAACGGGTGACCGACCTGGTGGATGTGCCCGCCATCATCCGCCAGGCCGACCCAGGATTCTACGAACGGGCCGTAGCGTAAAGACAAGTGCTGAGTGATGAGTGCTGAGTACTGAGTCGTGGAGGAGAGATCGGGAAGGTCGAGCGATTTGAGGCCGTTATTGCCTGGCAGAAGGCGCGGAAACTGGCCCTCAGCACTCATTACTCATTACTCACTACTCACTACTCACTACTCACTACTCACTACTGGAGGTCTTATGTCTGAACAGCGCCAGTTTTGCACATTCTTTCTGGATGGTCTCTTTTTCGGGGTTGAGGTGCAGAAGGTCCAGGAAGTGATCCGGTACCAGGAGATGACCCGCGTGCCGTTGGCGCCGCCGGTCATCAGCGGGTTGATCAACCTGCGCGGCCAGATTGTGACCGCCATCGACCTGCGCCGGCGGCTCGAGCTGCGTGACCGCGAGCCGGAGCAACTTCCGATGAATGTGGTGGTGCGAACCGATGACGGCGCCGTCAGCCTGCTGGTGGATGAGATTGGCGACGTCATCGAAGTCACGGAAGAGAGCTTCGAGCGGCCGCCCGAGACCATCAACGCGGTGTCGCGCGAGTTAATCCGCGGCGTGTACAAGCTGAAGGATCGGCTGCTGCTGATCTTCGACACGGAGAAGGCGATCGGCGTGGACGCCGAGCGCAAGGCTGAGAGAGTGAACTAAAGTCAGACCCCCTGTGGTCCCCTTAGCAAGGGGGACAGCGAGCAAAGCGAGCAGGGGGTAATGGAATCAACGAGGCTAAAGCAATGCTCCATTTACTTTCAACTTTAGTTCTGTTCCTGGTTGTTGGCGGCGTGCTGACGCGCAAGACGCCGGCGATCCATTTGCGCTTCATGGTCACGGCCTTTCTGGTGGACCTCGGACTCGTGCTCTACATCGAGATCACCCGTCATGCAGTGGAAAAAGTGGCCACCCAGACTGGAGCGTTGCTCTGGTTTCACGCCACGGTCTCCCTGCTCGTGCTCGCAGCCTACGTCGGGCAAATCGTGCTGGGAAGGCGATTGCTGGCCGGTGCAGCCACCAGCCGGCAAGTGCATATTCTTACCGGAATCTCGTTTTGTGTATTGCGTCTGATGAACTACGTCACGAGCTTCATGCTCTAGGAGGAGGATGACCATGGGTGGGAAAACAAACGTACTGACAAAGCCGTTGTATGAGCAGTTGGGCGGCGAGGTTGCCATCAAAGCGACCGTCGACAAATTCTATCAAAAGGTGCTGGCAGACCCCGCCTTGAAGCCATTCTTCGCCAAAACCAATCTGGCCTGGCTGAAGGGCAAGCAGGTGGCCTTCTTTACCCAGGCGTTGGGTGGGCCGGCCATCTACAAAGGCCGCAACATGAAGCGCGCCCACGAGAACCTCCCCATTGAGCAGGTCCATTTCGATAAGGTGGCAGGTCACCTTGTGGAGACCCTGCAAGACCTGAAGGTGCCACAAAAGCTCATTGACCAGGTGATCGCTGCCGTGGCGCCGCTCTCTGAAGACATTGTCAACACACCCAGCGCACCCGCCGGGCGCATCTCCGACGGAAATAAATCAACGGATAAAGGAAAGGTAAAGAGTATGTCAAACGGACGTTTCAAAAACCGGGCTGCAGTACTTCCCTTGCCCGAAGAGCAGCCCGAGCAGGACTCCGATCTTCAATCGATGGATCTGAAGGGCCAGATTGAAGCCATCAACAAGGCACAAGCCGTCATCGAGTTCAACATGGATGGCACGATCATTACGGCCAACGAGAATTTCCTCGCCACGCTAGGCTACCGCCTGGACGAGATCCAGGGAAAGCATCACAGCATGTTCACGGAGCCGGCCTACCGGGCCAGCGCCGAGTACAAGCAGTTCTGGGCGGACCTTAACGCAGGCAAGTATCAGGCGGCACGCTATCTGCGGATCGGCAAAGGCGGCAAAGAAGTGTGGATCCAAGCCTCCTATAACCCCATCCTCGACCTCAACGGCAGGCCGTTCAAAGTTGTGAAGTTTGCCACAGACATCAGTGAAACAGTCCGGCAGGAGTCGGTAAACGTACGCTATGCCTCCATGTCGGAAAACTCGCCCGTCAACATCCTGTTCGCCGACCGCGACCTCAAGATTCAGTATATGAACCCGTCCTCAAGCAGGACGCTGAAGACTCTCGAACAATACCTGCCAGTCAAGGTTGACCAAATGATCGGGCAGAACATCGACGTGTTTCACAAGAATCCCGAGCATCAGCGCAAGCTGCTCTCGGATCCCAAGAACCTGCCGCACCGCGCAAACATCAAGGTCGGTCCCGAGATTCTCGATCTGCTGGTCAGCGCGATCAAGGACAACAAAGGCGAATACCTGGGGCCCATGGTGACCTGGGAAGTGGTGACGCAAAAACTGAAGACTGAAACCGAGATGGCCCGCGTCATGTCCATGATGGAAAACGCTCCGATCAACGTCATGTGCACCGACAAGGATCTCCGGATCCAGTACATGAACCCGGCTTCGACCCGGACTCTGAAAACCTTGGAGCAGTACCTGCCAATCAAAGTGGAAGCGATGATCGGACAGAACATCGACATCTTCCATAAGAACCCCGAGCATCAACGGCGGATGCTGGCTGATCCCAAGAACCTGCCGCACAAAGCCATGATCAAGGTGGGTCCCGAGACGCTCGATCTGCTGGTCAGCGCCATCTACGACCAGAACAAGAACTATCTTGGCCCCATGGTCACGTGGGAAGTGGTGACGGAGAAGCTGGCCACGGAAAAGAGAGTTAAGGATCTGGCTGAACGCGAGAAGCAGCAGGGAGGAGAAGAGCTCAAGAAGAATGTGGAAAGCATGTTGAAATTTGTGGACACCCTGGCCAGTTCCGCTGAAGAGCTGACGGCTACCAGCCAGCAGATGGGCGCCAACGCCGAGGAGACCTCCGCTCAGGCCAACGTGGTTTCCGCGGCTTCGGAACAGGTCAGCAAGAACGTTCAGACGGTCGCAACCGGAACCGAGGAAATGAGCGCCAGCATCCGCGAGATTGCCAAGAACGCCAACGAGTCTGCCAAAGTGGCAACGGCGGCGGTGAAAGTGGCGGAGACCACCAATGCAACGGTGGCCAAGCTGGGCGAAAGCAGCGCGGAAATTGGCAAGGTGATCAAGGTCATCACCTCGATTGCCCAGCAAACCAACCTCCTCGCTTTGAATGCCACCATCGAAGCGGCTCGGGCGGGCGAGGCCGGCAAAGGTTTTGCCGTGGTGGCGAACGAAGTGAAGGAACTGGCCAAGGAAACCGCCAAGGCGACTGAAGACATCAGCCAAAAGATCGAAGCGATCCAGACGGACACCAAGGGCGCGGTCGAGGCCATCGCTCAGATCAGCGGGATCATCAATCAGATTAACGACATTTCAAACACCATTGCCAGCGCGGTCGAGGAGCAGACGGCCACGACCAATGAAATGACCCGCAACGTTGCCGAAGCCGCCAAGGGAAGCTCGGAGATCGCCGAAAACATCACCGGCGTCGCCAAAGCCGCCCAAAGCACAACGGCAGGCGCCAGCGACACCCAGAAAGCAGCCGGCGAGCTCGCGAAACTGGCCGCGGATCTGCAAAAACTGGCGGCCCAGTTCAAGTTCTAACGGGAAGACAGAAAAGGCCAGAGCCGGGGTTCAGGGTCAAGTCTGCAGGTGGATTTGACCCTGAACCGTTGATCACGGTTTCTTCTCACTTTATGGACCCATTGAACGAACTTCATCTGTTAGGTGTGAGCTTCCGCACGGCCCCGGTTGAGGTGCGCGAGTCTTTGAGCTTTACGGCAACCGAAGCCGCTGAGTTTCTCAAAGCCTCGGCCGCTGAGACCCCGTCTCTGGAAGCCCTGATTCTTTCCACTTGCAACCGCACGGAATTTTACCTGGTGGCGTCGGCTGGTTCCCAGGCGGCGCCGGCCTGGCTTCACCGGCTTCGCCGCTTGCGACCCACGGCTCAAATCCTGCGCTCCGAGTGCCTCAAGTACCAGTTGTCCGGAGAAGAGGCAGCCAGGCATGCTTTCCGTGTTGCCTGCGGGCTCGACTCCTCCGTTCTCGGAGACGTTCAAATTCTGGGCCAGATCAAGGAATCCCTGTCCGTCTCCATCCAAAGCGGTACTCTGGGCCACACCCTCAATCAAACCTTCCAGCAAGCCATCCGGGCAGGCAAGAAGGCTCGCAGCCAAACAGGCATAGGCCAAGGCGCGGCCAGCATTGGATCAGCACTAGCCGGAATGCTCTTGGGGCGAAACTCGGGCAGATCCCCGCGAATTCTCATCATCGGGGCCGGAGAGATTGCGCGTGACATTGGACGGCATCTCGCCAAGCGCCGACTTGGCGATCTGTTCTTCATCAACCGGACCCCGGCCCGGGCCTGCCAGGCGGCCGCCCTGTGCGGCGCCGGCGTTTTGCCTTGGAACGAGCTGGATTCCGCGCTCCTGGATGCGGACATCGTCGTTGCAGCCACTGCGTGTCCGGCGCCGATCTTGCGCAAAGAGACGCTGGACGAACTGCTCAGCCAGAGGCCCAGCCGTCCGCTATGGGTGATTGATGCCGGCGCGCCGCGGAACGTTCAACCGGGGTCGAAGGCTGAGGTCATTGGCATTGACGCCATCCGGGAACAGCAACAGCACGTCCTGGCCCTGAGGCAGGCCGCCGTGCCCGCTGTTGAAGCCATTGTCGAAACCGAAGTGGCAGCGTGGAATCAGTGGCGCGATTCTCTGCCAGTGGAAAGTATCATTAAGCAGTTGTATCGGGAGGCTGCGGCGGCGGGTCCGTTGGCCGCGAGAAAGCTTGCAACACGGGACGACCTGCTACCGGATCAGGTCGAGCAATTGTTTCATGCAACGATCAAACAACTTCTGCACGGACACGTTCGCCGTCTGCGCCGCCTGCCTCGCAACGCTATGGCAGGTTTTAATTCCTGACAGCGCTGATGGTTTTCAAACTTTTGCCGGTCCTGCATAACTCAAGTTCGGCGAACAAGCGTCCAAGTTCTTATCTGATCCGTCAAATACGAACCCAGCTGAGTTTGTGCGCAAATATTTTCGAAGGAGGTGCTTGTGCGAGCCCTTGTCATTGACGATTCCAGAGCCATTCGTAGTATCCTGGGCAATATCATGAAAGACCTTGGATTCGAGGTCAGTGATGCCAAACATGGACTCGATGCCCTCGAGAGACTTAAGCAAAACGGCCCGATTGAACTGGCCTTGGTCGACTGGAACATGCCGGAGATGAACGGGTTCGACTTCGTGACAGCGGTTCGCGGCAATCCTGCCTTCAAAGCCATGTTTTTGGTTATGGTGACAACGGAAACCGAGATGTCGCAGGTTGCCAAGGCAATCGAAGCCGGCGCCAACGAATACATCATGAAACCCTTCACCAAAGAGATGATTGCTGAGAAGCTCCGGCTGCTCGGGATGAATGTCTGAGGTTTTTAGCGCCTGTAATGCGTTAGTTATGGGGGCAAATCGCACGGCATTGGTAGCCACGATGAATGCGCTTTCTGCATTCATCGTGGGTTTTCCCGTATCGGTACAGGTGTCCACGACAAACGCAGACAACGCGTTTGTCGTGGCTACCAAAGATTTCCCCCGTAACTGACGCATTACTAGCGCCTGCAGTTTTCTCTTGAGGAGGTTGTCTGACGCTGAAGAAGATTCGAGTGTTGGTCGTTGATGATTCGGTGGTGATTCGGCGGCTGGTCAGCGACGGCCTGTCGCTGGACGAGACGGTCGAAGTTTGCGGCATTGCGGCCAACGGGAAAATCGCCCTGCAAAAGATCCCGCAGTGCAACCCGGACATCGTGACGCTCGACATTGAAATGCCCGAAATGGACGGACTCCAGACGATCAAGGAGATCCGCAAGTCCTATCCACGCCTTCCCGTGATCATGTTCAGCACGCTGACGGAACGGGGCGCGACGGCAACGCTGGAGGCCCTGTCGCTCGGGGCCTCCGATTACGTCACCAAGCCGGCGAACGTCGGCAGTGTGGCGACGGGGGCCAAGCGAATTCAGGAGGACCTGCTCCCGAAGATCAAATCATTGTGCGGCATCCACGCTGGACCTGTGGCAGGAGCGCCCGCAGCCACTCGCGCAGTTTCGACGCAGCGGCCGGCGGCGGCCACCCCGGCGCGAGTCCCGGCGGCAGCCGGTACCCAGGCCATTGAAATCCTGGCTATCGGCTGTTCTACCGGTGGGCCGAACGCCCTGGCAGACGTCATCCCCCAACTGCCCGCAGAATTGCCCGTTCCGGTGGTGATCGTCCAGCACATGCCGCCACTCTTTACCAAAATGCTGGCCGAGCGGTTGAATTCGAAATCCAAGATCAAGGTCGTCGAAGGGCAAGCGGGCATGGTCCTTCAACCAGGCACTGCTTATCTGGCGCCTGGCGACTATCACATGGTGTTACAGCGCAAGGGCGTTCAGACTCTGTTGTCGTTGAACCAGGACCCGCCTGAGAATTCCTGCCGTCCCGCCGTGGATGTTCTGTTTCGCTCCGTGGTCAGTCTTTACGGGAATGCCGTTCTGGGTGTGATCCTGACGGGAATGGGCCAGGACGGACTGCGCGGCTGCGAACTGCTTCACGATGCTGGAGGTCAAATTCTGGCTCAGGACGAGACCAGCAGCGTGGTGTGGGGGATGCCTGGTTTTGTGGCCAAGGCCGGGCTGGCGGATCGTGTGCTGTCCCTCTCGGTCATTGCACAGGAAATGATCCGGCGAATTGTCCGGTCTGGCCCGATACTTTCCTCGCAGCGTCGGGAAGGCAAGGAAGACTTGCACGGGCAACATTAGGACTAAAGTTCATGTCTATTTCCACGGCAGATTTCGATTTCATCCGCATGATGGTGCGCGAACAGGCGGCCATCGTTCTGGAGACCGGCAAAGAATACCTGGTCGAAGCCCGGATTGGGCCGCTGGCCTCCCGCGAAGGCCTGAGTTCGCTTCACGATCTGGTTGAAGCGCTGCGGAAGGCCCCCGGCAACGGGCTGCGCAAGAAAGTGGTCGACGCCATGACCACCAACGAGACCTTCTTTTTTCGTGACGTCGAGCCCTTTGAAGTCATAAAAAAAAACATCCTTCCAGAAATCATGGCGGCCCGTGCCAGCACCCGCAAGCTCAACCTGTGGTGCGGCGCCAGTTCGACGGGCCAGGAACCGTATTCGGTTGCGATGATGCTCCGCGAATATTTTCCGCAGTTGGCAACTTGGGAAATCAACTACCTGGCTACGGACATCGCGGGAGACGTTGTGGAAAAAGCGCGTGCCGGGCGATACGGCCAGATCGAGGTGAACCGCGGGCTGCCTGTCACCTATCTGATGAAATATTTTCAAAAGCAGGGCCTGGAGTGGGAAATCAAAGAGAGCATCCGCCGCATGGTAACCTTCAAGGAAATGAATTTGATCAAGCCCTGGCTGGCCATTCCACCCCAGGACATTATTATGTTGCGGAATGTGTTGATCTATTTCGATGTCGACACGAAAAAAACCATCCTGCGGAAAATGCGCGAGCTTCTGCGGCCAGATGGCTATCTGTTCCTGGGAGGAGCGGAAACCACGCTTAATCTGGACGAGCAGTTCGAACGCGTCCCCTTCGAACGGGCAGGTTGTTACCGGTTGAAAAAGTGATGCGTGATGAGTACTGAGTAATGAGTGCTAAGAGATGAGTGCTGAGTGACGTGGGTTGCTCTTTTTCTCCCCCTTGCGAAGCGCATAAGGGGGAGATGAAGAGGGGGTCGGTGAGTGATGAGTGATCACCCATCACCCTTTTCGAGTCACGGGTTAAGCAGCACCGGGAGGGCGTTTCGCCCAGCAGTTCTCTCACGGAGGAAAACCCATGCAGTTTGCGGAACAAGAAATTACCAGTCTGACTGAAATGATCTGGCTGTCAACCCTCGGGTTGTCCGTGGAGCGAATTGCCGAGCTCCCACCCGAGATGAGCAGGCAAAGGACTTTGATGGGTTGCGTCCACATCAACGGACAGTGGCAAGGCGCGGTTGTGCTCCATTGCCCGATGCCGCTGGCTCAGCGCGTCGCCCAGATCATGTTTTCTCTGGACGGCCAATTGCCTAGCCGGGAAGACACCCAGGACGCACTCGGGGAGATCACCAACATGACGGGCGGCAATATCAAAGCGCTGCTGCCTGATCCCAATGTCCTCTCCCTGCCAGCGGTCGTGGAAGGAGAAGACTACACCCTGCGCGTTCCGGGCACCTGCGTCGTCAGCCGCCTGGTGTTTCAATGCCAGGAGGCCGCATTCGTCGTTTCCTTGCTGCAGAAGGATTTGGTCACGGCGATCAGAAAGTGACCAGGGCTGAGTGATGAGTACTGAGTGCTGTCTCTCCCCCTTGCGAAGCGCCTAAGGGGGAGATCAAGAGGGGGTCGTCACCCTGCACCCTTCACTGACGCCCCGGTGAGTGCAAAGAGGCGTGACGCGTAATACGTGAGGCAGAAAAGAGAAATGTCACGCCTCACGTATCACGTTTTTGCGAGTCACGGATTAAGCCGCACGGAACGTCCGTTTCGCAAAGCAGTTCTTTCAGCGAGGAAAACCCATGCAATTTGCGGAACAAGAAATTGCCAGCCTGACTGAAATGATCTGGCTGTCGAGCCTCGGACTGGCCGTGGAGCGAATTGCCGAGCTTCCACTTGAGATGGGCCGGCAGAGAACTTTGATGGGTTGCGTCCACATTAACGGCGAGTGGCAAGGCGCGGTTGTGCTCCATTGCCCGATGCCGCTGGCCCAGCGCGTCGCCCAGATCATGTTTTCTCTCGACGGCCAATTGCCCAGCTGGGAAGACACCCAGAGCGCACTCGGGGAAATCACCAACATGACGGGCGGCAACATCAAGGCGCTGCTGCCTGAGCCCAATGTCCTCTCACTACCGGCCGTCGTGGAGGGAGAAAACTACACCCCGCGCATACCGGGCGCCTGCCTCGTCAGCCGCCTGGTGTTTCAATGCCAGGAGTCCGCCTTTGTCGTTTCCTTGCTGCAGAAGGATTTTGCCTCGGAAATCAAGAAGTGAATAAGGCCGCGCATAATGCACCCGTTACGGGGAGGCCTTTCCGCTGTTGCGAGGCGTTCTCAAGCCCAAGCCAACGGGCAGGGGAGAGCGCAGCCGTTTATGCCAGTGGGCTTTCACGTTGAGCCTCAGTACTGCTATTTTCAATTACGCTCCAGAACGTGGGAGGCGCGCTCCGCGCGGCGAGGCACGGTAGCGGTTGACCGACAAAGTCGCCGTCCGGAGGACGCCTCCCACATTCACACCAAAGCGGCGTCAAGGCCACCGCGCTCCAAAAAGTGGTCCGGAACCCAGCACCCGAGGGATCATTCATCTCATCTTGAAAGCTAAATGGAATTAGACTTCACAGGACATCGTCAAAGTTCTCGGCCCTCCCTGCCGGCAGGGCGACTGAACGGCGCGAAAGCCAAGTCAGCAGCCCGTGCGTCAGCAAGGGCAAAATGGCCATTGAATCACTTTCGGGACTTTGCCGGGGTTCAGACTTCACGCATTTCATGCAAGCCCAATTTCTCTATAACCCCGTAGGATTTGGACTCTATTGCCATGCGCCAACGCTGTTGGAACTCGCCAGCGGCGATATGCTGGCCAGTTGGTATGCCTATCCTGAGATTGAGCACGCCGACGCCACGCTCGTGATGGCCCGCCGACGGGCTGGCCAGGCCGAATGGAGTCTCAGCAGCCCGGTGCTGGATTCATTCGGATACTCAGCCGGCAATCCAGTTTTGTTTCAGGAACCGGGCGGCATAGTTTGGCTGCTGTTTGTGTTGCTCAAGGGGTACTACTGGAACGATGCGGAGTTGCAGGGCGCTTTTTCCAATGACAACGGACGCTCCTGGTCAGCTCCGGCGCCCCTGTGGCGGGAGCGCGGCATGATGGTGCGTCACGGTCCTGTGTCTCGTTCCGATGGCTCGCTCCTGCTCCCCGCCTACGATGAAGCCAGCCGCGAAACTGTGCTGCTGGAGAGCCGCAACGCGGGCTTTGCCTGGCAGGAAGCCTGCCGCTTCGACGGACACGCACTGCTGCAACCCGCCCTGTTGCGCGACAGGCCCAACCGGTTGTCGCTCTTCTTCCGCCCCTGGACCGATCCCCGGCGCATCTGGCGCAGCCATTCGAGCGATGAGGGAAAGATCTGGTCAGAGCCGTTGCGCACGCCGCTTCCCTGTCCTCTCAGCGGTATTGCCGCCTTTCGGA
>Ga0163150_10001863_pt1 | contig 34261 bp, 27 predicted proteins | sample OliLakLV19P2IB_FD_148628 | JGI IMG/M metagenome (GOLD analysis project Ga0163150, IMG submission 148628) | Freshwater microbial mat bacterial communities from Lake Vanda, McMurdo Dry Valleys, Antarctica - Oligotrophic Lake LV.19.P2.IB | ecosystem: Environmental > Aquatic > Freshwater > Lake >... | reverse complement strand
GTTAAAGAATGTTCCGTCTTCATACCTACTGCCCTTAGCGCATAGTCAAGCCGCCCCGGCTTTGCTATACTGATTTTATAAATTACCTAATATAACAGGCAATGAAAATAGTTATTGGTTTAGGAAATCCAGGAGATACCTATGCACTCACTCGCCATAACGCAGGATTTATGGCATTAGATTTTTTACTTGTCCGCTCTTTAACTCAGCCCAGCGAATGGAAAACCAAATTCCACTCGCAGATATCAGAGACAATTATAGACGAACGGAAAGCACTGCTCATAAAACCACAGACGTTCATGAACGACTCAGGTACTGCGGTGCGAGAAATTGTAGATTTCTATAAAGCAAACGCCAGCCGGGACGTCTTAGTATTGCACGATGAAGTAGATCTCCCTTTTGGCACTTTACGAACAACAGAGTCCTCTTCTCCCGCCGGTCACAATGGAATAAAAAGTATTATTGAACATCTAGGCACACAAGACTTTCATAGGCTTCGCATTGGAGTGGAAACAAGGGAATCACGAAACCAATTGGCCACCGACGTCTTTGTGCTACAACGGTTTACTGAAGCAGAAATAAAAAAATTAGAAGCAGAGCTATTCCCCGCCCTTACTATAAAAGTTACGGAATTTCTAAAAAAATAAGGGCTCATGAACCACCCCGCAGTAGAGCTGTGAGGTATCAACTGCAGGCTTTCATTACCCCTCCACAGCCCCACCCATGAGGGGGAGGGAATACTGCAGGGCAGCCGCAACAAGCTGCGGGGTATTGACCAAAACTATGATGAACAAAAAATCCCGTCCTGCGCAAAACGGGAGGGATACTATAGAAACGCTATTTGTAGATACTGATCTTACATCCGGTACCCTACCTGCAAGTGAAAGACTGCAAACAATCGCCTGCGAATCTTTACTTGATGCTAGGAACAGGTAATAGGAGGGATGATACCTGCTTTCGCGACTTGCATGTAGGATGCCGGACACAATAGTTAAATAAATAAAAAATACCTACTGACAATTTTTATTTTAATTAGCATACAGCATTACTGTATTGGTTATTATACTCCTTTTAGCCTTCTTTGTCAAGGGTCTAGCGGGGCATACTAATTCACAAGACCCAAGTGTAGTTAACCCGATTTTCTGGGCTGCCAATAGGGGAAGCACTTAGTCCTCCAACTGACTACGTAGAATAAATTCACGGGGCTGGCGGATTAGCAACTAGCATATAACCCGCCTACTGCTTTAAACTTAGACATTAAGGAAAAATATTATTTTGGCATAACTCATGACACCCCCTCAGGAATATCCCGATGCCATGTATCTCCATGGCTTAAACCTTCTACCTCAATTCGGCCCGGCCCGACTGCTTAAACTTGGCCGGCATTTTGACACCTTCCGGCAAGCTTTTAACGCCACCTCTCAAGAATTGCAAACGGCCGGAGTGGAACCTGAACTTACCCAAAAATTTATTGCTTTAAGAACAACGGTTAATCTGCAGACGGAACAGGAAAACCTTACCGAACAAAACATCCGTCTGCTGACATTTCGGGACCGTAATTATCCTAAACTGCTTTTAGAAATTTCCAAATTCCCTCCTCTGCTCTATTATAAAGGGACCATGGAGCACAACGATGAACTTTGCATTGCGGTGGTGGGCACCAGGATGATTACAACATATGGGCGGGTAGTAACTCCCCGGCTAGTGGAACCGCTCGTTGAAGCCGGCGCTACGGTAATTTCGGGTATGGCATTTGGAGTAGACTCAGTGGCGCATGAAATCGCCATAAAAAAAGGAAGGAGAACAATTGCCGTACTAGGCGGAGGACTGGATGAAAAGAGTCTTTACCCAAAACAGCACGCGCTTCTGGCTCAGAACATATTGGACACGGGAGGAGCCCTTCTAAGCGAGTACCCTATGGGAACGCCCAACTTCAAACAAAACTTTGTGGCCCGAAACCGGATTATTTCGGGAATGTCGGTAGCCACCTTGGTTATTGAATGCGACACCAAGAGCGGCACCCTTATTACCGCCCAACACGCCCTGGACCAAAATCGTTCTCTGTACGCGGTACCGGGACCTATTTATTCCCCGCAAAGCCATGGACCGAACAATTTAATTAAAATGGGAGCAAAAGCGATTACTGAAGCCAATGATATTTTTATAGATTTAAACCTACAGCAATTACCCCAAGAGCAGAAAGCGCAGGATACTTTCGGGGACTCAGACGAAGAAACAACAATTTTGAAATTGCTCAACTATGAGCCCATAATTATAAATCAGATAATTAAAACATCTGGACTCGAAGCCAGCACCGTAAGTTCGGCTTTGACTTTTTTGGAAATGAAAGGTAAAGTAAAGAACCTCGGAGGACAACAGTATATTTTGGCAAGATAGCTCTTTAGGAAACTTTTAGGATATAGCATTTAGCGACTTGCGTCTAGCACTGAGCCTGCCTTGCCTGTCTTCCGACAAGTAGGCAAGACAGGCAAGAAAACTAATACTTCTAGCAACGAATTAATAACCAACCTGCCTGCCAGTTGGCACGACGAGGCAAGTGACAGCTAACGTTATAAAAGAAAGTTTAATCAATGTTTATGTATTAAATCTAACAGATACCTTTATCTTTACTCAATAACATGCAATAGCCCCATTAGTTGCCACCTGCCTGCCGGTAGGCAGGTTAGTTATTTGGTTTTCCTTCATAGATTAGTTAATCTTGTTTCTGTCTGTAATTTTGAATTTTAAATTTTAAATTCTCTTCCATGTCCCACTCAAAGATTCTCAAAATTATTATCCCTATAGTTATAGCCTTAGCGGTACTGCTTGGGCTTCTACAGAGGCAGGAAGACCCCCGAACCTCCCTAACCCAGAGCGGGCAAAAACTAACCCAACTTCCCGATTCCGGCGGAGACTTGCGGAGCTATTTTAATAAAGCCCAAAAACAGCAAGGAGAAACCGAAGGGAAAAACACTTCGGTTTTTTTGGCCGGAGGAGATATTATGCTCTCCCGCAAGGTTGCCGAGAGCATTCGGGCGGCTAACAATCCGCTGTTGCCTTTTGGCAATCTAACAGAACTCTTTAATTCTGTGGACTTTAGCTTTGCCAACCTAGAAACACCCATCGCCTCTTCCCCGACCAGCGGAACAGTTGGAGGAAGTTCTTTAATTTTTAACTCCCCCCAAAGCAATATTGAACCGCTAAAAAAATACAACTTTAAAATTCTAAACCTGGCCAACAATCACGCTTTTGACCAGGGCCTAAAAGGGCTGGAATTTACGAATTCATTTTTAGACAGTCTAGGTATCCAGCATCTAGGGACAGGCACGACTCTTGACGAAGCGTGGGAACCAAAAATTGTTGAAAGTAAAGGCATAAAAATTGGTTTTGTAGGGGCATCATATGCTTCAGTCAACGACGGGGGTAAAGCTAAAAATAATTACGTGGCCAATATGCAAGATATTGAACGTCTCAAAATTGCTATCACCAGCCTTAAGTCTTCAGTAGATTTTATTGTGGTAACCATGCATGCCGGAACCGAATACACACGAAAACCCAACCGGCAACAGATAGACTTTGCCCATACAGCCATGGACACAGGAGCAGATATGGTCATTGGCGCGCATCCGCACTGGGTACAAACTATAGAGAGGTATTGTGGAAACCAGATATCAGATATTAAAAAAGATACTGTAGGCGCATGCTCCCATCCCAAATATATATTTTATTCTCTGGGTAATTTTATTTTTGACCAAGAATGGAGCCAGGAGACCAAAGAAGGACTAGCACTTAAGATTCAAATTTCAAATTTCAAATTTCAAAACTCCGTGGCACCAGGGGCTGCCACACTAAATGACTTGCAGGGCCCAAAAGTACCGGCAAAATTAGACTCAATTGAGCTCATTCCTATTATAATAGAAAACTTCTCTACGCCCCGCCGGGCAACGGCCGAAGAAAGTAAAAAGATTTTAGACAAGATTGGTGAAGATAAAAGTATTTTATATTAACGGACAAACACATATACGGACACATCAATTTGGTCGAGCTCCTACGTAATAGTTTGACAATGGTTTGTTATTTCTGTAAACTCACTTTTGTAGCATATTAAATTTTTTAATCTCCTCTTGAAATGTCCAAACCATTAATTATAGTTGAGTCGCCAACGAAAGCCAAAACCATCTCGCGTTTTTTGGGCGGTGAATATATTGTGCAAGCTAGCTTCGGCCATGTGCGAGACTTACCAAAAAGCAAACTATCTATAGACGTAGAAAATGACTTTGAACCAGTCTATATTGTCCCTCCTAAAGCCAAAGAAACAGTAGCCGATCTGAAGAAGAAAGCTAGAGATGCTTCCTCTATTATATTAGCAACTGACGAAGACCGCGAAGGAGAGGCTATTTCCTGGCATTTAGTACAAGCCTTGGGCCTGGGCGATGAGGCCGAAATTGCCAAAGGCAAGGAAGATAAGAGAATAAAACGCATTGTTTTTCACGAAATTACCAAAAGCGCTATTGAAGCCGCGTTAAAGAACCCGCGAGATATAGACCTAAACTTAGTGGACGCCCAGCAAGCGCGACGGGTTTTAGATAGATTAGTAGGATACGAGCTGTCCCCTTTCTTGTGGAGAAAAATTCGCTATGGTTTATCCGCCGGACGCGTTCAGTCAGTAGCCGTAAGGCTGGTAGTGGAACGCGAAAGGGAAATCCAAAAATTTATTAAGGAAGAATATTGGAGCATAGAAGCCAACCTTTCCAAACTAAACGATGATAAGAAGTTTATTGCCAGACTCCATAAAATAGGTGAGAAATCCGTTGGAAAAATGGATATTAAAACCGGGGAGGATGCCAAAAAAATTGCCTCAGAACTCAGCGGCGCAGATTATCAAGTTACCGATATTACCCAAAAAGAAGTCAAAAGAAATCCAGCCGCCCCGTTTACCACTTCTACCCTACAGCAAGAAGCCGCGCGTAAATTTGGCATGTCTGCCAAACAAACTATGGTAATTGCCCAACAACTCTATGAGGGCATTAATATTGGCAGTGAAGGCCACCAAGGGCTAATTACCTACATGCGTACTGACAGCTTAAATCTTGCCCAGTCGGCTTTAATCTCTATTAAGCAAGTGATTGACTCCCACTTTGGCAAAGAGTACTCGTTAAGCCAGCCCCGCCATTTTACCAACAAGAGCAAGGGGGCTCAAGAAGCACACGAGGCTATACGTCCAACAGATGTTACCCGCAAACCTTCCGATATCGAGCAATACTTAGACAAGGGACAACTAAAAATATATGACCTTATATGGAAGCGCACTATCGCCTGCCAAATGACTCAAGCAGTACTAGAACAAACAGCAGCTGACATAACAGCAAACAAACATTATATTTTTAGGGCGAACGGGCAAATTATAAAATTTGACGGTTTTATTCGCGCCTATACGGAAGGGCAAGATGAAAAAGCAGAAGACGAAATTGAAGGCGTCTTGCCGGAGTTAAGCCTAAATGAAAAATTAAAGCTCAACGAACTATTGCCGCTCCAGCATTTTACCGAACCTCCGGGAAGATATTCCGACGCCACACTTATTAAAGCCCTGGAAACCCACGGCGTAGGACGTCCTTCCACTTATGCTCCCACTCTTTCCACTATTCAGGACCGGGGTTACGTAAACAAGGTCGATAAGAGGTACAGCCCGACTGAAGAGGGTTTTCTGGTCAACGACATGTTAGTGGAAAACTTTCCGGAAATTGTAGACATTAACTTTACCTCCCATATAGAAGAGGAATTTGACAACATTGCCGAAGGTAAAACAAAATGGGTCAATGTCATGCGTGAATTCTATGGCCCATTTAAACAGCATTTATTAGAGAAGGAAAAAACCGTAGAAAAAAAGATTGAGATCTCCGAGCACCCCTGCCCTCACTGCGGCAAGCCCATGCTTATAAAATACGGAAGAATGGGTAAGTTCCTCGCTTGCCCGGAAGAAGGCAGTAAAGTCACTTTACCTATGCCTGAGGAAGCCGCTAAAATTAAAGAACTGGAAGAAAAAACCAAGGGTGAAGCCTGTCCAATATGCGGCAAACCCATGGGCGTTAAGCGCGGAAGATTTGGCTTCTTTTTAGGCTGCCAAGACTACCCAAAATGCAAAGGCATAAGTAAAATTTGGAACAAAACTGGGTTTATATGCCCAGCATGCCTTATAGCCCCGGAGCGTCAAGCCAAGCCCGGGGACGTAGTGGAAAAAAAATCCCGCGGTCGCGGCAAAGCTTTTTTTGCCTGTACCCGCTTCCCCGATTGTAACTTTATTATGAACGCCAAACCGGAAACTCAAGCACAGCTCGATGAAGCCTATAAAAACTGGGTGGCAAACCCGCCCAAACCAAAAAAAGCCTGGAAAAAACCTACCACAGGTGATTCTCCATACAACAAAAAGAAAACCGAGTAACTCTCGGTTTTCTTTTTGTTCGTTTTATATATTGGGTGCGCGGCCATGAGCCGCCGGTCCGGGATATTACCCGTTATCTTTCGCTAGTTATTCCTGGAATGGATTGTGACCTGGAACACTACATATTTTATTGCTTTCCATAAGCCTACGACTTTACGATAATAATTGAGAGCCGCTAATTCCCGGATATAATATGCCAAACGGCCGCTAAAATAAAACCCCCCGTAATTTAAAATTGCCCACTGGCCTCCCATGACAACTATATAACCATGGGGTTTTCCCCTGTAGGGCTTTTTCGGTTTTTTATTCTTCATAACGTAGGGTAAAGCGTAAGAAACATATTCACCCTGCTCAATAGCATCCTGAGCCGTCGGCGGCGCAGGCCGCCCGTCCGAGTTTATTATGCACGCATTGTCACCCAGGCCAAAAATATTCCCATATTTCTCTACTTGCAAAAAAGTATTTACTACCACTCTCCCCTTCCGGTCCAATTCAATAGGTTCACTTATGGGGAACACGGCAGGTTTTACTCCAGTGGTCCACACCAGCAAATCGTATTCCATTTTCTCCCTGCTGTCTAACTCCACAAAATGCTCATCTATTTTGGCAATACGGCTTGAAAGCTGAACACGGATATTTAAATCTCTCAAACGGGTGTAAGCGTCAGCGCTCATGCGCGGGGAAAGCCCCGGCAAGAGCATGGGCATAGCTTCTACAATAGTTACTTCTATTTTTTCCCGCGGATATTCATTTTTCCAAGCAACCATGTCAAGAAGTCGGGGCAATTCTCCTGCAAATTCAACACCCGTATACCCGCCACCGGCCACCACAATACGAATATTCTTTTTGCTCATGTCAAGCCGGTGACGCTGAATGGCAAATTCAATCTGATTTCTAACCCTTAGTCCGTCCGAGAGTCTTTTGAGAGGCAAAGCAAACTTTTCCGCGCCTTCTATACCAAAGTAATCGCTTACCGAACCCGTGGCTAAAACCAAAAAGTCATATTCTAACTTTTGAATACCGGCTTGGACAGTTTTTTGAACGGGATTAATATTGGTAACTTCAGCTTGGATGAGTTTAATGTTTTTACCTTTGAAAACTTCCCAAAAAGGCAAGGCAATACTTCTCTTCAGCTCCTTTACGGTAGTTAATTCTTCCTCGGCAGCAGCCACCTCGTATAAATTAGCAGCATAGAGCTGGTAATCGTGGCGATCTATAAGGGTAATGGAAACGTTTTTTGACATCCCAAACTTTTTTTCCAAGCCCAAAGCCGCTACTATCCCCCCGTAGCCCGCGCCAACGATTATAATTTTTTGCATTTTTGTTTCTCAAGAATTAATCTCAATACCGTTATTATATCACAGACTTCTCCATATAGTAAAAAAAGTAAAATAATTCATATTTTGTCGGCCGACAAAATATGAATTATTTTACTTTTGTCATGTACCTGAAAATACTACTCATAGCGCAGAGCTTCTATAGGGTCAAGCTTAGCCGCGCTTCGTGCAGGAAGGACGCCAAAGAGAATGCCAATGCCTCCGGAAACCCCTACACCCAAAAATATTGCGGAAACAGGAACGGCAAATTTCCATTCCAGACCGGAAGCAGTCGCTACAACTGAAACTATCCAGCCTAAAAAAGACCCCAGCATAATACCAATAATTCCACCCAGCAATGTCACTAAAATTGATTCAATTAAAAATTCTCCCAAAATATCCGAAGGTTTGGCTCCCAAAGCTTTCTTAAGACCTATTTCAGCCGTACGTTCGGTTACCACTACATACATAATATTCATAATTCCCACCCCTCCGACAATTAGGGAAATAGCCGCAATAGCAATCAGCAAAATAGTAATGCCGTTAAAAATAACGTTAAAGGTATCTAGGGCCTGGGCCTGGGTTTGTACGGTAAAATCATCTTTATCGGGGTCCGAAATATTATGATTTCGCCTCAGTTGAGTTTTAATGTCTTCGGCAGTTGCCTCGCCCAGGGTAATATCTTTTATCTGCACAATTGCATACAGCAAATGGTCAATTCCCAAGACTTTTTTTTGCGCCGTGGCAATAGGCATGTACATGGAGGAATCTTCGTCCCCGCCCAAACCACCACGGGAATTATAGACACCAATAACCTGAAAATTTAAGGTGCCTACACGAACAAGCTGGTTTAAGGGGTTGTCCTGGCCAAACAAATCTTCGGCCAGCTTACTTCCGAGCACGACTATTTGAGCGGCGCCGGTATTTTCTCCTTCGGTATAAAACCTGCCCGCTTTAAGGGTGCCTTTGTCTATGTCAAAACGCTCAGAGGAAGCGCCATAAAAAATAACCGCTTTGGAAACATCCCGATAGCTAACGACTTTTTGTCCCGTAACCATGCCGTAATCGTTCACAACATTTGGAATTCTTTTTATGTCTTCTAAGTCAGACACTTTCAAGGTGCTAATAGTAATCAATGAGCCCTGCGGGCCTGCCCCCCCGCCGCTGGCGCGACTCTTTGTGGTTGGAGGGACGCGGGTCTGCACAAACAAGGTGTTAGTTCCCAGAGCACCCACTTGTGCGTCTATTAAACTTCTAAATCCCTGGCCCGCAGACAGCACTAAAATAACTGTAGAAATGCCAATAACAATCCCAAGTGTTGTTAGGACCGTTCTTCCTGGATTGGAAGTAAGAGCTTTAATAGATTGTCTAAGAGAAATAAACATGGTGCAATATCAGTTACACAAATCAATTTAGGTTTCATTCAATATTTCATGGGTACCGACCCCGTAGCTGTATACAACATCAAAATACATTTGATCGCCGGCTATCCATGGACGTATACTTTTAATAGAGCCTTCTCCATCGGGAGCAATAACGTTTAGCTGTAGCTGATCGCTCATTTCTATTGCGATATTTTTTGTCCCCTGCCCACTCGAACAGGAATCTAATATAATTGTTCCATTTTCTAAAAACATATCTGCATACTTTTGCCATCTAACATCTTGCAAATCTGACATTGTTATATAATCGCTAGGTTTTTTTGGACTTCCGAAAAGGACATGATCATGCTTACCATGAGCTGAAATAAGTGAAAAGGTTATTTTATTCTTTTTTTCATATCTTTTATTTAAACGATTAAAAAACCTGCCCAATTCAAAAATATTCATTGCCTCACCCACCCTGATAGCATGAGTTGCTTTAAGTTGTTTATCTAAACCGGAAATGGAGTTCCTCCAATCCTTGTCAAAAAAAGAGCCATTCCAATCACTTATCGAACATACCACGGCTCCATAAGGTCTATCCACATACATCTCTTCAAACTGACGCAGAAGAAGTTGCTGAGGAAAACGGCCAAAATTATAAATACCAAATTCACTATAAAGAACCTTTGAAATTCCCGGCTTAAACTTCTCTAAACCTTGTATGGCAGAAATATTTGAATTCATCGCCCTCTCAGTTTTTGAAGCGCTTAAACCCCATCCCCATCTTGACATGAATACATCATAAGGCAAACCTGCCAATTCTAAGAAATTTTTTACTTCTTGCTCTGTCTTAATTTCGACAGAAACAAAACCTTCTAAATATTCAGGGACTGTAGAATTTGAAGATCTGGGATTGAATTTTGATGTCTCATTTAACATATTTATTCATACCTTAAAGCTTCCATGGGACTCAATTTTGCCGCTTTAAACGCCGGGTAAAGGCCAAATACGACTCCGGTCAAAATAGAAACTCCCACGGCAAGCACTACAGAGGTAAGGGAGACTACAAAGGCCCAATCGTATCCTAAAGAATTCATTAGGAGAGATACTAAGTAGGAAACAATTACTCCCACAATAATTCCAATAAACCCTCCAAGCGAAGTAAGTGTCCCCGCTTCCAGCAGAAATTGGTTGCGAATGGCTTTGTTGCTGGCGCCAACGGCCTTGCGCAAGCCAATTTCCCGGGTGCGTTCAGCTACGGTAACCAACATAATATTTAAAATGCCTATACCTCCGACTACCAGGGAAACCGCGGCCATGGCAGTAAGGAAGAGACTTAAAGCGCTGGTAATAGTTTTCAACACGCTTATAGCATCAGCCGTGTTGCGAACCGTATAATCGGTTTCGGCTTCAGTTTTAATATGGTGCTGTTGGACCATAACCGCCTTTATATCGCCTATGGTCTGCTGTACGTTGTCGGCAGAATCTACTTTTATGTTTATACTCTGTAAATGATGAATGCCCAGTAATTGCTGTTGGCCAATAGTTAGAGGAATAAAAATCTGGTCATCCTGATCCTGAAATAAAGCAGAACCACGAGGAGAAATGACCCCCACAACCCGTAGGGGCACATTCTTTATTTTTATTACCTGGCCAATGGGGTTGGTGCCGCTGTCGGCAAATAGTTCGCTAGCAACGGTAGAACCTAAAACTACAACATTTGCATTGCCCTGGTCCTGCTGCTTATCAAAAAATTCCCCATCCTGCATGGTAAAAGTTACTACTTTTGGATAAAATGAGTCAGTGCCAATAAAATTAGTGTCCACACTTTTATTTAACCAGGTTATGGTCCCACTGCCTCGAACCAAAGAGTTAACGGCTACAGCATGGGGAATCTCGGAAGTATTGCGCAGAGCTTGGGCGTCGTTGGCAGTGAGTGTTGTTATAGCCACCCCGAAGACCTGGGCGGGCGGGCCTTTTTCATTACTCTTGCCCGGCTGGACGCTTAATAAATCCGAACCCAATTTATTCACCTGGCCCAGCACTAAAAATTGGGCCCCAGCCCCCAAAGAAATAATGGTAATAACCCCAGCCACACCAATAACAATCCCTAAAATTGTTAAAAACGACCTTCCCTTTCGAGCGAGCAAAGTGCGGATAACAAGTTTTATAGTGCTAAAGAAATTCATATAATGCTTCATTTTATCATTTTAACAGGGGTTAGCCCAAAGCGTTTTGGCTAATGATAGTATTAGGACTTACGCACTAACTGTCATCCCGGGCCGAATGAGTGCATCCGAATGAGCGGAGGGATCCCTTAAACCCCTAAATGTAAAGGGATTGCTAGACCCCGGATGCATCTACCTACCGGACAGGCAGGCTTGCTAGGAATTACAGACAGGGGTATTTTGGCTAAGTGCGTAAGTTATGAGTATGTTAGAATGATAAAATGTTGTTATGATTACATCTATTTTACTAATTCTTTTTCGGGAGTTGCGATGGTCCTTGTTGCAACTTTTTCATCGGTAATTATATCACCGTCTTTCAAACGGATAATCCGTTTGGCGTGATTGGCAGTATCCATTTCGTGGGTTACCAGAATAATAGTATGCCCCTGGTCGTTGAGCTGTTGGAGCAAGAACATAACGGTATTGCCACTTTTAGAGTCCAAATTACCAGTTGGCTCGTCGGCAAAAATAACAGCCGGATCGCAGACTAAAGCCCTGGCAATAGCCACGCGTTGTTTTTCTCCGCCAGAAATTTGATTGGTATAATAATCCAAACGATGAGACAAACCCACGGAATCCAGAGCTTTGCGCGCTAACTGATCATGGTTAGTCTTTTTACTATATATAAGAGGTAATTTCACGTTATCAAGCACCGTAGTCCTAGCCAGCAAGTTAAATGACTGAAACACAAATCCCACGCGCTCGTTGCGAAGTTCAGCCAAATATTCGTCAGGAAAGGTACTGGTATTTTGGCCTTCAAACTCATAAAGGCCACCGGTTGGACGGTCAAGAAAACTCAAAATATGCATGAGCGTGCTTTTTCCGCTACCCGAAGGCCCCATAATCGCAACAAACTCTCCCGGCTCAATGAAAAAATTAAGGCCGTGAAGCACCGGAGTTATTATATCCTCGTTTATATAATCTTTTTTTAGGTTTTTAACGGTTATTAAGCTCATAAGCTACTGTTTTATGAATGTTACAATTTCCTGACCTTCGTTTAAACCACTTACAATTTGCACCAATCCCCCATCTCCTTCTAATCCCGCGGTAACTTCTACCTGGTGGTAAGATTTCTTTTTGCTATCATCTATAACCCGGACATACTGACGTCCATTTTGGTTAATAACAGAACGCTGGGGCACTGTTAAAACCGCTAATTTTTCATCTATTAATACACTCATGTTCGCGGTCATGCCGGGTTTAACTTCCGTCACGCTGTCCATTGATGCCACTACTTTGTAATTAACCACCCCGGAAACTACAGTGGAGGCAGGATTGACCGTTTGCACAACTCCCTTAAAATGCCGGTCAGGCCCTAAGGCGTCAAAAGTTAAATCTACCGTTTGTCCGGTTTTAAGGGAGGCAATATTAGCTTCGCTAATATTTGCTTCCACATGCAAATTTCCCACGTCCTGCAAAATCATAACTTCCTTGAGGCCACTGGCTTGTTCCCCTACTTTAACATCTACCGAAGTAATGGTTCCGTTTGCCGGAGCTTTTATTAAGGTATTTTCAAATGCCGCTTGAGCTGAGAGTAGCTGGCCTTGGGCGGAGAGAATTTGCGCCTGAGCCGCCTGCACATCTGCCGGTCTGGCCTGGGCTTTCTTTAAGTCCAGCGCGGCCTGAGCGGAACTAACGGCGTTTTCTGCCGAGGCTATAGAACTGCTCTGAGTTTGCAAAGCAGACTGGTAAGCGTTATAGCTAGATATATATGAAGAAGCCTGGGTATTAGGAATACTTACAGTCCAGGTGTTATTTGCAGAAAAACTCGTAGAGTTAAATTGAATATATAGGCCCTTAGTACCTATGGGCTGAGGAGTAGTATCTACTTTGCCGTCCCCTGTTTCAAGCCCACTGACCTGATAACGTAAACCGGCACCGGTAGAATAAACACTTATTTTATACATTCCCTGCTCTTTACCTGTATAGGTTCCAGTTACCGTTGCCGTAACGCTAGCGGTATTTCCTGTGCCTGGAATAGCTTCCAGTCCCGTATTTAATAAAGCGCTGTAAGCATTCTCAACTAAGACCCGCTGTTGCAGTTTTATATTTTGCAATGAAATTTTTGCGTTATCCAAGGTTACTTGGGTAACGGCAACGTCTTCGTTGCTGGCGCCGGCAAGCACTTTTGCGTAATTGGCCTGAGCCTGGGCCATACTACCTCGGGCAGAGGTAAGGCTGGCTAACTGGTCGCTCTGGCTAAGGTATGCAAGTACAGCCCCCATTTTAACCTTATCTCCTTCTCTAACACTAACCCTCTGCACCACGCCGCCAGCTTTAAAACTTAGGCTTAAATCTGTACCACTAACAACCTGCCCTGTAGCTAAGACTGTTTGCTTAATGTCCTGTTTCTTGACCGATTCAACTACAATGCTTTCGGCGGGATTTTTACTTTTAAATACTTGGTAGCCAATGCCGCCTACCGCTAAAAGGATGAGGACTGTCCAAATAATTTTCTTTTTAGTCAAAAACTTCTTCTTGGGCACATGAATTGAGTTTATTGCTTCTTGGTTCATATAATAAGTCCTTTTTTTTAAATGAAAATAAACAAAGTGTGGAAAAAATTAATTATTTCTTTTTTTGCTGGGAATACTGCCGAATATTTTGTTAAAACGCTTTTTAAACTCCTTCTCCATGCCGCTTCCGGCCAGATTCTTCATGATTACGTCCACAAATTCTGACATTTGGTCTGTTTTCATAAGACCGAGCACCTTACCGAACTTACCCATTACCACAAGCTGGTCGCCAGGGTTAAGCCCTAGGTCTTTGCGGGCATCTACAGGAATAACAAGCTGTCCCCGACTGCCCATGGTGGTAGTTCCATAAAGCTTGTCTTGGGAATGCATTTTCTTTTGGATTTCTTTGTGCAAAATTAAAGACATGAGAATAAAATATTTAGGAACAGTTATTTAAATGTATGACATTTCATACTTATCATACATACTTTTCCCGGTGTTGTCAAATAAAAAGGGGCTTAAGAACTACAGGCATTTCTTATTTTTTCGGCAGCACCATTGTGCTCTAAAATCATTTCATCGGTAATGTCAATTAGATTGGCCTTACGTTTACTTGCCGGAACCATTACCTGGTACATCTCGGGTAAGAGGCTTTCTATGCTTTCCCCTACAGTAAGCTGACCCGCTAAACGTTTATAGGCTTTAAACATAGAACTGCTGTTTTGTAGATAGATATCTATTCCGGTAGCTTTATGAAGCTGTTTTTTATCATTGCACAAAAAAGCCAAATTCATTTCGGCAAAATTTTGCGTCGGAACCTGGGAAATTTGCCGCCTCAATCTCCCCTCCCCCAATTCCTCTAACAATAATAAAAACTGTGCGGCAATATGAGTAAGCCAATTTATCTGGTTAAAGCCCCCTACGCACGTAACTCCGGAGACAAGCAAAGTCAAAAAACAGAGCAAGGTTGTCGGGTAGGCGCTTTTTCTTTCTAAAGCATTGCTAAAAGCTTCCGGCGTAAACTCAAGCCTATAACCCTCCCCTTTTAAAAAACTTCCCTCCCGGTGCAAATGAACTCTTCGGCCTTTAGAATTTACCCCCCATAACAAAAAACTGCCTTTATGATCTGCTGAAAATGCTCCCTGGGTGCCCTGAAAATATTTTTCCACCAACTTCCAGCCGTCTAGTGTAAATAGTAAGGAATAAAGCACGCTGTTAACATCAGCTACCACTGAGGCTTGTAACATTTGGGCGACCACATCTTCTATGGGAATATAGGCCAGCCGGGGGGCGTTAGGAAAAGTGCTCTGCCACAACATACTGGACATTACACTGGCCTGAGAAGAAAAATCTGACATACCTAGAACCTCTTGGGAAGATAATTCTGCTAACAAAATTTGCAAGCGCGAAACATGTTGAGCAAAAATTTCCCCGTCTTCAGCAACGAATTTACTCACCCGCTGAAAGTCTGTCATCCGTAAGGATGGCGTGGAAAAAACGGTGTTGGTTTTTTGAGAATCTGTAAAAAAAGAAAGCCGTTTTAATCCTCCCTCTTTGTGGGACATTACCAAACACCCTGGCCATGAAGAATTATTTAAAGAAACGCCTGCGGTGGAAAGACATACTACATATTGAATGCCCGGATATTGGCTAACTACCAAGTTGGAACTAATAAAAAAAGGGTGGTTTAAAATGCCATGATGGTCGACAGTGGATACTAAAGGCAATACTTGCAACTGTTTAACAATTTCCTCGGTAACATGTCTACCATAAAGGGGGGCGGCAAGTTTTTTAATGGCGGCAAAAAAACTTTGAGCCAACCCATTGTTAACCCGGGAAACAGGTATGGGCCAGCTCGCAACGTAATCGGCAATAGTTTGCGAACCGTAAGTTCCATAGACATTTTTTAATATCTCCTGGGAGCCTAAAACCTCACTTTTTATCAATTTTAATTTTTCAACTATATCCATAAAGATAGTATAAATGAATACGCAAAAAAAAACACCCCGGCAAAAAGGCGGCGGTGTTAAAAATTAAACCAACTATTTTACGCCGCGGGGGGTAAGGACGTGAGTGCCGGCGAGAAAATTCCCGGTTTGGTTTCCAAGACAGAAGAAGTAGGCGTAATCCGGGTATACAGACAGGCCGTTAATGGTTGTAGGCGTGCCGCTGGCAACATAATAGTAGTTGTTTACTGGCACATTGGCACAGCTGGCATCTGCCTGTGTACAACTGTCCAAACTGGGATTGGAATTATGTACAACTCCGTCGCAACTACCGTCTGGTGGCACGGGTGTTTTGGGCAAGGAGGAAGCATATCCGGGAGCAATACCTTGAGGTATGCCAATGGTACCAGAAGGATAGCCTTTATTGGTAGCAAAAAACAGCTCTAATGCCGTATTCATTTGGGTCATGTCGCCCAAACGCTTTACGTCGCGGGACTTTTGCCTAGCAGACGTAAGGGCAATTAAGGCGATAGAGCTTAATAAAGCAATAATGGCAATAACCACTAATAACTCTATTAGTGTAAAACCGCTTTCTGAATTTATTTTATTTTGGTATCTCATTTACTTTTGTGCCTTTTTTTAATTATACCACAAAGGGAAATTTATGCCAGTGGATAAAAAGTTAGCCAGGAGCTGGTAGCTTATAGCAATTAGCCAGACAGATTTCTCTACAGAAAGATATAGAGGTCTACCATAGAGAGCCATAATTAAACTATGTTAAATCCCAGTTAAAGCAGCCTTTACTTGCCAGTCTCTGCTATTTGATTCATCTTCGTCAGGGTCTGCCTTGCTACTATGCCAGTAGGCTTACTGAGACCAATGGGTGTAAGAATTTCTTGGGCATACTTCTTCTGGAACTTTAGAACTGCCTGGTACGTTAACCTGCCAAAGTAATTTGTCTCTTGTCCTGGGGAACCAGGACCAGTAGTAGCAAGCCTGGTGTCTGGGTCTTGGTTGAGTATTTGCTGAATGCGCTTAATGTCGACACTGGTCATACCAAGACGGTAGGTTTTAGAAAGAAGGAAGAGTTTACCAGGAATTTGGGTACTAGGGACAGAGGGTACAGGAGAAGAAGGAGTTGGGCTAACTACTCCATTCTTAGTGAAAGTAATTGTTGATTCTACAACCCCTGAACTACTCCCCCACGCGGTGTAGAACTTCACGTATACCTTGTACTGTCCAGAATCACAAGACACAAGACTCTTGCAGAGATTCCACTGCTTTGTTGGAAGGTACGGTTCCTGTCCCGCGTCTCGGAGATCGGGAAAGTTAGATATGGCCATACGGGCAGTGTCTGATCCTCCATTCAGCTGGAGACTGACCATATTACTTGGAGTGATTGCTGTTTTGTTGTTGATGGTAAAACTAAAACCGCCCACTGGAGCTACGGGAGGGTTGTACCAGGTTGCAGGAATACCGCCGCCACCGGAGGAAGACGCCGATGCAGGAACTGAAAACCCCCAACCAGTGTTGTTGCCGGAGTTAATAAGGCCTAAAGTTATTCCGTCAATTGAGGCAGCACTAATATTGTTTGAATCCTGGACATCGAGATACTGTAAAGTCCTACTGCCTTGAGGGTCAATGCTCCACTGTGTTCCCGGAGAAGAGGAACGAAGAGACAAGAGGTTACCAGAAGCTCCGGTTAGGTTGAGAGCATTAGCAATAGTTTGTGTTTTGCCTGCTTCCAGTGTAAGGGTTGATGGAGTAGAAGATGACTTGGTAAGGTTGTAGAAAGTATTGGAGCCGTAGACGGTTTGGTCTGCGCCGTTTAAAGTTACCGTGCCTTGTTGGGGAATGAAACTGCCGCCGTAGTTCTGCCAGTTGCCGCCGACGGATATATTATGGTTGGAGACGGAAGTATTAAGCGACGCATCCGGAGAAATTGTAATATCCGCATTAACTTCTACATTAGCACTCAAAGAATAGCTGGAGGATAGAGTATTTCCGGAGGCCAGACTGCTAACTTCGGAAGCATCCAGCGCCCGGTCGTATACTCTCACTTCTTCCATCAAACCGTCTGCATATGAGTCAATTCCACTACAACCACCATAGTGGCCAATATGAGCGGCACTAGAAGTATTCACAAGAGTTGTAGCACCCCCGTTATACGTTCCGCCATCTTCTACACCGTCTACATAGAGGCTCATGTTATTTGCATCTATGAGTGTAACTGCTACATGATACCACTGGTTTGGAGAGAGAGATGTTGTTCCAGTTTTAAATCTCCGTCCGTTAGTCGTGCAGGCAGTATCATATCCATAAAATGCGCTCAATTTATCATCCGTTCCTATATAAAAAGTAATACCTGATATGCCATGCAGGCTCAAAAACGCTCCTTGGTCTGTTGTAATGATTGGGAAAAGTTGACCGCTCGTATTTCTCTTTACCCAGGCCGAAAGAGTGACAGGCAAAGAAAGATTTAACGTGTCTCCAAAATCTACATAACTACTCGTGCCGTTAAAAGATAACGCGTTCCCACTGGCATGACCTGTTGTCCAAGACGTATTTACCAACGTTCCATCATTATTAAATCCGCTACCGTCTTCTATGCTTGCACCAGAGCCTTCCGCAAGTGACCAGATTCCTACAAGTCCACCGCTAAAACCAAGATTATTGTATTCGTTACCAGTATTTAAACTTGCAATAGTACTTGTTCCAGAATATATTATACTGCCGGAATTTGTGTCGTTTGTTACAGACCAGACAGCTTCGTTTCCTTTAGCTACTAAAATGCCGTTGTTGGTAAACGTGCCTCCAACAGAAAAATTATACCCTTGGCTTATAAGTTTACCGGAAGTTATGCTTACATTTCCTGTCACAAGAGTGTCTCCTCCCAAAGTTACTTCTCCAGCATTTGTTTTGTTTATAGTGAGGCTATTTACGGTAGAGCTCGGCACAAATAATCCTCCACCCGCACCATCAAACGTTACAGACGTTCCGGTGAGGTCTGTAACTCCTGCTGAACTAACAAAATTTCCTGAAATATTTACCACTGCCGGTGCGGTCCAGGTTCCTCCTGTTTGCGCAAGGTTTTGGACAATTAGTGTAGAAAATCCTGAAAGAGACTGAGTACCATTGAGTGTCAGTTTGCCGTAAGCTAAGGTAAAAGTACCGCTACCGGATACCACACCATTTACAGTAAGAGGAGAAGGAATGACGGGATTGCTTCCTAAAGGAAGAGTACAATCCGCCCCAACAGTTTTGGAGCCACGACTGTCACTTTGTACGTTGGTGAGCGTGTTAAACACAACCAGATTAAAGAGACTGTTATTACAGGCTATGGTTGAGTTAGCTGCGCTTCCAATAACTATTGTTCCATTGTTGTGGTTAAAAGTACCGCCTGAGATAGTCACGGTATTGTTAAGCGTGAGTGTTCCAGAAGGAGCTGTAAATATTCCGTTGCTTTGTGTAAAAACCCCAATCACGGCCATGGTCGTTTGACCTGTAAAATTTCCGCCTGACTGGGTGAAAGATGAAGAAACTGTTGTACTTGCAGGAGCGGTAAAGGTGCCGGCGGTTTGGATGAAAGCAGAAGCGGACAAAGCAGAAAAGCCACTGAGAGGCGCGGTACTGCTGGCGGTAAATGTGCCGGCGGAAAAAGTCAAAGTGCCTGTACCGGTTAAAGTTCCTTGTACAGTAACACTATTTGGAATTATGGGACTTGCTCCTAATGGAAAACTACAGTTACTGCTTACAGTTTTGGTGCTTGTGTTAGCAAAGACAACTCTACTAAACGTAGCATTATTGCAGGAGAGGGTAGCTGTGCTGGCGCTAAATGTAAGTGTCCCATTATTATGATCAAATGTTCCTGCTAAGATTGTAAATGCACCAGATGAATTAAATGTGCCAGATGGCGCAGTGAAAGTCCCGCCAGATAAGGTAAATGTACTTCGTGCAGTTGTGCTCGCGGGGGAGGTAAAGGTTCCTGCAGTAACCGTCAAAAGGTTTGCGTCTAGTTCAGAAAAGCCAGTAAAAGGATTTGTACTGCTTGCAGTAAAAGTTCCTGTGGTGAAAGTCATTTTTCCACTTCCTGTCAGTGTTCCTAAAAGAGTTATGCCATTTGGAATAGTAGGATTTGCCCCTATCGGAAAAGTACAATCAGAATTTATTGTTTTTACACCACTATTATTAAATAAAACACTATTAAAAGTTGCATTATTACACGAAAGAGTTGCTGCTCCGCCTATTAAGCGAAGTGTGCCACTATTGTGAGCAAACGTCCCTCCTGATATTGTAAACGTGGAATTAATACTAAGAACGCCAGACGGTGCTGTAAATGCTCCTCCGGAAAGAGTAAATACTCCACTTATTGTTGTACTAGCAGGAGCGGTAAATGTTCCGGCTGTTTGAATAAACATTAAAGTTGAGAGAGTATCAAAACCGACCAAAGGATTCGTACTGCTGGCGGTGAAGGCGCCAAAAGTGGTAAGGGTACCTGTGCCGGTTAAAGTTCCTTGGAGAGTAACACTACTTGGAATTGTGGGATTTGCTCCTAATGGAAAACTACAGTTACTACTTACAATTTTGGTGTTTGTGTTAGCAAAGACAACACTATTAAAAGTAGCATTATTGCAGGACAGGGTACCTGAACTACCGCTAACTGTAAGTGTCCCCCCATTGGCGTCAAAGGTTCCACCAGAAATGGTGAGCGCCGCATTGAGAGTCAATATTCCACTCGGTGCAACAAACGTTCCATTAGAAAGTGTGAAAGTGGAAGCTATGGTTGTACTTGCAGGAGCCGTAAATGTTCCTGCGGTTTGGGTCAAAGCAGAAGCGGACAAAGCAGAAAAGCCACTGAGAGGCGCGGTACTGCTGGCGGTGAAGGTGCCTGTTGTAGTAAGTGTGCCTGTGCCAGTCAGTGTCCCAAGGAGCGTAACATTACTTGCTACGCTAGGGTTATTTCCTAAGGGGAATGAACAATCACTATTTATAGTCTTGGTGCTTGTATTGGTAAAAGTTACCAGATTAAATGTGGCGTTATTGCACGACAAAGTTGCGACACTGCCCCCAAATTTTACCGTGCCACCATTTGCAGTAAAGGTGCCGGCGGAAATAGTAAATGTAGTGTTAGTGGTAAGTGTGCCGGAAGGGGCAACAAAAGTTCCGCCAGAAAGAGTGAAAGTTGTTGTGACCGTGGTACTGGCTGGAGCCGTAAATGTTCCTGCGGTTTGAGTAAAGCTAGCTGCAGATAAAACATCAAACCCTACAAGTGGGTTAGTGCTACTGGCGGTGAAGGTGTTGTTTGTAGTTAGCGTACCCGTACCAGACAACGTGCCAAAGACTTTAACAGCGGCTGATGCCCCAGAACCCGCTGTAGGGTTGCTGCCAAGTGGGAATGTACAATCGTTGTTAACAGTTTTAGTACCATTAGTATGGACAATGGCAATTAAATTAAACGTTGTGTTATTGCAGGAAAGAATAGTATCTACAGTACCACCAAATCTTACTGTTCCACTGTTGTGGGTAAACGTGCCGCCAGAAATGGTAAAAGTACTGTTGGCAGTTAAAGCGCCCGAAGGTGCTGTAAATGTTCCATTAGAAAGAGTGAAAGTGGAAGATATGGTTGTACTTGCAGATGCAGCATAAGTCCCATTGGAAAGTGTGAAGGCTCCGGTACTATTGAGAGTATCCTGGGAAGTAAAGTAACCCCCAGAACCATTTACAGTAATATTGCCTGTAGTTTTTCCCGCGGTCGTAATTGACGTAGGAGAACCAGATGTTCCGGTAGTTGAGGTAAAGGAAAGGGCGGAAGCAGTAGCGCTGTTAAGAGTATAGGTCATGCCGCTGGAAAGCTTAAAGGTATTGCCAATAATAGTTAGGGTTACTGCAGCTCCTTGGGTTAGGGTATTTGCATACCCGGTCATGTCCAAAGAGTTGATGGAAATGGAAGCGGAAATGGTGGAGCTAGAAGCGCCGGTGCCAACGCCGTCAAAAAACACATCGTCAGATGCTCCAGGGACAGATGCGTTGTCTTGGGTGTTTGAAGCACTGCCCCAGTTGGTATTTCCTGTCGCGACCCAAAAAGTACTGGAACCCCCACCTACCCAATAACGGGATGCGTTGTGAAGCTGAATCCCGTCTGCAATGTATGAGTGGTTACCAGAGACAGAAAGCCTAACCCACTGCGTGTGAGCGGTGTCTGTCGTGATACTTGTAACAGTAATTGGGGAGTTGTTTGTAGAATAAATAGTGTCTCCCACTTGAACTTCAGATGCATGCACAAGTCTTGCCCCTCGACCAGGCTCGGGATCTCCGACAAACACAGATTGGTCCTGGAAGAGTTCATACTGTCCATTAAACGTGTAGAACAAAAAAGGCACTTCAATGTAGGTACTAGGTCTTCCATCTTCGTCTAGTTCCCAGTAGTTGTATTTGCTTGGAGTTGCTAGTTCTATTTTTTCTATGGTGTTAGTGACTGGCACTTCGGACACGGAATCATAGCCAATGACAGAGTCTCCTACCTCCAGGTCTTTAATGTCTTTGAGTCCGGCAGGGGTCAAAATACCCCAGGGAGTTTCAATGATTGGTTCGATTGCGATGCCTTCATTCTCCAAATTTTCTTCGCTAGATGAATCATCAGGCAGTTCGGGTGTCATGGAGTCTGGATTTTCTGTCTGAACATTTTCTTCTTCATGAAGTGTGGACTCAGATTCACTACCTGCTTCTTCGGCAATAATTTCCGACTCAGAAGCCTGAACCATTTCAGTTGTTTCTTCTAGAACTTCTGAAATAGAAGAATCATCCTCCGGAGTACTAACTTCGTCCTGAGGCACTGGAGCCACAGCTGTATTATTTTGGCTAAAGTTCTCACTCGGCTCAGTATTAACATTGGTAACTTGTACCTCGGCAGATTGTATTTCAGAACCTTGTTCATCATCCGCACGAACAACCTTACCGTCAGGCATAACAGTCATGAGGCAGAGCATGATGACTAAAGCAAAAACTGCCGCTTTTTTCACGGCAGAAGGAAATTTTTCAAAGCTAATTTGAATCTTTTCTTGTATATTTGTAAAATTATTTTTTTTCTTTTTTTCAGGTGATTTTATTATCATTTTATACTAAAATTATATCATATTTTCGTACAAAATGATAAGAAAAAACAACTTTTTCAGCGCATAAAAATGACCCACCCCGCAGCAGAGTTGCGAGGTATCAACTACAGTCTTCCATCACCCCTCCATAGCCCTCCCCATCAAGGTGAAAAAATACTCAAAGGGAACCACAGCGAGCTGAGGGGTATTGACCAAAACTATGATGAACAAAAAGCTATTTCACTAAATTAAACGTTTTATTTTGCTTGAGCGTATAAAATAAAAAGATTGCTCATTGTTTATGCATGTTTTATAGATTAGTTTCATAATATTTTATTAAATTTTTCTACAGATCCTTTAACATAAAAATCCCCAAACTATTAGTTTGGGGATTTTTATGGTGGGATGGGTGGGGATCGAACCCACGACAAACGGCTTAAAAGGCCGCTGCTCTACCGACTGAGCTACCATCCCATGACTTAAAATTAATCCGGTCAATTCAGCTTACACACAGAATACAGATCAATATCTCTGATATTCTACAATATTATGAGAATAAAATCAACCTCCTGATGTCCATGAGTTTTGGGTTTCGCTCCCTTCCCTTTGACAAAACGCCAGAAAAGAATAGACTTAGGGCAAGAAGTAATTTGTATTTTATGGAATATTCCAAAAAACAATACGCAATTACCCTTGCCATAGCCGCAATAATAGTGGTCAGTTTAGTGTTTATAAAAATTAGAAGTCAGAAGGCTATTGCTCCCGAGCAATACCAGAACCAGAGCCAGCAGGAATTACCAACACCTCAAGAACAAGACGCTCCGCAAGCGGAACTGCCTGAAAATAACAATATCTGGCAAGGAACCCTAAGAATCTCCGATAATTTAAAAAAGGGGAACCTCTTACTGGAAACCTCAGACCGGACTATTTATATTTATACCAGCCGGGATTACAGCAACCTTTTAGATAAAAAGGTTAAGGTAAACTACCAGGGAACACTGGACAATTTTGTCCTTGGCGATATTACCGCGCAGTAACTGTTTAAATTACAGTAGCATCACCCGACTCTTCACCCCTTGCTGTTCCTGTCCCATGACGGCTACTCCCTACATTACTACTAACTACTAGCTAGATACCACCTCCCCCCCCCCATGCAACTTGAAACCCCTAAAAACTTTTCCGACTTTGAACTATTAGACAGCGGAAACCGCATGCGCCTGGAACGCTGGGGCAAAGTTGTTTTAGCGCGCCCCGATCCTCAAATTATTTGGCAACCGGCATTGCCACAACTGGAGTGGGATAAGGCGTGGGCAATATTCCGCTCCCCTACCGGGGACGACAAAGGACGCTGGGATATAAAAAAATCTTCACCCAAACCTTGGGTAATTACATTTAAACAAACTAAATTCCTGCTTAAACTCTCGCCTTTCAAACATACGGGTATTTTTGCCGAACAGGCAGCGCAGTGGGAATGGATGCTTAGCAAGTTATCAAGTCCATCAAGTTATAAAGTAAAAGGTAGGCCCCCTCAGGACTTGAAAAACTTGCACCTTGATAACTTTAAACTAGCAAATAAATTCAAAGTACTGAATTTATTTGCTTACACTGGCGCGGCAACTATGGTTCTAGCTAAGGCCGGATGCCACGTTACCCATGTAGACGCAAGCAAACCGGCTATTACCTGGGCAAATGAGAACCAAAAAATAAATGGTCTGCCTAAAGATTCAATCCGCTGGATTTTAGACGACGCCGTTAAATTCGTAAAGCGAGAAGTAAAAAGAGGCTCGGTATATGACGGAATTATTATGGATCCGCCGGCATTTGGTCATTCCCCGACCGGCAAAACCTGGAAATTCAACCATGACCTGCCCGGATTGCTGGCTGACTGCTCACAGCTTCTTTCTGCCCAGCCAGCTTTTGTCGTTATAAACGGATATGCCACAAACTCGTCTGCGCTCTCACTCCACAATATTTTAGAAGACACAATTGGTAATCGTCCCGGAACTATAGAGTTCGGCGAATTGTGCTTAAAACAAAAAAATAACCCCGCTAGGGCAATACAGCCTAACGAGGGAAGAATGATATCCACTGGTATTTTCGCACGGTGGAGCAACCAAAACTAATTTTAAATTTTTAATTGTAACACCAATCCTGTCCCCAATCTTAAAATCTTAAATTTTTAATTTTCAATAACGACATCTCCTGCTGGCTCCAAATACCCTCCCACTTTTTCATACAAGTCATCCAGGCTGATACTACCTTTTATTATATATTCTTTTATGCCCTGCCCTAAGAGCATTCGCTTGAGCTCGGGCTTGTCTAAATTAGTCAAAATAAGCACCGGTACATTCTCCAACCGGGGCTGACTTTTCATGTAATCTAAAATGCTTTCGCTGCCGTCGTCCTTGGTAAGCAATAAGTCCAAAGTCACTACGTCCGGAGTTATGTTTTCCAAGATATCCCGGGCTTGTTGGGGAGTGCCAGCCGAATAGACTTCGGTGTCAAAAGTAGCAAAACGTTTTTTAAGCGTATTTAAAATAAGCTGGTCATCGTCTATCATTAGAAGCGTATGTTTCATAGAGGTAGCATTGAGGCGCTCAGGCATTTTAATTCTTAGTTAATTTAAGCTGTTCTATCTTCTTACATTTCATTGCTGTCACCCACAAATTTGCCCAGCATAACAAGAAAAGCTATTGGGGCAACTAGCCAAATAAAGCTTGCAGGGTTGGTAATAAAAAGTGTTTTAATGAGTGGGGCGAAACTTTCTTTTGTTCCCGGAGGCAGGAAAGTAAGAATAATGTTAATAAGCAGGCCAATTTGCAGGAAAGAGAATATGAGTCCGAAAATAATAGACCCCAGGTGCTTGCCATCTGCCGAAGTTTTAAAAACAAACCGACCCAAAAGCAAAAAGAGGGCTAAAAAAATAGCCACGAATGCGGCCAATTGCTGGAGTGAAACCAGTGACAAATTTAGTTTGCTGTTTAGGGCACTGGTTAAGAAAGGGGCTTCAATGACCAAAAGCTTAGCCATATACACGCTTAGCAAAATATTTAGAACCCTGCCGCGCCCGGTAGCAAAAGAATAAATAACACTGGCAACAACCCATGCCAAAAGAATAAACAAATCCCAGGAAGGGGTATGCCAGTTAAAGCTTTGGACTAGTTGGGTAGCGTCAGTTGTGGTAATAATGCTAAACATTTTTGTTTCTGGTTGAAACCATTATAACCACATTATAGCATAAAACAATAGTCTATAACATTTCCCGAATTCAAGGTACACTGCACTACTTTTGAGATAACATGAGAACTACCTCTATATACTCTTTATTGACGATCGTCAATAAAGAGTATATCAAAAAATTTAACATTAAAGGTGAATTTTTGGAATAAATAAAGAAATGAGCTGGTGGGACGAACTCTTAAATTTAGGTTTAAGACTTACGTTATTACAGACAGTACGTAGCAGGTGTCCCTCTCCTGCTTGCCTGCGGGCACTATTTTATCTATATCCCTATTATGAGTTAGATTTCTTGAGTAAATGTTCCCTTTATATTATCCCAAAATGTTTCGTCTACCCGGACTGTTTCTCCGCGTTCAGCGGCGAGCTCCTTAAGCAGATCTTTTTCTTTTTTAGTAAGTTTACCAGGGACAACAACCCGCGCGGTAATGAACAAGTCTCCTCTGCGGCCCTGCTGGTTAACATGGGGAACACCTTTACCTTTTACCCTAAATTGGGTGCCCGATTGGGTACCAGCGGGAATTTTTAACTCTATATCCCCGTCCATAGTTTTAACGATTAACTTAGCTCCTAAGGAGGCCTGAGTAAAACTTATCGGCAAGGTTTTATGCAAACTAACCCCATCGCGAACAAATTCTTTGGAAGACGAAACATGCATGACCAAAAATAAGTCTCCGGGAGAAGAACCTCTATACCCCGCTTCCCCTTCCCCAGAAACCCGAATCCTTTGCCCGTTGTCTATGCCGGCAGGAATAGTTACCGTTATGGTTTTATCTTGCCTTAAGACTCCACTCCCCTTACACGTCTTACAGGGAACTTCAGGAACCTTACCCGTGCCTTCACAATTGTCACATGCCATCCGGGACTGGACGTTGCCAAAAATAGTCCTGCGGGACGCTACAATCTGCCCACTGCCGTGACACTTGGGACAAGTTACCACTTTACTGCCCGGTTCAGCTCCGGAACTGCTACAAGTTTTACAGGTATCCTGTTTTTCCAAAGTAACATTTTTTTCAACGCCAAAAACAGCTTCTTCAAAACTAAGGTTCATAGCCATTTCTAAATCTATGCCTCGACTTCTCCGACTCTGACGCTGTTGCCCGCCGCCAAAAATGTCACCGAAAATATCACCGAAATCACCGCCGGAAAAATCTCCAAAACCAAAATCGCCAAACGGGTTGCCGCCCTGACCCCCAAACCCTTGTCCGTTTCTGGCGGCCTGATCCTGCGTCTGTCCATAGTGGTCGTACTGTTGGCGTTTTTCGGAACTGGACAAAACCTGATATGCTTCGCTTATCTCCTTAAACTTTTGCTCATTGCCCGTTCCCTTGTCGGGATGGTACTCGTGCGCTTTTTTACGATAAGCTTTTTTAATCTCTTCGGCGGAAGCAGATTTTTCCACCCCTAACATGTCATAATAATTGGCCATAAAAAATGTATACTCAATTGCTAAATTACTATAGATATAATCTTCCAAAACTTTCGCGGCACTACCGCCAAAACCGTGCTAATTGGACAATGTTAGGGAATAATAAATAAAACTCCAAGTATAACTCAAGCTTTAAGCCAAAGGCGTCCCGCGCTAAACGTTGCCTTTATATTCCACATTCCCGCCCAGGGGCGCGCGAGTTGGTTTGGGGCTACTCTGTCCTAAAACCAATCTTCTGGTTCGGCACCTCGGAGACTTTAATAACGCCAAATTGTTCTTCGTATTTTTTAATATTATCCGCCAAGGCCGACGCAATGCGCTTGGCATGGGTAGGAGAGACAATAACCCGGGCACTCATAACTCCGGCGGGCGGAAATAAGTTCATAAAATCCAAAATAAATTCTTCTGGAGTGTGTCCTACCTGGAGCATGTTAGCGTAAACACCTTTTAAAACCTCGTCGGAAACTTTTACTTGTAATTGTTGCTGGGCGGGTTGATTATCCATATAATGTACTTTTAAAAATTATTTTAAGCTGTTTTTTATGGCTTGTAGTTGGTCCAGTTCATAAGGACAAAAAGAGGTGGGAGTATAGTCACCGGTAAAACCACCGGTAATTGCCGGTGTCTCAACCTTAGTATTCATAATACAGCCCGGTTCTTCGTTGTGAGCTAGCCCCAGCTGATGACCAAATTCATGAAGTAAGGTTGACTCAATGTATTGGGGCAGGGAGCCGCTGAAATTTTTAGTTACCTCTTTAAGCCGACTGTCCGAAAGAACGATGCCGAATTCTTGGTACGTTTCCCCTACCTCTCCAGAAGGACGGTCATAATCCAAAGCATAAATAATAAACAAGTTTGGCTGTCCGGGAATAACATGATGCCTTGAACCTTTAGCAATTTCGGCCAAATCTTTAGGAGTCAGCGTGGCGTTGGAAATTGTGTCGTTATAATAAAGGTTTACTGGCCTGCCCGTGTACTCTTTTACTTTTGAGACAAATTGTCCCAAAGCCTGTCGGTCAAGATGGCTACCACTAGACTCTACATATTCAATAGTTATGGAGCTTGTGCCTTTTAAATATGAACCCCTGGCATCGCCGTCATTATGCAGGCCAAGGACAGTTCTGGCCGTCTGGTACTGACCCAGCCAAAATCTTGTTGTTCGGTTAAAGTGACTGTTCGGGTTTCCTAAAGACGCCACCTTAGCATAAATAAAAGTTCCGCACAGAACGATAAATATAATCAGCAGGAAGGCTTTAAAAGACATGGAGGCAGTACAGTTTAATTTTAATCTCAACTAACACCGGAGTATCCTACCGGCACGGATTGGGGCGCCTGAAACTATGCTGTAAAAGTTCCTGGTGCCTATCTATTGTACCGGTAGGCTGGATAGAGTTATTTTACCTCTTTAAAATCTGCGTCTACGGTACCGGGTTCTCCGGGTTTTGACTCCTGTTTCCCCTCTCCTTCGGTAGCTGTCTCTTGGGGAGCGGCGCCGGCGGTCGGTGCGCCTTCAGGCGCGGCGTACATGGCTGCTCCGACTTTTTGCACCGCGGCAGAAAGCTCATCCATGGCCTTTTTTAAAGCTTCCAAATCATCTTTGTCCTTAATTTCCTTAAGCGCTTTGATTTTCTCTTCCACAACGGTTTTGTCTTCGGCCTTGGCCTTATCTCCGGCGTCTTTGAGAGTTTTTTCGGAAACAGAAATTAGAGTGTCGGCATTATTCCTGACTTCCACGGTCTCTTTGCGTTTGCGGTCTTCCACGGCGTGGGCTTCAGCTTCCTGCTTCATGCGCTCTACGTCTTCTTTAGAAAGATTGGAAGAACCCTGAATGGTAATTTTATTTTCTTTTCCGGTAGCCTTATCTTTGGCGCGGACGGTTAAAATTCCGTTTGCATCTATATCAAAAGTTACTTCTACCTGAGGCACGCCGCGGGGAGCCGGCGGGATGTCATTTAAGGTAAACCTTCCCAACGACTTATTGTCCGCTGCAAACTCGCGTTCACCTTGCAGGGCGTGAATTTCCACACTTGTCTGGTTGTCAGCGGCAGTGGAAAAAACTTGCGACTTGGAAGTTGGAATAGTCGTGTTTCTATCTATGAGCGAGGTACGAACGCCGCCCAATGTTTCAAGACCCAGTGTTAGAGGAGTGACATCTAGCAACAAGATCTCTTTGCCCTGTACGTCTCCACCGAGCACTCCGGCCTGAACAGCCGCGCCTTTGGCCACAGCTTCCATGGGGTCTATTCCACCTTCTACTTGCTTGCCTATATAGGTTTCTACAAAACTCTTTACGGCCGGCATGCGAGTAGGTCCGCCGATTAAAATAATTTTGTCTATGTTCTGGGGGGTAAGTTTTGCGTCCTTAATTGCCTGCTCAACCGGGTTGTGCATGCGGTTTACTATGGGCTTTATAAGTTCTTCCAGTTTGTTACGGGTAATTTTCAGTTGCAAGTGCTTAGGACCGGAAGCGTCAGCGGTTATAAACGGCAGGTTAATATCGGTCTCCATAGTAGTGGAAAGCTCTATTTTGGCTTTTTCCGCCGCTTCACGCACGCGGTTCATGGCCATTTTGTCGGCGGACAAATCTACACTGCTGTTTTGTTTGAAATCGGCGACTATGTAATCTATAAGCGCCTTGTCCATGTCCTTACCTCCGAGTTGGGTATCTCCGGAAGTAGCCAGGACTTCAAAGGTGGACTCGGTTTTTCCTTCATGCTCAACTTCCGAAAAATCCATAAGAGTAACGTCAAGCGTTCCTCCGCCCAAGTCAAACACTAAAATTTTCTGGTCTTTGTTAGTGGCTTTATCCAGGCCGTAAGCAAAAGCCGCGGCCGTAGGCTCGTTTATAACGCGAATGACTTCCAGGCCCGCTATTTCACCAGCGTTCTTCGTTGCCTGACGCTGGGCGTCGTCAAAATACGCCGGCACGGTTATAACCGCCTGGGATACCGGCTGGCCTAAAAAGGTTTCTGCGTCTTTCTTTATTTTTTGCAAAATGAAAGCTGAAATTTGTTCCGGGCTATACTCTTTGCCATTAATGTTATAACGAAAGTTGGTACCCATCTTTCTCTTAGCTTCAAAAACAGTCCCTTCCGGGTTGGTAACGGCCTGTCTGCGGGCCGGCTCGCCTACCAACAACTGGCCTTCTTTAGTAAAGGCCACGTAGGAAGGAAAAGCTTTTCCGCCAAGGGACGCGCCTTCGGCAGCCGGAATAATAACCGGCTTACCGCCTTCCATTACGGAGGCGGCGGAATTTGAAGTACCCAAATCTATCCCAATAATTTTTGACATAAATAATTATCCTTTTGCGTTTAGCTTAATAATTCACTCTTGAAAATAGTGCGTTTGAGAATTGTTGTTCCTAGCACTCTACAATGGTAAATGGCCAGATTTATAACTCTTCAATGCTAAATTTTTTAAACTGCTGAAGAGAAAGTCCTATGACTTTCCTACTACTAAACAATTTCTTAGATGTGGCAAAATTATCGTGAAATTCGTCTTTTAAGCGGACAAACACGTTTCCCTCACTGCCGTCCCCTTCGCGCTTCATGTGTAAAATAATCTTATTCTTGTTAAGCGCTTTGCCGGTTATAAGACAATTGTCACCGTCCAAAACAGCAATGCTTGTGGATTTTTCCTCGTCTTCCATTATTGTGCCGACTTCAAACATATCTTGTATAGTCATGAGTGTGTCCTGATCGTTAATTATTTTTACTATTTCTTATTATACATGCTTGCTTATGGCAACCTGGCTGGGACGAATTACTTTTCCGTTCAGCTCAAAGCCTGTTTGCAACTCTTCCACCACTAAATTGTCTTGGGCTTCCGACTCCACTTCGCGGACGGCTTCATGGAAATGGGGATCAAACTTTTTACCAAGGGCTTCTATTTTCTTGACACCAAGTTCACCCAATACTTTATCCAGCTGAAGAACAATACCGTTTGCCCCTGTTTGCCAGTTATGATATTTATTGAAAAAATCCAGGCTCTGGGTCTTGAGCTGTTCATTTGCCTCAGGCATATGACGCAGTGCTTGCTCTAAAGCGTCCAGCGTTGGCAAAAGCTTGGCCACGGTTACTTCCCTGGCAAATGATACCAGCTCGTTCTGTTCCCCTTCCTTCCTGCGCTTATAGTTTTCAAAGTCGGCGGCGGCCCGTTTCCATCCGGACAGGGCGGAATCTAAATCTGCCTGCAGCTTTTCAAGAAGGCTTGTATCACTGGCATCATTGTTTATATTTTGCTGGTCTGTCTGCTGTTCGTCCATAAATATTTTTTACTAAAGATTTTAGGTTAATATTACAAACAACACTACCCCCATTCCCCCGCCCAACAATTTAGCAATGTACTCCATAAGCGAAAGGTTTTTTTCGTACTTCATGGACTTTGGGCCAATTAAACCTATTACGCCTTTTTTCCCCGAGGGTAACTGTAGGCCAGATACTATCATGGAGTAGTCAGATTTTTTGCTAAGCCGAATTTCCCTGCCTATCATGGCTTCGGGACCATGGCCACCGTAGTCCACAATCATTTGTTCGGCATATTGGTCTATGTCGTCAAAAAACTTAGCAATTTCCTGGGCATCTTCCGGAGGCAGGGCGGGGTTGTTCAACAAATTGGAAAGACCGACCGTGGAAACTTCTTCCGGGAATAGGGCAAAACTGGCTTGCTGGGAATGGTCCGAAAGCAGTTTGGCCAAACGCCGGCTAACTTCCGCGTTTGCCATTTGGAGCTTCATTAATTCTGTTTTTAATTTGTCCTGCTCTTTTAAGGTTAACTTTACCCGGTCCATAAGCTGGTTTACAAAATAGCGAAAACCTTTGTCCGTAGGTACCCGGCCGGCAGACGTGTGGGGCTGGCTTATGTAGCCGTTTTTCTCCAAACTAGCCATTTCATTGCGAATAGTAGCAGGGCTAACGCCAAGTTCATACTTTTCTACCAAGTCGGCACTAGCCACTGGTTGACCGTTTTCACTATTTTCCTTTACAATAGCCGCTAAAATTCTGGCTTGCCTAGGCGAAATAGGGTTTTCCATTTCCATAAGAGAAAACGTTAATTCAATACATATATAGTATCATTAGCACTCTAAGGTGTCAAGTGCTAACTCATTTGTAGCAGGAGGCATTAGGTAGTAGTAAGTAGTCCGCCAGCTGGCAGAGTAGCCAGACAGGAAGGCAATAATAATTAACCACTCTACGAATAGAGGAGCTACCTTCCTCCCTTATTTCATCTCCGCTACTACTATATACCTCTTAAGCGCCGTCCCAATGGGGTAAGAAGTTTGCAGGGTGAGAATTTTTTTAGCATTTTTTTTCTGGTCAAGCACCCAGGTGTCATCAGGACCAACCACAAAACTTTCGGTAACAAGGTAGGTAAAAGTTTGGCCGCTTGGGTTGCTGGCTAAAATTTCCGTCCCTTTTTCTATATTGGGAAGAACGGCAAACACAGTTTTGTATTTTCCACCCGACCACCAGTAGTCTGAACTGTGGCCAAAAATAAAACAGTTACCGGGCTGTCCGGGCTCAGCGGTTTCTGGAAAGTGGACGACACCCTTTTTTAAGGCTTCCTGATAAGCACTTTCCTTTTTGTCATTAATATACACAATAGGAGCCTCTATCCCCAAGCTTTCTATTTTTAAAGTATTAGTCGGCAGTTTTACCGCCGCGGGAACATAGTCGGAACCTGGGGGAATAAAAACGGTTTTTCTGGCTCCAAAAAAGTAAGTACTGTTAGCTATAAAAAAATTAGCGTTAAGCGCGATAAAAAATACCAGGACTCCGGCGGCAACTAGTATTCTCTTTTTCTTTTTAGTCATCATGTTTACACTATAACAAAAATCCCTCCGCGTTCAAACGGAGGGATTTTAAACAGTTTAAACAAACTTCAGTTTCCTGTTCAGCACAACCAGCCCAGCCGCAACCATGAGCGCTATTGAGGCAAAAGGTAAGCCTGTTCTTGGCAAGGAAGTAGAAGCGCCAAGAACTTCGGGAATTTGATTGCTAATCTGCGAGTCAGGCATGGTAATACTAGGGGCAAAAGTAATAGCTCCTGCTACCTGAGGTATAGGTGGAGAAATGCTATTACCTCCGCCTCCTCCGCCGCCATTACCACCACCTGAAAAAGAGGAAGGTGAGCTTGTTCCACAATTACTGACACAACCAGTGGATGCTACAACTTTTTTACTGAAATGAGCATTCACAGTTTTATCACTTGTCATAGTAATAGTACAGACTGGGTCATCTCCAGAGCAATCTCCTGACCATGTGCCAACAAAAGTAGAATCTTGATTAGGAACTGCCGTTAAAGTCACAACCGTACCGGAAGCATATACAGCAGAACACCCTAACTCAGAAGCAGTAGAGCAATTTATTTGAGGAATAGCGTCGGGAGTGCTTGTACTAGTCACGGTACCCGAACCATCCCCTTGACCCTTAGAAATAGTTACATTCAATGTAAATGAACCAGAGCCTCCCCCTCCACCCGAAGTACTGCCTGCTATAGTCGTTGTTACTGAGGAGCTGTTATTCCCTGGGTTGGGATCTGACTTGTCACTTGAAGCTACTGCGCTGTTTGTAATAACTGTCTGGGGTACACCACTCGCCGTTGTAGTTATTTCCAAGACGAAGTTTTGACTTCCCCTACATTCCAGCCTGAAGTGCAACCAGCTTCTAAGGCACCATGCCCTTAATAAAGACTTCGTGCGGGGTAAGATAGTTTAATCGTTTTCTCGGACGGTGATTGAGTTCTCTAATAGCTCG
>Ga0163150_10001862_pt1 | contig 34274 bp, 31 predicted proteins | sample OliLakLV19P2IB_FD_148628 | JGI IMG/M metagenome (GOLD analysis project Ga0163150, IMG submission 148628) | Freshwater microbial mat bacterial communities from Lake Vanda, McMurdo Dry Valleys, Antarctica - Oligotrophic Lake LV.19.P2.IB | ecosystem: Environmental > Aquatic > Freshwater > Lake >... | reverse complement strand
GCGATAGGGGAATTACCACTTTTTTATAACATGGCTCGCGCCTTGGTGCATCCCTCGCTTTATGAAGGTTTTGGTTTAACGGTACTTGAAGCCTTGGCCTGTGGCACACCGGTGATCACAACTCGAAGAGCTTCGCTTCCCGAAGTCGGAGGGGATGCTGTGCGCTATATTGACGGGGACAATATTCTTGAACTAGAAGAAGCATTGAAGGAGTTTGACAATGACACAAATCTTAAATCACGTTATTCTGAGAAAGCGTTGAAACAATCCCTCAAATTTTCCTGGCTAAAAGCCGCAAAGGAAACATCAATGGTCTATGAAAAGGTATTGCACGAATGAAATCACAATCGACGAGCCGCGAGTCACGAGTCACGAGCCACGAAACGAGATCTAATTTTCTTTCTAAAAAAGTAGCTCTTGTGCATGATTGGACGATTCACATGCGCGGCGGAGAAAAAGTTTTGGATGCCTTTGCCGAGCTTTTTCCAGACGCGACGCTTTACACTCTTTTTTATGACCGCTCAAAACTTTCTCCGCGTTTAAGCAAGCTTAAAATCAAAGCGTCATTTCTTCATTACATTCCGGGCATTAAGAAGTTTTACCGCTGGTTGCTCCCCCTATTTCCGATTGCAATTCGTTTGCTGCGCATTGAAAAAAATACTGATTTGGTTTTATCCTCATCGCATTGCGTTGCAAAGGGAATTACGATTCCCGTGCATGCCTTACATGTATGTTTTTGCCATACGCCGATGCGTTATGCCTGGGCTGCTGAAGATGTCTATTTTAGATCTTATTCAGGGGCGCTCAAATTTATAATCCATAAAATTCTCAACAAATTAAAAAAATGGGATAAAAGTGTCAATCGCTCGGTGGATCTTTTTATCGCAAACTCGGGTTATATTCGGGAGCGTATCAAGCGGGTTTATGATCGAGATTCCGTAGTCGTTCATCCGCCTTTTGATGATTTATTTTTTAAAGCCTCAAAGCCCAAAGAGAATTACTATTTGGCAATTTCTCATTTTGTGCCTTATAAAAAATTGGATATTGTTATCGAGGCGTTCAATGATTTAGGCTTTGAGTTGCTTATTGCCGGCAGTGGTCCGCTCGAAAAGATCTATAAGTCGCTTGTCACTCAGCCGCGCATTCGATTTCTGGGGTCAGTCAGTGATGAAAAGCTGAGAGATTTATACTCCGGCGCAAAGGCCGTTGTTTTTCCGGCGGAAGAAGATTTTGGAATTGTTCCACTTGAAGCGCAGGCTTGCGGAACACCGGTCATTGCCTTCGGCAAAGGCGGGGCGCTTGAGAGTGTCAAAAGCGGTTTCTTTTTCGAAGAGCAGACACCGGAAAGCATTAAGCGAGCTGTTTTAAAATTTGAAAACACGCCATACCAATTTTCTGATATTCGTGGCAAAATAGCACAATTCCATCGGCAAACTTTTAAAGATCACATTCAGGCTGCAATCAATCAGGCATTCCAAGAAAAAAATGGCAAATCGTTTTCAAAATAGATACGCGTTAATGCTCGTGGTCGCATTTGACATACTGGCCATTACAATTGCGGCGATTTCAGCTTACGCTTTCCGCTTCTATGTGCTTCCTGCGCAGAATGGAATTCCCGATTTTTATTTTTATATTCAGTCGTTAGTTGTTGTCGTTCCTGTTCATCTTTTATTGCTTCGTTCTTACCGGCTTTATGATACGCGCCGTCCTTTAAGACGCGTCGAAACTATTTTTGCTGTTATTAAGGCCGTTTCGGTCGCATTGCTGATTTTAATGGCGATTACTTTTTTATACCGAAAGTTTTACTATTCGCGCTTTTTCCTTCCCGTGCTTTGGTTTTGCTGCTGTTTTTTTATCAGTATGGGTCGCTATCTTGCGATAGAGCTTGAATATCAGCGTAAGCGTGCCCGCAAGGAAATGACGCGCGTTCTCTTTATTGGTTTCAACCGAAATACGCGACATTTGGTGGAGTGGTTCGTGCAGCACCCCCACTTTGGTTATATCCCTGTGGGTGTTTTAAATCGCGAGACCGATCAGGTCGGAAAACACCTCGAAGATGTTGCTATCTTGGGGACGGTTCCGATGTGGCGAACCTTTATTCAAGAACTTAAACCCGACATTGTCATTTTGCTCGACTCTGATTTGCCGCGCAAAGAAATTTCAGAAATGGTTCTTTTATGTGAAGATTTATTGATTGATTTTAAAATGGCCGCGGATTTTTTTGGGATTGTCACTCAGAATCTTGGGCTTGAATATTTAAGCGATGTTGGCTTGCTGGGTCTTAAGTCTTTGCCGCTTGATGACTGGATTAACCGGATAGTTAAGAGATCATTTGATTTAAGTGTTTCTCTGATACTAATTATTTTATCTTCTCCTATTTGGCTTTTAATTATCGTGGCCATCAAAATGGCTGGTGGAAAAGGCCCGCTTTTCTTTGAACAAGAACGCATGGGTCGAGACGGCGCCACGTTTAAAGTTTTGAAGTTTCGAACCATGCGCTTAGATGCGGAGAAAGAAACGGGCCCTGTTTGGGCAAAAGAAAATGATTCTCGCCGCACCGCTGTTGGAGAATTTTTGCGGCGCTGGAATCTGGACGAGCTTCCGCAATTTATCAACGTGCTTAAAGGTGAAATGAGCTTGGTGGGCCCGAGGCCTGAGCGTCCGTTCTTTGTCGGGCAGTTTCGTGAAAATATTCCTCGCTATATGGCGCGGCATCGTATTAAATGCGGGATTACGGGCTGGGCTCAGGTTCATGGCTTAAGAGGCAATACCTCGATCGAAGAGCGCATCAAGTATGACCTTTACTATATGGAAAACTGGTCAATCATGCTTGACGTTGAAATTGTTTTTATGACATTTTTTGCATTTCGAAATGCGTATTAGTACTTTGAATAATGCATTCATGAATTCTTTGTCATTCCTGCGAAGGCGGGAATCCAGCCGGTAGAACTGGATCCCCGCTGGAGTTTACCCTCGAGTGACATCGGGGGCGAGAATGGCGCCAAAACCTACGTAAATTTTACAATCGAAATACAGATAGGAATTGAAAATGGAAAAATTACCGATATCAATTGTTGTGATCGCTAAAAATGAAGAGCACCGTTTGCCCGGCTGCCTTGATAGCGTGAAGTGGGCCGCTGAAATTGTTGTCGTCGATGATGCCAGCACGGATCAAACCGTGAAAATTGCTGAAAGCTATGGTGCTAAAGTGTTTCATCGCAAAATGGAACGTGAAGGATTGCATCGTAACTTTGCCATTGCACAGGGAACACAGGATTGGATTCTCAGCCTAGACGCGGATGAGCGCGTGACACCTGAACTTTACGAATCGCTAAAAGTGATGCTTGCCAAAACAAATGATCCCCATGTTTGTTACTCGGTGCCTGTTCGCACTTTTATAGGCGATCTTTTTTTAGACGGCGCGGGACATTATCCAGCTCCTAAAACGCGTGTTTATCGTAAAGGACGATTTGAGTATAAAGATGAGCAGGTTCATCCTCCTGTAAGATACGAGGGAACGTGTGGACGATTAACGGGCGACATCTTGCATTATACCGCGCCCAATTTTGAAGTTTGGTTTGCTAAATTTAATCGTGAGACAACCCTCGAAGCCCAGAAATGGATTTCAAAAAAGCGTGATGTCAGCTCTCTAGAAGCGGTGAGAAAAGCTTGGAGCCGATTTTTGAAAAACTACTTTCAAAAAGGCGGAATTTCAAAAGGTTTCACAGGATATTTGATGTGCTGTATTCATGCGCTCTATCAGCTCATTTCGTATGTGAAATATCGCGAGCTGCTCAATCATCCAACAATTTATGACAAGAAGTGAGCTGAGTCATCACATGCCTGAAATTCCGTTACTTGATATTCAGCGCCAAAATCAAACGATCCAAAAACAACTTCATCAAGCTGCGGCCCAAACGATTGACAGCGGCTCTTATATTTTAGGTCACGCGACACAAAAGTTTGAAAAAGAGTTTGGGGGCTGGGTTAAATCACCTTACACGATGGGCGTTGGCTCCGGAACAGATGCGCTGATGTTTGGTCTTTTGGCAGCAGGTGTGAAATGTGGCGATGAAGTCATTGTTCCATCATTTACTTTTATGTCCTCCGCGCTTGCCATTATGTATATCGGTGCGATTCCTGTTTTTTGCGACGTTGAATATGAGCATTACACACTGGATCCCAGAGCCTTTAAAAGTGCCATTTCAAAAAAAACAAAAGCAGTGATGGTTGTGCATCTTTTTGGTCAAACCGCCAACATGGATGAGATTTATAAAATTTGTAAAAAATCAAAAATAAAAATTATTGAAGATGCCTGCCAAGCTCATGGCGCACAGTGGCGAAATAAGTTTGCAGGAACACTTGGAGATGCCGCATCTTTTAGCTTTTATCCCACCAAAAATTTGGGCGGATTGGGTGACGGTGGAGTTTTGACAACGCCCCACAAAGCAGTTTATGAAAAATCGCTTCAGTATCGAAATTTGGGACGCACTTCGATGGCGGTTACCACTTATGAAGAAATAGGTTGGACCAGTCGCTTGGATTCGCTTCAAGCGGCGTTACTTAGCGTGAAGCTCAAAAAATTAAACTCTTGGAACGTGGCTCGTCAAAAAATCGCCGCAGTCTATAGCCGTGAACTCGCAGGGCTTAATCTGGGGCTCCCGATCGCTCGCACTCATGCCAAACACGTTTATCATCTTTATGTTATACGAGTTCCGGGAGGACGAAGGAACGAACTCAAAACTTATCTTCTTGAGCAGGGAATTCGAACCGGAGTTTATTATGAAAAGGGCATTCACGAGCAACCCCTGCTCAAGAAATATCGCCACAAAAAACTTTCACTTCAAACAACCGAAAAACTGTCTTCCGAAGTTTTGGCTCTTCCCATCTATCCCGGGTTAACATCGCGTGAGCAAATGCACGTTTGCAAATCCATTCAAAAGTTCTTCGGGTCCTAATATGAAAATCATGATCTTTCACGCTTCTGCAGGAGAAGGGCATCGCCGAGCTGCCATTGCGATTCAAGAAGCCTTGCTTCATTCCGGCGTTTCAACTCAAGATTTAATTGTCACGGATGCGCTCGATTATGGTTCACCCTTTTTTAAAAGCTCGTACACCGGATTTTATTATTGGTGCGTTAAAAATATTCCAAAAATGTGGGGAGTTTTTTATGATCTTCTTGATAATCGTTTTATCTACAATGTTTTCTATCCCATTCGCCGTCTCTACAACGCAGCGCATGGTCAAAAACTTTTAAAGGCCGTCAAAAGCTTTCAACCCGGTTTAATTATTTGCACTCATTTCTTTTCCGCAGAGCTCCTTGGACATGCCAGAAAACACAAAGACTTCGATGCGAAGGTTGTCGTTTTGGTGACTGATTTTCACCCCGTCCGCGTTTGGATGCATGACGGTATTGATGCTTATTGGGTTCTGAGTCAGGATGCAAAGTCAACGCTGACTGATCGTGGCGTCAGCGCAGAAAAAATCACCGTGGGCGGATTTCCAATTACGTCTGAATTTCAAAATCAACAAAATCAACTTCATATCCTTGAAAAAAATAAATTTCAGGCGAATCGCCTCACACTGCTGCTTACGACCGGAAGCTTTGGACTCGGTGAACAAGAGCATCTATTGAATTTATTTGAAGTGGTTAAAGAACATGTTCAATGTTTTGTTGTTTGCGGGCGCAATAAGTCTTTACAAGAAGTCCTACAAAAAAATCAATATGGTTATCCGGTCCGTGTTTTTGGATTTGTCGACAACATGTCTGAGCTTATGGACGCGTCTGATTTGATGGTTGCAAAACCAGGGGGAGCGACAACGGCAGAAGCCATGGCGAAAAGACTCCCGATGATTGCAACGGGTGCCATTCCAGGGCAAGAAACCGAAAACTTAAAATTTCTTTTAAATCAAAATGCAGTTTTTTCATGCGAAACACCGGACCAAATTTTAGAGGTTGTTCAAAGTGTTATAAAAAACCGGGGATTACTCGAAGAAAAATCCCAAGCAACTGATCGCATCTGTAATCCGCAAGCGGCTCGAGATATTGCTCAAATGAGGTTGAAGTGGATCCAGTAAAAAAAATGCGCGCCAGCGAACGCTTGATTTATTTAACGGCTCTGCGCGAGGGAGGCATCGACGCCATTTTCTTGCCTTCTGAAGGGTCTTTGCAACGAGCCAAAGTCATTGCGCAGACGCTTGATGTTAAACCCACCGAAATGATTTCAGTGCCCGCCGACGATGGCAACGCCGCATCCATTCGTGACACAATGCTAGCCTTGCGAGATAAAACGCATGCCTGTCAGCTTTGTCCTGAGCTCGCGACAACTCGCAACAAAGTTGTTTTCGGCTCCGGCAATATTCGCGCTCAGCTCGTCTTTGTGGGTGAAGCGCCCGGCGCGGACGAAGATCAGCAGGGTCTACCTTTTGTGGGGCGCGCGGGGCAACTTTTAACGAAGATGATTGAAGCGATGGGACTCACGCGTAAAGATGTTTTTATTTGTAACGTTCTTAAATGCCGCCCGCCTGAAAATCGTCCTCCCAAGCCCGAAGAGAAAACAAACTGCAAACCTTTTTTGTTGCGACAATTAGAGCTCATTGGTCCTAAAGTTATTTGTGCTCTCGGAACTCATGCGGCGCAGTCGCTACTGCAAACAGACGAAACCATTTCTCAGTTGCGCGGCAAAACACATACCTATGCCGGAACTCAACTCATTTGTACTTATCATCCCGCTTATCTTTTACGCAATCCTTCTGCCAAGAAAGATGCTTGGGTCGATCTTCAAAAAGTTATGGCGTTGCTTAATTCGAGCTCTGGGATTCGCCCAACCGCGCAGCCTCATACTAGCTCTGGGCTTCGCCCAACCGCACAGCCTCATACTAGCTCTGGGCTTCGCCCAACCGCAGATTAACTCTGCAAAATGATCACTGAAAATTCTACGGAATTTGCTGCGGTGGCTTTACCGCTGCCGCTTGAGCATTTTTATACTTACCAGGTACCGCCAGAATTAATTGATCGAATTCAGCCAGGGATGCGCGTTAACGTCCCATTTAAAAATCGTGAAGCAACCGGCTATGTCGTTAGTCTCAATGTTCCCATTTCTGCTTATAAGACAAAATCAATTTTGAGTATTTTAGATAATGCTCCCGTGATTGACTCAAATACGCTTCAACTGACACGATGGGTTGCCGATTTTTATGGATGCAGTTGGGGAGAAGCGATTGAAAATGCTTTGCCGCGTTGGGTTAAATTTGGGAAGCCTCCCAAGGAAAAGAAATCCGATGTCGATGACCCAAGCATCGAAGCTTTTGTTGCGAGTGCTAGAAAATTAACTTCCGAACAAGAGTCAGCTTTTAAGAAGATTGATCTTGCTCTCGCTGAAAAAAATCCCAAACCAGCTTTGCTTCTAGGCGTTACAGGAAGCGGAAAAAGTGAGCTCTATATTCGCTCGATACGCTCAACTTTGGAAAAAGGGAAGTCCGCAATTTGCTTAGTTCCTGAAATCGCCTTAACGGAACAGCTTAAATTTTTCTTTGCCAAGGAACTGGGAAGCGGACTTGAAATGCTCCATAGCAAAATGACGGACAGCGAACGATTTTTTGCTTGGCAACGCATTCAATCCGGAAAACGGCGCGTTGTGCTGGGGCCGCGCTCTGCGGTGTTTGCTCCGGTTCGAAATTTAGGATTGATCGTTATTGATGAAGAACATGAAACCTCGTATAAGCAGGAAACAACTCCTCGCTATCACGCTCGTGAAACCGCGCAAGAGCGCTGCCGCATCGAAGGGGCTTTGCTTTTGATGGGGTCAGCGACACCGACTTTAGAGTCTATGGCCGCGGTCAAATCGGGGCGATTTAGCGGACTTGAACTGACTCAACGCGTTGACGGAAAAAAGTTACCCGATGTGCGATTAGTTGATTTGAAGCAATATCCCAAAGATCCGCGACAGGGACTTATCTTTTCGCCGCCGTTGCGTACGGAGATCGAAAAAAATCTGAAAGCGGGCGAAGGGACCATGCTACTTTTGAATCGCCGTGGTTTTTCAACTTTTATTCAAGCGTCAACCGGTGATCAGGAAATATTGAAATGCAAACGTTGTGATATTCCCATGACCTATCATCAGCAAGATGATTTATTGCTTTGCCATTACTGTAACGATCGAATTCCTTTTGCTAAGCTTGAAAAACAAATGCCGCAACGTTTTTTTAAAATGAGCGGATTTGGAACGGAAAAAGTTGAAAGCGAAACCGCCCGTCTTTTTCCGGGGGCGCGCATCGCACGGCTTGATGCCGACACCATGCAAAAACGCGGCACTCATCAAGAAATCTTAGATCAATTTCGAAATCAAAAAATCGATATTTTGATCGGCACGCAAATGATTGCGAAGGGTTTCGACTTTGCGCATGTGACTTTGGTGGGCGTCATTCTGGCGGACATTGGTTTGAAGTTGCCTGACTTTCGTTCAACCGAGCGGACTTTTCAGTTGCTGACTCAGGTTGCAGGGAGAGCAGGTCGCGGAGAACGCCCCGGTCGTGTTTATGTCCAAACGCTTAATCCGGATCATCCCGCGATTCAATTTGCGCAGAAGCAAGATTTTCATGGTTTTTTTAAGTATGCGCTCCAATTGCGTCGAGAATTAGGCTATCCGCCTTTTTCAAGATTGTTGAATATTTTGATTCGTTCTCCCGTTGAAAATAAAGCCTACGCTCACGCTCGAGTTGTACGCGAAGAAATTCGGAAGATATTGCCACAGATCGCTCAAGGTGATCTCATGGGACCTGCGCCACTGCCGTTTTATAAATTGCGCGGTCATTTCAGATGGCATGTCATGCTTAAAATTCACGATCTGGAGACACCCTCAGCACTTTATGCCGCACTTTCTAAAATTAAAAAGCCATCGGGCGTTCAAGTTGCTTTGGACATGGATCCGGTCAATATCCTATAATCCATTCATGAAAAAAAAACATACACTCTTACGTTTTCTACTTGGACTGTTCGTCGGAGTTATTTTAATTTTTGTGACCGCGTTTATTGTGTTTCCCTTACCGGGCCAAATTCCCATTTTGATGTATCACTTTATCGGTTCAGCCGAAGAAGCTAAAACAACTGGCAACGTTGTGACGCTCGAAACATTTCAAAAACAAATCTCATTTTTAAAGCGGTTTGGCTATCACGTCATCTCAATTGAAGACTATGATGCGATCATCTCAGGCGTAAAAAAACCGAGAGGGCGTGAGATTGTCATTACTTTTGACGACGGCAATGTGAGCGTGCCAAAGTTTGCGGTGCCGGTTTTAACTCAAGCTCGTTTTCCTGCGACGCTTTTTTTGATCAGTCAATATCTCTCATCAGGAACTTACGGAAGCATGAATGTTGATAGTGCGCTCGATTTGGCAAAGAACCCACTTATTCACTTACAGGCTCACTCGCGCACCCATCCTTTTTTGTCACAAATCTCCGATGCCGCGGTGCCGCAGGAGATTGCCGGATCAAAATCCGAGCTTGAAAAATCACTTCATTCTCAGGTGAATTATTTTGCTTATCCCTACGGTGACTTTGACCAACGTTCAATGGATGCAGCCAAAACGGCAGGTTTTCGTTTGGCTTTTACGACTTCACCCAAAAAACTCAAAGGATTTAATCCCGGTCCTTATTGCATCACCCGCATAAAAATTACTGAGAATGATTCAAACCTCTTTGTTTTTTGGTTTAAAATCACGGATCTCTATGAGACTTTTAAAATGTGGCGCCATCAGCTCTATCAGAAGAAAGCCCTGCTAGCAAACAAGACACTCTGACCTGCCTTTGATATAATCAATTCATGACGATTCTTAAAATTCATACTTACCCGGCACAAATTTTGGCGCAAAAGGCAGTTCCGGTGACTGTCTTTGATAAAAAGATGCAAACCTTTTTCGACAACATGATTGAAACGATGTATACGGATGACGGCGTTGGTCTCGCTGCGCCGCAAGTGGGAATCTCCAAGCAAATTCTGATTGCTTCTCCGCAAAACAAACCGGGAACAGAATCGATTATTTGTAACCCTGTTATTGAAGATTCTGAAGGATCCCAGATTGGACACGAGGGCTGCCTTTCTTTTCCGGGGATTTTCACGGAGGTTCCACGCGCTCAGTGGATTCGCTTGCGTTATCAAAATTGCAAAGGGGAAGTCGTTGTGCATGAAATGGAAGATTTTTTCGCGCGCATTATTCAGCATGAGATGGACCATTTGAAAGGCATTCTCTTCATTGATCGCGTCAATATGGTGGAGCGTGAAAAGCTTATTGCTGAATATATTAAAAATGGTGGTGTTCGAAAAAAGACAAAGAAACACTGACATGCTGAGAATTGTCTACTTTGGATCTTCTGACTTTTCCTTACCCGGATTGCGCGCCTGTCTTGATGCCTCAAACTTCGAAGTAGTTGGTGTCGTGACCACCCCTCCCAAAAAACAAGGTCGCGGATTAGAGCTCATGGCAACAGTCGTTGCTCAGTTTTGCGCCAAAAAATCAATTCGCTATTTTGATTTTTTAAAACTTGAGGATATTGCGCTCAAACAAATCTCGGAACTTAAACCTGATATTTTTGTCGTTGCTTCTTATGGAAAAATAATCCCGGAAAGTTTTTTAAATTTAGCCAATCTGAGATTCAATATTCATCCATCTCTATTGCCAAAATATCGCGGCGCAAGCCCCATTAATGGCCCCATATTGAATGCTGATACAAAAACAGGTTTGTCGATTGCGGACGTAACGAAGGCATTGGACGCGGGGGATATTTATTATCAAGAGGAAGTTCCTTTATTGCCCTCGGCTGACTCTGAAGCGATGGAGATTTTGTTAGCGGAGAAATCCTATGGTGCCATGCGACAATTACTTGATCAAGCTCGCGACTTGAAAGTTTCGGGCCGTCCCCAAAATCATGAAGACTCATCCTATGCGCCCAAACTTAAAAAAGAAGATGGCCGGTTAAGCTTTTCCGATCCGTCAAACCGCTGGGACCGCATTGTGCGCGGACTTAAACCTTGGCCAGGGGCTTTTATTGAGATCAATGGCGAGCGAATTGGCATCATTTCAATTTGCATCAAAGGCGGAGAGCCTTCTACAAAAATCGGGTGCGTTCGTGAGATCAGTGAGAATGGTTTAATCATTCAAACTTCGATTGGCTGTGTTGAATGGTTGCAGGTCAGGCCTGCAGGAAAAAACGCCATGACAGGTGCCGCCTACGCCCGCGGCAAACGCTTAAAATCTGGAGACAGACTTCAATGAAAATTGCTCATTTAACGACCCATATGAATGTCGGCGGAATTCCCGTATATATCCAAATGCTCACCCGGGCGCATCACGCTATGGGTTTGAAGCAAATTGTTATTTCAACCGGCGGAACACTTGAAGAAAGTATGCGGGCTCTTGACATTCCTACTTTTCATTTTGATTTGCGCACGAAATTTGAATTTCACCCTAAACTTTTTTGGGCGATACCAGGAATCATTCGAATTTTAAAACAAGAAAAAGTTGATCTCATACATTCTCATACACGAGTGACCCAGGTGCTTGCCGCAATCATTGAAAAATTAACCGGCATTAAACATATTTCGACTTGTCATGGTTTTTATCAGCCGCGACTCGGAAGGAAAATATTCCCTGCCTGGGGACATCGTGTTATTGCAATCAGCTCATTAGTCAAAAATGATCTTCTGAAAACGCACTCGATTGCGGAGGCATCGATTCGTCAAATTACCAATGGCATCGATGTCGGACGATTTGTTAAGGCCTCTGCGCCCGAGCTTCGCGCAGCGGCAAGGGTTGAATGGGGTCTTTCTCCAGATCATTTTGCTATTTGCATGATCGCGCGATTAATTATTGAAAAAGGCCCTGAAGATTTTGTTCAAGCCATTGCCCTTTTGAATTCTAAATATCCAAATCTTCGTGGGTTCATCGTGGGGGACGGGCCAGATGCTGAGCGGGTGTGGGAGAAAATTAAAAATTTAGGTTTAACCAATTGCATTCGTCTTACTGGCAACGTAGCAAATGTCGAGCGCATCCTTGCCGCATGTGATGCATTTATTCATCCGGTACGCGTTCCCGAAGGTTTTGGGCTCAGCATTGCAGAAGCGATGGCGACAGGAGTGCCCGTTATTGTTAATGATCAATGGGCGCTCAAAGAAGTTTTTCATAATAATAATAATAATATGGGGGAACTAATTCCAAGTAAGAATCCATCTAAAATTGCGACTTGTCTTACGAGTTGGATGGATGATCCCGAGCGCGTCAAAGCCATGGGAATCAACGCACAAAAGTTTGCGATTGAGTATTTTGATATGGCCCGCTTAGCCAATGAAGTGATGGCTATTTACGAAGAAGTTGTTCCCAATAGATAACTCCTGCACACGTCTTTTTTTATCTATTAGCAACTTCTTTTTAAAGCCTTGACACCTGATGAGCTCAGTTTATAATTTCATCTTCGTTTTTCAGCAATCATGTTTTAAATCAATTTCCGGAGGATGTTATGGCAATTCGCGTAGGCATTAATGGTTTTGGACGTATCGGTCGCATGGTGTTTCAAGCTATTTGTGACCAGGGCTTACTTGGAAAAGACATTGATGTCGTTGCCGTAGTTGATATTTCGACCGACGCCGATTATTTCGCTTATCAAATGAAATATGACTCCGTTCATGGTCATTTTAAGCATACGGTTGCAACCGAAAAAAGTGCACCCACGTTAGTCGAATCAGATATCTTGATTGTTAATGGCCATAAAATTAAATGCGTTATGGCAACGCGAACACCGGATGCTTTGCCTTGGAAAGCACTTGGCGTCGATTATGTCATTGAGTCTACCGGGCTTTTCACTGAATCAGAGAAAGCGCAAGGCCACATTACTGCTGGTGCAAAAAAAGTCATTATTAGCGCACCCGCAAAAGGGGACGTCAAAACTCTCGTTATTGGCGTAAATGAAAATGAATATGAACCTGCGCAACATAATATTTTGTCCAATGCTTCTTGCACGACAAATTGCTTGGCGCCGCTCGTGCACGTTATTTTGAAAGAAGGTCTTGGAATTGAAAATGGTTTGATGACAACCATTCATGCCTACACGGCAACTCAAAAAACAGTCGATGGTCCATCGAAGAAAGATTGGCGCGGTGGTCGTGCGGCGGCGATTAACATTATTCCCTCAACAACGGGCGCTGCAAAAGCAGTCGGTGAAGTTCTTCCTGCGGTCAAAGGTAAATTAACGGGAATGGCTTTCCGTGTTCCAACGCCGGATGTTTCAGTTGTCGATTTAACTTTCCGCTCAATCAAAGATACTTCAATTGAAGAAATTGATGCTTTGCTCAAAAAAGCTTCCGAGACATATCTGAAAGGCATTCTTGGCTTCACCAATGAAGAGCTTGTTTCGTCTGATTTTATCCACGACAAGCGTTCATCGATTTATGATTCTTTGGCAACGATGCAAAATAATTTGAAGGGCGAAAAGCGTTTTTTTAAATTAGTTTCTTGGTATGACAATGAATGGGGTTATTCCAACCGTGTCGTTGACCTCGTTCGTTTTATTGCCAAAAAAGACGGCGTTCCTTTGGCTCAGCTCGTCGGATCAAAGTAATACAGAAACACGCTATGCCGGTTGCGCTGAATAAGCGCAGAGGCTAAATAAAATAGCTCAGAGGCAAAATAACACCGTGCAAAAAAAAACAGTAGAAGACATCGAGATTCAGGGTAAGCGCATTTTAATGCGTGTCGATTTCAACGTGCCGATGAAAGACGGCGTCATACAAGATGACACGCGGATTCGTGCGGCTTTACCCACGATTCGATACGTTTTTGAACATGGTGCCAAGAGCTTAGTTTTGATGTCTCATCTGGGTGACCCTAAAAAAGAAACTCAAAAAGCCAAAGAAAAGGCGGAAAAAGCGGGTAATCCTTTCGATGAAAAAAAATATGTCGACGGCAAGCATCGCATGGAGCCTGTTGCGACTTATTTAGCAAAGCTGCTTAGCAAGCCTGTCCTCTTAGCGCCCTCTTGCATGGGTGCTGAAACCGAAGCGATGGTGAAGGCTCTTCCTACCGGTGGAGTTCTCATGCTTGAAAATACACGCTTTCATAAAGAAGAAACTTCAAAAGAAATTTCTGAACGAGAAGTACTAGCAGAAGTCTTGGCTTCTTACGGTGATATTTTTGTCAATGATGCTTTTGGAACCGCACATCGCGCGCATGCTTCGACTGAAACCGTAGCGAACCATCTTCCTGCAGTTGCAGGATTTTTAATGCAGCGTGAACTCGATTACTTGGTTGGAAAAATTGTACAAAATCCAGCGAGACCCTTTGTTGCGATTGTGGGCGGTGCAAAAATATCTTCAAAGATTGCCGTTCTTGAATCTTTGCTCGGCAAAGTTGATAAATTAATCATTGGTGGCGGAATGGCTTATACCTTTCTTAAAGCAAAAGGTCATACCGTCGGTGTCTCACTCATTGAAGAAGATATGATTGCGAAAGCGCGGGCTATTTTAAAACGTGCTTATGATTCGCATGTGAATATTTACTTGCCTGTGGATAACCTCGTTACTAAAGATTTCGCACCGGAGGCAGCTTTTAGACAGGTGGCTCGTGGCGGCATGGCTGAAGATGAGATGGGGATGGATATCGGCCCACTCACGATTGAAATGTTCAAGCATGCTATTCGCGGCGCTAAAACAATTTTCTGGAATGGTCCATTGGGAGTTTTTGAATTCCCGCGTTTTTCAAATGGCACTTTATCTCTAGCGCATGCCGTTGCCGAATTACCTGATTGCATTACGGTTATTGGCGGAGGCGACTCGGTATCGGCTGTTAATCAAGCAGGTGTTGCAGATAAAATGTCCCATATTTCAACGGGGGGTGGCGCTTCACTTGAATTGGTTGAAGGAAAATCTTTGCCAGGTGTCGCTGCACTATTAGATAAAGACTCTGAGCGTTCCGCTCAACCGGCGAGTTCAAAAAATTAAATAATTAACGCAAAACCGTCGGTTGCGCGATGGCGCAGAGACTAAAAAGAAACAGATGAAAAAACCATTAATTGCCGGAAATTGGAAAATGTATATGAATTGCACCGAAGCGACGCAACTCGTTCGCACCATCAAGGCGGGTGTTTATAAGTTTCACGATGTTATCACTGTCATTTGCCCACCATTTACAGCTCTTACGACTGTCGCAAGTGAATTACGCGACTCAGAAATTGGTCTCGGGGCTCAAAATATGCATCACCAAACCGAAGGTGCTTATACAGGTGAAGTTTCGCCGCTCATGCTCAAAGAAATTGGCTGCCGCTATGTCATTCTGGGACATTCCGAGCGCCGTACCCACTTCAAAGAAAGTGATGCTTTTATCCAAAAGAAAGTTAAAACTGCGCTGAAATACAGCTTGCTCCCCATTCTCTGCGTTGGAGAGACTTTGCAAGAACGTGAATCCGAGAAACACTGGGAAGTTGTTAACCGTCAACTCGATCAATCCCTTGCAGATATTTCTGCGGAAGAGATTTCGAAAGTTGTCATTGCCTATGAACCGGTTTGGGCTATTGGAACGGGAAAAGTTGCGTCCCCTGAGCAGGCTGAAGAAATGCATGCGTTCATTCGTGGGGTGTTGAGTGAAAAATTTGGCGAAGATACTGCGACAAAACTTTATATTCTCTACGGTGGTAGCGTTAAACCTGATAATATCGAATCATTAATTGAAAAGCCAAATGTCGATGGAGCTCTCGTCGGGGGCGCATCGCTCAAAGCGGAGTCTTTTGCGCAACTTGTGGCAGCATGCGCGTCATCATCAAAAGTAGGGAGTGCGTCATGATTTTATTGATTACGATTATTCATGTGTTTGTTTGTTTAATGCTGATTGGAATTATTTTGCTCCAGCCCGGTCGCGGCATGGGTCTTTCCGGTGCTACTTTTGCTGACTCGGCAACTCAATCTGTTTTTGGAACTAAAACTGCCGATGTTTTGACTAAGGCGACAACGGTTGCTGCGGTATTATTTATGGTCACTTGCATTGGATTAAGTGCTTTAACAGCCCATAAATCCCGCTCTCTTTATTCTCGCGGCAACGATCAATCTCCCATCACAATGAATCAGATCCAAAAAGCTGTCAAAGAAGCTGAACAAAAAGTTGCGAAGGAGAAGACTGCGGCTGGAAACAGCGCGGCTCAAGCTGTTGATGCGATTAAGGCGGATGTTACGGCAGCGGTGGCGACACCTATGAGCGCTCCAGCAGCACCTGTTGCTGAAACACAGAAAGCTGCTGCATGACGTTATTCGCTTTTTTGAGCGAAATGACTCAAGGCTGAAATGGACCGCTGGGACTCCAGCTTAACGTCTGTCCCAAAATCCATCAATCATACGGTTTCCTTTTCTCCTGATCATGATTTGCGCTACTTGCGTGGAATCGGCCCCAAGCGAGCGCTTATTTTCGAAAAAATTGGCATAAAAAATCTCCGCGATTTGCTTTTTCACTTTCCTTCACGCTACGAAGATCGATCTCGCTTTCTCACAGTATCTCAGCTTGAAACGGGGCAATTTGCCACGATTAAACTTGAAATTTTAAGCGTCAAACTCAAGCCCATTCCCAGACTCCCGATGATTGAAATGGTTGCGGGGGACGAGACGGGGTCGATTACAGCCATTTGGTATCGGCAGGCTTATCTCCTTAAACAGTTTGAAGTGGGCAAACAAATTATTCTGTTTGGGCGCGTCAATATTGAAGACGGAAAAATGAAACTATCGAGCCCGGAATTTGAACTCATCGATCCCAATGAACACTCGATTCACACCGGACGTATTGTTCCGATCTACAGTTTGAGCGAGGGACTTTATCAGAAAACAATGCGTTCAGTTTTGCATCAGCTGAGTCAGTCACCGCAAATACTTGAGTGGAGTGACGTTCTTCCAGCCGACTTACGAAAAAAGCAAGGTTTGATTTCGTTGGGGCAGGCCATTGGGCAAATCCATTTCCCTGATTCAGAAAATAGGTTGGAAGAAGCAAGGAAGCGATTAATTTTTGATGAATTTTTTTCATTCCAACTGAGTCTTCAGGCAGAATCAAAAAAAAACCGTGAAAGAACCGACGGTGTTTCACTTCAAATAGAACGCGGTCTCGAAATGCAATTTGCTACGGCCTTGCCTTTTGAATTAACGCACGATCAACAGCGGGCGATGACAGAAATTAAGAATGATTTAGGGCTCCAACGCCCGATGAATCGATTGCTGCAGGGGGATGTCGGATCGGGTAAAACGGTGGTGGCTGCCTTTGCTGCTTGCGCGGCTCAGAGTTCTGGCTGGCAAAGCGCCTTGCTCGTGCCGACTGAAATTCTTGCCGAACAGCATTACAAATCTCTCAAAAAGACTTTAGATCCGTTTAAAACTCGAATTGCCTTGCTGACCAAAAGCACGGCAAAAGATCGGCGTGCCAAGTGGTTAGCCGAACTGAAGCAGGGGAAGATCGATCTCGTGATAGGCACGCATTCGATACTTCAAGATGATGTCACTTTTAAGAATTTGGGGCTTGTCATTGTCGATGAACAGCATAAGTTTGGTGTTTTGCAGCGACATCAACTCCTTGAGCGAAAACCACGGCCCCATTTTTTGATTATGACGGCCACTCCGATTCCGCGTTCTTTGGCGCTCGCGATTTATGCAAATGCAGATTTTAGTACGATTCGCGAACTTCCCAAGGGACGTAAACCAATTCAAACCTATTGGATCAATCGTCTCAAGCAACCCGAAGTTTGGGCGCATATCCGACAAAAACTCAGTGAGGGCCGGCAAGCCTATGTTGTCTTTCCATTGATTGAAGAATCAGCCAAAGCGGATTTAAAGGCTGCTGAAACAGAGTTCAAGTTATTGCGGGATGGCGTTTTTAAAGATTTTAAAGTCGCTCTTGTTCATGGAAGAACGAAGTCAGCTGAGCGCGATCGTACGATGAAAGCATTTTCTGAAAAAGAGATTCAATTGCTCGTTTCAACAACCGTGATTGAGGTCGGTGTCGATCAACCCAATGCAACCATGATAGTGATAGAAAATGCCGAGCGTTTTGGGCTGGCTCAGTTGCATCAATTGCGTGGACGAATTGGACGGGGTGAACATGCATCCGAATGTTATTTATTTGGAGAGCCCCAAACAGACGAAGGCAAAACCCGCTTACGCCTTTTGACAAAAATCATTGATGGGTTTCAAATTGCTGAAGAGGATTTAAATTTGCGCGGACCGGGTGATTTATGGGGAGAAAGGCAATCCGGAGTTCCTCATTTTCGGTTAGCTCACCCCGTTTGGAATTTTGATGTTTTGAAAACAGCAAAAGAGCTTGCAGAGAGCCTGGTTCAGGATTCTTCAAGTGCGGGGTGGATCAAAAAATATCTCGCAGAAAACCTTCGATCGCTGTGATGTTTTTGCTCTAGCTAAATTCAACCACACAGCAAACAGGGTCTTGCGGTATTTTAATGAAGGCATTACACTAATCTTATATGCGAATTATCAGCGGCAAATTTAAATCCAGGTTGATTGATTTTCCTAAAAACAAGCTTACTCGTCCCATGACTGACCGGACGAAAGAATCTCTTTTCAATATGCTTGGCGGACTTGTTTTTGAAAAGAATATTCTCGATCTCTTCAGTGGTTCGGGCTCAATTGGACTCGAAGCGATTAGCCGCGGCGCTCGCCACGTCACTTTTGTGGATGAGGCGATTTGGGCAGCCAAGGTAATCCAAAAGAATATCGACACGCTCGGAGTGAAAGAAAATGCGCGCTTACTGCAGATGGATATTCTTAAGGCGATTGCTAAACTCGAGAGGGAAAAAGAGCGCTTTTCTATTCTGTTTGTTGACCCACCCTTCTTCTCGGGTTGGGTTAGAAAAGCGTTGATGAAGCTAGATCGTTCTGATATAGTCTTGCCCTTCGCGCAGGTCATTGTGGGACATCCCGCAAAAGAGCCCCTTCCAGATGATTTACAGGTTTTAAAATGCGTCAGAACAAAAAAAATCGGTCAAGCATGTTTGTCTTTTTTCTTTCGCTTGGATGCTTCAGATGAGCAAACGCAAAGCTATTTATCCGGGCAGCTTTGATCCCGTAACAAACGGGCATCTCGACATTATTCAGAGGGCTTTGAAGCTCTTTGATGAGGTCATTGTGCTTGTTGCCGCTAATTCTGACAAAAACTCCCTTTTTACACCTGACGAGAGAGTCACTTTGCTTAAAAGAGCGCTTCATGGCTTACGCGGAGTAACAGTTCAATCTTACAAGGGGTTAACCGTAAGATTTGCTGAGAAAAATGGAGTCCATGCGCTTATTCGTGGGATACGAGCCACTTCCGATTTTGACTATGAATTTCAAATGGCTTTAACGAACCGTGAACTTGGAAAAAATGTGGACACCGTGTTTTTAATGCCTTCTCAATCACACTTTTATTTGTCATCACGATTAATTAAGGAAATTGCTGCCTTAGGCGGAGACTTCTCAAAGTATGTTCCAAAGTTTCTTGTAAAAGAAATCCGTGACAGATTTGATTCTTAAGAGTAAAAGATGAAGATACGCGTTGCTGATTATAAAGAGGGTGAGTCGAAAACGTTGACTTTCAAGTGCAGCGCGACCGAGCTCGACGTGCTATTTGATGATATGATCTTTCTTGAGCCTATCGATATTGATGGTGCCGTCGAATGCGAAGAAAAAAATCTTCGATATCACGGTAAACTGTCAGCGCGGGTCAAGCGTATTTGTGGTCGAACACTTGCTGAGGTTGAAGAGAATTGGTCGACTGGTTTCGATTTGTTTTTTGATATATCAACAGTTGATTTTATTGAGCCAGCGAGTGACTTTAGAGAGTTAATTATTCTCGACCACCCCATGGTTTTCAGGGCGCCTGAGGCGACCAAGCCCGTTGAATATACTGACGTTGAAGTTAAAAAAAAGAGTCCGTTCGAAAACTTAAAGCTATTAAAAAAAGATGCTCTGGGCTCGGCCCAACCGCATAATAAAAATAACAAGGGGAGATAGAAAATGGCAACACCCAAAAGAAGGTCGTCCAACCGACGTTCTAATTTACGTCGTTCACATCACCATGTCGCTGTACCAGCGTATACACGTGATCCTAAAACGGGTGAGATTTCCTTACGTCATCGTGTTTCGCCATCCGGTACTTATCGTGGCAAGCAAGTTATGACGGTTGAAGTGAAGTCTAAAGAAAAATCTTCAGAGAAATAATCAATGATTCGTATCGCTGTTGATGGTATGGGCGGAGACTATGCTCCGCAGGTTATTGTGGATGGCGCGGTTCGTGCCGCCAATGACTTTGATCACATTGAAGTTGTTTTGGTCGGACAAGAAGAAGCCCTTAAGCGTGAATTGAAAAAACACAAGCTGACGGGTGGAAAACTGACTGTGCGTCACGCTTCGGAAGTGGTCACGATGGAAGATACTCCCGTCGCTGCAATCAAGAAGAAAAAAGACTCATCCATTGCCGTTTGCATTGATTTGCTCCAAAAACGCGAAGTCGATGCGGTGGTTTCTGCGGGTAACACAGGCGCGGCAGTTGCGGCAGCGACCCTGCGGCTGGGAATGCTCAAAGGTGTCAGGCGTCCGGGAATTGCCATTAGCACGCCATCGTTACAGGGCATGAGTATTGTTATGGATGTGGGCGCTAATCTTAATCCCTCTGCCAATGAACTTCTTCACTACGCGATCATGGCAAGCGTTTGTGCTAAATCGATTCTGAAAAAACGTAATCCGTCCGTTGGTCTTCTCAATATCGGCGAAGAAGAATGCAAGGGAACGGAAGTCATTCAGGAAGCACATAAACTTCTTCGTGACTCCAATCTTAATTTTATTGGCAACATTGAAGGACGCGACTTTTTTAACGGAAAAGCGGATTGCATTGTTTGTGACGGCTTTGTCGGCAATGTTGTGCTCAAGTTGCTTGAAAGTGTTTTAGAGACTAGCAAAATTTTAGTTAAACGCAATATGCAAAAAAATCCACTGAGTTACTTGGGCGCGTATTTTATGAAGCCCGCAATTAAATCTGTCTTAGAAGATATCAACTATGAGGAAGCGGGCGGCGCGCCTCTTTTGGGCGTAGATGGAACGGTCATTATTGGGCATGGTATTTCTTCCGCAAAAGCAATTCGAAATGCAATACGCAAAGCCGGTGAGTTTGTTTCCACGGGCGTCAATGAACAAATCGTCGATGTGATCGCTAACCTCAAAAGTTCTGCCCCCACTCAAGGGCAAGATGGAAAGATCAATGCCGGCTCCGTATAGAGCTCACTTCCGTGGCCTTGGCGCATTCATCCCGCCCAAAGTCCTGACTAATTTAGACCTCGAAAAAATGGTAGAAACCACCGACGAGTGGATTCAAACTCGCACAGGCATTCGTGAACGCCATGTTGCTGAAAAGGGTCAATCATCCAGTGATCTTGGCACCGAGGCTGCAAAAATAGCTCTGACCCAAGCGGGAATTACAGCGGTCGATCTTGATCTCATCATTGTGGCTACCATTACGCCCGATATGCTTTTCCCTTCAACCGCTTGCCATATTCAGGCTAATTTAGGCGCAACTTGCGGCGCCTTTGACATGGCAGCAGCTTGCTCGGGTTTTCCCTACGCTGTATCCGTTGCGGAAGCTTTTATTGTTGCCGGTATCCATAAAAATATTCTCGTTGTCGGCTCGGAGGTTTTATCGGGTTTCATTGATTGGAAAGATCGCTCCACCTGCGTGCTTTTTGGAGATGGCGCAGGAGCCGCAGTGATCTCACGCTCAGAAGATTCAAACTCTGGAATTTTGTGTTCCTATCTTGGCTCCGATGGTACCCAAAAAGATATTTTAAAAATTCCGGGTGGAGGCTCATCCTTTCCTACAACCGCTCAAACGGTTAGTGATGGCTTACATTTTGTTAAGATGCAAGGTGCAGATGTTTTTAAAGTTGCCGTGCGCACGATGGAAGAAGCTGTGCGAGAGGTTGCGCGACGCGGTGGAATTACCGTCGAACAAATTGACTGCCTCATTCCGCATCAAGCCAATAGCCGAATTTTAAGCGCTGTGGGTGAGCGGCTAGGTATGGGACCTGACAAAGTTTATACGAATGTTGAAATTTATGGGAACATGTCAAGTGCATCGACTGCCGTTGCACTTTGTGAAGCTGTTCAGCATCAGCGCATAAAAAAGGGCGACTACGTTGTTCTGGTTGCGTTTGGTGGTGGATTGACGTGGGCTGCTACGCTGATACGCTGGTAGCAGTTTTATTTTGCTATGCGCGTTTCACGCGCAACCGCATAGCATTCCATTTATTTTGGGAGTTGATTCGAGAATGAAACAGAAGATTGGTTTTTTATTTCCGGGACAAGGATCGCAGTTTGTTGGAATGGGATCGTCTCTTTGGAATCATTTTTCGTCCGCGAAAAATATTTTTAAAATCGCAAATGATGTTTTAAGCTACGACCTTCAAAAAATTTGTTTTGAGGGGCCTGAGGATGCACTTACACGAACTCTTCACGCTCAACCTGCTATTTACACGACAAGCATGGCCGCTTTATCCGTGTTTCGAGAAAAGTTTCCTCATCTTCAGCCCCACATTGTTGCGGGTCACAGCTTGGGTGAGTTTTCTGCGCTCGCGGCAGCTGGATTTTTTTCTTTTGAAGACGGTTTGCGTCTCGTTCAAATTCGTGCTCAGGCTATGGAAAAAGCGGCGTCCGCTCATCCCGGTGCGATGGCCGCTATCCTGGGATTGGAGCAAAATATTTGCTCGGATGTTGCGAGGGAAGCCGGCGCAGAGGTTGCAAATTTCAACTCACCCTTACAGACAGTTTTAACCGGTCAAGCTGACGCCATTGCAAAGTCGATTTCAATCGCTGAACAGAAAGGGGCCAAAAGAGCTCTGCAACTAAAAGTAAGTGGCGCTTTTCATTCTACGCTAATGACTGGCGCGCAAGCCGAGCTCATGTCGGCAATCGAAAAGTTTTCAATCAACCCATTGACTTGTCAGTTTATTCCGAATGTGACTGGCGCATTGAATTCAAACACTGCGGATATTCGTTTATTATTGGGGCGTCAATTGGTGAGTTCGGTGCGATGGACGGACACCATGAAACAAATCTCACAGCAAAACCTAACTCATCTTTTTGAAATCGGGCCGGGAAAAGTTTTGAAAGGGCTTGCAAAAAGTTGTGAAGTGCCTGTTGCCGTTCAAACATTTGGAGTTTTTGAAGATATTGATCCAGCGATAAAAATTCTTGAGGGAGAAATTCATGCTTAAAGATAAAGTTGCAATCGTTACGGGCGCGAGTCGCGGCATTGGCCAAGCTATTGCGCTCGAGTTAGCAAAGCAGGGCGCAAAGCTTGTTCTATCAGCATCTTCGATGCAAAATTTGAAGGAGACGGAAGACAAATTGCGCGAGCAAGGTTACTCCCATTTCATCGCGGCTCCAGCCGATGTGAAAGTCGCAGACCAAGTCAATCTTGTCGTCAAAAATTGTATTGACACCTATGGTCGCGTAGATATACTTGCGAACAATGCAGGCATTACTCGCGACAATTTGCTTGCACTGATGAGTGAAAGTGAATGGGATGATGTTCTGGATACGAATTTGAAAAGTGCTTTTTTGTTTACGAAAGCTTGTTCTCGTCCGATGATCAGACAAAAGGGTGGGTCGATCATCAATATTTCGTCTGTTGTAGGATTGACGGGGAATGCAGGACAAGCGAATTACGCCGCTTCAAAAGCAGGTTTAATTGGGTTTACAAAGTCTGTCGCAAAAGAGCTCGCAAAGAAAAATGTGCGCGCCAACGTTATCGCTCCCGGTTTTATCCGTACAAAAATGACGGAACAATTACCAGACGAAGTTAAACAGAAGGTTGCTGCGGCTGTCGCGTTAGGTCGATTTGGCGAACCGGAAGAAATTGCTACGGTGGTCAGTTTTCTAGCGTCTGATGCAGCGAAATATATGACCGGCCAAGTGTTGGTTGTTGATGGTGGGTTAGTTATATAGTTTTTGGTTGGTCGAATCACAATTAGAACTCATAAACGATTTCATTACAGGAGGAATCATGGCTGTTGAAGATAAAATCAAGGAAATCATCGTCGAACAATTGGGTGTTAAACCCGAGGAAGTAGTTTCCGAAGCTTCTTTTGTTGACGATTTGGGCGCGGACTCCCTTGATACGGTTGAATTGGTTATGGCATTTGAAGAAGAATTTGGTACTGAAATTCCTGACGAAGACGCTGAAAAGATTCAGTCCGTCGGTGATGCTGTTAAATATATTGAAGAAAAGTTGGGCGCGAAGTAATTCGCCCCAGCTTCTTTAATTTTCTCTCGAATACACCACCATGCGTCGCGTTGTTGTAACTGGTATTGGCATGATTACTCCTGTTGCCAATACCGCGGAAGATTCCTGGAAAGCCCTTGTGCGAGGTCAGAGTGGCACAGGCCTTTTGACTCAAATCGACGCGACTCCATTTAACTCCAAAGTTGCTGCGGAAGTTAAAAATTTCGACCCAACGGCTTATCTTTCTCTCAAAGATGCCCGAAAAACAGACCGATTTGTTCAATTTGCTATTGCTTGTTCAAAAATGGCTTTGGATGATTCCGGAATTGACGTTTCCAAAGAAGACCCGTACCGCATTGGGACGTTGATCGGAACCGGAATTGGCGGGCTTCACACGATCGAGGCACAATACAAGATCATGACTGAAAAAGGTCCTGATCGTCTTTCTCCATTTACAATCCCAATGCTCATTGTCAACATGGCGCCCGGCCAAGTATCGATTACCTTTGGTTTTAAAGGACCTAATAGCTGCGTCGCTACCGCTTGCGCAACGGGTTCAAATGCAATCGGTGATGCCATGCGTCTCATTCAGCGTGGTGATGCGGATATGATGTTTAGCGGCGGCACCGAAGCCTGCATCACCAATCTTGGATTTGGTGGGTTTGATGCAATGAAAGCGCTTTCAACTTTGAATGATGCTCCTGAAAAAGCATCCCGTCCTTTTGACAAAACTCGCAGCGGGTTTGTCATGGGAGAAGGTTGCGGAATTGTTGTTCTTGAGGAGTTGCAGCACGCACTTAAGCGGAATGCTAAAATTTATGCTGAAATAGTTGGTTATGGTATGACGGCCGACGCTTATCACATCACTGGACAGGATCCAACAGGTGAAGGTGCGATGCGCTGCATGCAACTTGCCATTAAAGATGGTGGGCTTAAGCCAGAAGATGTTGATTATGTGAATGCTCATGGAACATCCACGGATATTAATGATCGTTGTGAAACGCTTGCAATTAAACGCGCACTGGGTGAATCGCACGCAAGAAAGGTCTTAATTAGCTCGACAAAGTCAATGACCGGGCATTTGCTGGGTGCCGCCGGTGCGATCGAAGCGATTGCCGGGATTCTTGCAATTCGTGACCAAGTCGCTCCACCGACAATTAATTATTCAACACCTGATCCTGACTGTGACCTGAACTATGTTCCTAATCAAGCCCAGCAATCAAAAATTGAAGTTGTGATATCGAACTCGCTTGGATTTGGTGGGCATAACGCCTGTTTGGCATTCAAAAAGTACCGCTGATTTTTTTGCTCTGCGGTCTCAGCTTAAGCGCATATTTGCTTGGCTTTACGTTTTTATGGCGAAGACCCTTTAAAAACAAAAATCTTTTAATTAGTTAAAGCCAAAATACAAAATTAATAATAAACTACTCGCATGAAGCTTAACCGTAATATTTTTGCTCTGGGCAGTGGCTCAATCGCAGCAATCATGTCCAAATGAAATTAAAAAAATTAACATTGTTGGGTTTCAAGTCATTTGCTGACAAGACCGAAATTATTTTCGATGAAGGCGTCACTTGTGTCGTTGGTCCCAATGGCTGCGGTAAAAGCAATATCTCGGACTCGATTCGCTGGGTTCTCGGTGAACGCAGCGCAAAAATGCTTCGTGGCGCCTCCATGGAAGACGTTATCTTCAATGGCACGGAATACCGCAAACCACTTAATTTTGCTGAAGTCTCTCTCACGATCGATAACACGGACAAAACACTTCCTATTGACTATGCCGAAGTCACCATTACGCGCCGTCTGCATCGCAGCGGAGAAAGTGAATACCTCATTAATAAAACGCAATGCCGTCTCAAAGATGTTCAAGACTTAATTCTCGACACCGGCATTGGAACTCGCCAATACTCGATGATTGAGCAGGGGAAAATTGATCATCTTTTGCGCGCCGAGCCTGAAGAACGCCGTGCGCTGATTGAAGAAGCAGCGGGGATTGCGAAGTTTAAAACGAAAAAAGATGAAGCTCTACGAAAACTTCAACGAACCGAAGAAAACTTGCTCCGTCTCAATGATATTGTGGTGGAAGTTGAAAAAAACATTAAGTACGCAGAGCGCCAGGCTAAAAAAGCAGAAAAATATAAAGTTGAATTCGACCATCTCAAAAATCTAGAAATTGAGCGTGTTTTTTTAGCTCATCGTCAGATTCAGCAAAAAAAGAATGCATTGCAAACCGAGCAAACGCAGCTTCTTGAGCAATTAGCGCACCTTGAAACAGAACATCATCGTCTTCGCACCGAAATTGGTGGACTCGAAGGAACAGTCACTGAAATTCAAAACCGTTTTCAAATTAAAGAGCTGGGCCGATATCAGAAGGTGAGCCAAAGTGAAAAGAATGAACAGCAAATTCAGTTCATTTCTGACAAGAAAATGGAAATGGCTCAGCAAAAAGGCGAACTTTTACAAGAGCAAGATCAGCTCCAAGATACTTTGCGCCGTAGCTTAGAAAAGAAAGAGCAGTTAAAGCGCGAGCAATCGGATGTTGACCAACAGTTGCCAGTTCTTCACGCTCAAATCACTGAAGCTGACTTAAAGCTAAGCTCCATTGATGAACGTTTGCAATCCCTTCGACGGGATCTCGAGCGCGTACGAGTTCAATTTTTTGATCGTTCACGCGAAAGCTCGACAACGCGCAACCAAATTGAAAGAAACCGAGCTTTTCTTGATCATTATGAGCAGCAAAAAGTTCGTTTTGAAAATGAACGTGCGCGTTTAAGCCAATCCTTGCAAGAGGGCTTTAACGCAATCCAATCCGGATCGAATCAATCACATTCAACGCGCGTGACACTTGAATTAGCAGGTGCCGATTATACTCAAAAGCATTTTGAGGAAACGCGGCTTGATAAAGAAATTCGCGATCTTGTTTCATCGCTTGAAAAGAAACGCATTGCTCTGGGTGAGCTAGATGCAAAATTACAAATTTTACGTGGTTTCCAGGTTGAGTCGGATCAGCAGCTCGCTCAGCTCGAGACGGAAATGCTTAGCTTTTCTGGGCTTTATGAAAAATTAGCTGACTTTATTTCCATTGCACCCGGGTATGAACGCGTTCTTGATTCAGCATTTCGTTCTTATGCGCATTTGCTTTCAGTCTCTGGTTCTGACGCTTTGCGTCAGATTCTATCGGACTTCAAAGCTCGCGGAAAATCACCTGAGTCGGTGGCTTTCGTACTCGGGCGAAATTCACAAAATCGATCCGGGATTCCTTCTATTTTGACGCAGAACGGATTTCAGCCTATTTTGAATTTAATGACTTTACAAGAGTCTCAATCGCAAGCAGTTCAAGGCCTTCTCGGAAACACCTTGGTTTGTGATCATTTTCCGCTTGAATCTCTTTCTGAGTGGTTGCCTGAAGCTACGGGCTGGACATTGATCTCTCGCGATGGTTTGATGGTCGAGCCCCAAGGGCTTGTTTATGCATTTCAGACTGAAAGAAAATCTCAGTTTGCAGCAAGTCGTAAACGCGAGATGGAAACAGTCCAAGAACAGTGGACGGTAATCTTACATGAAATTCAAGTCATGACGGAAAGTCTCGTTTCTCTCGAGTCGAATTATGAGGCAGCTCAAAACTCAACTCGCGCGGCTCACAAATTTCAAACCGAACATAATTATCATCTCGAAGCATTGCAGCGTGAACTCACACGACTCGAACAAGCACGCGAAACATTGCTCAGCCAAGAAAAGGTCTTAGTCTCAGAATTTGATGATTGGAGCCGCCGCGCAAACGAAACACAGACCTTGCAAACTTCCTTATCGCATACACTCAATCAATTGGAAAATGAAGAGCGCGAGCTCCAAAGCCAATTAAGACAAAAAGAACTTGAACTCGAAGCGCTCCAAAAAGACAAAGAGTTTTCACTCGTTAGTCGCAGAGAGATTCTTTCGTTGCATGAAAGCTGGAAGCAAAAAGAAATTCATTTACGTGAGGCTCTCGTGATGGTTGAAAACCATGAAAAGCTTGATCAAGAACGTCTTTTGTTTCTCGATGAAGGAAAGCGCCGTCTCGCTGAACGAGAAGTGGAGTTGCGCCAAGAAGAAAGTCAGGCAGTTCAATTGCGCGGCGTCTTAGAACGTGAGCTCCAAGAAGTAAGCGTTGAAATTGAAATGATTCGCAAGGAGAAAACCGAGCAAGAAGCCCGCTTATCGGGTTTTCGCGGGGAAATTGATCAGCGTAACTTGGAGATGAAATCAATTCAAGAAAATCAGCATGTCCTTGAGATGAAAATTAAAGACTTTGATTTTGAGGAAAAGTCTTTTGTCGAGCGTCTTGAGCAAAAATATCGCCTTGTTTTTACGGATGTGACTGCGCCTGCCGAAATGCTGCACGAAAATCTCTTTGAACTTGATGAGAAAATTAATGATCTCCAAAAACGCGTCGACCAACTTGGTACGGTCAACTTACTTGCGATCGAAGAATATGACGAGCTCAAAACTCGCTTTGACTTTCTGACGAGCCAAAGAAAAGATTTAGAAGACTCGCGAGAACAGCTCTTAGAAGCGATTCGAAAAATCAATCGAACAACCAAGCAGCTTTTTGAAGACACATTTCAAAATGTTCAAAAACAATTTGGAGAATATTACAGAATTCTTTTTGATGGCGGGGAAGCCAAGTTAGTATTGCTTGACGAGCTTCATCCACTTGATTCGGGTGTCGATATTGTTGTTCGTCCTCCCGGTAAGAAACTGCAACACATCTCATTGCTTTCGGGTGGTGAAAAAGCCCTCACAGCCGTGGCACTTATTTTTGCACTTTTTAGCATTAAGCCGTCACCGTTTTGCTTGTTGGATGAAGTGGACGCTCCACTTGACGAAGCGAATGTTGACCGCTTTTTGCGTGTTACCAGCTCGTTCATTAAGCTATCTCAGTTCATTATCATTACGCATAATCGAAAAACAATTTCGATGGGTAATGCTCTCTACGGGGTCACGATGCAAGAAGCGGGTGTTTCAAAAATTGTTTCCGTTCGCGTTGCCAGCGACTTGCCCGACTTAGCGCCGACACGAAAAGCTCCCTCTGCTGGTACTGTTCCTGTTTGAACCTACCTAACTCCTTAACTTTATTTCGTATCGCATTAGTTCCTGTATTTCTCTCTATTATTCTGCAGTCACCCGAGGAAAATTCACAAGCGCGGCTTCATGCTTTTTTTATTTTTGGAATTGCAGCATTCACTGATGCACTGGATGGATTTCTAGCTCGTAAATTCAATCAGCAAACCGAGCTAGGCGCATTCCTTGATCCATTGGCCGACAAAATGCTCGTTTTGTCAGGTTTTCTTGGAATTCTTTTAACAACCCAGGCGGTTTATAAACTTCCAATCTGGGTCCAGGTCACTGTTCTTTTTCGCGAACTGGTGATTGTTCTTGGTTTTTTAACCCTCCAGTTATTTTCAAAAAAAATAACTTTCATTCCCAATCACCTGGGCAAGCTCACAACGTTTTCTCAGATGGCGCTTATCCTATTTTGTATCTTCAATTGGCCAGGAAGCATTGAGGCTGCCTATCTCGTTGCAGCTTTGACCATTGCATCGGGAATCGTTTATACTTCTCGTGAGTTGCGGAAATTTACTTAGGAGTCTTGATATGATTTTTTGGTGTGTCTTTGCTTATTTGCTCGGAACAATTCCGTTCGGTTTGTGGACCGGCCATCTCGTCAAACATTTGGACATTCGTCAGCATGGAAGCAAAAACATTGGCGCGACCAATGTTTTTCGTGTTGTTGGGAAAAAGTGGGGAATCCTTGTTCTCTTTTTGGATGCATTGAAAGGGTGGCTAGCTTGTCGCCTGCCGGGTTTTTTGACGGGAAATTCTTTTGGCCTTGAACAAGAACTTATTTTTGCGGTGATAGCGATCGCGGGGCACACTTTTCCGATCTGGCTTAAATTTAAAGGCGGAAAGGGCGTCGCGACGTCGCTGGGTGTCTTTTTGGCGGTTGCATGGCAACCCACGCTTTCTGCCTTCATTTTTTGGATTTTCATTTTCTCGATCTTTCGGATTATCTCGGTCGCGTCACTTGCCGCAGCACTGATCTATCCGATGATGGTTTTTTTCTTTTACCGTCATCATCCTGGTTTTATTTGGCTTTTTGGCATTAGTTTCGCTTTAAGCGCATTTATGTTCTATACCCATCGGGCGAACATGGGGCGCATCCTACGAGGTGAAGAGAAAAAGATTATTTAGTTATTGCAATATTTATATGACTTATAGTAAACTTTATTCAGCTGATCAAAATCAAAAATTAGTTTATACTACGAAGTCGAAATCATAAGGAGACTTAATATGAGTGAGAAAAAAAAATCCGCAAAATCAAACGAAACAACAGCCAAAGCCACAGAAAAAGCGGCGACTGAAAAAACTAAAAACCTTGAACTCGCGCTGCTTCAAATTGAAAAACAATTTGGCAAGGGATCAATCATGAAACTGGGTGCCGGCTATAAAGAAAAAGTCGATCCGATCTCCACAGGCGCCATTGCACTTGATATTGCAACGGGCATTGGCGGCGTTCCGCGCGGAAGAATCATCGAAGTTTTCGGACCTGAATCGAGCGGAAAAACAACCCTGACGTTGTCTGTGGTTGCCAATTTACAAAAAACGGGTGGCGTTGCAGCTTTTATTGATGCTGAACATGCGTTTGATCCGGGATATGCTGAAAAAATCGGCGTCAAATTGGACGATCTTTTAATTTCTCAGCCAGACTCGGGCGAGCAAGCATTGCAGATTTGCGAGATGCTTGTAAAGTCCAATGCGGTTGATTTGATTGTCATTGATTCCGTGGCGGCGTTAGTTCCGAAAGCTGAAATCGACGGCGAAATGGGCGAATCTAAAATGGGGCTGCATGCGCGTCTCATGTCGCAAGCCATGCGCAAATTGACTGGCATCATGAGTAAGTCGAAAACTTGCGTGATTTTCATCAATCAGTTGCGTGAAAAAATTGGTGTCATGTTTGGAAACCCAGAAACCACGACGGGTGGGAAAGCGTTGAAATTTTATTCCTCCATGCGCCTCGATATTCGCCGTATCGCAAGCTTGAAAAAGGGTGAGAATGTTGTTGGAAACCGTGTGCGTGTGAAGGTCGTAAAAAATAAACTTGCCGCTCCTTTCAAACAAGCCGAGTTTGATTTGATGTTTGATGAGGGGATCTCGAGATCGTCCGGAATCATTGACATGGGCATCGATCATCAAATTCTAGACAAGTCTGGATCTTGGATTCTTTACAAAGAAGAAAAGATGGGTCAGGGGCGTGACAACGCTCGCCAACATCTCAAAGATAACCCGGAGCTCATGGAAGAGATTGAAAACCTCATCCGGGAAAAGCTCATGGCAAACCCAGACGCCATTCCGGTTCAAGTCGCTGATTCAGATTCCACAGGCGATTAAACTTCTCGGCTGGTGAGCATGGAGAATGAGCAGCGAAAGCAAGCCATGATTACGGCTTTGCGCTCGCTCACGGCAGGCGATAAAAGCGAGCACGACTTAACCGCCAAGCTCCGTGACAAGGGTCACGCAGAAGAAAACATTCAGTCTGTTTTGGCGCAATTGAGGCAAGAAGGATTTTTGAGTGACCAATCTTACGCTCAGAAGCTTTCCGATCGAATTTTGATTAATAAGCGAGCGGGTAGCCACAAGCTTGCATTTGAACTTAAAAAAAAGCATATCCCGGAATCCATTCGCAAGAAAGTCTTAAGCGCGATTGACCCCGCGACCCAACGGGCTCAGGCGCTTGAAATTGCCGCTATCAAAATCCTCAGTTTTCGTGACACCGACTCACGCATTTTGAGGAAAAAATTGTATGACTTTTTAATTAGAAAAGGATATGATTTTCAGCTTGCTCAAGAGGCCTCTCAGACCGTAGTCTCAAATACAAAGCGCAATCAAGACCATGAAAACAACTGAAATTAGAAAAACTTATTTGGATTTTTTTGCAAGCAAGGGCCATAGGGCCGTTGCAAGCGACTCGCTTGTTCCTGAGAATGACCCCACCTTGCTTTTTACTGGGGCGGGCATGAACCAATTTAAAGATTACTTTCTCGGTGTTAAACGCGATATTTCTCGGGCAACCAGCTCTCAAAAATGTCTTCGAACCGCTGACTTAGATGAAGTTGGGCGGACAGCCTATCACCACTCATTTTTTGAAATGTTAGGCAATTTTTCATTCGGAGATTATTTTAAAAAAGAAGCGATTTCATGGGCCTGGGAATTTTTAACCGAGGTTGTTAAGTTGCCTCAAGAACGTTTACGCATTACCGTTCACGAAACTGACGGCGAAGCTTATGACTTTTGGGCAAAACATATTGGTATTCGCAAAGACTGGATTTATCGCTGTGGTGATAAATCCAATTACTGGCCCGCCAATGCCCCAGAAGATGGTCCTAATGGTCCGAGCGGTCCGTGCTCTGAAATTTATTTTGATCAGAGACCAGAATTGGGTGAGGGTGGACACATTGAAGATAAACGCTTTGCCGAAATTTGGAATTTAGTTTTCACTCAATTTGATCGAACTGGAAAAAATATATTAGTTCCGCTCGCGAATAAAAATATTGATACAGGCATGGGGCTTGAAAGGCTCGCTTGCATGCTGCAAGGCAAAGCGAGTAACTTTGAAATCGACTTGTTTCAGCCTATTCACGCAAAAATTAGAGAAACCCTTGGCGTCGCCAATGCTCCGTCTCATTTGCGCAATAGTTTGCATGCCATCGCCGATCATGTTCGCGCACTGACTTTCACCATTGGCGACGGTGTCATTCCTTCAAACGAGGGACGCGGATATGTTGTTCGCAAAATTTTACGCCGCGCACTTTGGCATGGCTGTCAATTAAGCGGAAATCAGAATTTGAAGAGTCCTTTCTTGTATCAGGTGATTCCAACGGTTGTTCAGGTCATGCAAGATGCCTACCCTGAACTTAAGTCATCTGAAGCAAGCATTCAAGCAACCGTGCAAAGCGAAGAAAAACGCTTCCTCGAGACGCTTGAAACGGGCATGACTATTTTAAATCGACACCTTGAAAAAATTAAACACTCTGGAAAGAAAGAATTAGGTGCCGCCGCTTCCTTTGAACTATATGACACTTATGGTTTTCCTGAGGAGCTCACTCGCATCATCTGCGAAGAATCGGGCATTGAAACGAATCCAGCAGCGTTTGAAGAGTTAATGGGCGCGCAGCGCTTGCGATCAAAAGGTTCAACTCAAATTGCGGCTTCGATTTTTACAAGTTCAGGGTTAGAGAAAATCCCGCAAAATACACCTGCAACTCTTTTTACGGGCTATCAGAGATTGTCCGGAAAATCAAAAATTCTTTGGCATGAAAAACAAAATGACAAGCAAGCCTTGGTTATTTTGGACCGAACACCGTTTTACGCTGAAAGTGGTGGGCAAGTCGGTGATCTTGGGGTGATTAAAAATAAAAACGTTGAATTGCAAGTTAACGATACAAAAAAACTGGATCGCTATACGATTCATCACGTTGAGATTAAATCGGGCTCCATTCAAAACGGATTAGAAGTTGAAGCGCTTGTTGATGTTAAAAAAAGAAAATCCATTATGCGGAATCATACAGCCACTCATCTTTTACATGCAGCGTTGCGCGCTAAATTAGGCAGTCAGGTTCGTCAGCTTGGATCACTTGTCGCCATGGATCGGTTGCGTTTTGATTATGCGCATGGCGAACCTTTGTCGGTCGAGGACATTCAGTCCATTGAAGACGCTGTTAACGATCAAATATTACTGAATCAGACCGTTGAAAATGTTGAGGAAGATGTTGAGTCAGCGAAGAAAAGCGGTGCGATGGCTTTTTTTGGTGAAAAGTATGGAGATCGGGTACGAGTTGTGTCGATTCCCGGATTCAGCAAAGAACTTTGCGGCGGTACTCATTGTCAGGCAACCGGTGACATCGGTAGCTTTGTCATCGTCAGTGATAGTTCCGTTGCAAGTGGTGTACGCCGCATCGAGG
>Ga0163150_10001861_pt1 | contig 34275 bp, 48 predicted proteins | sample OliLakLV19P2IB_FD_148628 | JGI IMG/M metagenome (GOLD analysis project Ga0163150, IMG submission 148628) | Freshwater microbial mat bacterial communities from Lake Vanda, McMurdo Dry Valleys, Antarctica - Oligotrophic Lake LV.19.P2.IB | ecosystem: Environmental > Aquatic > Freshwater > Lake >... | reverse complement strand
CAGCCCAAGCCCCAGCCAAAGCCCAATCCCTGTAAATTTTATCTGCACGTACTGTTAGTTCATCCCAAACTTCATCAGAGATTTTCTCTCCTTTAAGGACTTTCTTGTAGGTATTTACGACATCGGTACAAATCTTCAGAAGTTCTTTATCTTCTTTTACTTCGGCTATGTGTTTAATACCGTACTTCTTGTCTTCAAACTGCCAGATCATAAAGTGAGCACACACAAGGGAAAGATCAGCTCCTGGGGTAATAGCCTCAAGGAACCGCTGCGGAAATGTCATCGCAAGTTCGTTGGGTAGTTGCTCAAAGATCTCGTCTTCAAGCCAAGCTAGCATCGTTGGGATACCAAGTTCAGTTTCATACTTCGTATGGTCTGACCCTTCGATTGTACAACCAATCGCACATCCCTTCCCATTCTTCCAGTACTGACCTTTGACGATTTCATCAGCCTTAGCGTGTTCTGCAACGCGGGTGAGGTATTTGTCTTTAACGGCTTCTTTTCCTTTGAATGCAATAAGCGTTGGCATGGTTATTTCCTTAATAAAATGGTTCTTCTTCTAAGATTTTAGAGGTAGTAGTGACTTGAGGTAGCGATGCACGGCGGCGTACTCGGTGCGACTGCCTGGTGCTTGGTTGACAGCGTAGGCAGCTAGCCGGTCTTCCTGGATTTTACGGTCTTTGAAGACGTAGACATTACTGGGCTTGCCACTCTTGATGCGTACCTCGACCCCAATGAAGTCACCAGCGTGGTCTTGATACAGCAACGCGGCACTATGGAGGTCACCAGATTCCCAGTTTTCAGTTTCGTTCATGCTAATACCTCCCTGCTACTTGTTTCTCAGTCTTTACAATTACGCCTGGAATTGTAACGCCAGCTAGGGCTACTTTGCGAATCTTAACCATATCGAGTACCAGGTATTCGCGTGGCACGAGGGCCTCGTCAGTTACCTCTACAACCTGTACTTCTCGGAAAGACACAGCTCCCTTCTTACTCTCAACGGTAGTTGGGACTACCACAATATCGGCGGCGGCTTGGTTAGCATCGGAAAAGGTCATCTCTTGCTTGTTTACTTTAGCCTCGATAATAGCTAGCTCCTCCTGTGCCTTTCGGTCTATCTCTTTTTGGTAGTCGAGCATCTTACGCTTTACCATAACCTCGGCTTCTGAGAGAGAGTTCTCAATGGGCCGGAATAGATCGCGTACTTTGTTTAGAGCTATGGTTAGAGGGTCAGTGATTTCCTTTTTCTTGGAGGTCACTATTTTTAATGCAATTTTAATGTTTCCCAAGATATCCGATGCTTTGGTTAAATCTTCAGCAGTTTCGATAGTTAAAGCCTCAGCTGCGTTATAGCCTTTCGTTGCCTTAGTGCGGATTACTGAGATTTCTTGATCAGGAATCGCTATAGGGTTCATGTGGTTTATCATGTTACTTAATTATTTCTAATGCTTCTTGTAGATTGCAAACTCGTTCCCAAAGCCAATCTCTTACCGCCATAATCTTTTGCCGGTCAATCGGCACTACCACCGTTGTATATCCCATGATCTCGGTCTTTTCGGTATTCCACTGCTCGACACAGTAGTAAACCTCGCTGCAAAGTATCCCACGGGCTAGTAGCTGAAAGGCGTAACAGAGATGCTGCTTCGATTTAGGGAAACTATCAGGAGATGCGGCGCTACACTTATAGTCAACGAGTATCGTATTTCCCTTAGCATCAGTACCGATAAAGTCGGGAGTAGAATGGAGTACTACATCAGGAAATATTTCAGCTACCAATTCCTGCTCGACAGTTGCGACTTTATAATCTCGATTGAGTTCAGAGCACCCATCGAGAAACACTTGGGCCGGTTTGCCTGTCTTTAGAGATTCTTTCGCAAACTCCTCGTGCCGCTCAGTTCCTAGCAAGGTATGGATATTTTCTATTGGTGGCATTTCACCTCGACGCTCCTGTACTGCTCGGATTACTCCCGTTTCAGTAGCTTTTACAAGCTCGGAATACCGAGTGTGAAACTTACCATCTTCAGGGTAATTATACTTGTGGGGCATTTTTTACCTCCATTGGCTTAGCTTCAAACTTAGGGGCAGCAAGTCGCTTACCCTTAGCTGCTTTGATACGGTCTTTGATTCCTTCCTTTTCTTCTTGGAAGTCATTGGCTGTTTCGGTAAGGTCAGAGGCGGGGCCGAGCAAGTGAGGTAGATAGGTCTTTAGAATGGCCGCAAGCGCCCCGTAACGGAGTTTTAGCTTACGGTTACGTCCAGCCTTCCAACCAGGGCCTGAAGCCCCGTCTGAGGCGGCTGCATCGGCCATGGTGAGGGTTTCTACATACATTTCTTTTGGCTGTTTCTCAAAGCCATCAAATTGAAAGTCCGCACTGTATTTAACCTTACCCCCCTTGTAGACGATGGCAGTACACTCGTCTTCACCGTCTTTATACTGGATATCCCAACCATGTAGCTTTAACCGGCGTGGAACAGCCTGGCCAAAAATTGTTAGGCGGCCGTTTACTAGGTAGAGACTAGAAAGGGATTCGGTTGGGGTCATACCCATTTCTGCACCGGCCTGGAGCTTCATCAGCATTTGGCTGGCATTCTTTACATCAGAAGAAACTGCACCATCTTTAACATAGGCATCTGCTACCATTTTCATTTGAGCAAATGCAATCGGGTTCACGAACGCTACCTGAGTTGCAACCATCTCAGCCTTTTGTAGCTCGATGCGTCGCCTCTCTTGTTCCATAGGATCGAGAACCGTTACTCCCTCACCTTTTGGAACCCAGATATGTTCGTTCGATTTCTCTTCTTCATCAAATACCTTCAAATCCTCTTCCGCAGCCTCGAGTTCTTCTGCTGACTTTGGTGGAATATCCATATGCCCAGATTAATAATAGTAAGTTTATTCTAGCACGCTAGAAACATTTGTCAACTTCTTGCGTTTGCGAAGAGCCTTATTCTTCTTAGGATTCTTTGCATTCATCTTTTCCATGTGAGCTTCAAGAGTCCCATCTTTGCGACGCTTTTCAGCCGCCTCTTTGGCAATCTTGGTCAAATGTTCTTTTAATGTGGTTTCATTCATTGATTAATCATTCGTGCTAGTTGGCGATCAATTCGGTCTGTTTCTTGCTTAATATCTCGAAGTGCTGCATGATATCCTGTTTGAAAGCTGTAATCTTGGGGTGAATACAACTTACTGAAATGCCTAAGCATCTTATGACGCATTCGCTCTAAAAGAAAAGCGCGATCACGCAGTTTTGCGGCTGTAACTTTCTGAAGGGTTCGAGGTGGTGGGAAATCATTCATAGTCCTAAGAATCCTACGAGCCATTTGAGAACGATTAAAATAATAAATAAACAGAAGGCAATCCATGCAGCACCACCTAAGCAACTGCAAAAATTTTCTATATCATCAGATTCCATATCAATTAGTTAATTCTTGTAAGTTAAAGCGTGTTTGGGTACTCATTTGACCTCCAATTCACTAATCCTAGCGATTGCTCCGGCCAGTCGGACTCCAAGTTCTCCTAGCTCATCCATTGTCCCGGCGAGAGTTACCCAATCACCGTGAAAAGGTATAGTAATCCCAATATTCCCGTCCTGGTAGCGCACAAAGCGAAACCAGAAATCACCCAATGTTACTTCTGTGAATCCAAAGTCGTCCATTACCAGCAGATTAGTTTGTAGATAGTTCCGTAAGGGTTGTGAATCTCAAGCAGCTCACATTTGGTGTAAAGAGGCCAAGCCTTCTTATACAGTTTCTCAGCGAACTCTCGGCGATAGAAAATAGAGATTCGGGCAAATGGTTGTGGTTTCATTACGCCTCCTGCCATTCGCTGTAGTTGGTGTCAGACTCTTCGTAGAGTACCCAATAACGCCCATCTTTAGTCGAAGCATAGGCTCGCCAATCATCACCCGTCCACACTTCAACAACCTTTGATCCGTCTATTTCCTTTTCAGTTTGTGGGAGATTTCCCAGTAGGAGTGTAGTCATTGCCCAGATTTACTAACTAATATGTACTTACTATACTAGCACGCTAGAAAACTGTCAAGTGGTCTACCACCAGTGGGCAGACTTCCAAAACACCATGGCTTTATACCAGCTTCCATAGCGTGCTTTGGCATACGAATCACACCAGCGTAGTTGCGTAATAGGGTTTGTTTTCCAGTCTGTTCCGGCACTCGCCATCTTATCCCCCGGAAGGCTTTGGCAAATCCCGTAGGCTCCTGACGATTTGTTTGTAGCGTTAAAACGCCAGCCTCCTTCAGCACGAACGATGAAGTTTACATACTCCCAATCTTCCTGCGGGATACCAACCTCTCTAAGCCATGCCTCAGTTTCTTGCGCTAGAGGCTTAGGTTGTGCAATTTTTGCACGAACTGGGGGTTTAGGTACTGCTGTCGGTTTCGGGGTAGGTTTCGGCTCATTATTCGGTCCTACGACTATCGCTTGCAGGGTCTTTGGGGTTACTAACAAAAAATCCTCAACTAAGTGAGGGTCTAGGGCGGGTTCTTCTAGTTGTTTAGCACGAGACACCGGCACCGTTGCCGTAAGGAATATGAGGGAAACGCTGATTCGCAGCACTTTCTGGCGTAAGACTTTAATTCCTCTTCTTCGACTTCTTCCCTGCACTCAGTATATGCGTGTAGCGCCGCAGGGTATCGAATTAATGAGGATATTGTATAGGACGGAGCAAGGAGGAGTCAATAAGCTATGCCATATATTAAATAGAATTAAAAGACTCCAACCCTCGATGATAAAGGTTGGAGTGCTCCTGCTCACTATCTGGCCTGAGCACGAGACTGTATGTAACCTATCACAAAACTATGTCGCATTCTATGTAAACAAAAATCCCCTTCCACCGGCTCTGCTTAGGCTTCGCACCGCAGGTCTCGCGTGGAGGAGACTGGATATGTAGAGTACCAAAAATAGCCGTCATAGGCTAGTGCCTCGGGCTAGATTTGGAATTCACAGTCTGACTTGAAACCGTGTTTAAACGGTAGCCATATTATCTCATAGTTGACTGCCCCTAGTAAAGAGGTTTATGCTTAAGTCACTGTTTAGTTCACAGTCGCAGCGACCTAAGTCATTGGATGCGTTAATACCAATGCAGATGGTGATTCCCGAGGCTCATTGCGCCAGGAATCGAAAGACACAGGGTTTGGCGGAGTCTACAAGCCACCTGACACAACCCGGCTCAGCCCGGTTACTGTGAGAAAGAGACTAAGGTAGTGTCGAGATACAACGACACAAAACTACCGACTACTTATATATTTTATATATGTTTTGTAAGCGACCTAGGTTCAAACCCTCGGTCTATTGAACCAGTATTTAGTTTAATCTCATGTCAACCTTTTTCGTGGATGGTTCTACCTACAAGAATGGCCAGCCGGGCCAGGATTCTTCATACCTAATACTTTGTCCTAATGGAGAGATTATTGACCAAGTGCTCGACACCCTTCTCGCAGCGTATGAGAGAGGTGGGGAGTATAGCCTAGACCGTCAGTTTGGAGATGTACGGAGTGACTTAGAAAATCTAACTATTACAAAGTGAACATTTGGTACCTCGAAGATGCAGATGGAAAGGAATATCTGACCTTTGGGTTTCCTAGTAATAGTAAGCTGTGGCTTCGAATGCCTGGCCGCTTAGCATATAAGATCGCTTATGTCTTAAACAAAAGAACACGTCCATCCTGGGGAAAGAACGAACCTACAAACCATGACCACAACTGAAGCTGGGGGACAACGCGACTCCTTGATACCAGGGGAACAGTTGAAGTAACCTATGAAAAGGGTGTTTAATAAATAGGCATCTAACTTACCCCTAACTAGAATATATGTTCTATACGATTCTTGTTTTCCTAGTTTGGCTGCTCTTGGGCGCTCCAACGGTATCGTTTGGATTTAACCCTGTGCTAATGGCGTTTATCGTTGCCATTATCATTGACCTGTTTGTAAACCGTGGCCTGTGGTTGCCTAAAGCATAAACGGGTATACTGAGAGTATCTTAGAAACATAACTGTAACCTTATGGAACCAGAGACAAAGCCAGAAGTAGAAGAGACCGAAGTAGCTGAAGAAACCACTGAAGCTACCGAAGAAGCTCCTGAAAAGCCTGCCGACGACGCTGAGTAGTTAGTACTCCGCCAATGGCAAAAGAGACCTCACGAATCGACCCGTGGGGTCTTTTTTTATATAGAAAAAGGCCGCCTGGAGAGGACAAGGGCGGCCTTTGTTATGAAGTCACCGCATCATGCGGCTACCTTGGGCTGAAGTTGAGAGTTTGTGCGAACCGCACTGAGGTTTGTCTGGCATGACAATTCACTCTCGTTGCTATTATAGCATACGACTCTTACTGTCGATGATAAGTCCCATGTCCCTCGACCAGTTAGGATTGTCGTGGATGTAGCTATGGTGCGCTTTGCAGCATGTAATGTGGTTGAGCGGATTGATGCGCGTGTCCATATACGTCCGCTTCTGCTTGTGATGTACGCCAAGTGTCCCGAAACATTTTACCCCAGGAACTATATCAGCAAGCTCACAGTAGCCTTTACGACGCACTGTGGCATCTCCAACATCCAAACGCCTCCCACGCCGTCCGATGGCATTGAGAGGCGTCCTACGCTCTAGCGCCTTGCCCGGCTTGAGTGGAGTCTGTTTCAAACGTCTTCAGTTCCAGGGGCAACAGGTGGTGGAGACTGAGAGAAACGGTCAACCGTGTTGATTCCAACGCTACCTGCAAGAAGTCCAGTTAGGATGTTTGCCATAAAGTCATCCAGCCAACCGTAGTGACGACCCGCCTGAAGGACACCAATCGCAACTAACTGATGAAATCGAGGCGAACTGAGTAGGGCCCAATACTTCTGCCAAACGGTTTGGGTAGGTGCGACTTCCATAAGTGTTATTTAGCGGGGGTAAAATCAACGTAATATTCAGAACCTTGGGTGAAGTTGTCAGCAGCCCCCTTGTTTACTGTCCTAAGTGTGATAACACCATAGGGAGTCGCACGGAAGAAGGAGTCATTTTCCTCGTTGTTATCAGAAGCTACCACGGTCTGGAGACGAATCTCGAATACCGAAGGCTGATCTCCTTGGAGAGTTTTCTCCTTAGCAATAACTTTGAACTTTGCGCGTACCATATAGTTAATCCTTTAACCATTTACGAATAAGCTGAACAAATAACTTGAGGGTCTTGATGTCTGGGTCTTCGGTAGGTGGTGGAGGGTTGTTGATCTGGTCTTGGAGGTCTTTAACCTGAGCCTCAAGTGCCGTTACAGCGGGACGCAGATACTCGCGCTGTCCTGCCCAATCCTTCGGGTCTTCAGGCCAATCAGCAGGTAGCCATCGGACATTATCGAATCTACATTGCATATCGCCGGTAAAGAACGGCTCGTTAGGCATCCGGACGATACATCGAACGGTTGGGTTCCCAGTAATCCCGTATTCGTTTTGTTTACCAGCGATAATAGTTGCTTTGAAGTCCATGTTGTCTCCCATGGCTAAGTTGATAACTCGGTCGATGTCGAGGGTGCCGGGGCATTGCGTAGCCTTGTACTCTTTATGAGGATGCAAGGTAGCACGGCTGATAGGTAGATTGTACCGCTTACAAATCTCTCGTACCAGTGCAGCGGAGGTAGCATAGGTGGCGTCGGTGATCGGAATGTCTGGACCGCCCTCATGCTCGATACCAATACTCTCTTGGTTAATCGCAAAGTTACCCGCGTGATAAGCAGTATCTTTCTCAGCAACGTACTGATGAACAATGTCGCCTGCAATGCCGTAATGAGCGGAGGCTTGTTCTCCAGGCTTCTTGAACCGAGCGTCGGCTCCAGCAATGCGACCGGCCATCCAGTGCATCACAATATACTTAATCTGCTTTCCACCTCGGCCAACGCCGAAGTTTCCGGTAGCAGCGGGTACTTGGGTGAGGATCACTTCTGGACATTAACGATGAAGTAGGTAACCAGGAGGGTAACCACTGAGCCACAGATGGCGGCTAGTACCGATGCCTGAACCATACGGGTAGTCGCAATCCTCTTGATCTCTACTATTTCTTCCTTCGTTGCATACAGGGCGGTAGCGGATACATGAAACTCATTGACGTTAGTAATAAGATTATCGAGCCGGAGGTTAATCTTAGTAAAACCCTCGTCAACTTTGGATTCGACGGTTTTTACTTGCATCTGGAGTACGGCTACTTTTGTCTCTTGACTCTCTGTCATACCTAGTATTGTGTAATGAAGATTACAAAACTATTAAAAGTTATAGATTAGGTGACGCATGGTTCCATTTTACAGTTCGGTCAGTTGCAAAAGCAATCCTTTTTGACCTACGATAATAGAAGTACAAGTAAATAACACACATGGAGAACGCCAAGAGCGTCAGGCCACTTCCCGGGCACATTGTCCTAGAGATTGTGGAGATTGAACAAACAAACGCCGGTCTTTCCCTACCAGACAGCCAAAAGCAACAGAGTTCTCGCGGAACCGTTGTCGCTATCGGTGAGGAGTGGGTTGATGAACACGGAGTAATGCGCCGCTCACCCGTTAAAGTTGGTGAGGTGGTTATCTATCGGAAATACTCTGCCGAAGAGGTAGAGGTGGAATGGAAGAAATACATTCCCGTTAAGTTTGCTGACCTACAAGCCGTAATTGAATAACTATGTCCAATAAGAAAGAGCTAATTTTTGGTGTACCTGCTCGTGAAGAACTTCTTAAGGGAATGGAAGTTGTCTGTGACGCTGTAGCCTCAACCCTTGGCCCACGAGCTACAAACGTAGCAATGGATAGGGAATGGGGAGCACCGTTGATTCACCACGATGGTGTTGGCGTTGCTCGAGAAATCAATCTTCCTGAGCCATTTCAGAACATGGGGGCTCAACTTATCAAAGAGGCAGCATCGAAAACTAATGACGTAGCAGGTGACGGTACAACAACTGCCACGATTCTAGCCTATGCAATCGCTCAGGAGGCCCACCGTAACGTGGTAGCTGGTTCTAACCCTATGATGCTTCGCAAGGGTATCGAGAAGGCAGTGGACGTTGTCATTGAGGAGTTAGATGCCGCCGCTATTCCAATCAAGACCAACGACGAGCTACGCCAGGTCGCTACTATCTCTGCTCAAAATGAGGAGATTGGCCTGTTAGTTTCCGACGCTATCGAGCGTATGGGTAAAGAGGGTGTCATTACGGTTGAAGAGTCCGGTATGACCGAGATGAGTACCGAGTACAAAGAGGGTATGCAGTTCGATAAAGGATTCCTACTGCGTAACTTCATTACCGATGAGGCATCTGAGGAGGCTACGGTAGAGAATGCCTACATCCTTATTACCGATAAACAAATCGGAGCTATGCAGGACTTCATGCCTTTTATGGAGAAGTTCCTAAAGACTCCTGACAAAAAAAGCAATAACATTGTCTTTATTGTAGGTGGTATGACTGGTGAGCCTCTAGCAATCCTGGCTGTAAACAAAATACAGGGCAAGATTCAAACTATCGCTATTCAGGCTCCGACCATTGCTGATAAACGTACTGCGTTACTTGAGGACATTGCCGTTATCACCGGAGGTAAGTTTATTTCAGAGCAGTCTCATACGATGCTCGAAAAGGTAGAACTAGCTGACCTAGGGTTCGCGCACCGCGTTACCTGTACTAAGGATACTACCTTGATCGTTAAGGGTGACGGCAGTAAAGAGAAGATTGCTGACCGTCTGAAGATGCTCCGGTCATCCAAGGCTAATGCCACCTCCGACTACCAGCGTGAGCAGTTTGAGGAACGTATCGCTAAGCTCACTACCGGAATCGCTATCATCAATGTAGGTGCTCACTCCGAGACTGAGATGCGGGAGCTAAAGGAGCGGGTTATTGATGCTATTTCTGCTACAAAAAGCGCCTCTGAACAGGGTATTGTACCTGGTGGTGAAACGGCTCTTATTCGCGCCGCACAGAAGCTATCTACACTCAAAGAAGAAGGCGACATTGCTATTGGTATCAATATCGTGCGAAAAGCTATCGAGAAGCCGTTTAAGCGCCTTATGGTAAACGCCTCGCTTGACGAGGGACGTATGATTGCTGCCCTTGAAACACTCATGGATAAACCAACCTGGGGAATTGATGTAATGGATGGAGAGGCTAAAGACTTGGTAAAGGCGGGCATTATTGACCCGGTAAAGGTAACGAAGTCCGCTCTCCGAAACGCTGCCTCGGTAGCTATCATGATTGTTACCACCAACGTCCTTATAACGCCTATTAAGGAAACAAAGTCAGATGCTGACGCCATCTGATATTTGGCCGTTTATCTGCCTTATCATAGGGTTTGGCATAGGGTTCATTGCAACTCGTGGGCAAGTAAAAAACACCTTGCTCTCGGTTGAGATAAAGCATAAGGAAGCCGAAACGAACAAACTACTCGTCGAAACAGCTCAGGCTATCGCTAAGGCTGAGGAAAAGGGTGGTGGGATTAAGATTAGAACCAAAGACGAACAAGCCATCCTCGCTGACGAGGAACGGAAGCGCGTCCATGAATTGCTATCAGACGATCTCTAGGAGTTTCTGAATTAGCGCCCGGGCCAATACTTTTGTATGGCTATCAAAGCCAGGGCCTGACTTAACGGACGGTTTGCCACCTGCTGGTGGCTCAGGAGCGTTTTCTGGGGGCATAGGAGGCTGTTGCGCCCCCATTTTATCTACATGGCTCTGTAGAGCCTCGTTAATGGCGTTTGTATCAACGCCCTCGGGCATAGGTTGGGGTTCCATATTAGAAAGTTACTTGTGAAGTGTCAGCGGGTAATACAAAAGCTGAGGGCGATCCAGCATTCGGACGCTGAGCATAAAATTGGACTACTCCTTTGAGCTTAGTCTTAATCTGCTGGAGGCTATCTCCGACAGTTGCAGTATATAGATCAAGCAGTTTCTGTTCGTTTGGAGTAAAGCTAGTACCAGCTCGAGACTTGGCAATTACCGCTTTAAGTTGGGAGATCTTTGTATTGAACTCTAGTGTAGTAGGGTCAGCTTTCCCAAACTTAGCAGCTAACCCCTCAAGAGGAGCATTTACGAATCCAGTTTTAATATTTTTATTATTGTTCAAGAAGTCAAGTGCATCACTAGCTAGGAATGCGGCATCATCTCGAGCTACCTGTACTTCCGTTTTCTTATCGGATGCAGAAGGTTTTGCTAACTCAGCCAGAGCTTTAATAGTACCTAGGTTCTTTCCCCCTGTTTTCTGAGCATCAATCATCATTAGGTATTGGACAAACTTAGGATCGGCAAAAGGACTATCTGGCGTAGGTTGAGAAGTACCCACACCGCCAGTTACGTCGGGAGAGGAAGGAAAAACTGCATCAGTGGTAGCGGGAAGGGCAGTTTCTCCTACACTTTGCGAACCTGACTGAGCAGCAGCTAGGATAGTAGTCGGATTCATGGGTGCCCTAGTCCCTGCCGCGGATATATTAGCACCTGCTTTCTGAAGTCTTGCTCCAATCGCGTCTTTAGCAAAGCCCTTAACAGGCCCCACATTAATTAGCTTTACCCCAAACACTCTCAGGTTCTCTTTTTGTTCAGCATTACTCCGTGCCTTAAGACCAGGTGAGGCTTCAATTAATGCCTGTTCTTTAGAAAGAGTTGGGTTTATTTTAGGGTTAGCATCGCCTAGCTGTTTTCGGAGTACTTTCCAGGCAGTATGATTCGCTCGTTCATCAACCGTCATATCAGCTCCCTCCCAGTTCGGGGCGTTCTTTTTGAAAGCAGTGCCTGCCTGTCCAGCGATCTCTTTTTGGAGTTCATAGTGATCAGCAGCAGAAATTACTCCGTCTTTGGCATATTTATCTATTGTCTCAGATACTTTCCTGATCTCTTCTTGGAATCGTTTTCCTTCTGTTCCAATCTTAGTAAAACCTGGAGCTTTTATGATTGCTTTTTTAGCAGCAGCTTTCAGTGCAGCAGCATCATTTGTGGCTCCAGAACTTCCGAGGCTAGTACCCAGCTCCATTTGCAGTTCCTTCATCTTGGCTGGCATACGTTGGTATTTCTGGCCAGCACTTCCAATTCCAAGCATCTCGTTAATATGCTCATTAAGTCCGGTTTCTTTGGTATATCCTGTGGGACTTGCTTTAACCTGTGGATTATTAATATCAGCACGCATATTGTTACCGAGTTTGGTAACCTGATTCGGTTTAGGAGCAACAGTACCTGCAGCACGCATATTGTTACCGAGTTTGGTAACCTGATTCGGTTTAGGAGCAACAGTACCTGCAGCACGCATATTGTTACCGAGTTTGGTAACCTGATTCGGTTTAGGAGCAACAGTACCTGCAGCAGGGTTACCGAGTTTGGTAACCTGATTCGGTTTAGGAGCAACAGTACCTGCAGCACGCATTTGGAGTTTGTTTTTTATGATTTCAGCAAACTCCTCTCGTGCCTGAGCCTTCTGAGCATTGTTACCGAGTTTGGTAACCTGATTCGGTTTAGGAGCAACAGTACCTGCAGCAGGGTTTTCTAGTGTTGGAGGTGGAGTAGGCTGTCCTGGAATGGGTTTAGGCATAGCAGGGTTCTCTAGGACTGGTGCGGCAGGAGGTGGAGAACCACCGAAGCGAACGTCCTTGATATCCTTCGAAAGAAAGTCACCTACTTTCCTAGAGGCAGTACCAATCCCCGTATTGCCCACTGCTTTTCCGACCAGTCCAGCAATTTTGTTGAATACTAATCCACCGGCATAAGTTCCTCCTCCGGCATATGCACCCTCTTTAAGAGAGGTTCCTAAGTTCACGTTTTCTTTGTTACCTGCTTGACGAGCCAACTCAGCACCAGCTGTACCTAGTCCGGTAAGACCAGCTACCCCAGCAAGGCTCAATCCTCCAGTAAATGGGGCAAGTCCTGCACCAATAACAAGAGGTGCAACTTTCGTAAGGTTAGCACTGCTTTCAGGGTCAAAAGCAGTAAACCGAGCAGCGCCACCTAAAGTTCCACCACCGTACCGTTTTGCATCTGCTTTAAATCTTTCGGATTCGTTACCTAGATTGACTATGTTTTTTTGAGATTGATACGAAGAAGCCGCTTTGATAGCAACTTTACTATCAATACCGGCTTTAATAGCCTGTATATAGCGCTGCTTTGTGTCCTCGTCAAAGTTAAGAGTAGTGGGCATTATTTTTTCTTCTTCTTAGCAGGTCGCGGACCAATATGAGGATAGAGAGGCTTAGGAGCAGCCTTACCCGGTACGACAGGTGCAGGAGTATTAGTAGTAGGGGCAGGGAAAAGCCCGTTAATGAACGCTGAGACTTTTTCAGGTGTAGATAAGTCTAGGCCACCGTTTCCGTTATTTTTATAGTAATCATCTATGGCGGTCTTAATATCGAGAGCACCTGCACTACTTCCAGCAGCCGCACTACGTCCAGCAGCCGCTTCAGATAGCGCGTATTTATGTTGCTGAGCCATTTTAGCCAGATCAGAGGCTTGTTGCCACTCTCGGTCTGAAAGAGCTTGTCCTCGGTGAATCTTATCCATAAGAATAGAAAGTTTTTCCTCTTTATCCTTACTAAAGAATCCGGTCATCTTGTCTGCAGTCCCTAGGGCCGTATTCAGAGCGTCAATCGCGGGTTGTGCCCCGGCGCCCAATTTTGAAAGTTGATTACGAAGCACCCCACCCTCCACGGCATTCATCCGATCATTCTGTGCCGACGAAGTAAGCGATCCTCGTGTACGAGCTGAAATATCTTCGGTGAGGTTATTGAGAAGGCCGTTTACACCTGCGGTTTGATCTTTGAAGGTTTGGACCGTTTTCTGTAATCCCGGAACTCCGAGTGATTCAAGCTGTTTATTGTAGAACTCAGAAAGACTGGGCCCCGTATCAAGTCCGGTGTATTCACTACCAGGAGCAGGGGGCATAATCCCTCCGCCAGATGGAGCAGGGTTTCCGCCGCCCCCATTGCCACCCTTAGTCAAGTAGGATAGAAGGGAGGTATTTTGAGCAGCCGTACCTCGGTAATCCCTGGACTTTCCAAGTCCACCAGATTCCCATAGACCGCCTCGTTCACCAAGGGTGGGAAGGGCTTTACCAATTGAGGAGTAGTATTGACTAAGATTCATAAAAATTAAATAAAAATACCACACCCAATAAGGGTCTGGACTGTTGAAATCTCTGGGTTAATAATACGCCTGTTTTCCATCATTAGTCCACGTTAGTCATTTAGGAAACATTCTTTGCAAATTGGAACGGTATGCGTAAGGGTTTCTCCCTCAACTGTTTTCATCTCCTTAACAATAAGTGTAAGTTTGTCTTCCTCTTTGAACTCTTTATTGCAAGTATGGCAGTGGGTTTCTTCCCAAGCTAAGTCACCAGGCGTAATTACTACACCACGAACCAGTGACCAACGGAAGCTAGCATTTCCACAAGTACTTACGTTATCCGCAAAAGGTATGAAGTGACCGCTAGATATTCCACCATTTCCCAAAACAACTTGCTGAGTAATTGAAAGCTGTAGTGAGTCATATTCAAGAATGACCTTATCGACGCCAGCATTGTCGTACATCCACAACTGGTTAGCTTGGCTCAAGCCTGCTCCGTTCAAACGGATACTATTAGTAACATTTAAGGCTCCATCAACCTGACTGAATGGGATTCCGCCAATGTTTTCGCCACTAATTTGAGAGGTCAGTACTCCACCGGAGTTATAGATTTTAATACTATTAGTAATGGAGTCAAGGACAATCCTTTGCCCTGAAGGAGCAGTTTGAACAGTCCCGTTGAAAGTTCCTGAAGATGCTACTAGATTTCCATCCAGGTCTACACTAAAAGGAGCACCCGCAAATACTGAGTTTCCTGCATAAATACCCTTAGCGGCATCAAGATAGACGCCATCTTTCCCCCCAAAGTTCCAAACTCTAGTACCGAAGACACTTCCAGGAAGTAAATCTTTCGGAGAAGGCCGGGATTGTTGTTCAGGTAGAGGAAGTGAATTAACCGTCGGCAGTGAGACTTCGTAAGAACCACCATTTCCCTTTGGGATTAGAGGCTCATCACTAATTGGAGAAATCTTAGGTGTAGTAGGGTCCATTAGAACTGTTCCTCTTGTTTCTGGTCATCGAAAATCATTGCAAGCGAAGTAATTCGTGGTGAAAAACCGGATGTCGAAGTAACTGTTACCTTGTTTTGTATTTCCTTAGCGCGATTCAGAGGAGGAGTGTAGTTAGTCTCCGTGTCTCCAACGTCAGTATTCGCGGCGCTATCGGTGTAGGCTTTACGGTCTAAACTCGTAGAAATCATCACTCCTTGCCCTTCCAAAAGGGCTAAGTGAGTCACTTTAGTTCGGTTGATTCGTTTTTCTCGGTAAAGAGTTCCATTATCGAATAGAAGTTGTTCAAAGTACCCTGAAGCAAAACAGGGGCCATTATTAGCCACTCGATCAACTCCATAGGAACTGCCATCCTGCCAGCCGATATAGAGATATTTTCCAATGCCTTTAATCGAACCAATCTTTACCGAACTTCCCGTACTCCCAGTAGAAATAGAAAAGGCGAAAGATAGGGCATCTGGGTATTTGCTAGAGCGTGAACCATAGGCATATACGCCCCGAAGGAGGTTGGTTGAGTCAGTATTTCCCGCAACACCAAAGAACGAGAGGCTACGCCAGTTAGTAACGGCGCCGGGGTAAATATCTACACTCTCAGAAAGTGTCACCTTAGGCATCTGCTGGGCCTTAGTGAAAGGTGAGTAATCCACATAGAAAGTACTGTCAGAACCCAGGAACGAAATAAGTTTATTCTTTGAGTTAAGAACTGCGGCAACACCTCCATCCTGAGCTGTTACGAAAAAGTTAAAGGTATCTGCAGTTCCATCCCAGAAGAACATATAACCTTCTTCATTGTCAGAAATTGCAGAGCCTTTCCAGCATCCAATTACTAAATATTCATTAAATATTTCTAAAGTACGGATATTAAAACCAGGAGGAAGAAGAATCTTACTTAATGTCCAAACGCTTCCATCCCACCAAGCGAGATTATTACCATGGCCAATAGCCAGGCCTTCTTTGAAGGCTTTGACCGGCGCAAAAGCACTTCCAGAGGTATCGGTAAGCCCAGTTTTCCAGTTGTCAGTAAACGCGGGATTAAACGATAACGGGCCATAGCGGCCAACCTGAGTATTTTGGGTGTAGTAAAGATAGTCCTGGTGAACATCCATACCCTGCCCAACTGAAGAAGTCACTGCCCGGAATAGACTCCAAACTTCTCCTAAGGTTTGTTGGTAGATATTGCCAGCCGCATCGTAAAAAAAGGTGCTTGTGCTATATTCTGTAGCCGGAACAATCCACTTAACAAGGTCAGTAACAGTACTGCCAGACATCTTTTTAGGAGCAGGAAAAAGCTCCATATACCGAGGGTCTTGGTATATGTTGAGATGCTTACTGAAGAAAGAAGAACCAGCGAGTCCTTCTTTTTCCGATTCAGATATACCGGCATTAAACGTCTGCTGATTAAGTACCCGCTTCATGACATCGTTGTTGGGAAGTAATTAGGATAGGTCGAGGCTGGAAGACCATTAGTAAGATCAGTAACTATGTTGCTTCGGGTCTTTGTACCATACCGAGCGCGGGCTTGCTTAAAGAGCGTAGTATAGCGACGTTCATAGTAGACCTGCCGGGTTGAATTCTCTTTAGAGCCGTAATATTCCATAAATCCGTAGTAAACAGGAATCGGGTGCATATCCTCTGGAATGTTAAAGAGGTCATAAATACCGTAGCTGGCTCCACTTTCGGTATTACCAATATAAACATTCTCCAAGATAAGCGCAGTGGTGGAACTGTACTGTGCGATCTTATAGTATAGGCCGTCAGTGGTCTTTAGGTATTGATTGACCATACGGGTAGTAAAAACCGTTCCACTGCCTGTGACGTTCTCTGAAGCGTTTGTGACGGTAACGGTTCCGGTACTATAGACATCATATTGCAAGTCTCGGTCGGTCGGTTCATATACTACCCTAAGCGTCGAGGTGCTATTAGACGGAATTGGATCAATCTCAATTACCTGTCCCGAAAGACCGAAGCGCTTTTTCACAAAGAATCGAGAAGGAGTAGAGGACTCAATATCTTCCGAGGTGATCTGGTCCCACCTATTTTGTGAAGTTTCCTCTATAAGAGGATAGGTGCTAGAACCAACTTTGATAGTGACGGCCTTTACCCAAGCGGCATCAACCTGGAGCTGATAGCCTCGTTGAGAGGTAACAGTCAACCGGGTAATTGACTTTTCAGTATCCGGGCGTCCAAACTCGTTGAGAATATTCTTATAGCAAATATTGGCAGCTGCCTTAAAAACAGTCAGACCATCAGCAGAGTAGTCCCCGGTAGTTTTCTGGAACAAGTCTTGTGCAGAATCCCAATTAATCATTCGTTAGCCTAAGACGTCAGTTACCATCGGGTAGTTAATATAGACAGGCAAAGCCCCTGCGGTATCACTTGCAGTAGAAAACGCATTGAGAACAAGATCGCCGCTCACAATTGCGTCGTCCACCTGGCCACTCGTAGTGTCAATATAGAGAGCCTTATTCGCAGCAGTCGTATCAGATTTAGCTGTTGCATAGGCTCCCTTCACTTGATACCAGCCATATTTACCAGTGGTGTTGATTGCCGCCATAGCGATAGCAACATTACCAACCGCATTAGCCGCAAGAAGTGCTGTGTTTCCCGAGCTATCGTAGGTAACCCAACTGCCTGCCACGGTTGAAGCAACACCTTTGAGATAAAGATATTGCCGTTCAGGGGTCGTATTATCTGCATATGCAAGCGTTCTCCCGACATCGGTAAGGGGAGTAGCGTCTATGATTGAAATAAGGGTGAGAATATCTAGGTCAATTATGGTCATAACTACCCGTTAGGAATATAGAGGCCATGCATACCAATTACATCGTTTACTGCCCAAGTAAAAGGAATGAGGTTTGAAGTTGTGGCTGACACTAAGTAGGTTGATCCGGCATTAGCAAGGTAGACAATCATCGAGGAAGTCCCGTTAAATGCCATGTTTGCAGGATAAATTGATCCTGCACTATCATCACGAAACGATGCGTGGCCAAATACCATAGTCCCACTTGTGATGGTCGCAGTGTAGTTAATTGGGGAAACTGGATAGGATAATGCAACGGCACCAAGCATAGAGGTAGTAGTCCCAAACTGGATACCACATTCAAATATAATCTCAGTTGACTTCCAAATATATTTAAAATCTATTAACGCATTTCCTATCGTAAGATTAGTAAAGGTCGGTGTCCAACTAAGTTGCCTTGTCTCCCGGGTAGGACGGTTGATCAGGTTAATCGAGGTGAAAGTTGGGACAGACCAGTTGAAACTCACTGTAGCTGATAGAGTAGCGGCAAACCGTCCTACGACCTCATAGTAGTCTGTTGAAACTGCGTTAGAGATAGTCGATATAGCACAGTAAAACTCATTCGTAGAAGTCACAGAAAAGCTCGAGTACTGAGTACCGTTTGGAGTACGCGCAAACCCAATTACAACGCCATCTGTTGAGTTGTACCCAAGATAGGCAAAATAATCAATTTCCTTGGTTGCAAGCTCTGCACTCCCCGCATTAAACCAGTTAGTAGCAGCATTTTTAGTCACACTGAGAGCCGCAGAGATAGTCCGAATAGTATCCCCAATCCGGCAGTAAACTGGATCAGTTGCCGAAGGGTTAGCCCCAGCCAGTGTCTTAATCGCAACAGTGATGTTGTTTGAAGCTACTGTAACTGACAATTTCCCATTAAGGAGAAATCCTTGAGGGCAGTTGTAACTTGCAGCTTTAGTTGAAGCTGGAAGACTTGATAGTTTATAGTCAACAGAAGTGGTTACCGCGCTTCCATTAATACCAACCTTCGCTTCTAGAGCCTCAATCGCATCATTCGCATCTGAGTGCTGCTGAGAATGAGAGGGATTATTTAACTTACTACTTGCTCCAGGGTTAGTAAGAGTATCGAGACTTGTTGGGTATGCGGACATTGCCATTTTAATAACTAAAATCCCAGACCACAAGGGCTCTGGGCTATATAAACCTCTATGCTTAGTTTATTCCTATTAGGTAGCGTCTGTCCAGGCAGAAGGAAGCGGGTCTATATCAGTCGCTGGATCATACCCGTTGTAGAACACTGTTGAATCATCGTAAGCAGTCGCCGAATCATCATAGGTGATCGGATTGATATTCTCTTGTTCTGTCCAGGTGGTAACGGGAGCGCTCATACCGCCATTCTACACTAAAACTGGAGAATCATTTCCTGAATCTCTTTAGCGCTTTCAGTTCCTTCTAGCTCTAACCCAAGTTCCTCAGCCTCAGCGATCAGCTCTTTTTTAGAACGAATCTTTGGAATCTTATCTAGCTCCTCTTGACCAATACCAGCCGAGTCTTTAGCAATAACTTCCAAATCTTCCATAATTGGATTTCCAAGATCGTCGGTCGCAACGTCACTGATATGCGGGGGTTCTAGAGGAAGTTCAACATTACCGACATTAAGCGGCTCGCTCTTATCGTCAGGATTCAGCTGACCATACATTTTCATGAGCTGGGCCTGTGGGTCTGCTTCGTCAGCCATGTAGTACTGATCGACAGCCACAATAATCTTGCGTTGAATCTCATTGCGGAGTTTCGTATCACGCAGGCGAGTAGTTTTCATCTTCCGGCCAAACTGCGCCATATCCATGCGATAGATAATGCGGTCGGTTAGATGCTTATTAAAGTGATATGCCAGATAGCGTGGCATACGTCGAATACCAAGTGGCGGAATGCGAAATACTACGCCATTCCATTTAACCTCGAAGTAGTCCTTAAAGTCAGGGTCGTCGGTATTTATATTGCGAACAATGAGGATATCCTCGGGGTGTTGGATTGGGGGCATAGTGACGCTTTAGAGCATTCTAGTTGTATAGCTTCAGTATCAAACTATTTCTCAGTAATGTCTAGGTACTGTTTAATACGGCCAAATATTAATGTCGGAGCGTGTTTACCGGCCAAATTGAGAATCCTAGTAATCTCTTGGGCATCTAGATCAACCTCGCCGCCTTCCCTAATCTTCTCTGCGAGCAGATAGTTTTCCCATTTCTCTTCTTGAGAAATACTTCCAGGAGTCAAAAGATAAGCACCAATCACCTGTTTATAGGTTGCGTCATCAACACCAGCCTCAGTCTTCAGATTAATTTTTCCGTCAGGATAACCAGGAATCGGAAGGTCGAAGTTGAACTTCATATGACTATTTATGGATTCAGTTGTTTAAATAGTATCAAACTATGCAGCACCGAGCCAAGAAACATATCCGCCAACTTAGGTTCCTGGGGTAACAATGCCCCCTACAAGTGGTCCTGGAGTTTGAATTGGCATGGCATTTTCTAGACTTTTTCATAGGGGCCGATAGCGGTGGTAGTAGCATTGCGAGCCCGACCATCAATATCGTACTCTAGGCGGCGGCCGTAAGGTTTCTGTGGCGATTCGACCGCAACAAGGAGCGGTGAATCAGATGCGGGCCTCCCAGTAGGTACGTATTCCAGCTCTACAGCACTGGCATCGTTTGAATAGCCTTTACTGGAGTCGGTGCGGGAGCCAATTCCACCGTAAGCGTTTTGGATAAGCCCAGCTACGTTGTTATAGTTGGAGACTGCAATCGTCACTCCGCTTGGCTGAGCTAGGGGGGATCCGGTAAAGATTGAGGATTGGACTACCCCGCGCGGGCTACCGTTCCCATACTGGTTAAGGATGTTTGCGTCTGAGTTCGCCCCATTGAGTACTGCGAATCGGCTACTCCAGATTTGGTAAACCATATTTCCTTCACCGTTGAATAGACCAACCCGGGAGGTATTCCCCGTGTTAAGCCCCTGGTTGATCCTGTAGTCAAACTCAAAATCGCAGTTGTACATAAGCGGCCCAGGCGCAACCCAAGAGTAAGTACTCATGGTATAGCCACTAGTTGTTCCGCCTGATGGGAAGGACATCTTGGCTCGGCAGTTAATATACATAACTCCGGGCCCCCAAGGGTTTACTTGGTATCCGCCGCCGTTGGGGTATGGAGTAGTTGACTTGTCGAAAGTGGTAGGATCTCGGAAAACAAGGCTAGAACTGAGATTGAAGGCTACCGCATTACTCGAGGTAGTGTAAGTTGGCATCGCATTACTATCTACATACAACATACCGGTAATTTGGCACTGCCCCGGCAGGTTACTACATCGAATAGCAAGAACAAGCGTAACATCAGGCGTTCCGCTGGTATGGGCATACATCGCACTAGACCCTTCAACTCCCTGAAGCTGCCGGTAAAGACAACCTGCGGTAAAGACCGTATCTCGTACCACCAATACTTGTCCTCCAGAACTCGCATAGCCAACGCTACATAAGCCATCTCCGGTACAACAACCCGTGCGGCAGTTGTCCATGAACCAAATACCACCAGATCCACCTCCGGTATTTGTACAGGTATGCCGGTTGTTGTAGACCACGGTGCAACGTACAATCGCACCAACTGAAGTCCCAATCATATAGCCGTGAATACCGTAGTTTGAAGGGGTAGTATTGTAAACGCCTTGCATTCCATATCCTTCAACGGTAATTCCCTCGATACGAACTGATTTCGGAGCAAAAGTCTGGTTGATGTCACCAACCACAATCCCCTCGGTGCTGTTCTCGGTACCATACTCGAACATATCTGCCACAGTTGGATCTGTAGCACCTAGAGCGTGAATATAGATCTTGTTGGCTGTGGTGTCGTAATACCAAGAGCCAGGAATTGCGTCCATAGCAGTCAAATTGGTAGCGGTAGTGCCAGAGCCGTCAATTTTGATGAAAGTGTCATTGCCGCCATCACTTCCAGCCATACGAACCCAAGCTACTTCGTTCGCAGTCGCAAACTCGTAGATGTTGGTATAAAGCCCTGTCTTTGAAAAGGAAGCATGGGCCATAAGGTTGAAGGTTGTAAGTCGAGGAGCAGCTGCACCGAGAGCAGTAGACCGGACGTAATCTTTAACGACAATCTGAACTGTGTTCCATTTGTGACCGATCGTAAGCCCCTTTGGCGCTGACTCAGTAGCGCCCGTACCACCTGTAGTAGTAGTATTGCCGCGCCAGATTCCACCACGCCGGAAGTAAATACCAAGCACACCTGTGCCATTCCAGGCGTCGTGGAGGGTCTGGACTTTAACCAAGGTCTTTACCGGACCAGAAGAAGCGATGAGAACTGTGAGATTTGCACCAGTTGAACAGGTCCGATCAAGAACCACGTTGTTGTTATCTGTCTTGGTGACGATAGTATAAAGACCGGGTATTACTCCAGTACCAGAAGTCAGGTAAACTTTTTCACCGGCAATAACATTGGTAAAGCCACCGGACTTGAAGAGGGTCAGAGTTGCCACAGTAAAAGTTGATCCAAGTCCCAGCGCCAAACCAAGGCCATCTAGGCCATCATTGGAATCATTCCCAGCATCACTCACCCAGTAAATAACGGTTGGAGTGGCATTAGAAAAATCGTTGTAAGCATCAGCTACATCTTCACACCACCGCAAGAACCCGAGCGTTTCTGCTTCAGGGCGTGCAGTAACCACGGAGGTGAGGGCTCCGTTAGCTGGGTTACTTAGCCGGTAGCGTCCAGCTGGGGGGATTCCATCGCTGCCACTTGGAAGTCGAATAGGCATGGTTAGTACCCTTCTAATACAACCACCGTATTAATCGTTCCGCCTGATGTTTGGTAGGCAGTAATAAGATTTAATGGACAGAAATGACCTGGATTTTCATATGAAGCTCCAGGTATCAGGACAATACCCACATTTGTTGATGTTGGAACAATCCCAGTCAATGTCCCCCCTTCAAGACTCACCATAATATTTGCTGCGGAGTTGTTCTGAATCAGAAGGTACTTCCGGGCAGTATTAGCGGCAAGAATTGTAAAGGAGGTAGACGTCGTAATTGAAGGCGTCTTATCGTCAGGAGTTCCCCGATAAATACCTGGCTGCGCTCGGTCAGTTGACATAGAGGATATTTACTTGTATGGAAACTATCTTAGAATGTACTAGCCGTTCCGGCCGTAACTCCCGCAACCGCGCTGTATACATTTCCAGCTACGAAACCAGCGGCGGCAGTAACCGGAGTGGTTCCAGATGGAACATTAATACGATTGTTCGTGATGAACGGTGTAGAAGCAGCAGCAAAGGTAGCAAACAGGGTACCGGTAGCAACAACTGCACGGTTATTATCTACGAGGCCTCGAAGGACGGTCGTTACGTTCACGATGGCCTGGGTCATTTTCCCAGTAAACATGTTGTTGCGGATGATGAAGTCAACACCTACTTCATGCTTGATCTGAGCCGTGGTAGTAGTACCAGAGTTGGTTGCAGGACCAAAGAAGTTACAAGCCTCAACCCAAAGGCGAGTGGCGGTAGCAGCGGTAAGAATACCAGCTACCGTGCCAACAGAGGCTGAATTGGTTTGGAACTCACAATTGAAGAACGATACATCAGCAGCGGTGACGTTGGCCATAGCAAGCTGAGCATCAATTCCACAGACAAATACACAGTTGTAAACCGTGGTATCAGCAGCGGTAATATCGAACGAAGCGGCGGTAGAGGTCGTAAAGGTGAAGGTTGGGCGTTGGCGACCATATCCTGAACCAATAATAGTGATACCGGCTTTGGTAACGGTAATACCGGCTGCACCAATGATAGTTTCAGAGTGCTTTGGCATAACCACAATCACATCTCCGTTGTTAGCGGTAGCGGCTGTTACAGCAGCGTTGAGAGTTGCAAAAGGAAACTGAATCGTTTTTCCATCATTCGTATTGGAGGCTCCGGTAGTAGTGGAGCTTACATACCAGATGTTACCTGTAGTGTTGAAACCACCTCCCTGAAGTTCATCGGGAGTGATTTTAGTTCCGTAGCGAAGTGCTGGAACGTATTGTTTAAGACCGCCTGCTGGCATAAATGCCCTTTCTGCTTCCTGAATCGGCCGTTAGGCTTTCCTCGTCAAAGCGCTTAGATAGATTTAACAATAAATGGGGAACCGTGACATATGGGACAATACTTGGCAATATCGAGTCCAACCCCAGGCTCTAATCCTGTGTTTACACAGTGTTCGCAGCCTTCAGGTCGCTCAGTTACTTCCTCTGGAGCCATTCCTGGCTTCTTAGGTTTAGCTTTGATCGGCTTTGGATCGACATCATCAACCTCGATAATCGTAATAGCGGGGTCTACTTCCTCAGACTTAACAAAGTGGCCTTGTGCATCCCTAGCCCTCGAAGGAGTGTCGATAGCATCTTCCATGACTCTTAGTTAATGCTGATGAAGGCAGGTTCACACTTAGCGGAAATACCGAGCAAGTGAGCGGAACCAACGGTTTCAAGCAAAGTTACCTGCTTGGTTACACATCCAGCGGTGGTAGTAGAAGGCGAAAGAGCCTCACCAACAGCAGCGATGGTAGCGTCTGAAAGAACAGCGAATACTCCTTTAGTACCAATCCATCCATAACTACTGGCTGGGATAGCAAGGAGAGCAACCCCAACGATTTTACCCGTTCGAGCAGTAGGACTTTGGATAACGCGAGCGTAGAGGTTGGTAGAAATAGTAACTTTCGAGGAAGTAGTAAGGGCCGTTACAATAGGCTCTTCAACCGTAAAGGTACAAGTGGCAGCACCAGCGGCTACGGTGTGACTCTTGATGGTAAAGGTCTGACCAATGCCAGTTGAGGAGGTGATTGCCAAGGTTCCCTCAGTAAAGAGGTTAGCCGTTGTGGCAGTTGCACCGAGCGTTACGCTGATTTGGGTAGCTCCGACAGCAGCGGCAGCTTGAACAGCCATATCCGTAAAGGCAGTATCGCGAGCTTCTGACTGCAATAGGTTACCTGCAACGAGAGCTGAACCACCAGCTAAACAATACCGATATGTACGGTTAACGCGGTCATAGCCCATAGAGCCTAACTGCATTTGTTGAACGGTACTCGACTGAAGCGGGTTAATATCCGTAATGAAGACGGAATTTCCGAGTGAACTCATGAGTGTTTCTTAAAATTAGTTAATTTAGACTGAAGTTACAGCGTAGAGGCGACCTTGGCGGCGTGGCTGCCAAGAAGTAACATTCCCCAAGACAATAAGGTCTGCAATGAAACCGTACTGGTTAGGTGGAATCTGCCATCCGCTCCAGGAGAATCCAGCAAAGTTGGACATTCCCTCTTCACCATACAGGCCTTCAGTAGTCGTGCTGCCAAGACCGATACCATTGTAACCAGCAGCTTTCCAACCGTAGTACTGAATCCAGTTCTCATTGAGGAAGTAGATGTTTTGCGCGGTTGCTTTCTCATCTTTTCCGTAAGGAATACCTCGGAACGAAAGAGCAATGAAGCCAGCTTGGCCGGACAAACCTTCACCAGACTTAGTGAGGCCGCCCTTTAGACCCAAGGTTGGGTAACCCATTAGCGAGTAAGACTCGCGAACGGTTGGGGTCAAAAGCTGTTCAAACAAATCCCAACGATTTTCATCAGAAACAAGCAGGGTTGAGTTCTGCATACCACCACCCGATGAGGTAGACGACTGCATCGTACTCATACCGGCCAGAGTCAGAGTAGGAAGGCTGGTAATCGTAGCATTCAGGACAGGGTAGGTAGTACGGGAAAGAGTACCGATAGTAGAAACATTCGTACCGTCGTCTACAATGGCGCCCATACCGATGAAGTCTTTGTTCGTATTACCTGTTCCATCTCCGTAGATGGCTGAACCAATGCTGTCGATCAACTCTTGCTGACCATTCTCAAGGGTGAAGACTACGAGGTCCGTTACTTGAGTATCCGAAACGGCGTTAGCCGAGCGATCCATACCTGAAACAGCCAAAGGAATGCGGTGGCCACGCATATCAAAGGACATCCGGGTCGTTACGTTTGGCAGGGTAGCGGCGAAAGTATCAAGACCCGAGAAGGACGTAGCCATTCCGGTGTTCTGGTACTTAATAGGCTTTACGATAGCAACACCGGCACCTGGGCGGGCGTTACCCATAAGGCGGAACGTGAGGACGTTCGAGTTCAATACGTTATCAACTACCTTTGGTAGAAGATATTGCTGGGTTAATGAGGCGACTCGTTCTGGGAATACCATGGAGGTTTATTACCTTTACTAAATAGAGAACAAACAAAAAAACGGCGCCGTGCTTTATAAACACGCGCGCCGCTTATAGCGATCTACCTCCAGAATAGAGCGCTTCTCATTGTAATGTCAACTATTCGCCAGCTCGCTCAGAACCCATCGCTGCCAACTGATCTAAAGTATGACCACGGATAAACTTCGCATCAGGAGTGCCAGGAACTGCAGGAGTGGTACGACTAGAAGAACCAACAGGCATATATTTTCCAGGGTTAGGTGAGCGATCAGTCCATTTAAAGGTCTTATAGTCAAAATACTGATGCGCTTTGTGAGCAGTTTCTAAAGTGTCCATGATTGGTTCAAAGTCCATGGTATTGAACTGCGAGGCGTAGGCGAAAAGTTCGCGCCGGGCAATAACGCCAGGATCAGTGTCGCTCTTACTATCTACCATCTTAGGAAGACGGCCTGACTTCTCTAGGGTTTCTAACCGTCCTTCAATCTCTCTCCCAAGGTTTTCCTGTTCTTTGGCGGCGTTTTGCTGGGCTTCTTGAGCCGCCTTACTGCGGTCTTCCAGAGCTTGTTCTGCTGCTTCAGACATTTTAGAGGCTACTTCGTTCCAGTCCTTAGGAACCCAACCTTCCTCACCCTCTTTAGGAGCTGGTGTATCTTCCTTTGTATTCATTTCCTGAAGCTGAACACCAAGATTCTCCAACGCACCCAGAATTTCTTCAGGGGAGACTGTGCTCTCTGGTTCTGGCTCAGGATCGGTAGCAGGATCGCCAGCCGGAAACTGCTTATCTAGTTCGGCCTGTTCTTCAGGTGATAATTGGAGGTCTTTTTCCATGGTGTTTAATTGTTAGGAGCTTCTTGGATAGGAGGAGAAATAACAGTATTGATGCTATAAAGGTTCTGTTTTACATCAGCCAGCTCGTTGCTTAGACGATTAATTGCGCTTTGCTGATCTCTAAGAATCTCAGCCTGATCTTTAATGATCCCTTTAAGGGTACTAAAAATTGGGTGAGTGAGCGTAAGCGGTCGGCGGCTAATATCAATATCTTGTTCAGAATCAGGCATAACAAAAGACTCGGGTTCACTTGGTTCTTGACGCTTTGAAGCGTTCTTACGGTTCTTCATGGGAAGAAATGGTTAGCTAGAGGCTTTCTCTTTAAGATAAGAGCCTACTTTAGATTGTGCTTCAGGGGTAGAAACTGAGGCAATTTTGAACCGGGCTTCGATGCCTTCGTCCTTTTCGCCGCTTTCCTCAGAACCTATGCCAACATATGAAGATTTATTCTGCATACCGACGAGTTCGGCTTCGATAATGAGTTTATACTTCTTTCCCATCTTCCAGTCTTTAATCTCGGGAAGTTCACTTTCAGAGACATAGAAAGAAGGGCGATACTTTGGCGTTGGAACAGATTTTGTAGTAGTGTCTTTACTCATAACTCTATGCTACTGCGCCTTGGGGTTGAAGTAAACCTATATAGTCTTGGATAGCCTGCTGCGCTTCAGGCGGAAGGGACTCCAGGTGCCCTGACTGCACGAAATCAGCGAATACTTGGATATATTCTTCGGTAGGTTCTCCCGTAGGTTGGACTTGCTGTCCTTGAACCAAGGCTTCCAGATCTTTCTGTGCTTGCGTTGCGTCCATCTGAGGAGCGCCATTATCCCCAGGATTACCCGCTTGAGGTGGTGCTGAACCAGTTGGGTTTTCCCCAGGTTTTCCACCGGCAGGAGGCTGCATAGGAGGAGCAGGCATGGTATTGGGGTCAATATCAATCTGTGTAAGGTAGGTGCGATAGTTATCACTTGCTCCCATAGTAAAGGAAAGTAAGCGTTGTACCCGGGCCTTCTCATTAGGTACGTCCATATCCTCAAGCAAGGATAGTGGGTCAATTGCCTTGTTAGCTGCTAGGAACTGAGCCGTAGCCTGGCGCTCAGCCTTCTTAGTCGCGGAAACCTCTACTTCTACTACAATGCCATCCTCAATATTATCCTGGGTCATGGAAATATAGGCAGCATTTCCATCTCTTCCAAGAGTGCGGGTGTAGTGTTCCTCGTCGTAGTTGAGCTTCATCATTTGAAGCGACCAGGAAACCATCTCGTAAATTACCCGCTCCACGACAATCTCGGTAATATCATCGGAAACAGCTAAATCTACTTCCTTGGTAATTTGTTTAGAGATGCCGGACTCACGCTGCGCTCCAGTTCGTTGGTTTGCATTGCCAGTACTGAACTTCTGAGCAATACGGATACGCATAATATCCATATCAGCAAGCAGCTCAGGAGAAGGAGGAGCGCCGCTGAACTCGGTAACCATATGTGTAATGGGCGCATCATTTACCTCGCCATCATTAGGAATCCAAATATGTTCATTAGGGTCTTTGGTAATGTTTCGTACTGCTTCCTTGTCAATATACTGGCCATTGAAAGCGAGTTTTGGAACTACGTTATCGGCAATCTCGGTAATCTGGCGCCCACGACGATTCAAGTTTCGTTGTAGGGCAATAGATTGCTCAATAGGACTTGAAATCTCCATTGGAGCCTCGTTGTCATTGAGGTAAGAGAAGAAGATGTAAGGTTTGCGAGGTTGGTCAAAGAAGTTGCGATACTTCTGTTCCTGCATATAGATAGGTTCTCCCGTAAGTGGGTGAGCGACTGGCTGACCAGATTCGTCCGTTGCAGGCTGGTCTGAAGCTCCCATGTAACCATTCCAGTCCCAGTTAGGACTTTTTTCCTTGCCTAGAATAAGGTTCTGATAGCGCCAACAGACTCCTTCCATTTGCTCACCGGCATCGGTGTAGAAGGTGAAATGGGCTTCCATATAGCGAATCTTGGCTGGAATATCCCGTTTGTTTCCTTTGCCGAGTTCCCGCGTTAAATCATCTTTTTTAGAAGGAAACTTGGCCATGACTACCTTGGTAGGCTCATCTAGCCATTCGATGACTACTTCCATATTGTCGGCGGTGAACCCATCGTCAGGAATGGTAGAGGTCATATCTACTTCAATATTTCCCGGCTTCACAATCTCAAAAACGTAATCCCCGGTCTTGCCTCGATTCTTATCCCAGCGTACTTTCATGACCCCTAGTAGGTCAGTATGCAGGTATAGGAGCCCTTTTTTAACCATTGACTTAACTGCCCGAGTCTTGATGTTAGATTCAACTACCTGCTTAACGTCATCGGCATTATCCTGACTCTTGATATCTTCGTTTGGTGAAATAATATTGATGTCTGGGATTCGTGAAGCTGCCATGACAATCCGGTAATTGGTATCGTCATAGATAGCATTATCCACAAAAGGAAGCTGCCAGCGGTCAAGATTATCAACGTCGATTTGGTCACCTTTGAAGTATTTCCAGTTTTCTTTAGTACGTTTGTCTAGTTTAAGAAGGGTACGCTTTGCCTTAGACTCTTCGATCTTGCGGTCGAGAAGCTGATTTAACTCAGAGTCAGTAATAGTCAGCGCAATTTCCTGGCTTTCTACAACGGCCTGCTCTTCGGTCAAATTGGACTGATCTTCATTCACTGAATATGGTACTTACATTTACAGCGCCTCGTATTCTTCTCGCTATGTTCCTTTAGGATACCATGGCATTGAACAACTACGGGAGCCTTAGCGAAACCCTGAACACCGGGCATAATCATGCGGACATGGTCATAATACTCAAAAACTAGGTGGCCGCATACACAGCAACGGAATGACTTTTTACTTCGCGATTCCATGGGCTCATTAGAAAGCCATACCGTAATGGCGTAGTCGTGGTAAGTATCCTGGTGCGGTATAAGCATTATGCAAACATTCTATCACTCAATGGTTCCATTCTTTCTAGTACCATGTTTCACAATCTCCCAAAAGTCAGGGCCTTGCATCTCATTGCCATCAGTAACTTTGATAGGCGACGGTTTGAGCCCCATCGGGTTCGCTGAGGTTTTAATCTTGATAGCCCCACCACCGGCAGCCCTTCCGTATGGCCTCCAATGGTTGAACATTTTAACCGCAATGAAGTCGGCAAAAAGCGCGTCGTCATTCTTACCATCGGCGTGTTCCCGCTTGCCGTTCTCCTTCTTCACAAAGGTTTTCATTTCTTTGAGGGTATAGGCCGAGTTGATTATGAGGGCATCGTCGTCTAGCTCTTTAATAAAACCGTCGATAAGCGGGTCACGGGTCTTACTGTTCGTATTGAACCCGATCTTCTTAATCCGCCGCTTAGTGCGCTCATCCTCCACGATGATCGAGTAGTAGTGGTCGTAAATCTTGGAGAAGAAGAGGATAAGCGACTGAATATTGTTCTCGATACCGGCAAAGGCCATATTGTAGATCGTACACATAATCTTAGCGATTTCAGCCACATCATCGGCCGAGGCTAGTCCTACCCACTGGGCTACCTGTTCCTTACTTTTGCGCTCCCAGATTGATAAAGCGCTCTTGTCCGAAGCATAGCCCCCCGATGGATCACCACCGAGTACATACTCGCCGCCCTTAACGGGTTTCTTGTATATCTTGATGCCGTTTTTGGTGACCATAATAGGCTCTTTGGGCTTCATCTTCTCGAGCTTAGATAGGTCAAATACGTTACCCATACCCGATTGGAAGGCTTCTAGTAGGGTAGACGGGTTCTCCTGCTTCATAAGCTGTTCTGGAGTAAGACCCTGGTAGTCCTCGTCGGTGGTAATATCCTTACTCTTCCAGCGGTACCAGAGGATTTGCCCGTCGGTTAGCTCTTTGCCGTTGTAAACCTCACTCACTATCTTCTTAAGCTCTAAGTCAGCGGGAGTGTATTTGTCGATGGTGCCGGGCAAGGTGTATTCGGTGTGCTCGTGCCAGGCGTAAAAGAAAGCCTTGTAGTCTAGCTTCCCCGGGTTCTTATTGTCCCTAGCGTCCATAAAGGCATCGAAGTACTGACCCATACCGTTTGCGGTGGTTTCTTCACTCACCCTACCTGTAAGCGGTACAGCCTGTTTAGAACCTGCCTCTAGCTCCTGGCTAGCTGCTCCCTCAATGTGAGCCCGCTCGGTAACGTGAAGCGCCTGGACCGTTCCGCCGCGTAGCTTCATGGCCACATATATTTCTGAATCTAATGGCTGGCCATCGTAGGACTTCTCAAACTTGTACGAAGTATTGGTATCCTGTCTAACCGTTGGCTTTATTACTGCAGGGAGGTTTTCGTAGGCACGTTTAATGATGTAGAAGATTTGGAGGAGCGTTTCTTTTTTATGGGCGATAATGGCTGCACTGAATCCTGGATTCCATAGGGCGTCATCCAAGTAGTCGATGCAGTAGAGCGTAGTGAAACCACCCTGGCGATATTTTAGGATGCGAGTTCTAAGACTATTACCTCGTTCGGCCAAATGCTTGAGCTGGGTTTCATTAGGCTTGAAGACAACCAGGTTTCCCTGCTTATCTTTTATTTTGTACAGGTGGTTTAACCTCCACCACTTGCTTAGGAGCCTTGGGTCGCGTTGCATTGAGCTGTTTACTAGCTTCGGTAGCTACTTCATCTTTTTGGTCGTCAATCTCATTGAGGGCTTTCACAATATCGACCTGTTCAACCTCTAGCTTCTGGGTAGGCATACCGTCGTGGTAGTGAAGAACGTTCTTAGCGGCTGACCCTTCAGGGTTTTTGAGTCCGGCCAGTAGCTGAGCCTCCATGAATAAGCGTTTATAGGTTTTTTTATCCTTAGCAGTCTTTGGTACTTCAGCCATCAAGCCGCGCAGAATATCGGCTAGGGTGTCACCTGTATGGGGACGACCTTTAGGATTTCCACTTTGCCCTGGTTTATACGATGTGCTTACTTTTGGCATGGTCTGATCTAAGCCTGTTTCAATTCAGCCTTCATACCCGTTAAGGTTTCCCATCGTTTAATTATAACGTCGCAATACTTACAATCCAACTCACACATATAACATATACGGTCTGTCTGTTCGCAGGCTATGAGGGTAGAGCCTGAGCCACCGAATAGGTCTAAGATTGATTGGCCACTAGTTGAATAATCTTTAAGTATTTTAACAAACAATCCTGTTGGTTTCTGGGTTGGATGTACATGCTCTTCACGCTTACCCTCTCTAATCATGCCACTCCAAGTCCATTTATATAATCGAGCGGCTTTGTTAAAAGATGTCCATGCTAACTCTACGTCAGCAAAATCTGATTCACCGTTATCTTTATCCCATACTAACCAACACATACTATTTCTTAAATACTCTACAAAATAGTTACCGCCGAATATAATCTGATTGTCAGAATATTGCATCATATTTATAAATGCTGTTTCGTCTGGTATTTCATTATCCCATTTGTCATTGCCATAATCTTTCGATACAGCAAGTTCGCCTCTGCTCTTATTCTTTCCAGCTGCCTCGCCTATGCCATACGGCGGATCAGTCAGCAGCAAATCAGCCTTTACCCCGCCCATTAGCTTCTCAACGTCGGCAACCTCTGTTGCATCCCCGCACATAAGCCGGTGGTTCCCTAGAGTGTAAATGTCGCCGCGCTTTGTGGTTGGCTCCACAATGTCCTTTAGGGCAGCTTCGGTATCGAAGTCGTCCTCTTCGGTGGGAGCAAAGCGATTCAATAGGTCTTGCAGGCTTAGGGTTCTCCCTAGGTCAATGTGGTAGTCTTCTAGATTAAGCTCTGGTAGCTCACTTACAAGTTCGGCTAGAGCCTGATCATCGTAGTTTCCCGCTCGATCGTTATCCGCTAGTGCGATAGCTACCTTTTCCTCTTCGGATTTTGGTTCTACTATACTGACCCATAGTTCAGTAGTCCCTAGCTCTAAGTAGGCTCGATAACGCATATTGCCACCAATCACGATTCCTTCTGGTGTTATGATCAGGGGCTTGAATTGGCCATGCTTGGTAAGTTGACGCTTCAGACGCTCAAACCCATTTTTGTCGATACCACGGGGGTTCCTATCCCATGGCTTTAGCTTTGTGATTGCGACTAATTGTTTTTTATCGTTTTCTGCAGTGATCATAGTCATGCATTCTCCATTAAGTAGAATAACGGGTCTTCATCCATCATCATACGCTTGAAGTGATATCTCCAAGCAGGCTGCCAGATGCTTTGAACGTCATTACCCCGCTTTGATTTCTGACCGTTCTCATTGACCATTTCCGTTCCCCATAATCCCTGCGCGAAGTTATGGCTCATAAGAAGCGATACTAGAGGGACTACCGAACCGTCAAAAGCGATGGCGATAATCTCTGTCTCTTCGGGATTCCAACCACCGGCTTTCGCTTTTGCAAAGGCCCTACTGCAGATTTCTTGCAGTGTTTCCTCGGTTGCATTGTTTATTTTTGGTTTGCTCACGCTAGTACCTCTTTCTGCCTTACTTCTTGGTTACCTTCAAACCTTAGTTTCGATTCTTCTTTAGCAATGGTACGCATAATTTTCTCTTTACGGCGGGCTAGATGTTTTGGGAGGTCTTTATGGCCAGCGTCAAGCATTTGCTCGTCAGTATAGTACTCATGGGCTTGGTTAGGGAACTGTTTAACAAACTCACGGTTAGGAACCACCTTGTGACGGGCTTTGTCGTACTCAAAGGGATGGAGGGTATCGCCCTCATACATTACAGCTTCTTGGCGAATACGGAGGGAATTGCGGGATAAGAGGCCCTCGGTTCGTCCCCCAGCTTCGGAAAATCCCGAGCAATTATGGCAGTACTCAACTCCTTTAATAACCCGAATTCGGCTACTCTCTTTGTGACAACTTTTACAAACCATAGAAGATTGAGATTAGATAAGCTCCATAGAGGATAGCTCCCAAAAGAAGCAGCATTATGGCTATGTTCCGATGGTCGATTGCTTGTTCATATGTCATTTCTATCGAAAAAACAGAAAGAAGAATTGCAATGGCCAAGCCAGTTGATGCCATCGCTTCTATGCCCAGAATGTACATAAGGCAAGTCTACGCTCCGATCTTTAGAAATGCAAAAAGAGGGGCTCGAGAAATCTGGGCAGAAACTCAAGACCACCTCTTCTTACCTAGGGAGTATAGCTTTTTATACCGTAGTTGTCTGGTGAACCCCTAGGCTTTTAAGCAAGTTAAATACACCACGCTATTTACCGCGTACTGTACCCTGCACTCGATACTTCTTTTCCTTTGAATGCAATAAGCGTTGGCATGGTTATTTGTTACTCATTGGTGCTTCCCGAAGAAGGTCAAGCAGTTTCTCCGACGTGGCAGTCATGGCTTCTTCATAGTACTTGTCAAAATT
>Ga0163150_10001860_pt1 | contig 34280 bp, 22 predicted proteins | sample OliLakLV19P2IB_FD_148628 | JGI IMG/M metagenome (GOLD analysis project Ga0163150, IMG submission 148628) | Freshwater microbial mat bacterial communities from Lake Vanda, McMurdo Dry Valleys, Antarctica - Oligotrophic Lake LV.19.P2.IB | ecosystem: Environmental > Aquatic > Freshwater > Lake >... | reverse complement strand
CGGAACCGCATTGCAGGAATTCGTGACCCATCCCGGGTTGAAGGTCGAGCTGTTCGCTGCCGAACCGATGGTGGTGAATCCGACCAATATTGACATCGATCATTTGGGGCGGGTCTGGGTTTGCGAAGCGGTCAATTACCGGAACCAGATTGCCAACGGGGACGTGCAGCAGCGCGAAGAAGGGGACCGGATTACGGTTCTGGAGGATTCCGATGGGGACGGGCTGGCGGACAGGCAGACGGTTTTTTATCAGGGGCGGGACATCGATTCGCCGCACGGAATTTGTGTGTTGGGGAATCTCGTGCTGGTATCGGTAGGGGACCGGGTGTTGTCCCTGGTCGATTCGGACGGCGATCTGAAGGCGGACGACAAGTCGGTGCTGTTTTCCGGAATTGGCGGTACGCAGCACGATCATGGTATTCATGCGTTTGTGTTTGGGCCGGACGGGAAACTGTATTTCAATTTTGGCAATGCTGGAGAGCAGCTTCGTGATTCATCCGGCCAGCCGGTTGTTGACCGGTCGGGAAACACCGTCCAAATGAAACGGCCTTACCAGCAAGGGATGGTCTTTCGTTGCAATCTGGATGGGAGTGATGTCGAGACGCTTGCCTGGAATTTCCGGAACCCCTGGGAGGTCTGCGTTGATTCCTGGGGCCGGATCTGGCAATCGGACAATGACGACGACGGGAACCGGTCGGTGAGGATCAATTGGGTCATGCCGTTTGGCAACTACGGGTACACCGACGAAGCAACCGGTGCGGGTTGGCAGGCGGCACGAACGGGGCTGGAAGAGAAAATTCCGGATCGGCATTGGCATCAGAACGATCCGGGCGTTGTGCCGAACCTGATTGTGACGGGCGCGGGTTCGCCGACGGGGATTTTGTTTTATGAAGGGGATTTGTTGCCCAAAGTTTTTCAGCAACAGATTGTCCACACGGACGCAGGACCCAACGTGGTGCGAGCTTATTGTCTTTCCCAAAAGGGGTCAGACCCTTTGAAAGCCGGAGAGCGTCAGACCCCTTTTGGGGCAGGGTATGCGGCGCGGATGGAAAACATGATCGATGGCTCAAAAGGGAACCAGTGGTTTCGGCCTTCGGATGTTTGCGTGGCACCCGACGGGTCATTGATTGTTGCCGACTGGTATGACCCCGGAGTTGGCGGGCACCGGATGCGCGATCCCGGGCGTGGGCGATTGTATCGGGTTTCGGCAAAAGAGCCTCCTCACCCCGACGCTCTCCCCCGCAAGGCCGGGGGAGAGGGAGCAAGCGGATTGCAACCTGATCAAAGAACATTTGTTGGCCGTATGGATCCGGTCGAGGCCGTGGCTGCGCTTTGCAGTCCGAATCAGGCGACGCGGTTTCTGGCCTGGGAGGCTCTGCAAAAATCTGGTGATGACTCAGTAGTGCCGTTGCTGGATTTGGCGGCGGATCGTGAGCGGCCATGGCTGGCAGCGCGGGCGATGTGGGTTTTGGCGGCGATGCAACTCGATCGCGATGACGTTCAACGGTGTTTGAGGCTGGCTTCCGCAGATGAAAATGAATTGGTGCGGGCGCTGGTTGTCCGGATCGCCAGCCAGCATCCAGGCACAGGCTTTGCAGAGAAGTTTTGGACTTCAGTCAACTGGGCTGACGGGTCCGCGCACGTGCGGGCGGAACTGGCACTGTCGCTCAGTCATCGGCTGCCTGGCGCTGCGAGTGGCGAACTTCGCGCTGATCGATGGGCCCGGGTTGCCGCGATGTACCGGTCGGGCGACCGTTGGATGCTGGAAGCACTCGGGATCGGCGCGGAAGGGAACTGGGACTCGTGCCTGGATGAGTTGAAAAAACGGATCGATCCGGACGGAAATGCCTGGCGCGAAATCGTCTGGCGTTCGCGCAGCGCCCAAACGCCTCAGCTGCTTGCCGGCCGGATTCGATCTCCGGACGCTTCGAATGAAGAGATTCTGCGAAGTTTTCGCAGCATGGATTTTCAGGATAAGGATCTGGTTGGCATGGCGGTCCGCAAGCTGCTGTTGGGATGGGATCAAGGGGACGCGGGCAAAGACCGGATTGTGTTTGTCGAGAGTCTCGCAAGAATTCGACTGGAAAGTTTGACGGCAGAAGAACGACAGCGAATGGCAGGATTTGTGCCTGCTTTGCGTGGTACGGAAGATTTTGTGACAGCGGTTGAACGATTTCAGCTGTCGGAGAATTACCCGGAATTGCTGCAGTTGGCGATCGACCAGCCGGAAAGCCAACTGGCAGCCACAGCCGTACGATCTTTGCTGGATCTGAAACAGAACGATTTGATTTTGAATCGGCTGAACAATTCCGGTGGTTCTGCATCGGAAGGGTTCGTGACTCAGGTTGCGGCGATGAAGGCCAGCGGCGATGGTAGGGCGGCGTGGCTATTGGGCAAGTATGGCAGGGATGAATCGCACGACCTGGAATCCAGGCGGATGGCGATTCGGGCGATGGGGGAGATCCGTTTTGGATCGCGGGAGTTGCTGAAATGGGTTGAATCGGGAGAGTATGACCGGAAGCTGGAGCCGGTGATTGTTGCCGCACTGTTCAATTCGCCGCTACCGGAGATTCGCGAAAAATCCCGCGAGCTGTTTCCGGGCCAGCCGGGCGAAAACCAGCGTCCCCGTCCGGAAGCCGAACAGTTGATGACGCTCGCCGGTACATCAGAGCGGGGCAAAACGGTTTTTGAATCGGATGCGGCACAGTGTGCGAAATGCCATCTGGTGAACGGGGCAGGGCGGAATGTCGGTCCCGACCTTTCGGAGATTGGAGCCAAACTGACTCGCGAAGCATTGTTCGAATCCATTCTGTTTCCATCGGCCGGAATCAGCCACAACTATGAAAACTGGATTGTCGTCACGGACGGCGGTGAAGTGTTGAATGGGCTGTTGATTAGCCAAACCGGTCAGGAAGTGCAGCTTCGCGATGCCGAAGGAGTCGATCGAACGGTCCCGACAGGAGAGGTCGACGTCATGCGTCCGAACACTCTCTCGCTGATGCCGGACGGAGTCCACAACTCGTTGACCGACCAGGAGCTGGCCGACGTCGTCGAGTGGTTGATGACGCTGAAAGTACAGGAAGCCAGAAAAGTATTGCCGGCGCAGTCTGCGCCCGAGGCGTTGCCGGTAGATGCGCCGGTAGATGCTACCGGATCAACGCGGCCCAATATCCTGCTGGCGATTGCCGATGACTGGTCGTATGGCCATGCGGGGGCCTACGGTTGCGACTGGGTCCGGACTCCGTCGTTTGACCGGATTGCCCGGGAAGGGTTGTTGTTCGACCGGGCCTATACTCCCAATGCAAAATGTGCTCCGTCGCGGGCCTGTTTGTTGACCGGCCGGAATTCCTGGCAGCTGAAGGACGCGGCGAATCACGTCTGTTATTTTCCGCCGGAATTCAAAACATGGGTCGAGGCTTTGGATGACGCGGGTTACAGGACAGGTCATACGGCGAAAGGCTGGGCGCCGGGGGTTGCGCTTGATGCGGCGAACAACCCGAGAGAGCTGACCGGACGGTCCAACAACAGTGCCAATGCAACTCCTCCGGCATCCGGCATGGTCGACAATGACTATTCAGGAAATTTCAGGATCTTTCTCGATGAAACAGCCAGGGAATCCTCCTGGTGTTTTTGGTATGGCGCGCTGGAGCCGCATCGGGGGTACGAGTTTCAGTCGGGAGTAAAGAAGGGCGGCAAACAGCTTTCGGATATCGACCGGGTTCCCGGCTACTGGCCCGACAATGAAATGGTCCGTCATGACATGCTGGATTACGCGCTGGAGGTTGAGCACTTTGACCGGCATTTGGGGCAGATGATCGACGAGCTGGAACGGCGGGGATTAATGGAAAACACGCTGGTGATTGTCACTTCCGATCATGGAATGCCGTTCCCCCGGGGCAAGGGCAGGCATATGAAAACTCGAATCACATACCGCTGGCGATTCTGTGGAAGGGGAAAATTGTCCGGCCAGGACGAACGATGGATGAACTGGTCAGTCTGATCGATATCGCGCCGACCATTATTCAGACAGCTGGGTTGGACTGGGCCGCGACCGGAATGCAGGAGACTCCAGGAATTCCTTTGCAGAGTCTTTTTGCAGGCGACGGATCGGGGATCGTCGAATCAGCGCGCGAGCACGTTTTGATCGGAAAAGAGAGACATGATGTCGGCAGACCCGACGATGCCGGGTATCCGATTCGGGGAATCGTTACCCGGGACATGCTGTATTTTCACAACTATGAAACCGGCCGTTGGCCAGCGGGCAATCCCGAGACTGGCTATTTGAACTGCGATGGGGGCCCGACGAAAACGGAGGTCCTCAACGCCCGACGGGCGGGCACGTCGCAGGAATTCTGGGGCGCCTGTTTTGGCAAGCGGCCGGCAGAACTGTACGATTTGCGAAATGACCCGGATTGTCTGAACAACCTTGCGGAAAATTCAGAGTATTCCGGGCGCCGGGAGCAACTCGCACGAAAAATGGAGCAGGAACTGGTGAGCCAGTCAGACCCCAGGCTGTTGGGGCAGGGTAGTTATTTTGACCAGATCCGTTATTCCAACCCGAAAGTCCGCAACTTCTATAACCGTTACATGTCGGGCGAGAGAGTCCGCGCAGGCTGGGTCAATGACTCCGATTTTGAACGTGAGTCGGTCGATCGCTAAAACGGCAATTGCCGGTTCGCGGCCGGGAATGGTGGTGGCCGTCAACGGAATTCGCCATTTTTGTGATATTATGGAGTGAGCCATCGGGTTCCTGGCCGCTGATTTCAATAATCGAATCGACGCACGGTCCGTAACCTGACTGATCCGGTTCGGCATTTGCAGGTTGAATCAGGTCAATCAGGAAGTTGGCCGGTTGTTATGCGATTCATGCATGCGTGGGAGAGATGCGTTGAACTGTCGGCATTGCGGAACACCGAACCCAAATCTTCCATTGGGGTCCAGCCAGGCGGGCTGGGTCTGCCAGAAATGTGGAGCCCAGCTGTTCTCGGACGAACTGCTGGAAACCCGCTCGATGATGTCCAGCGAGTTCATGCAGTTTGAAATGCCTGCACGGTTTCGGGCAGACAAAGTTGTGGGCGAAGGGAGTTTCGGGGTTGTCAGCAAGTGCTGGGATACCGTTTTGCAGCGTGACGTTGCAGTCAAGTTTCCCAAGGACGGCAGTTTTCAGAAGGATCTCTTTCTGCGCGAGGCCCGGGCAGCAAGCCGTCTGCAGCATGAAAACATCGTCAGGATTTTTGATGTTGGCGAACAGAATGGCCAGGCATATATCGTCAGCGAATTTGTCGACGGAAAGACCCTGCGAGCCTGGCTGGATCGTAGCGACCATTCCATGGACGACGTTCTGCAGATGATGGCCAGGATTGCCCGGGGGATTCACTATGCCCATGAGAATGGCATCATTCACCGGGACCTGAAGCCAGGCAACATCATGGTCAACCAGGCGGATCAGCCGCGGATTCTTGATTTCGGCCTGTCCCGTTCGATGTACAGCGAAGAAGATACGATTATGAAACCCGGCCAACGGGTCGGAACGCCGGCCTTCATGGCGCCCGAGCAGGTTCGGGGAGATGTCGATGAGATCGATGAAAGAACCGACGTTTATTCGCTCGGAGTGATTCTTTTTCAGCTGCTGGTTCGGCAGTTGCCGTACTCCGGCTCCGTCAATGAAGTTTTTGAGGCGATTGCCCAGGACGATGGTCCTCCTTCGCTCCGGTCGAGAAACCATTCGATTCCGGCTCCTCTGGAAGCCATTTGCCAGAAGGCGATGGCCAAGCGTCCTGCGGAACGGTATCGGACCGCGCAGAACTTTGCTGTAGACATCGAGCGATACCTGGAGGGCCATTCCCTGACGGCGTATCCCGGCCTGCATTCGAGACGGGTGAAACGAATCATGCGCCGAAGCTGGCTGGCATCGGCCGCAGTCATCAGTCTTTTGGTTGCAGTCGGGGGCGGGTGGTGGATTGTCAGCGACTATAACTCGCGCAACCCGCTGCTTCCGGTAGTTGTACAGAGCGACCCGGCCGGTGCAGCGCTGGTTTGGACCCGGTTTGATCCTGCCATGGGAGTGCCCGAGGCGGGAGTCCCGGTAAAATCGGTTGCGGGCGATGTAGTGAGGTTGCGACCAGGGTTTTACCGGGTGGTTGCGAGGACAAACGACGACTTTGTTGAAGTATTTCGGACCGTACCGGAATCGCCCGAGTCCGGAGTTTCTGTAAACATCCACGATGGCGAAATCATTATTCCAATTCCGCACCGGTCGGCTTCGTGGGAAGGCAACAGGTTCGAGCTGCCCAGAATAGTCGTGATCCCAGTAGCCGAAGTGAATAAGGGCATGACCTACATTCCGGGCGGATCGGTTTCGGTTGCCGAGAACCCAGGCATACTTGCCGTAGTCTCCGGTCAGACCCGTCCGTTAGGCGACTTCCTGGTTGATCCGGGCGAGGTTACATGGCAGCAGATTATTGATACCTGGAACGGGTATGAACCAGGCGAGGGTAAAGAACCGGGGATGGCGGTAGAAGGGTTGTCGTGGGATTTGGCCGTTGTCTGGGTCGAAGCGAACGGCAAGTGTCTACCGTCCATCTGGGAACTTCAATTTGCTGCTACCAATGGCGGAACCACCCGTTATCCGTCGGGAGACAAATTGCCTGAACCGGGTGCCGGACCTGACCGGGACATTGAAATTGCCCGTTGGGACCAGACAACTTCGAACCCACCGGTCTGCGGGCTGCTGGGTTCCCGAAGCGAATGGACATGCGATCCGTTCGTGATGCTGATCAAAAAAGATGACCAGCTGGTACCGTATTTGCCGTCGGTGGCCACTTCGGCAGGTTCGGGTCAACCGCAGTCGTTCCCATCCAATTTTTACGTTTTCTCGGCTTTGAATTTTTCCAAAGCGGGGGAACCGCAGCCTTTCGGAAATCTGGTGAACGTTGCAGACGTCCGCCTGTTTTCCAACCTCGGTTTTCGCGCGGTGCGAAGACTTCACATTCCTGATTTTCCCAATTCCAACTGAGGTATGACCATGGAATCAAGATCCCGTATCAGTCCCTCCTTTTTGCCGGCATTCACATGGGTGATGTTGGCGGGACCGTCCTTGTTGGCCGCATGCCAAACGGGGTTTCTGCCGGCAATGGCCATTCAGTTTTTGGCGGCCGACTCCGGTGTTGCCAATGATTTTTCCAAGTCTCTTGCTACTCCGACCCCCCAATACCCAATGCGGCTGATCGGATACGACGGAACCACGTACACCTATCAGTCGGATTGTTGTCAAATCGACCGGCATACGGGCGTGATTTTGTCGAAGTCCGAACTGACCAGTCTGGGATGTGGCGGAACGGGTGTCGAAGGGGTTGAAATCGAACTTCCCACTGAAACGTTTGGAGTTGCCCACGCAGGGCAAACGGAAAAAAACATTACGATCTGTATGGGCGAGGGCTTTGACGTCGCATCGACATCACCGGTCGGGCCAGTCAAGTCGTACGGTGACGCAGGATCCTTCGGCGATTATTACGGAGGAATGAGCCACGCAGCAACGGCGGTGCAAATGACCGACAGTAACGGTGTTGTCCGGTTTTACACGTTAATGAAAATGGAATCCTTTGGCACATTCTCCAACGGGGGGAAACCCGTCCAGTTCCGTTATCAAATTCCGGTGCTTACCCTTTCCAGATCCACAGAAGCCAGAAAAGTGGATTTTGCCGACGGGCGACTGCCCCGCGACGTTGCACCGGAAAAGAAGATCGTGGTAGATGGTCAGGTTGCAGTTGATTTGAGTGTGGCAAGAACCGAACTCGTCACCATCCAGCTGCCCAACCCAACAACGGGCAACCTCGAAGACGTCACTTGTTTGCTGGTGAACCGGACGGTGAGCAGCACGTCTGCCGCCGGAAACTGATTTCGGTCCTGTTGGGAACACAATTCATCAGATTGCAGAGTCGGTTCTTTTTTTAGGAACGGACTCTCTGCAGGCTGGTGTGGCCAGTCGGCGCAGTCACACGGTCGTTGTTTCCAGGGTCTGACTGCAGGATCACGGAGAGTTGACTTTAATGAATAGCCGTTCACGAACCAGCTGGACACTGGCCGTTGTCCTGTTCTGCAGTTTCGGAGTGCCTTGTCAACATGGGGTTTGGGGCCAGGACATGCTGTTGACCGGCGGACGGGTTCTGGATGTGGAACAGGGAAAGCTGGTCGATGCCCAGGTGCTGGTCTCCGGTAACCGGATCAGGGCCGTAGGCCAGGCGCTGAGCCATGATGTCGACCGGACAACGGTCGTCGATCTTGGCGGACTGGTCGTGATGCCGGGATTGATCGATCTGCATTCGCATCTGCTGTTGCATCCGTACAACGAAGCATCGTGGAACGACCAGGTACTGAAGGAATCGCTCGAGCTGCGAACGGTTCGGGGGACGGTTCACGCCCGGAATACTGTGGAGGCCGGTTTTACAACCATTCGCGACTTGGGAACGGAAGGAGCCGGATTTGCCGATGTGGCATTGCGCGACGCAATCAACAGCGGCATGATTCCGGGTCCACGGGTGTTTGCGGTTACAAGGGCGCTTGTAACATCCGGGGGATACGGTCCGTCCGGATTTGATCCGAGGTTTGCTCTTCCCAAGGGAGCACAGGTTGCCGACGGAGTCGATGGAGTGCGGATCGCGACGCGAGAGCAGATTGCCGCCGGGGCCGACTGGATCAAGGTCTATGCCGATTATCGTCGCAAGGCAGACGACGTTTCCACGCCGACGTTTACGCTGGACGAACTGAAAGCGGTTGTTGACGAGGCCCGTTCGGCAGGCTTGAAGGTGTCGGCCCACGCAACAACCAATGAAGGGATTCGCCGCGCGGTCCTGGCCGGAGTAGCGACGATCGAGCACGGTTACGATGCCAGCCGGGAAACGCTGGATCTGATGAAAGAACACGGGGTTGTGCTCTGTCCAACGTTGGCGGCATCAGAAGCCATGGCGATCTATTCCGGTTGGAGACCGGGCGATCCCGAGTCGCCGCGAATATTGACTGCCAAACGGATGTTGCAGCACGCGATCGACAGCGGTGTGACCATCGCATGCGGTAGCGACGTCGGCGTGTTTGCCCACGGTACGAATGCGAGGGAACTGGAACTGATGTTTGCTTTCGGGATGGAAAAGGCCGAAGTCATTCGCGCGGCGACCATTACCGCAGCAAAAGTACTGGACCGGGAAAAAGATCTTGGAACCGTGACGGCGGGCAAATATGCGGACCTGATTGTGGTGGCGGGAAACCCGCTGGATTCACTGGAGACACTTCGCCAGCCAGTCATCGTGATCAAGGATGGCCAGATCGTAATCGATCGTCGGCAGTCCGAATGAGCTTGGGACCGGGTCAAGAACAACTTCCGCGTTACATTGCCAATTCGGGAGGTCGAGGCTCCTGCCGAGACATACACTCGAGGCGAACCTGTTTCGGCGGGAGCCTCACCCTCCCTGGATCCCGGAAGTTATTTTTGACCAATTCCTTATTCGCCGCGTTTGTAAACCGTGCCTTCTTTCATGACGAAGCCGACCGATTCCAGCGCGACGATGTTCGCCAGCGGGTCGCCTGAAACGCCAATCAGGTCAGCCCGCAGGCCGGCTGCGATCTGTCCACGATCCGCCACGCCCAGCAATTCGGCAGCACTGGTTGTTGCGGTGCGGATTGCATCGGATGGAGACATGCCGAGTTTGACGTAAATCGAAAATTCCTTGGCATTGTCGCCATGCGGATAGACAGCCGCATCGGTGCCAAATGCAATTTTCACACCCGACGCAATCGACTTCTCAAGATTCTTCCTCGCGATAGGCAGAATGTATTCTGCTTTGGCACGGATTTGGGGAGGCAAGGCATCAAGGTCCAATGCGTCCACCAGCCAGGTCGTCGGAACATGCCAGGTTCCATGAAGTTTCATTTCGGCAATGATCTCATCAGTCAGCATGGAGCCGTGTTCGATCGATGCGACGCCGGCTCGGACTGCCGCGAGGATTCCCTCCGATCCGTGAGCGTGCGCGGCGACTTTCATGCCATGCCGGGCGGTTTCTTCCACGATCACACGCATTTCCTCTTCCGAGTATTGCTGGGCACCGACAGGGCCTTCAAAAGACAGTACTCCGGCAGTCGCGCAGATCTTGATGACCCGGGCCCCGTGTTTGATTTGATAACGAACGGCCCGCAATACTTCTTCCGGCCCGTCCGCCACTCCGTGTTCCGGATCCAGCTCGCCCAGTTCGGAAGCGTATCCCGTTCGGTCGGCGTGCCCTCCAGTGATGCTGAGCGTGTGACCGGAGGGAAACATGCTGGGACCGGTAACCAGTCCGCCATCAATCGCCCGCATCAGCGACACGTCGGAGAACCCCTTGGCACCCAGATCGCGGACCGTGGTGAAACCGGCCAGCAGCGTTTTTCTCGCGTTGCGGGCTCCCCGCAAAGCCCAGTCGGCCGGGCCTTCCTTGACGTTTCGATAGACCCACTCCCCCTCGATGTCGTAACAGAGGTGCGTGTGCATATCGATCAATCCGGGCAGCAGTGTCATCTCACCCAGATCGATCACGTTTGAATTATCGGTCACCGAATCCGGATTGATGGCGGCAATCTTGCCGTCCACAACCAGAATTCGTGCCGGAGTCACATATTGGCCTGTTGCAACATCGAGGTACCGCGCGGCCTGGACGACAACGGTCTGTCCGCTAGCCGTAGAAATGATGGCGGATTTGGCGATCAAGACCGCCAGAATCAAAACACCCAGGGCGGAAATCCGGTGGATAACAGTGTGGGACATGCTGAGTAACGCCTTGCGATAAGTCGGGTTTGCCAACGCGAACCGCCAATATAGCCCGACCATCTTCCCAGAGCATCCGTGCCAGGACATTTTGCAGATACCAAAGTCGTCCGCCCAACATTTTTCACAATAATTTCTAAAAGGTCGCGCAATTCGGGCTGATTCCCGCCACATTATTGGCAGACCCACCATGGACGATCAATGAACGATCCGGATTCCGGCACCTGCGAACGCGAGCTGATGCAGCATTACACGTGGCTGCGGACCGTGATCGCTGCGCGGATGAACGGCGACGCGGCGTCGGTGGATGATTTGCTGAACGACCTGGCTTCCGACGTGCTGGCAAAGTCCGCCGGCTGGGACCAGGTCGAGAGTCCGGCCCCCTGGCTGTACCGGTTGGCGGTTCGCAAAGTTGCCGGGTGGCGACGGAGCCAACAGCGAACCAGAAAAATGAACGAACGGCTTGCATGGGATTCAACAAAGACGGCAACCGTAACGGAAATCCGGACATTGCCCCTGGAAATCCTGTTGCGAAACGAACGACACCAAACGGTCCGTGAGGCGATGCAGCGACTGGGCGGGCAGTCCCGCGAAGTCCTGGAACTCAAGTACGTACTCGGCTGGAGCTACTCACAGATTGATGAGCACCTTGGGATCGGAGCGTACCGGATCGCCCATCGGCTGCGACGGGCCAAACAGCAACTACGGGATTTGTTAAGAGTTCACTTTGGGGAGTAGGAGATCTTCGTACGATCCAATCGAAAGACAATGACCATGAAATCAATCCAGCTTCCAGAACCTGAACGCGATCCCGATTTGTGGATCAGCGTTCTGGCCGACGACGAACTGACACTGGACCAGCGGCAGCAATTTGTCGGGTTCGCAGATTCGAATCCGGATGTTTGGCGAGAGTGCGCAATAGCATTGATGGATGCGCAATTCTTGAGTCGCCCTCAAACCATGACGCTATCAACCGCTGAACGGCAGCCTGTCGAGCGTCTACTATCCGAACCATCGTACGACTCACGTCCCCCCTCGGGCGCGGTATTCCGGTGGGCGTCCATTGCCGCCAGCCTGGTGGCCGTGTTTTTGGCTGGATGGTGGATATCCGGACAACGGGCTGCACGACAATTTGAAACCAGCCTGGCCGAATTGGCGACGCAGTCCACGGCAGCGATTACTACACTGGCCGGCATGGTCGAGTCGGGCTTCAATCCCCCTGCGCGACCTATGTCCCTGACCGACGTTTTTGACAACCGTCCGATGCTGGTCGAGTTGCAGGATACACCCGAGTACACGCTGTATGTCACGGACCGCGCCATACCGCAATCCCTTCTCGATGCGATGATCGATGCGGGTCACGACGTAAAACTGAAGCCGTATCGGCCCCGGCTGGTTCCGGCTGCCATGCTACCCGCCGAAAATTCGCTGATTGCAATTGAAATAAGCAAAAACGTTTCCTCAAGCCTCTGATACGGAGTTTTTCCAATGCGATTCACGTCAATTGTTTTGCTGGCTGTCGGTATTGTTGTCGCTCTGCATTCGAAGCCGGCAGGAGGGCAGGTCGGGACCGCAGTAAACCAGACGGGTGCGGAATTGTCCAGGACAATCGATGAGGCCAAACTGGAAGAGATCGAGTCAACGCTGAAAAGATACGCTCAGGCAAGCAGAGTAATTGCGGACGTCAGAGGCAAGATTGCGGCAGGTGAACGGCAGCTGAAGAGTAGTGAAATGGAATCGGAGCAATTGCTCGAAAAGCTGAAACTGATTCCAAACGATCCGGAGCTGGTGTTACAAATTGTCGGCAAAAAACAGGAAGTGGAGTCTTTCATCGCCGGATTAAAATATTATGAGGCAATGCTTGCGGACTGGGAAATCAAGTCTGCCGAGCTTCGGAACAGTCTGGTCGAAACGGGTTCATCGGAGATATCCGGGATGGCAGAGATACTTGCGGAATCGCTGAACACCAATGGAGCGGGAGGCTCCGTTACGCAACGACTGAAACGGACTATCGAGCAGTTGCAGCAATTGTCCGATTCCGTCAAATCGCAGCAACCTAACACGGCAGTTGCATTGGTACTTCGAAGGAACCTGATGCTGGCGGGCGAAGCACTGGATCAGTTGGAGCAATCTGTTGTCGGCCTGAAACCGCCATTGGGATCAGTCTGGGATACGGCCCAAACGGAACACGAAAAGCTCGGAAAAATGGTTGAGGCCCTGGAGCAGGAGATCGGGTTGTATGCCGACAAACTTGCCAAAAGCATGAACCCGGAAGCTGAAGCATCTCCGAATGTGAATTCTGCCAACGATATCGAACTGCTGGTTGCCCAGCAAAACGAGTCCGTTTTAACGCGGAGTCAGATAGCCGATATAAGGAACCAGAATCTGTTGGCCCAACGTCAAGCAGTGATCGCTGCCGCCGGGAAAACCGCCGAATCGGACGCCATGAAGCGTATCGACGATGTGGAGTCGCGGCTGTCGCGAATTGAAAGCCTGCTCGAAAAGATTGCGGAGCGGCAAAACCCTGCCCCGACCGAAACGAAAAGGGATGTTGAAAGTTCCAAATCTGACAAACCAGTGCCAGGCAGTGTGAAGTTGTAGACCAAAGGGCGTGGTTGGCCCAAGTCAATCAGTGCCTGCATGGGACGGAGCGAGTCCCAAAACCTGGTGTAAAACATTCCGTTCCGGCTGAATCAGTTCCGCGAATACGGCAGGGTCTTTGCTGATCAGAAATCGGATGCCATACCGGAACAGTCGCAACGGAATGTCAAGCTGTGGAATCGATCCGACCCGTTGCTCGATCGCCGCAACGTAGCTCTCCATCACTTGCGGTGTGAAATGATCCGCGTCGATATATTCAAGTGACTTGACCAGTCCATCTCCCAGCATTGAAAGCAGATTCAATTTCTGCTTTTCATCATGTCGATTCACGACGCCCAGGAGGATATCGAAAAGTGTATTGAGCCGGGACACCAATTTTTCGTTGCTGCTTCCATTTTGAAGAATCAAGGACAGCATGGACGACACGTCACCTAAAAACCCCCATGGGCCGTCATGTTCTTTAAATACAAGTTCTAGGACGCTAAATCCTTCTTCCCAACGATTCGACCCAAATAATGCCTCTGTACGACCGAATCTATCACCACCCTGACTTGGCTCGGTGCGATACCAGATTCGCAAAAAGTCAATCAGCATCACGAGCAGGCTTTGCTCCTTCACCTCGAAAGCCAGTCGCATTAGTGGTTCGCTCAATTCGTAAAACGTCTCACGCCCCCGCTTGGTTGCGGACAAATAGCCAATCTCCACCAGCTTTCGAACTTGTGAACCGATGGTGTTTTCGCTGACCAACAGCCGTCGGGCGATTTCCTTTGGCGTCAGCGTCCCTCGTTCGCGACAAAGCAGCTCGACAACCTGCCGCTGTTGCGGAGAGATCCATCGCAGCCGTTCCTGGTAGTAGGGCGTCAGATCATCAGCCATCTTTTGAAACGGCGCGACAAGTTGATCCAGCGATTCGCGGGTGATGAATCCACTCAATACGATGTAAACACGATGGTTTCCCCCGGCCAGATCGTGAATCGCGCGAACTCGCCCGCGTCCATCGGGTGTGTTCAGGTAAGCCACCAGGTCGTCCTGGCCTTTGGACCGGGCGATTTTCAGCAGCAACTGATGGGCATCATCCAGGGACAACGGCTTCAAGTGGATATGCTGGAAGAATCCGAAGAAGGGCTGGCTGCGATCTATCACGGCCTTGAACAGTTGCTGGCTGCTGGCTATCAGACAGGCAAATGGATGTTCCTGCATCAAAGTTCGCAATTCCTTCTGACCTCGAGTCCCCAGGTTTTCGAACAACAGATTCAGGTTCTCAATCAGAACGACCAGCGTGCAGTGTTCGAATCGGGAGGCCAGCCTGCGGGTCAACACGTCCGTGATCTCGACCGGTGACTGATTGAGGAGTTCGTCCAGCCAATCACGGGAGTATTCTTCCGGATAAGCAGAACACAACGACCGATAAATCCGCACCAGTAGCTGGACCAGTGAAGTCGTGGTCTCGTCTTCATTTAGTCTGGCGATGCGAAGCTTTTTCGCCAGTTTTGCATCGTTGGCAAGTCGATGATGCAGCAATGACGTGAAATGCGATTTGCCGATACCTCGCGGGCCGTACAACAGCACGTGATGCTTTGAGCCTGTGGTTGCACTCTCCGTTATTTTTTCCAGAACATTCTGCAGTAGCGATTCACGTCCTGTAAAGATCGCTTCCAGCAAATCCGGGGCGGTCTGGTTGGGGGAGAATTTCCAAATGAACTGGTCATCGGTGAATTGTAGCTGATGATCTATCTGAACAGCCTTGTCGGCGGCAGGTCGTCTTTTCTTCTTGATGGAATCGTGTTTGCTCATAGTCCCCGATCCACCCTCCACCACCTGCGAATCAGCAGAAATCGAAAACGGTAGCGACCATCCGTGTCGCGAGACAGGTAATGGTCTGCATCCAAAAGGCGCAGCAACCGGAGCAGGTTATTGCGATCCTTGACACTGAAACCGGGACTGGTGGCAGCAGCCAGGATTTCGTCCACGGATAGCGAACTGGCCGGATTAGCCGTTATCGCGAGCACATCCAGGATAATGGCCACGCTATCGGCATCGTCGTTGTCGGGATAGTAGGTGGCGAGCCGGGTGCGATAGTGTGCCAGTTGCCACGGGTCTGACGCATCCACCAGTTGCCGACTGACGAAGTCCCTGATGTTTGCTTCCGTGGCGTTTAACTCCTCGATGCGCAACCCGGCGACGACATGGTGTATGTAGAACGGGAAATAATCGACTGTTTCGGCAATGATGGATGCGGCTTCGCCTGGATCGACGCAGTTGATTTTTTCGCCGTTCAGCAAATCTTTTGCGAGTGTTTCCGCATCGTGAGGTGCCAATGGAGTGACGGTGACGTGGTACATGTCATTTTTGGCAGACGTTGGAATGCCAGCCGCCGTCAATTTTCCCAGCACATGATGAAGTCCTGTCGAGCCGGTGAAGATAACGCGAAATCTGTCTTGTTCGACTCGGAGACTGCGAATGGTATCGAGTACTTCGGCAGCAACCTGGGGACCGTCTGCGTTGCGAATGCTTTCGACCATATATGGCACCTCATCCCAGAAGAATACAAGTCGTACCGTCTGGGCTGTTTTCATCAGGTCCTCTACAGCCGACGTCAACAGCTTCTTCCATGTACGCGCTTTCAGGTTGACGTAGTCGGTTTCGTTTTCTTCGAAGAATCGCTGGATGAAATTCTTTGCCTTTTCTGCCCTGCCCAGAAACTGCTGTATGTCGTCATAGACCAGTTCGGCGAATTCCTGTGCCGAATGAATTTTTTCGAGGTCACGAAATACGGGCCGCCATCCCGCACGGGGTTCGAGTTGCATCTTGCGCAGAATTTGTGTTTTGCCGATTCGTCGTTCTGCGTTGATAACGATGCTTTGGGTTTCCAGACGGTCCCAAAGAAGTTCAATTATTGTGTCGCGCCCATAGACGTGTTGCGGATCAAGGTTTCCGCCGGGATTTGCTTTCATGGGGGCCCTTTCTGCGTCAGCCTGTTCCAATGTTGTCGCATCAACCGGGATTATTATACGCCAAATTTGACGTACGTCAATAGTAACGTGAATTCAGGCCGTTGTGATGGGTTTTTTATGGGATAATCGCTCCGGGTACCAACAAAATAAAGCAGGTAACGACCTGATGATCCAAGCCCATCTTCTTCTCAGGTTATCCTTCGAAAAGTAGCAACAGAAAAAGCCATCCGAATTCGGCATTTCGTTCGCAGGGCCAGAAAGTGCGGACAAACCTCGACAGTTCGACAAATTCACGATTTCATTTGAATAGCCAAACGAAAATGCTGCCATTTTGTCGAACATTATCACTGATCGTCCTTTTGGGAACGCCGATCATTCCGCCATGTCACGCTCAACAGGAAGTCCTGTTTGGCCGGGACATTCGGCCGATTCTGGCCGAGAATTGTTTCTTTTGTCATGGACAGGATGCCAACAAGCGCCAGGCCGACCTGCGGCTGGATGTTCGGCAGGAAGCGATCGACTCCGGGGCAATTGTGCCGAACGAGTCAGACGTCAGTGCGCTCGTCGAACGGATTCTTTCCGGCGACCCCGAGCGGCTGATGCCGCCCCCCGATTCCAACCGGCATTTGAGTGACGAACAGCGGCAGCTCCTCGTGCGCTGGATCGACGCCGGGGCCGTGTATTCCGAACACTGGGCTTTTGTGGCGCCCGAGCTTCCGCCAGAACCGGACGTGCAGCGCGGGGACTGGGTCCGGAATCCGATTGACCGGTTTGTGTTGGCGAGACTTGAAGCGGAAGGAATGGAGCCCTCGCCAGAGGCCGACCGGACGACGCTGATTAAACGGCTGGCAATCGATCTGACCGGTTTGCCACCGACACCGGACGAAGTCGACCGGTTTGTCGCTGATCCGGATCCGTTTGCTTACGGAAAACTGGTCGACCGGTTTCTGGCCAGCCCCCATTACGGCGAACGGATGTCTCTTCCCTGGCTGGATGCCGCCCGTTATGCCGACAGCAATGGATTTCAGCAGGACGGCGATACCTGGCAATGGATGTGGCGGGATTGGGTGGTCAGGGCGCTGAACGAAGATTTTCCGTTTGACCAGTTCACCATCTGGCAGTTGGCCGGTGATTTGTTGCCCAACGCCACGACCGATCAACAAGTCGCCAGCGCATTCAACCGCAACCATTTGCTGAATGGCGAAGGGGGCGCGATTGCCGAAGAACAGCGATTCGTTGTTTTATTTGACCGTGTCGATACGACCGCGACGACGTGGCTGGGTCTGACGGTTGCCTGTGCACAATGCCATGACCACAAGTATGACCCGACTACGCAGCGGGATTATTACAGTCTGATGGATTTGTTCAACCGGGTCCCGGAAGTCGGTACGCCCCAGCACCTTTCGGCGCGGATTCGGGTTGACGGACCTTACCTGGAATTGCCGACCGAAGCGAACAGACAAAAAATCGCGGAATTTGAAGCCAGCATCGCGGCGGCTACACCAGCTGCCACGAGCGAACAAAGTGCTGCGTATGCCGGATGGCGGGTCGCTTTCGATTCAGGCGAACAGGATGCGATCCGGGACGGACTGGATGATCCGTTGAAAACAATCCTGGGCAAATCAGACGGCGACCGGACCGGCGACGAAAAAAAGGAAATTGAGTCGGGCCTGCTGAAACACTTTGACGACAAAGTTCTCCAGGCAATCAGCGACAAGCTGCCGGCGGTTGCTGAACTGAATGGATTGAAAAAACAGTTGAGCGACTATGGCAACGACCAGATTCCCCGTGTGATGGTGATGAGCGACGACCAGCCGCGCGAGACCCATGTCCTGATGCGGGGCGAGTACCTGTCGCCGCTGGAAAAGGTATCGTTTGCGACGCCGGAATTTTTGCCTCCCCTGCCCGAAAACGCGCCGGCAAACCGGCTGGGGTTTGCCCAATGGCTGGTGGCCCCCGAAAACCCGCTGACCGCGCGCGTGCAGGTTAACCGGATGTGGCAGTACTTTTTTGGAACAGGACTGGTCAAGACTTCCGAAGATTTCGGGGTGCAAAGCGAGTATCCGGTCCATCGGGATTTGCTGGACTGGCTGGCCATGGAATTCCGGACCAACCAGTGGAGCATGAAGCACATGCACAGGATGATCGTGACCAGCGCCACTTATCGGCAATCCAGCCGCGTAACCCAGGAGCATCTGGAACGGGACAGCGAAAACCGGTTGTTGGCCCGGTTCAGCCGGGTTCGGATGCCGGCCATGATCCTTCGCGACTGGGCACTGGCCGCATCGGGCCTGCTTGATTCGCGAATCGGTGGCGAACCGGTTTATCCCTATCAGCCGGAGGCGGTGTGGGAGTCGCTGGCGATCACGAAAGAGCGTGATTTCACTTATCCCAAATCGGCGGGGACCGATTTGTATCGCCGCAGTCTTTATACGTTTTGGCGCCGGACAGTTGGCCCGGCCAACATGTTTGATGCGTCCAGCCGTCAGGCCTGTCGTGTCCGGTCGGTCAGCACCAGTACGCCACTTCATGCACTGACAACGCTGAACGATCCGACGTGGGTCGAGGCGGCCCGCAGTCTGGCAGAGCGGTGTATGTCGGAAACGGCCGGTCTCGATGGGCGTTTAACGTTTGCGTTTCGGCGTGTCCTTTGCCGAACCCCCACTGAAAATGATTTGGCCCACCTGCGGCGGGCGTACGAAAAACAGTTCACCATTTTCGAATCGGAAACGGAACGTTCGGTACAGCTGTTGAGTGTCGGAGCCTCAGATCGCGACGAAACCTTGAACAGTGCCGAACACGCCGCCATGACAGTCGTTTGCCTGGCGATTTTGAACCTGGACGAAGCGTTAACAAGGGAGTAATGGAAACTGGACAGAGTAGAACAGTTGTCCCCAACTGTTCCGCGCTCGCAACTGCGGAACGATTGGGACAATCGCTCTACGCTCGCGAAACTGATGAACAATTGGGACAATTGTTCTACTCTCTCACGACCTGACGGAACAACTCGACAATGTCATTTCTGGAACTCCATCAACAGAATCTCGCGAGGGTCACCCGGCGACAGTTGTTTGGTTCGGCCGCCGGGGGAGTGGGCCTGGCCGCGCTGACATCATTGCTGGGCCAATCCGCGATGGCGAGCGCGTCTGTCCCGTCACATACGGCGATTGACGGAGGCCTGCCCGATTTGCCTCACCATGCGCCGCGGGCGAAACGGGTGGTCGTGATGTGGCAGGGTGGTGGCCCTTCGCACGTCGATTTATTCGATCCCAAGCCACAGATGGCAGGTTTTGCCGGCCAGGATATTCCCTCTTCGGTGCGCGGTACGACTCGGCTGTCAACGATGTCCAGCGGCTACGGAAAATGGCCCTGCGTTCCCGCCATCAAGCCATTCAAAAAGTATGGCCAGTCCGGGATCGAAATGAGTGCGATGATTCCGAATATCGGCGCGCTGGCGGATGAACTGTGCCTGGTCCGCAGCCTGCACACCGAAGCGGTCAATCACGCTCCAGGGGTCACCTATTTCATGACCGGTTCGCAGGTGCCGGGCCGGCCGAGCATGGGGGCGTGGCTGACGTACGGGCTGGGAAGTGAAAGTGAAAACCTGCCGGCTTTCGTGGCGATGACGTCCAGTGACCGGGGCAAGACCTGCGGCCAGCTGTTTTTCGATTACTACTGGGGAGCGGGTTTTTGCCCAGCCGGTTTCAGGGGGTTCGTTTTCGAAATGCGGGAGACCTGGTTCCGTATCTGGCCAACTCGCCAGGCGTCAGCGCTGCTTCACGTCGGGCCATGCTGGACGATATCGCCGCGATGAACGGGGAACACCTGGCTGATTACGGTGACCCGGAAATTGACACGCGGATTGCCCAGTACGAGATGGCTTTCCGGATGCAGACCAGCGTGCCGGATCTGGTTGATTTCTCCGATGAGTCGGCAAAGTCGCTGGAGCGGTATGGACCGGATGCACTGGTCAAGGGAACCTACGCCAACAACTGTTTGATCGCGCGACGCCTGCTGGAGCGGGGGGTCCGGTTTGTGCAATTGATGCATTCGGGATGGGACCAGCACAGCAATCTGTACACCCAACTGGAGCAGCAGTGCAAGGACACGGACGCGCCATCGGCCGCGCTGGTGATGGATCTGAAGGAGCGCGGGATGCTTGACGATACGCTTGTAGTTTGGGGCGGCGAGTTTGGCCGTACACCGTTTGGTCAGGGTGATCCGGCCAAACCGAACGGGCGCGACCACTTTGGCAAGGCCTACAGCTGGTGGCTGGCCGGTGGCGGGATCAAGTCAGGAACTGTTTTCGGATCGACGGATGAGTTTGCCTGGAATATCACGGCGGATCCTGTTCACGTTCACGACATGCAGGCCACGCTGCTGCATCTGTGTGGGATCGATCACACCCGGCTGACCTATCGCTATCAGGGGCGGCAGTACCGGTTGACGGATGTGCACGGCGAGATTGTGCAGGGCATTATCGTCTGACAATCTTTCTGACGACGAGATAGAGTTGTGCGTTTGGTTCCGGAATGGATCAAATCACCAAACGGTTAGTGCTTTAACGGTGGGCACGAAGCCGGACTCCGAAGTGTGATCACCGGACAGCTTCGGCATGGTTGCCAACAGAATGAACCCGGTCAACATTCAGGAAGCCCGTTTGGGCCAGACAGACCAGATCGTCCAGCGGCATGGGGCGGGCCAGATGGTATCCCTGACCGCACGAAACCCCGGCGAGTCTGGCGGCCGCCAGTTCCAACTCGGTCTCAATCCCTTCAGCGATCACATCCTGACCCAAACTCCTCGCGACCTCGACGATGGCACACATCAGCCGTTCATTGCGTTCACAGCCGGATTTTTGCACGATGGATTTGTCGATCTTGACGTAGGAAATCGGCATACGAAGCAGCCGGTTCAATGACGAGTAGCCAGTTCCGAAATCGTCCAGGGCGAAGACTACGCCCAGTTCGCACAGCGCCCTCAGGGTAACTTCACTTTGATGCTCATCGCTGATCAGGGCGTGTTCGGTGATTTCAAAGATCAGGTCGCCAGCATGCAATCCGTTAAGGGTCATTTGTTCGCAGACGTCGGTGATCAGCCAGTCGCAGGCCAGACTTCGCGGGGAAATATTGATGGCAATTGCAACGTCTCTTAAAGCTGCATTGGTCTGCCATGAGGCCTTCAGTTCGACAGCCTGTTTAAGAAGTATCCGGGTCGCCTTGTGAATCAGCCCCAGCTCTTCCAGGAACGGGATGAAAACGGAGGGGCTCGCCACGGTTCCATCCTTTAGTTTCGGTCGGGCCAGCAGTTCCACCGACCGCATCCGTCCCGTCACAAGATCGAAAACAGGCTGGCCGTGAACAGGGAATTCGTCCCTGTTGATAATAGCGCGAAGCTCGTTTTCCAGAACCGTTCGAAACCGGATCTGTTGTCTCAATTCGTCGGTAAAAAAGACCGCGTTGCCCCTGCCATCACGCTTGGCCTGGTACATCGCGTTGTCGGACTCGTAGAAAAGACTTTCCAGGGTCGCATCTTCTTCGATGATCGAAATGCCGATGCTGGCCGAGATCGAATAGTTTCCATCGGGCAGGACAAAAGGCGACTCCATCAGTGTGATAATGCGGCTGGCGAATTCCCTCAGGTACCCGGTTTCGGAGGTTGCCAGAAGGACCAGAAATTCATCGCCACCCAGGCGTCCTGCTGCCGCGCCGGCCGGAATCGATTTGGTCAGGCGTTCCGCCACATGCTTCAATATCTGGTCACCTGTCTGGTGTCCCGCCAGGTCATTGACCTGTTTGAACCGGTCCAGATCAATGAACATTGCCGAACGGAAATTATGGTCAGTGGAGACGAACTCTTCTGCAATTCCAATCCGGTTGAACAGGCCGGTCAGTGAATCGTGGCAGGCAAGATGTCTGGATTCCGCAGCGGCCCTGGCGCTGTTGGTTCGCAGCACAACCAGTTCCTGATAGGCCTGGCTCATCTCGGAAACTCCCACAAGGGCTACTACGCCAAGAAAGAACAGCGTGCCAGTTCCAATCACATAATGTCCGGACACAAGCGTTACAATCGTTCCAGGCACCAGCAAACCAAACAGCGACAACCGCGCCATTTTCTCAATTGGACCGAGCGTAATCATTGCTCCGGCAGCAACTGCGTAAATCACAATCAGTGCAGCCAGCGGAAAGGCAATGTTTCCGGCGGCCTTGACGTCGGTCAACAACACGCTGCCGCAAATTGTCATGGTCAGAAACATGGCAGCCGTGGCAAATTTGGGAATGCCCTGCTCGTCGAGTCGGCTGGTTGTCCATTTCGAAGTAAAACAAAATGCCATGATCACGATCGAGCACTGGTGTGCGATCATCCAGGCGATCAGCCGAACCGGATCGGTATATTGCCAGCACAGTGCAAACGTAACGACCGATGCTCCAATTTGCCCGATAATGTTTTGTGACCGGGACCGCCGGAAGAAACCGTTCATGCCGATGTTGCGCGACAGTTGCCCCGCAGGCGGATGATTATTATCTGCTGCAGGTCGATCGCTCGACAGGAATCTGGCTTTGAAAAACATGCCGGGCGATGACCAGAATGGGGCTCTGTTCAGAAAGTACTTTCAATTAAAGGTTGTTTTTCAAGGCAGTCAACGGAATCCTGCCTGGGTAAACATGAACAATCTGCCCGGTTGGGAAATTACGTCCGGCTTTGCCGGATGTTCCGTCATTACCGGACATGCCGGACTTTGGCGTGGAATTGAAGGGCCCCGAATAGGGCAGGAATAGACGGGTGAGTATCGGGTCTGGGTCCGGACCAGGGACTGGCTGGCGCATTGGCAGGCACCGGGCGCACCAGGACGGTTCCAGGTAATCGTCAATGGAACGCCGCTTGAACAGGAATTTGGCACAAGTGGAGACGAATGGGCCTGGCACGATGGCGGTTGGGTTGAACTCAGGGCGGGCGGGAATTCGCTCTAGCTGGGATATCGATCTGCACTATCCCAAGGAACAGTATCTACGAACGATACCTTTCGGACCTGCTTGCGCTGTGTGAGCAGCCCGGTGCCATGCGGCGGGAATCTCTTGGTGGCGCGGCCGAGCTGGACGAATCCCTGCAAACCGCAGCGTTGAAGCCGTACTTCAACAAGGGGGCCGATGAAGTGACCGGATTGTCAACGGTTGAAGTCACCAGTATTCCCCTGGACAGTCTCCCCGGAATTATTGTTGACGACAGCCAGGCAAAGTTGAAAGGGAACTGGAGCAGGGACGGACGGCTCAGCCCACGGGTTGGAGCGGGATACCTTTGGCGAATCAGGGGACTTCGTCCGAAGCCCGATTCGAATTCACGATTCCGCAAACTGGCAAATACGAAGTCCGTCTGGCCTGGGTCGGCCACGAGAATCGCGGCACAAGGGTCCCGTGTGAGATCGAACGGACCGGGTCTCGCACCCCTTCGCTGTTCCTGAACCAGCGCAACCCAACGGCTCCCGACGAACTGTTCCACCCCCTCGGCCAGTTCGAATTCTCCGCCGGCGACGCCTCGATCACTCTTTTCAACAAAAACGCGACCGGCATCATCCACGCCGACGCAATCCAGATCACCGAAGTGCGCTAATGTAGTCATCACGCTCCGCGTGATGACCGCACCACCACCAACCCGCTCTCCCCAAACGTCCGTTCAAACACACCAATTCACTTTTCCTCAAATTTCAATGCCGTTCGATCGCGCTCGAAAAAACCGTTGTTCCCCCGCGCCAAATTCTGTTAAAATGGATTACAGAGAACCTGACGGAAGACCTTAATCATGTCATCCAGCGTAACCAGTTACACCGCAAGCGAACTCTTGCTCATGGCCGACAACGGCCAGCGGCTGGAACTTGTTAAGGGAGACCTTCGCATGCCGAACGAGCCGGTCGAGAATCTGACCGAAGACGAATTGCTGCGAAGGGCTTTGGCCGATCGCGAGGAACGGGCTGCGACGGAAAAAATGACGGTCAAGGCGATCGACCGGACGGTTCCCTGGACTGACTATGTGGTGACAAGCCACTTGTCGGGCAAGTCGTGGCGGGTTTCGCTGCGCGGTTTTGAACCTGGCCAGTCGTATTGTTCGTGCCCCGATTTCCGAACGAACCGGTTGGGGACCTGCAAACACGTTTTGCACGTTTCGGCCAAAGTGCAAAAACGGTTCCGCAATGATGATCTCAACAGACCATACAAACGCAAGAACCTTTCGTTGCGGCTGGAGTACGGCCGCGAGATGGGGCTGGCGTTCAACCTGCCTCACAAACTGGACGATGAGGCCCGAAAAATTCTTGGAGCCAAAGCGGAATCGGTAACTGCCGACGTTGACGACATCGTGCGGCGCATTCGAAAACTGGAAAAGAGCGGCAACCCGGTTCACGTCTATCCCGACGCGGAGGAGTTTATTGAGCAGCAGTTGTTGCAAAAACGGCTGAGCGAAAAGATGGCTGAAATCCGCAAGGATCCGGCGCGACATCCTTTGCGGAACGAACTGTTGAATGTCGAGCTGCTGCCGTATCAACTGGACGGGATCGCGTTTGCCGTCGGTGCTGGCCGGGCAATTCTGGCCGACGATATGGGGCTCGGAAAGACGGTTCAGGGAATTGGCGTGGCGGAGTTGCTCAGCCAACAGGCCGGGATCCGGCGCGTGCTGGTCGTCTGTCCGGCGTCGGTCAAGAGCCAGTGGCGGAACGAGATCATCCGTTTTTCCGGTCGAACCAGCCAGCTTGTGATCGGGTCTGCCGCAGAGCGCGCCGCCCAGTACGACAACGATTCGTTTTTCACGATCGTGAACTACGAACAGGTGTTACGCGACCATCCGGTCATCGGGCAGATCAAGTGGGACCTGATCATCCTGGACGAAGGCCAGCGTATCAAAAACTGGGAATCGAAAACTTCGCAGGTCATCGGCAGTCTGAAATCTCCGTTCGCACTGGTGTTGTCGGGAACGCCGCTCGAAAACCGGCTGGAAGAACTTTACACGGTCGTGAGATTTGTCGATGACCGGCGACTGGGACCAGTCTACCGGTTCTTTCACCGGCACCGGGTCGTCGACGATCGCGGCCGGGTCGAAGGGTATCGCAACCTGGATGAGCTGCGGGAACGGCTGCAACCGGTTCTGCTGCGACGAACGCGGGGCCAGGTGATGCAGGACCTGCCCGAACGGACGACGGAGCTCGTACGGATCCGACCGACCGAAGAACAGCTGCGGATGAGCGACGAGTATGTTGCCCGGGCCGCGCAGATTGCGGCCAAAAAATTCATTACCGAGATGGACCTGATCCGTCTGCAGAAATATCTGTTGATGGCGCGAATGGCTTGCGACTCGACAGTGCTGGTCGACAAGGAGATGCCGGGATTCAGCAGCAAGCTGGAGCGGCTTGGGGAACTGCTCGAACAACTTGCGGCCGAAGAGGACCGCAAGATCGTGCTGTTCAGCGAATGGACGAAGATGTTGAACCTGATCGAGCCGCTGCTGAAAAAAGCGGGGCTGCGGCATGTGCGGCTGGACGGAAGCGTTCCCCAAAAGAAACGTCAGGAGATCATCCACACATTTCAGAATGACCCGGCCTGCCGTGTGATCATCATGAGCAACGCGGGGACGACTGGGCTGAACCTGCAAACGGCCAATACGGTGATCAATGTCGATTTGCCCTGGAATCCGGCGGTACTGGAGCAGCGAATTGGTCGTGCGCACCGGATGGGTCAAAAGCGACAGGTGCAAGTCTATGTGCTGGTGACCGAAGACACGATCGAAGAGCGGATGCTGGGGACGCTTTCTGCGAAACACGATCTGGCGATGGCGGCGCTGGATGTCGATTCCGACGTGACCGAAGTTGAACTGCGCAGCGGAATGGACGAGCTCAAACGGCGGATGGAAAAATTGCTCGGCAACACACCGGCTTCTCCCGTCGATGTGTCGCAACAGCGCGAAGTCGAAGCGGAAGCCAATCGTCAGGTTCATCGCGACCGGGTCGCATCGGCCAGCGGCCAACTCCTGGGCGCTGCATTGAATCTCGTTGGCGAACTCGTAAACCCGGATTACGAACCCGATGAAAAAATCGTCGGCCAAATCCGCGAGGGCCTATCGGACTGCACTGAACGCACCCCCGACGGCCGCCTTCAACTCCGTTTCACACTGGACAATGAAGAACACCTGCAATCGGTCGCGGCAACGCTGGCGAAACTGTTGCTGCCTGGGAAGCCGGGTTAAGTGGGACATGCATCCTTGCTTGTCATTTTTGAAGTTGCGGCATTCAGCAATGGCGGTGCGCGAAAACCCTTGCCGGGCCTACACATTCTGATTTGTGTTGCATTCCAGTCGGCTTGCCTTTTCCAGACTTTCCACCCGGAAATTTTTCTACCGATCTGATCTCTGGTCTCGTCGCGAAAGGTAGGGTAGAAAGATTTTCCGGTAGAAAAATGACAATCTGTGTCTGGGGACTTGTCGTCAGAATTTTCAAGGCCTGTCAATTCATTCCGAATCAAACCAATGCCAGTTCCCCGAAGAATACTCGGAGGTCATTGAAATCCAGGCCGATCGCAACGTCCGCTGCGGCTCTTTGCTTGCAAAACCGCGCAAAGAATGGATGCAAGAGGTTTTGAAAATCATGTTGCTTGATCTGGGTAACGAAACCAGTCGGAAAATTGTGCCGCGCCTGTTGTGGCTGGACCATGATCGTATAGAAAATTCGTAATCGCAACAAAGTGGCAGTGATACTCGCGTAAACCGCCACGCTTCGTTGTCGCGGATCGGCCATCCATACCATACTACTTTTTCCGGGCTGCCTCCCATTTGTCGGCCAGTTCGGAATTGCCTTCGGCGCGGTAGAGATCGACGATTGCCGTTAGTGGATCAGCGGCTATTTCCATTGGGTCAGTGCTGTTCATTTTCGGAAGCGAATTTTGTGCCGGAGATTGGTCGTACCCGATTGCTTCAAACAAGGTTGTTCTTGCTTCGTCAAACTTGTTTTGGGCTACGAGAACACGCCCAAGCAACGTTTTGCAGTCCTGAATTGGAATCATTGGCGATTGCGTCAGCGCATGAATCCGTATCGACTCACGAAGGTGCGATTCGGCTTCGGCAAAATTCTTCTGTTGAACCAGCACTGCACTAACCATGAACGAGGCCAGTCCTGCGGACGGATCATCATTACCCAATTGTTTTTTGATTTGGTTCTGCGCGTTGCGAACCAGCTTCAACGCTTCGTCCAGTTTTCCGGCGTCGGCGGCAAGTATACCTTGCATCAGGTCTCCCATCCCCGGTTGCTCACCGCCAGCCACTTGCTCGAGGACTTTCTCCATTTGTGCATCCGCCTCTTGGGCTTGTCCCGAAGAGGCAAGGTCCATGGCCTTGAACATCCCGGAAAAACTCTTGCTTGCAATCGCCCTTGATTTGTCATCAGGCATTGCCTCCATCAGTCGCTGGAATCGCTCGCCGGTAGATGAATTTGAATCGTTGGATTTGTCAGCACCCGACGCGTTCGCTACTAACTGTGTATTCATCTCATTAACCATTTTTAGCATTCCGTCGAATGCAACCGCTATTTCAGCGTCCTTTCCCGTCCATCCTTTCATCGTGGCCAATGCCTGCTCAAGAATATTTCGGGCTTCGGAATATTTTTGCAGGCGAATTAGTACCAGCGACAACGAACTGGCCGTATGAAAATAAGCATCATGATCGTGCTCAGGATCGTGTTGTGCCAAATTCCACGCTTGCCGCAATTGTTCCAGTGCGGCCGGTAGAATCCCGAGGCCCGAATAGGCGTCGCCGATGGCGGTTCGCACCAGCATTTCAGACTCTGGTTTTCCGGCGAACCGGTCAGGAATTTTTTCTGCGGCACGATCAATCGCAGTTCGCAACCGGATGTCCGGATCGGGTTTGTAACCACCTTGCACAGCACTGGCGGCAACAGCCTGGGCCAACAAGTCCTGTGACAGGAAACCCAATACCGAGCGAGTCGTTTCGAGTTGGGAAAGAGCTGCCGTCTGTGCGGTCAAAGCTTCCTTCCGGGATCCTTCAGCGGCTTGCGCGGCAATCTTTTCGGCAACCGCCGCACGACTGGCCCGAAGATATTGAACTCGGGTTACGACCGTGCTGGCGACAAGCAGTGTTGCGACAGCGCCAGTTAACAAAAGTCCCACACGATGCTTGCGGGCAAATTTCTTCGAGCGATAAGTCCAGCTTGGTGGACAGGCCTCCACCGCCTCGCCATGCAAAAACCGTTCGATGTCACCAGCCAGACTGCCGACTGTTTCGTAACGACGTGCACGTTCCTTTTCAAGTGTTTTCATCACGATCCAGTCCAGATCGCCTTTTACCGAACGGCGAAGCTTGTCCGGGTCGATACTCCGTTGGGCGGCGATGCCAGGCAGACTGTCGCTGCTGGATAACCGCGTGCTGGGTTTTGGAGGCTCGACTTCCTTGATAAAGCGAACGACCTCATGCAATGCTGCTGTTTGCAACTGGTGTTTTTCCAGAGGCGTTGTTCCGGTCAGCAATTCATACAGAATGACGCCGAGCGAGTAGATATCCGAGCGGGTATCAACGTCGAGGTTGTTCTGTTGAGTCTGTTCGGGACTCATGTACAAGGGTGTTCCCATCATTGTCCCGTGGGCAGTGAACAGGGTCATTTCCGAAAGTGGCTGGTGCAATGCTTTTGCCAGTCCAAAATCGATGACTTTGGGAACCGGCCGGCCATCGTACAGACAGGCAAGAATGTTTGAGGGCTTGAGATCGCGGTGAATGATTCCTTTTTGGTGAGCGTGTTGAACAGCCTGACAAACGGCAAGGAAAAGTTGCAGTCGATCGTGAAGTGACAGTCTTGCCGAATCGCAATACTCGGTCAACGAAGTCCCCTTCACATATTCCATAACAAAGTATGGTTGCCCCTGAGGAGTGATTCCGCCGTCGAAGATTCTTGCGATATTCGGATGATCCATGATCGCCAACGCCTGGCGTTCAGCATCGAAACGGGCCAGGGCTGATTTTGAATTGACGCCTGCCTTGACGAGTTTGACGGCAACTTTTCGGCGAATGGGTGCCAGCTGTTCCGCAAGCCAGACGGTGCCCATGCCTCCTTCGCCAATTTGTTCAAGCAACTTGTACCGCTCGGCAATTACAGTCCCGGAGAGGGCATTCACCAGAGCATCCGGATTTGTCGAGGTGGTGCCGGACAACCTTTCATCATCGAGCGGACCACCTGATGCAAAATGCGCATTGATCAGGGACTCAACCGCATCTCGCATTGGCTTGTTTCCAGCGCAAGCGGCTTCCAAAAACGAAGGACGAACTTCGGCCGACAATTTCAACGCTGCATGGAACAATTCACTTTCGTTCATTTCAGATTCCCCATTCGTTCTGTTTTCCCGGGTGGTCATTATCGCCGACCCGGGTTTCAAGTGGCACGGAATTACTTCCCTGTAGTCCATGCGCAGGCCAGTTCTCAAAACCGGGAGCAAAACGGGAATATCTGCAAAATACTTGCGAAAGGCCCGTTAACCGCTGTTGGGGAACGATTTTGACCACTTCCTTTGGAGCCAGGCGCGGGCAAAAATCCAGTCGTCGCGCACGGCATCATCGGATCGTTCGAGAATTTCACCGATCTCGACGAACGTGCAGCCGAGGAAAAATCGCAATTTGACGACTTCTGCCTGGCGTGCATGTTCCGAAGCAAAATCATCCAGCAATTCGTGAACGGACAACAAGTCGGCGGGATCAACTTCCCGACCGCCGGCGGAAAATTCGTCAGCCAGTTCCAGTCGTCGCATTTTTCCGCCGCGTCGAATTGCCTTTCTGCGCCGGGCCGCTTCAACCAGAATCCGCCGCATCGATTCACTTGCTGCTGCAAAAAAATGGCGGCGATTTTCGAACTGCTGCGTTCGATCGTTTCCGAAAAAACGGATGTACAACTCATTGACCAGTGCCGTCGTCTGCAGGGTAATTCCTGGGGGCTCCCGATCAATTCTGGCCTTGGCCATCGCTCTTAGCTGGTCGTAAACCAGCGCAAACAACTCATCCGGGGCGTCGGCATCACCCCGTTTGATTCGACTTAACAATTGGGACAGCTCATCCATATTAAGGATTTGGTCGTCGGTCGAGTTCGGCGAAAAGTTGTGCCAAGTCGATTTCCAGGCCGGGCAGTACTTCGCCACCGCTCAGCTTCATTGTGTCGGCCAGAATGACATAGTCGGTGATACTGGTGTAAACCGCCACGCTGCGTTCTCGCGGATCGACCATCCATACCAGTCGGACACCGGCGTGAAAATACTCGCGTCGCTTGCGGGACATCTCGGACAGGGTGTTGCCCAAGCTGAGGATTTCCACCGCCAGATCGGGAACACACTCCGGCACGCTTGTTTCGGGCATCCGGCGGTTCGGCAAACGATCCCAGGAAACGAAAGCCACATCCGGCCCCCGAACCAGCGAACCCAGAATGCGAACGAATCCATCCGGACCTGTTACCAGCCCAAGATTGTTCCCGTTTACGAAGGATCGCAAAATACTTCCCAAAGCCAAAGCGATCAGCGATTCCTGCCACCCCATAGCCTTCTCCACCAAAGTGCCATCGACCAACTCGCACAGTTGCCCCTTTTCGATTTCGCGCAGGAGGTCATTGAGCGTCGCGCTGCCGGGAGACGGTGAACGGTGAATGCGGTCGATCGAAATGCCACCCAGCTCGACAAGGATGTCGGCCAGTGACCCGGCGACCGCAGCATTGGAAACAACCTGAGACATGTTTTCCCTTTCCTGGAGATGTCCCTATTGTCGCCAGTCCATCGCTTGTCGGCAACTGCAACCCGTTGAACATTGGCCTGTTCATGACCGGCGACCACCAACAGTTTCAACAATCAATGGGACATCCCCCTGCCCGGTGCGGCGGAATTGTTGAGGCTGATCATGAAGAACCGCGCAAACTCGCGGGCGTCTGGCTTCGGCTGTTCCCGTACAATCGCACGCCAACAATACCCGGCTATATCACGTGGATGTCCATGTCCAGCAACGTCTGGTTTTCATCGTGAACCGTCGCTAACTCCCGAAATCCGGTTTGAATAGCGTTTGAAAATGTTTTCTTTTGTTCCCGAATCGTCTGGGCTGTGCCTTTCGTGATCGAACCGGATTCCCTTCGGGCGACCTGGAACGGCTGGTCTTGTCCTGTTCGCTGTTCCTTGAACGATTGGCCATTCGGAACCCGGGCATTTTCCGTGTCACGTGTTTGATAGCTGGCATCCAGGATGTTGGTGTTGCCCGGAACCAGTCCGGCAATCGTGGCAGGTTTCAGGGAATGCGCCAGTGTTTCGGGAACCTGAACGGGTTCTGTCATTCCCTTGAAGCCGGCGAAAAACTGATCGACCACTGAATGAGCACATGGCCCTGACCCTTGAACCGGCAACAGATCGATGTCGTGGGATCCGTTTTCATCCATGAGACGGTCCATGGCCACATCGTCTCCGTCGTGGAGGGAATTCGCGGCATGATCGTGCAAGTGATCGATTGCCGGATCGGGCACGCCACGGCTTACGATCTGATATTGAGTCGGTTGGGGGTTGCGGAGCGAGTACCACAGTTCGTGATGAGCGTTCTGCGGTCCTCCCCCTTCCGTGTACACGGCCTGATTCGGAAAGAAGTTATTGGCCCGTCCTCGTCCCGGCACCATAATGTTGTTTGCAGGGCCAGAAGTGGCGTGACGAAGCCCCATCATGTGTCCGATCTCATGAGCCGTTGTCGAGGCAACTGCGACGGTAAATTGTGCGGGTGTTGCCCAGCGGTTCCGCTGGATCAGGTACACCCATTCACTCGACAGGCGTCGAATCGTCGCGACATCGCAAGCCCGAACCCGGCTATTGGGATTGGCCACAGGCCGGTTTGATTTTCGGGAAAGAGAAAAAAGTCGCCCAAAATCGCACCGATTGACATCGCGAAACCGGGCGTTTCGGCAAAATCGGGAAGGCAGGCCAATGGAGGCTGTCTGAACGATTCGGCGGATGGCAACCCATTGGGTCAATAACGTCCTGACCGCTGGACTTTCCGGGTTCTGCCTGGCAGCGGGAAGGGCGCCGATTCCCGCCATTGTTGCGGAACAATAGAGGACTTTGTGTTTCCCACAAGTCTACGGGTTGGGCTGGCGGTCGAGTTCGGCGAAGAGTTCGGCGAGGTCGATTTCCAGGCCGGGCAATACATTGCCTCCGCTGAGCTTCTTTGCGTCGTCGAGAATGACATAGTCAGTAATGCTGGTGTACACCGCCACGCTTCGTTCGCGCGGATCGACCATCCATACCAGCCGGACACCGGCGTGAAAATACTCGCGACGCTTGCGGGACATCTCGGACAGGGTGTTGCCCAGGCTGAGGATTTCCACCGCCAAATCGGGGACACATTCCGGAACGCTGGTTTCGGGCATCCGGCGGTTCGGCAAACGGTCCCAGGAAACAAATGCCACATCCGGACCACGGACCAGCGAACCCAGAATGCGAACAAACCCGTCCGGACCTGTTACCAGCCCAAGATTGTTTCCGTTTACGAAGGATCGCAGAATACTTCCCAAAGCCAACGCAATTAACGATTCCTGCCATCCCTTTGCCTTCTCCACCAAAGTGCCATCGACCAGTTCGCACAGCTGCCCCTTTTCGATTTCGTGCAGCAGGGCATTGAGTGTGGCGCTGCCCGGTGCCTGTGAACGGTGTATGCGGTCGATCGAAATGCCACCCAGTTCGACAAGAATGTCGGCCAGTGGCCCGGCAACCGCAGCATTGGAAACAACCTGAGACATGTTTTCCCTTTCCTGGAGACATCCCCATTATCGCCAGTCCACAGTCTGTCGGCAACTGCAACCAGCTTTTTGGAGTGTAGAACAATTGTCTCAATTGTTCATGCAACCGGGCAAAAGCCCGATTGCCGGAAATAATTGCCTCGCCAACAGGCTGAGGAACAATTGGGTGCAACGGTTGTATAATGGCGCGAATCCGCAGCCGAACCGCTACTGCTTGCCGGTTACCTGGGAATGAAAAAACACGAACTGCAAATCCCCGGGCCTTCAAAAGATCTTCCGGTGGAAGCATTGACCCACCTGATCCGGTTTTACGAAGCCCTGGAACAACCGGAAGAAGCCGCCAAATGGCAGGCCGAACTCGATGCAAGGCGGGACGGGGACAAAACCGGGGAGAAAGCGGACGACCGTTGAGCCGCCGCCCTGATCAATCCAGAAACGCCACGTTGCGCATTGCACGGGATTCGTTTTCGGTGTTCATGACCACTCGGTGCCAGCCGTGCAGCGTGATCGTGGCGTGATCGGTGTGGCGGATTCGGCCACGGACGTAAACGCCCGGGTTGCGCCGCATGCTGGTCCAGTTCCAGTTCCGGGCTTTCTCGTTGCTGGAAAGGATCTGACTGTAACGCCTGGCGCTGACACCGTTGAGATAACGTGAGCAGACGTAAACCAGTTCACCCCCCGTCCGGTAACAGAACTCGACCCAGTCAGGTTTGCCGCCGTTGCCGCGTCGCAGCGGCTCGTTCCGGAGAACCAGCGATTCATCGATTAACTGGTTGGGCTCGGGGAGAAAGAACCATTCCCCCTGGCGGACAAAAGCAGCATTCTTGCGACGGTTGCGGGCATCCCAGGAGATACCGTTTTTTGCAACGGCGTGCTGCACGGCGCGCGGTTGCAGCGCCGTCATCGCCTGTCGGACTGTGCCGACGGGTGCCGCTTCGGGAATCCCGGCAACGAACCAGTGTCGCTCGTCGTGTCCACACAGAAACTTGCTTTTCTCGCTGTTTTCACGGACCAGCAACAGCAGATGCCGCGCTGCCGGCTGGACGTCGAGCACTTCGATTTCGGGGTCGGTGCCCTGACGGGGAGAAATCGCAAAAAACTCTCCCCGCCGGTCCGAACCGGCAGATTCGGTGACTGTAGCTCGTGTGGTTGG
>Ga0163150_10001858_pt1 | contig 34288 bp, 43 predicted proteins | sample OliLakLV19P2IB_FD_148628 | JGI IMG/M metagenome (GOLD analysis project Ga0163150, IMG submission 148628) | Freshwater microbial mat bacterial communities from Lake Vanda, McMurdo Dry Valleys, Antarctica - Oligotrophic Lake LV.19.P2.IB | ecosystem: Environmental > Aquatic > Freshwater > Lake >... | reverse complement strand
ATGTTGTTTTTGCTCTAAAGATATCGAGAACTGGCAAAAAACAGACATGTTAGCCAAGGGTAAATGGGTATCTGAGTCGGTTTCTGATACCGCAGGTTTTCATTTAAATGCGTTATACTCCCCTGTTGGCTGGTATAGCTGGGCAGAAATTGCCGAAGACTTTATAAAGGCCAAAAAAACACCAGAAAAACTGCGAACTTTTATCAATACGGTTCTTGGCGAGACGTGGAAGGAAAAGGCTGAACGCCCCGACTGGCAACGTCTCTATGAGCGCCGAGAACTTTACACAATAGGTAAGGTGCCCGCTGGCGCTCTTTTCTTAACAGCTGGCGTTGATGTCCAGCGCGATCGCCTTGAGATAGAAGTAGTTGGATGGGGTAGAAACAAGATTTCTTGGTCTGTAGATTATCAGGTAATTTACGGAGACACAACACAGCCAGACGTTTGGAAAAACCTTGAAAAGCTTTTGCATCAACAGTTTGAGACAGAACTAGATAGCAGAAAATATCTCGGCATAAAGCTAATGGCTGTCGACTCTGGTTATAATACGCAGACCGTATATTCTTGGGTTCGGCAATTTAGTCAAACTAAAGTAATCGCGGTCAAAGGCCGAGACACACTTCAGCAAATATTTTCCAGGCCGCAAGCTGTCGATGTTACCTCGTCTGGAAAGACTCTTAGGCGGTCTCTTAAGGTTTGGGGAATAGGCGTCAACGTGGTGAAGGACGAGCTCTACAGCTGGCTAAGACAAGCAAAGTCGGTAGATGGACAGCCCGACAACTATGGGTTCTGTCATTTTCCTCAATACGAGGACGAATTTTTTAAACAGTTGACGGCAGAGGAACTTGTAACTAAAGTTCTAAAAGGATACCCCAAACAGGAATGGCAAAAAATTAGGGAGCGTAACGAAGCTCTCGATTGTCGCGTTTACAGTCGCGCGGCAGCCTCGATTTGCGGTATGGATCGCTTTTCTGAGGAACGCTGGAAAGCTTTGGAAGGCGAATTTGGCTTGATCTCAACAAATAAAGAAATAAAAGCAGACGTCATATCTCAACAACAACCGGTAGTCGCGACTATTCAACGTCGCCCAAGCGGTTGGCTATAAGTATGGCCATTCGTTGGACAAGCGAAGATTACAACCAACTAAAAGCGGCGATTGGCCAAGGTGTTACGCGAGTGAAATATACTGACAAGGAAGTCGAATATCGCTCTCTTAACGACATGATAAAACTTCTTACGATGATGGAAAAAGATCTCGGCATAACTCAAACTAGTGGTGTTAGGCTTTATGCCAAGCACTCGAAGGGTTTACGTTGAGTTGGATCGACACACTCGTTGGCTTTTTGTCTCCGCGTGCACAGTTTCAAAGGTTGCGCTACCGCCAGGCTATTGAAGCGGCTGGCAACGCTTCCGAAATTGTCCGTAAGTACGACGCGGCATCAAAAGGCAGGCGTACAGATGGTTGGCAAACAACAGCACTTTCAGCGAACGCTGAAAATAAATCGGCCATCGCAGTACTACGATACCGAGCGCGCGACTTAGTCCGAAACAATCCATATGCACGTCGTGGCGTTCGCGTGATTGGCTCTAACGTCGTCGGCAAAGGCATTCGTGCGAGCATTTCAGGAGCAAGCGAAACGCAAACCAGAAAAATATCGGAAGTATGGGAACTTTGGGCGGGAACTACCGAAATAGATTTTGACGGCAAAAGTAATATATACGGTCTACAGCGCCTTGTGATGGAAATGGTAGTTGAATCTGGCGAGGCGTTAATTCGTCGTCGTTTTTTGCCGGGTGACAACTTCCCAATGAAAATACAGATACTTGAGCCAGACTTTCTCAATACAAATTTAAGTTCACAGGCCGAAAATGGAAATAGAATTATACAGGGTATCGAGATTGATAGCGAAGACCAGATACAGGCGTATCATCTTTTCGAGTCTCACCCTGGTAACTTGGATTCTTTAGTTCTTAGCGGCATAGGCATGAAATCAATTCGTGTTCCAGCAACAGAAATTCAGCATATATATTTAGTTGAACGCGCTGGCCAAATGCGCGGGGTCTCTTGGTTTGCGCCAGTGATGATTAAACTAAAAGACTTCGACGACTACGAAGACGCGCAACTAGTCCGTCAAAAAATAGCGGCATGCTTTTCTGTTTTTGTTTCAGACATCGCAGGGCTTGAAGAGCCAGCGAGCGAGGCGCAAAAAGACGTGCTAGGCCAAAAAGTTGAGCCAGGTATTATAGAAATACTTCCGCCCGGAAAAACCGTTACGTTTGCATCTCCTCCAGGAGTTGAAAACTATGGCGAGTACACAACTATCGTCTTACGCGCGATCGCGACAGGTCTTGGCGTTAGCTACGAAGCCCTAACCGGTGATTTGAGCCAGGTTAATTTTTCCTCTGGTCGCATGGGTTGGCTTGAGTTTCAGAGAAATATTGACGTTTGGCGCGACGCTCTCATGAATGCGCAGTTCAATAATCGCCTTTTCAAATGGTTTTCCGAAACAGCTCCATTAGTCGGCTTGAGCATGAATAAAGTCAAGACTGAATGGGTCGCTCCTCGGCGCGAGATGATTGACCCGACCAAAGAGGTCCCTTCCAAAATATTGGCTATCCGGGCTGGTCTTGAAACGCTTGAAGATGCTATTTATGCGAACGGAAAAATACCGGTTCAACAGTTTGAGCAAATTAAGGCGACCAATGATCTGATAGACAAGCTAGGGCTTGTGCTTGACTCTGACCCGAGAACGGGAAATAATTCAGGAAATAATAATTCAAATTCAAATTCTATGGACGATGAACTAACAGCTAAGCAACAACGACCGAAGCGTAACAACGGCCAGACTCTTAGTGCGTAACGGTTTTTATAGGAGAAAAATTGATGAAAAAAAGCTTTACTTTGCCGGGGATGACAAGGGAAGCATCGTTTATGCCGGAAACGTTCAATATCGAACGAAATACGGTTGATCTCGTCTGGTCAACGGGAACGCGAGTAAAGCGCGGAGGTTTTTGGGAAGAGCCATTTTACGAAGAGCTTTCCATGGAACGAAAACACGTTCGACTTGACCGGTTAAATAACGGAGCTTCTGTTTTAAATAATCATGACAGCCAGGATTTACGTTCGATTATCGGTGTCGTCGAAAAGGCGAAAATCGAAGATGGAAAAGGTCTGGCTACCGTTCGCCTATCCTCCCGCGAAGACGTTAAGGGAATTGCTGAGGATATTAAAAATGGCGTTATAAGAAACATTTCGATTGGGTATCGCGTTCATTCTTTTGAAGAGACGCCAGAAAAATCAGAAGGTCTCCCCGTTTTTCGCGCGACAGATTGGGAACCTATGGAGATCTCTTTTGTTACTATTCCGGCAGACCCGGGCGCGCAAGTTAGGAACGCCGGTCAAAAGTATGATTGTAATTTAATTTTAAGAGGAGAAGATGGAATGTCAGACAAAAACGTGCCTGTAGTTCAGGCAACAGAATCTAAGGTTGACGTTGAAGCTATTCGTAAGGAAGCTATGGCGGCAGAACGTTGCAGGGTTTCGGAAATCACTTTGGCTTGCCGAAATCTCGGACTAGACGAATCATTTTCAGCCAAACTAATCTCCGATGGTTCTAGCATTGAAGCTGCTCGCACAGCAATTATCGAAGCGCGATCGGTTAAGGACAAGGAAAATCATACATCTTCGCCAAACATTCAGGTTACAAGTAGCGAAGCGCAGAACCGCAGCGAAGGGATGTTTGAGGCCCTTTGCCATCGTGCAAATCCAAAAGAAAAATTGACCGAAAAAGGGCGCATGTTCCGCTCTCTCTCTCTCTCCGATATGGCTCGAGTTTCTCTCGAAGCACAGGGAATCAAAACGATTCAGATGTCGAAGGACGAGATTGTACGCAAAACCTTTGATTTGAGAATCCGCGGTGTGGGACACACTTCAAGTGATTTTACTTTGTTACTTGAAAACCTTGCTACAAAATCACTTCAAAGCGCTTACCAAGCCGCACCAAAAGTTTTTGCGCCAATCGTTCGCGAAGTCACCGTGCCAGACTTTAAACAAGTTAGCCGTGTTGCATTAGGTGACGCGCCAGAACTAGAATTGTTGCCTGAAGGTGCCGACATTAAAGCCGGTCTCATGGGCGAAGCTGCAGAAAAATATTCAATCGCTACCTACGCCAAAATGATTCGTTTTTCTCGTCAGATGCTTGTAAACGATGATCTTGACGCTTTGACGCGAGTACCTGAAATGTTCGGGCGTCGCGCAGCTGAAAAAGAAAGCGATCTCGTTTGGGCTGTTATTATGGCAAACGCAGCGTTATCAGATACCGTTGCATTATTTCATGCTACCCATGCAAACCTAAATTCTGGCGGAGCCGCAGCAATTGCCCTTGCATCTGTCGGCGCTGCTCGTGCTGCTATGCGTAAACAAGTCGGAGTAAACGGAGCAAGGATTACTCTTAATCCAACTTGGCTTTTCGTTCCGCCTGAACTTGAAACCGTTGCACAGCAATTCGTTTCTGCAAATATCGTTCCCGAAGCTTTTACAACCAACAACCCCTTTGCCGGTAAGCTTCAAGTCGCAGTTGAGCCGCGTTTGTCGGACTCATCATTGACTGGTTACGACGTTAACGCATGGCTCTTAACAGCAGATACAAGCCAAGTTGATATTCTCGAGCTAGCTCGTCTGCAAGGACAGGAAGGCCCGGTTATTGAGTCTGACGAGATGTTTGATTACGAAGGAATGAAAATTAAATGTCGATTAGACATCGGAGCCAAAGCTATTGACTATCGTGGATTGAACAAAAATGATGGCGCTTAACTAAATAATTTATAGAAAGGTAATTTATAATGAAGAATTTTATTTCAGGTGGAGATGTAGTCGAACTTATCGCTCCCTCAGGCGGAGTGGTTTCTGGCAATGGCTACATTCACGTTGCATTGTTCGCTGTCGCTCAGGTTACAGCAGCGGAAACGGAAGTTTATTCGGCTGTTGTTGAAGGCATTGTTTCATTGCCAAAAACCTCAACCGTTGTCTTCAGCGAAGGCGAGAAGGTTTTTTGGGATGACGCCACAAAACTTTGTAAAGAAACCTCCGCAGGTTATTTTAAAATCGGCTATGCAGTTAAATCAGCTGGTAACCCTTCGGCGACGGTTCTAGTTAAGTTGAACGGTTCTGACGTTACAGCTGTATAGTTAGAAAAAACACGCGGTGATTTTTAAAGCCGCGTGTTTTATTTTAGGAAGTAATGGGTAAGCACTATTTCAATAGACTAGTCGATGGGCTTTTGAATGTCGCAATCCCAACTTTTGGGCAGATTGTGGAATATCGCCCTCTATCGGGTGGTAGGTTTCGTCTAAAAGCTGTTTTTGATACTGAGTTTACGCAAATATTGCCGAACACAGAACAAGTGGTAAGCGTTAATCGTCCCCACATTGGCTGTAAATTGATTGATATACCAGCCGAACCTTTGCAGGGCGACACAGTTAGGGTTGAAGGCGACTATTTTTTCGTTAGTGAGATTCAAGAAGATGGACAAGGTGGGGTTCTCCTTTGGTTGACAAAACAAAATGAGCAAGAAACGTAAAGACATACGAAACGAAGTTGTTTCGGTTCTTAAACGCGCAAATATTGTCATTGCAGCGAATATTTTGGCGAATCGATCTATCCCATATGAATCAAAATTACTGCCAGCAATTTCGGTATACACACGAGCCGACGAAGTAGCCGGGGAATTTTCCAGTGCTCCTAGACTTCTAAAAAAATCTTTAGAATTAATTGTCGAAGTAGTTTTGCAAGATCAAAAAGATGACGTAGCTGCCGACAGGCTCGATGACTTGTGCGAAAAAGTCGAAGATTACCTCAGTTCAGACGATTCCTTGAATGGTAAATGTGACGACATATATTTATCTCGTGTGGACTTCGATTTTCAAGGCGAGCAACAGGAAAAACCTATGCACTCCGCCGTTATGGTTTTTACGGTTCTTTATAATGATTATGAACCTCGTAGCCGTTTCCTACAGGGAAACATCAACGACTTTGTAGGTGCTGACGCTCAATATCAAGTAGGACACAACAATTCAGAACCAGATCAGGCTTTAGCAGATCGTGCTAAAGATACGATCGACGTTCCGCAAATTTAAAAGGAGTTTTTAAATGGAAGGTATTAGTTTTTTAAAGCCAGCGGAAGGAATGAAGGTTAGAGATCCCCTAACGCTGGTTGAACTTCCGGCCAGTGGACGTAGGGTTCGAATGAGCAGCTATTGGAGACGTCGCCTTTTAGATGGTGACGTTTTATTAATCGAAGATCAACAAACTTCAGGACAAGGAGATGACAAATGAGCGTCGGATTCAATAACATTACAGATATTCGTGTGCCTTTCGTTGCAGTTGAGTTTGACAACTCGAAAGCACAACAGGGCCCAGCGATTCAGCCCTTCCAGACTTTAATCATGGGACAAAAACGCTCGACAGGAACGGCAACAGCGCTAGCTGTTGTGACGGTTACAAGCGAAGCGCAGGCAAGAACTCTATTCGGTGCTGGTTCTATGCTGCAGTGGATGGTTAAACGGTATTTGCAGAATGACCTCGTTACGACGCTTCAAGTAGTTCCGATTGTCGACAATGCCGCCGGCGTTATCGCTACCGGAAAGGTTTCAATAGTTGGTCCAGCGACAGCTGACGGCGTATTGTCGATTTACTTTGCTGGTAAGAAAATTGAGACATCCGTTACTTCCGGCGATGTCGCTACAGCTGTAGCAACGGCGCTAGCTGCCGCTATTAACGCTGATACCGATGCTCAAGTTACCGCTGCAGTTAACGGTTCAAACCTTTTCGAGGTTGATATTTCAGCGCGCCACAAGGGCACGATGGGAAATCAAATTGATATTCGTTTAAACTATTTCGCGGAAGATCTTACCCCCGCTGGCCTAGCAATTACGCTAACTGCTATGGCGTCTGGTGCCGGTGACCCGGACACTAATACTATTTTTGCGGCATTGCCTGAAGAGCAGTACAACGTCGTTATTAACCCTTGGAATGACACTTCGAACATGACGAAATTGGAAACCGAGTTAGATTCACGGTTTGGACCGATGAAAGCGATTGATTCGGTTTCATTTACAACCAAGCTTGGGTCACTTGGAACCTTGTCGTCATATGGCAACGCTAGAAATAATTCTCATTCCTGTATTTTAGGGCCTTGTAAAGCCGCGCCAAACCCTTCATGGGAATGGTCATCGGCGACCGGTGGGCAAGCTGCTAAGTCTGCACAAATTGACCCCGCGCGACCGTTCACCACACTACCTTTGGTTGGTATTCTAGCGCCCAATAAATCAGACGAATTCATTATGTCGGAACGAAACACACTTTTGACTGACGGCATCGCGTCAACGAAAATCGTTATCGGCATTCCACAAATTGAGCGATTGATTACAAGTTATCAGGTGAACGCGGCATCACAACCGGACACTTCATACCTTGATGCAACAACGCTGTTTACTCTCTCTTATCTTCGATATTCATTCCGTAATCGCATGGCGTCTAAATTCCCACGTCACAAACTTGCAAACGATGGAACCCGGTTCGGACCTGGTCAGCCAGTCATTACGCCATCGATCGCGAAGGCAGAGGCAATTTCTCTTTTTGGAGAATGGGAACGCGCCGGATTAGTCGAAGGCGTTGACCAGTTTACGCGAGATCTTGTTATCGAACGGAACGCTTCAAATCCGAATCGCATAGATTGCTTGTTACCACCTGATTTAGTGAACCAGTTATTAAACGTTGCTGCACAAATTCAATTCTTACTCTAATCGAAAGGATTTAAAAAATGGCATCGAGACGCATCGGAGGAATTTTGGAGTTGAAAGTTGACGGTAACCAATACTTGGTTAAGGGATCGTTTACTTACAATCTTGGAATTCCTAAAAAAGAAATGATTGTCGGAATGGACGGAGTACACGGCTATAAAGAAACTCCTCAGGTTCCTTTTATTGAGGGCTCGATCACAGATACCGCTGATATTTCTGTTAGCGATCTTCGCAAACTAATTAATGTCACAGCTGTGCTTCGGCTGGCCAACGGCAAAACAATTTCTATAGAGGAGGCCGTGGAAGCTTCTGACGGTGACGTGACGACCGAAGAGGGAGAAATCCAAGTTCGGTTTGAAGGCACTAAAGGCACCGAAATTGCTGCTTAGGTTTAGATCCCCGCCTTCGGGCGGATTTTTAAAGGCTTTACTATGAAAGTATTGAAACTCAATCGGACCTATAGGCATGGTGACAAGGAAGTTAGTGAGGTTAAATTCTTAACTCCAAAAGTTAAGCATTTAAAAAATATCGACATGAGCAAAATAAATTCATCTGAAATTGTTTTACTTTGTGGTCGACTCAATGATTCAGGGCTAACGTCTTCATTTTTTGACGAATTAGAGATGGACGATTTTATGTCCATTTCTGAAATGATCGCTAGTTTTTTTCCGGATTCCCAGAAAACTGGCCAAAGTTAATAGCACACTTGGCTAAGGTGTTTCACTTTCAGCCCAGCGAGTTATGGGAACTTGACCAATACGATCTAGTTTTCTGGCTTGACCAAGCTGAGGAATAAACAGAAGGGGACCAATGGCTAACTTTCCCGTAAATTTAGTATTGAAAGCCTTCGACGGCGTCTCCTCGAAGTTCAAGAGAATACAGGATCGATTCGGAGCGTTGTCTAACGCTGCTACAAAATTAAAATTAAAAATGTCTGTTTTAGGACAGCGATTAAATTTTGAAGGCATCAAAAAGAGCTTAGGGCAAGTAGGCTCTAGCTTTGGAAACGTTGCGAACGGTGCCAGGGCTTCGTTCCTTCGTTTAGGCGCGGTTGTCGCTGGCGCGGCTGTTGGTCTTGGAGCTCTAGTCAAGCATTCAATCTCGGCAGGCGACAATTTCAAAAAGATGTCAGAACGAACCGGGCTAACCGTTGAGGGGTTTCAAGAGCTCAGATATGCCGCCGAAGCTTCCGGCGTTTCCTCCGAAGACTTTGACAATTCACTTTTAAAATTGAATAAATCATTTGGAGAACTAAAACTCGGAGCTGGTCCGCTAGTCTCAGCGTTTGGAAAAGTCGCTCCTCAATTTCTTGAAATGCTCAAGGGTGCAAAAAGCACAGAAGACGCATTTAATATAGTTACTACTGCCATGTCGAACGTTAAAGACCCCGCAAAAAAGGCTGTTATCGCAACAGCTGCATTTGGCAAAACTGGGCAGAAATTTATAAACCTAACTAATGGCGGAGCCGAAGGTATAGCTTCTTTAAGAAAAGAAGCGCAAAAATACGGGATTATGACGGCCACTCAAGCCGCTAACTCCGAAAAACTCGGCGATGCTATCGGCAGAATAGTAAAGGGTTTTGAAGGTCTTCTTAATTCCGCGATCGGCCCTTTGCTACCAGCCCTTGAGGATTTGGCAGACAAATTTGGGAATTTTATTATTGAAATGCGTCCTGAAATTACAAAGTTTGCTCAAGAGTTCGCAAAAGACTTGCCGAAAAATATAGAGATGTTGAAAGCCGAATTCGGGGAACTCAAAAAATCACTAAAACCTGTTATCGAATTTGGAAAAGAATTAATTAAAAAGTTTGGGCTTTTAAAACTTTCAATGGTTGCTGTCGGCACCTTCATAGCAGGTCCGCTTTTGATTCCGCTAGCTGGTCTAGCCGCAAGTCTTGGTGGGCTTGCAGTTAGCATACTCCCCGCGGTTGGCGTAGCTTTGACGTTTCTAGCGCAAAGTGTTTTGATTCCCTTGGCTGGCGTAATTTTGCCAGCGCTGGGCACAGCGCTTGGAGTAGTTTGGGGAATCATGGTAGCAAACCCAATTGGTTTAGTTATAACTGCGGTTGCTGCTTTAGGATTTGGAGCCTACAAACTTATTAAAAATTGGGACACAGTTAAGGAATACTTCAAAGGTTTCTGGGTTTATTTAAATGAATTATTCGATGGTTCGATCGCCAAAATATCGGGCAAGATGTCAGGTATGTTTAATTTCTTACCAAAGGGAGTTAAAAGCCTTTTTGGAATCGATGTCCCACAGGTTATGGGGAAAGTCGCGCCAACCAAGCTAGAGCAGGTATACCCGAAGACGATAGGAAACGGAACGCAAGCCATCGGTGTAGGCCCAAGGGAATTTACGTCAACTAGTTCGGAAACAAAAAAACATGACGTCACATTGACGTTCGATAACTTGCCACCTGGAACGAAAATAAATAACTCTAAATCTAATAAAGACAAGGATTTTAAATTGTTTATGAATAAAGGACCACAGGGGGCATTCGGCAATGGTTGATTCAGTCTGGAAGGCTCGTCTACTTCCCGCTTCTTTTCGTGGGATTCCATTTCTCATAGATAGTCATGAGTTCAATGGAGGTAGAAATAATGTATCCCACGAAACACCTGAAGGTGAGCGCGGATTTTGCGAAGATCTCGGCAAAAAAACTCCTGGATATAATATTACCGGACATGTCTTAGGTGACAATTACTTTTTCATTCGAGATGCACTAATTGCAGCAATGCAAAACGGGGACAAGGGATTTTTAGTTCACCCATACCTTGGTTTAAAGGAAGTTCAGCCCGGCGAGTTTTCTTTTTCTGAAACGACTACAGAGGGAAGGCTGGCACGATTTACTTTTAATTTTATAGAAGCGGGAAATCCAAGTTTTCCGGTTAGCAAACTCGACGATATAACAAGTTTCGTAACTTCAGTTGTTGCTACAGTGGCAATCGTTCAGAATGTTTTTCAGATTGCATACTCAGTTAGTCAATTGCCTGGATATGCGCGAGAAAGCGCGAAGGCTTTAATCAATGATTTCGTAAAAACAGTAAACCAAAAAATAGGTGGAATTTCAGGAAACGATAGCGGAAAGGCTAACTTGAAAAAGAAACTTTTGGAGGTTGAATCCAGTTCTGGTTTATTGGCAGTGAATCCAGCTAGCTTGGCTGCTGAAGTTGACAATATTTTATCGCTTGTTCGCGACTTGCCGGAAGACAAAACGGAAAGTTCGACCATTGATATTGCTTCCGGGCGTGATGAAAACATAGACCCTTTGCTTGAGCTGTCTGGGTATACATCTAACTTAGCCGACATAGAAAAGCTGACCCCTACGCGCACGCGCGAGAAGTCAAACGCTGATGCAATTATTTCGCTTATAAGACAATGCGCTATCGTTAAGTTATCAGAAAATGCTGTTTCCAAAGATTTTGATTCTCTGGATTCAGCGGTTTTGGTTAGGGATCAAATTTCAGATTTGATTGAAGATCAAATTGAAGGCGATGTTGACGATGAATTATTCAACGCGCTATCTTCTTTTAAATCGAAGGTAGTCAATGCGATACCAACCGGGCAACTCGGCAGTATAGAAACTATAGAACTTTTTACAGATGTTCCGGCGATCGTTATAGCTTATGACTTATACGAATCACCCGCTTTAGAAAGCGATATCATTCAAAGGAACGCGGTAGAAAACCCTGGTTTTATATCGGGATCGCTTGAGGTTTTAAGAGTTGGTTAATTTTATTGAACAAGCTGCCAAGTCAACTTTCCCAACACTTTTTGGGAAAAAAGATGCCCTAATTCTACGCATTGGCGCTGAATCTTATTCAACTTTTGAATCTCTTAAAGTAACGCGAGACATTAACACGATGTGCTCTAGTTTTAACATTTCGTTCGGCGACAAATGGCGATCTTCAGGCGACAAATGGCCTCTGGTCCCTGGCGCTATGGTTGGGATAAGCATTGGACAGACTCCGGTAATAAACGGTTACATTGACCGTGTTGACGTGGAAGCATCTAATACGAGTCGCACGATCGAAATACAAGGTCGAGATAGGACGTCGGACCTAATCGATTCGTCTGCATCAACTCTGCCTAAAACAGAATTTAAAAATGTAACTCTTTACGACGTCGCCCAAACATACGCCTCATTGTTTGGTATCCTAGTCTCTGTTTCGCCAGGTGTGGATATAGGAAAGCCCTTCGAAAAACTGACTGTAAAACAAGGATCGTCAGTTTACGAAGAGCTTGAACGCGCGGCAAAGCTTAGAAATCTATTAATAATTTCCGACGGGCTTGGAAACTTAGTTATAACGAATCGAGCCGGAACGGCTACAGCGCTACCTTCGACCAAAAACCTGGTCCCTTCGTTTGATTTTGCCGCAGCTGTTAAGACTCTTGTTATCTCTCCTGTCGCTTTGGTTCAAGGTGAAAATATTTTATCAGCGCAAGCTACTTATGACGATTCCGATCGGTTTCAAAACTACGTCGTCAAGGGACAAAGGCAAGGATCCGACTTCGTTACTGGCGCATCTGCTACGCAAGTAACCGGAGTGGCTTTTGATGCTGACGTTTTAAGATTTAGATCAAAAACGATTATTTCAGAAGGCCCGCTTGACTTCTCGGGTGCTCAAAAACGTGCTGCATGGGAATCTAGTATACGTGCTGCAAAATCTATTGAACTAGCCATTGAAGTACAGGGCTGGTCGCGATCTGACGGTAAGCTCTGGGATATAAATGAAATTGTAAACGTTGACGCTAAGTTCGTAGGAATTAATTCCTCGATGCTTATAACTTCCGTAGAATTCGCAAAAGATACTTCGGGCGGAACAAAAACCAATCTGAAGTTGACGCGACCGGACGCATTTGCAAAAGAGCCGAAAAATGATCCTAAAAAAGGGCTGGGATGGGACAAGGAAATTCTGGGAAGTAATATTACACGTATAAAGGCGCTGACAAAATGAGCGGTGATATTTTTGGCGCAATAACAAAAATGCTAGATCCTCTAAAAACTAAAATGCGCCTAATGGTATCTAAAGCGGTGGTTGCACTTATCGACGATGGGAAAAAGATTCAACAGATGCAGCTACTCGCGCTTGCCGGTGAAGTATTGGCGGATGTGGAGAGGTACCAACAGTTTGGTTTTACGTCAGTGCCGCTACCAGGTGCGGAGGCTATTGTTGCCTTCATTGCAGGCGACAGAGAACACGGAATAGTTTTGGGTGTGGAGGATAGGCGATATAGACCGACCGGGTTGACTAATGGGCAGGCATGCTTTTACGATATCTTATCTAAAATAAAGTTAACAGCTGACGGTAAGGCATTGCATGACGTTCCCGTAAAGACTGAAATTAAATCAGCGGAGGTGGTTCTCGGCGCAGGAGTGGTTTTAGAAAAGATATTAAACGGAGAAACTTTCCAAGTAACCTATAACTCACACACTCATTTATCTTTTGGAGTTCCAACAACGTCGCCAATTTTGGCAAGTACGGTTGCGGATTTATCGCAGGCTGTGAAAGCGGCTAAACTTCAGGCGTAAAGGATTTAAAAATGCCAATTACAGGAACCGGTTCAACTTTAAGCGCTCTTATTCAAAGCAAAATGTCGTCGAATGGAATTTCTATCTCAGAAGCTGGCGAGTTGACCAAGCTTACAAAGGCAATTGCCGACGCTGTTATAGAACATTTTGTTAGCAACGCAGTAATAGCTGTGACTGGCGTTACTCCCGGCGGTGGTTCTGCTAGCGGAACGGTGAGCTGATGCAAGATATCGGGATTTTTTACGAGGATTTTACTTTTAAATTAAAGGTAGAAAAAGGCGATCTAGTAGGTGACGATGGGCTTGAAACCTCTGTTATTATAAGTCTTTTCACAGATAAAAGAGTTTCGCAAGAAAATTTGCCACAAGGGCAAACCTCGCGTCGCGGATATTGGGGTGACATGTTCCCGGACGTTGAAGGCGACCAAATTGGTTCCAGGCTTTGGACGCTCGACCGCTCGAAGATTCTACCGCAAACGCTGACCGCTTTTGAGAATGAGGCGCGCGATTGTTTGCAGTGGATGCTTGACGATAATGTCGCCAAGACAATTGAAGTTAGTGCTAGTACGGACGAATTCGACAGACTATCATTGTCGATAAATATAACGAAACCGGATGACCAAAAAAACCTATACGGGTTCATTTGGGATGGCCAAGAAGTAAGAAGAAAGGCGGTTTAAAGCATGGCGTTTGCACGTCCTACCCTAAAGGAATTGGTTGCACGCGTTCGCTCTGATATTCGGGCGGCGCTTCAAATTACCGCAATTCTGAGAAGATCTTTTCTCTCTGCAATATCTCGCGCCATCGCTGGCGTTGCAAACTCTTTACACGGCCATCTAACATTTATTTCTAAGCAGGCATTTCCTGACCAGGCGACAGGAGTTTATTTAAAAAGATGGGGTTCCATCTATGGTGTCCCAGCACGCGAGGCGACATTTTCGAAAATGACTATTACCGGTACAGGAGTGAACGGTAGTATCTTGGCATCTGCCGACTTATTTCAAATCGATAGTGGCCTAACATACGAAGTTGACGAAAACGTAGAGGTATCGGCTGGAATATACACAGCAAATGTGACGGCAGTTACCGAAGGCGCAGGATCAAACTTAGCAAACGGCGAGAGAATGAGTTTGCAGTCTCCGGTTGCCGGAATCGATAGTAACGCAGTTGTCGCGTCAACGGTTATTGAGGGAGAAAATTCTGAAACCGAATTAGCCCAGCAAGCCAGAATTGTGCGCCGTATTCAGTTTCCTCCTGCGGGTGGTAACGTTTTTGATTACATTGCATGGGCTTTAGAGGTTTCGGGTGTCTCGCGCGTTTGGGTTTTCCCTGGAAACCGGGGACAGGGAACGGTTGATGTTTCTTTTTTAGAACTAGATGCTACTGACGAAGTAATTCCTGGCGCCTCAAAAGTGGCTGAAGTTCAAGAAAAAATCGACGAAAGCAAACCAGTTACCGCTGATTCAAATGTTTTTGCTCCAAACTCGTTAACTATTCCGATGACAATTAAACTGAAACCAAACACTACGGCAACGCGCCTAGCCGTAAGCGCTGAACTTAAAGATTTATTCATTCGAGATAGTCAAGTTTCAGGAGCGGCAGACCCCGACAAGATCGCGTCAGGAGATACATTTGACGGCATTATAAGCATTTCAAAAATAAATGAAGCGATAAGCTTAGCGACCGACGAAGAAGACCACGTTCTAGTTATCCCGACGGCTGACATTGGGCCGGATCAGGGATACATAGCAGTTTTAGGGACTATAACCTTCCAAACCTTGGTTTAATAGATGCCAGTAATTGAGAAAATAATTAAATATACAGGCTTACTAAAAAAACTTTTCCCAGTTGGGAAGGCTTGGGAAAACATACTAGACGATAACCTTTTTTCTGGAATGTCGGTTGAGTTCGCACGTATCGAAGACCGCAGTATAGATTTACTCCGCGAGATGGACCCCATAACATCTTCTGAAATGCTAAAAGATTGGGAATCTTTACTTGGTTTGCCGGACGAATGCACGCCAGAAGATCAGTCACTTTCTGAGCGTCAATCGCAATGCAGGCAAAAGCTTTCCAACCAGGGTGGGCAGTCAGCGGCTTACTTAGAAGACGTATCAGATGATTTGGGGTTTGAAGGTACCGTCTTTAGTGATTATGTCCCATTCGAAGTTGGGCGAGCTGTTGTTGGAGCTCCGCTAACAAATAATTTCGATATATCTTTTAGAGTCGGCGATACCGTCGGCGAGGTTATCCGCAATTCTGGTTGGCGTTTTGTTTTTCAAGTCAACGCGCTAGCGACCATTAACGATCCGTTTGAAGTTGGTAATGACACGGTAGGCGATCCCCTAGTTGTGTTCGGCAATCCACTACTCCAATGCACGATCAAAAGGTTGAAGCCAGCGCACACACAAGCATTTTTTACATATCGGGATACATTGTAATGAAGCAATCAAACAAAAAATCGATAAGATTTAACTTAAGGGGAAATTAAAATGCGCAGAACTACGGCATCCGGGCATGATACGAATCGCTATACAGAAGGGAACCCGTCTCTAGGGGTCCCCGCAACGGTGGTTTCGGCGGAAGCTGCAAACGCTTGGCAAGAAGAAATCGTAAACGTTATTTTATCAGCAGGGCTAACCCCGGCAGTTTCAGAGACACAACTTTTGGAGTCGGTTCTAGCGATAGCATCGCATGGCGGTGCTCAAATTACTGCTTTTGCTATCGCCAACAACGTTGGAGTTGCTGCAAGTGTGACAGGCTTACTATTTAGCGCGCTAAGCTTTAAATCAGCGAAGATTTTTTACGGTATCGACAGAAGAACGACGTCGTCAAACGTCCAACAGACTGGCACGCTAACGCTGATATATGACGCTACCGATGCCATATGGCGAATTTCGGACCAATCTGACTTTGACGATGCAGGCGTTGTTTTTACGATCAACGGATCGGGTCAAATTAATTACACGTCAACAAATATCTCTGGGACTAGCTACGTTGGAACGCTTCACGCGACTATTACTAAATTAAAATTAGCATAAGGTAAAAACAAAATGAAAAAAGCAGGATTTTATTTTCTCGGAATAATGACAGTGTTTTTGGTAGGATGGCGAACGACAGATAACTTTTTGAGATTCGGCGATGGAACGAATGTCGCGGATAAACAAATCATCGCGGACTTGGGTTTAGGCGCGACCAACCCCATGATGTCTTACAATGTCCTCACAAGTAAATGGCAATTCACAAATGATGGAGTTAACACTAAATTATTCGGCTCAGGATCTGGATCAGGTAGCGGAATCAATCTTTTAGACAATCCGGGCTGTGAAAACGGAACCTCAACGCCAGATAATTGGGCGGCATCAGGTGGTTCGTTAACACGAACGACTATATCTGTTGAGGTTGGCTATGAAACAGCTGCTTGTAAGTTCGACGCATCCGCTCTCGGACAATCTGTAAAGCCCTCTGATGTTTTGGTCCCAGAAATTCTAGAAGGCAAACCATGTGTCGCTGCTTTTTCATATAAAGCGGATTCTATTACAGCCGGTGACTATATTTTTTACGCTGAACTTGATGACGCTACCGATATAACAGCTTCCGTTTCCCTAACTGCGACAAACGGAGCTTGGAGAGAGGCGTATGTTTCTTTTATATGTCCTCTAAATGATTCGATTCGCTTTAAAATTGAATCGGCTGTCGCTAACCCTGCCGCAATTCTTTTTGATCAAGCCCACCTTGGCTCGGCAAGTAGCCAATACTTCGATGGGGACTCGGTCGAGATTGTAGCGCAAGCATACTTTGCGACAACCGCTAACTGCTCGTGGCAACGGACAAATGCGACTCTTGGAGCTTTTGGCACAGACACTGATTGCCCGGCGATCACGGTAGAGACGTCAAGCCCAATTGCGACCATAAACGCTGCCGATACTGATTTGCCGCAAATCGTATTTACAGCTTTACCAGCCGGGGTTTACGAAGTTGAGGCGAGCTTTACCTCATCTTTTGGCGCAGCTGTTGACCAAAGTTACGGGATAAGCGATGGAACCAACACAAGAGGAAATATTAGCCACGCGCTGACACAGTCAACAGACATAGTATCAACTAATATAAAGGCGATTTTCACGCACACCGGTGGTGCTAAGACTTTCGCAGCGTTTGGAGCTGCCGCATCAAGCACCGTTGACATTAGAAACCAGGCGGCGAGCCAAAGGTTGACGTGGACAGTAACGAGATACCCGGAATCGTCGACCTCAAAAGTTAGCCTGGCAACCCAAGGATGGTTTATTAACGCAAACATTTTTGGAGCGAATCCCAATCTAACGGTGGGCGATGTTTCAGCATACACAGAAATTACTGACGCTGGGCTTTCGATGGAACTAAAACAGGGATCTGCGGATGCAAAAATTCCTTGTTCGACAACCAACGCGCCTAGCGGTTTAACATGTTCGGCCGGTAGTGAATCGCTAGGTGTCGCTTTCAACCCTCCATACGCAGGCTCGTATATGGTCTGCATGCAGTTTACTCATTTATCGCAGGGTGGCGCTTCAGATGAAGTTTTGTCGACTTTTCGCCTTAACGAAACCCCGACAAATGCGCAAACTATTACAACGCAGAGCGACACAACAAGCCAATCTAGAAAGCTTTTTGTCGGTACCGAAGAATTCATTGCTTTCCCAAATAACTTATGTTCGATTGTGTCTTTTAGTTCTGTTACAGAAAAAGTAATTCGTTTGATGTACACACAAGATCAAACTAACACTATAGTTTCATCACTTCTTTTGGCTGATCGAGCATCTGGCGTTACCGGAACCAGAGATATTAACGTTAAGGTTTTCCCGATCACCCAAAACTTTCCGCAAGCCGTCGCACTTACCGAACTAGTTACGCAAAGCGCGACGTGTAATGTGACTAAAGAATTTTGCCAGGGGACGTATACCCCAACGATCACAAACAGCACTAACGTGGCGGCTTCTGTCGCCTCGCTGGCGCGCTGGATGAAAGTTGGTAACAAGGTCTCTGTCACTGGTTTAGTTGAGATTGACCCGACCTCGACAGGCGATACGGTTATAAAATTAAGTTTGCCAATCGCATCCGCTCTAACCTTGGCTACAGATGTAAACGGAACGGGAAACGGGCAGGGATCGGCGAACTACCAACCAGCGATTATTATTGCTGACACTCCGCTGGACTTAGCTTTTTACAATTTTATAGCAAGTGACCTTGCGTCGAGATCACATTATTATTCTTATATGTATGAGCTGAAGTAACCATGCAATCGATGCAAGATGTTTTGGTCCAAGCGCTATCGGTCGCAATGCTCGGCATAGCAACGGCATTTGGAGTTGCTTTTAAAGCATGGATAGATAAAAAACTCCAAAAGAAATCGGATCTTGCGGTTGCTACTGAAAAAATTCGAGCACTAAGACTACAGTTAGGACTAAACGAGCCGATTGAGCCTAAGTCAATAGACGACATTTTTACAGAAATAAGACGTCTATCTAAAACTGTAGATGAAAGGAAATCATTATGAATGAAGACCAAAAAGGGTTGGGAATTGAAGAGACGCTAGACATTTTTAATTGCGCGATCAAATTTATCAACGACTTGGTTGTAAAGAAAATGGACGATGGAAAAATAAGTTTTGTTGATGCATCTTCTGTCGCTGTGTCTAATTTTTCTTCTGAAGTAAAGGCGTTGATCGGATCTCACAAGGTTATCGCTGAAATGTCGGACTTGTCAGCCGACGAAGGCAGAATGTTAGCCGAAAAAGCTTTAGAGCTTGGAAAATCCGTGATGAACTTAGTAGCCAAGAAGGCGGAATGAAAATGCCTTTTTGGTTATCTGCACTATCCCTGCTGGTCGAGGTTGTCAAGCTTATTTTGGCTAATTCTAACGGATCTAAAAAGGTTGCTAGCGCTAAGGTTGTTGAATTGCGCAAGGCGATTAAATCCGCTAAGGCGAACGGAGATACTCATGCGATCGAAGAAGTTATTAGGTCAATTGGCGTTAGTGGTCCTAAGCCTAAGTAGCTGTCAGACAGAAGAGAAAGCGGGATGGGCGCCCAAGATTTATATCTTCCAGGGTGACACCTTGGTTCGTGGAGGAGATCGCCTACTTTGTACAACCACTGCGGTGAAAGATTTTATTTGCGTTTCAAAACCAGACTTTGTGCATCTTGTTGACGTTTGCCAAGATAGCAATAAAACGTGGTGGAAATTTTGGGATTAAATACTCCAAACAAAATAATAATGCATTGCTCAGCAACAGCTGATTACGATGTCACAAAACCTATGCCTTACGACTACGGCGTTTCAGATGTCACCGCTTGGCACAAAGCGCAGGGCTGGAAAACTTGCGGCTATCACAAAGTTATTCGTCGCTCTGGCGTTATCGAAATTGGACGCGCCGATTCAGACATTGGCGCACATTGCCATGACATGAACGCGGATTCGATCGGTATTTGTTACATCGGAACGCAAAGGCCAACCGTTCCACAAATAGAATCAATTATAGCGATTTATAAAGTTTATTACGACAAGTTCGGAATCGGTTGGCTCGGTTGGTTTGGGCACTACGAGTTCAACGCGAACAAATCTTGCCCAGGGTTTTCGATGGAAGTCTTGCGGTATTTGCTTAAGTCTCTGAACTACGAAAAAGGCGTATCTTAATGGCGGGTTTATCAAGAAGTAAAGACCATAATCTTCTAGCTAGCCTAAGCGTTGGAGACGTGCACACGCAATATTTATTACTCGCGGGAAGATCGGGCGGGCAAACAGCCGTCGGAGGTACCGCGTCGGGTAATAACCTTACCTTGCAGTCAACTAGTCATGCTACCAAGGGAAAAATTATATTTGGAACTTCCGCTTACAACGAAGTTAACAATCGTCTTGGCGTAGGAGTTTCCTCCCCGGTCTCTGCTATTCATATTGATAAAGGGACAGCGACACTTTCAGCATTGCAGTTCACGGCTAACGCAACTACTGGCCAAACCCTCGGCGATGGTTTTCACGTCGGCATTACAGCTCAATCGGTTATGGTCTTGAGAGATTTTTTGATTGATCAATTAAAAAAAGTATCAGACAAGGAAAAAGGGTAAAAAATGGCTCACCCTATCCGAGTTGGAGAAACTATAAAATTACGGTTTGCGTTTGAAGGAAAAGAAGACGCGAGTGGTGTTGTTGTGAAAGCGATTTTAAGGAATGGCGCTGATACTCAAATCGGATCGACGTTAACCCTTACGCACACGGGCGAAGGGGTTTTTAAAAACGATTCCGTAGCAATGCCAGACACCCCGATCGTAACGGCTAGGTATATCGTCTACCAAGTTGACGGGATTACGGTTCATACAAGCTGGCCAAGTACGATGGACGAGTTTAGAAAGGATCTTCTCAGCGAGGCGATTATTTCGGCTGAACTTTTGGCGTCGGCAAGTTCAACTACTACGAATGTTAGAACCAACGCAGCACAAGCAAACGGATTTTACGACGAAACCGTTTTAATAGTTATAAATTCAGCTGGTATAGGGGTTCGTCGAGTTACAGGATATCTTAACTCAAATGGTGCTTTTACCGTAACGCCAGCGCTCCCATTTACCCCTGCAACAGGCGACAGAGTTGTAGTCCTAGGCCAAAACGCTAATTTAAGCGCTGTAACTCTCGCTACCGCAACGTCGTCGATTGCCACAAATCTAGATACAACAATTAGTTCAAGAGCTCAGCAAGCGAGCAATTCTGAAAAAATAGTTGCCGTGATTGATGAAAATGGCGCAGTAATCGCAAATTTGAGCGTTGTTACCGACGAAAAACTTGTAACGATAATTGAGGATTAACCAATGATTACGATAGATCGCGGCGAAAAGAAAATATTTGAAATAGATTTTAGATTAAAAACCGGACGTCCTTTTGATCTAACCGGATTTGATAGGTTTAAGGTTTGCCTTCCAATTGGCTCTGGGTCTAAAGTTGAACTAACCGACGTTGCAAACGCCAACGGTTCGATTGTTGAAATTCTCGGTAACGCTATTCTTGGAATTTTAAAAGTAACGGTAGGACCGGATGACACACTAAAACTTGTGGCCGATCAGCGACTTTACATCGATGTCGAGATTGACAAAAGCGCGACACCCGGACCGATACGCGAGCGCTTTTTAGATGCGCTCAACGTCACTGAGTCGGTTTGCTCAAATTAATCTTCTGATTCAGCGCCAAGACCATAGATTGCCCTGAATGCCGTTGATTTTTTTCGATATTTTTCGAGGTCTACTCCCTTTATTTCTGGAATTTTCCCGTAATCAACATGGCCTTTTCGAAAGCTTGAAACAATTTTCACATTACCTATCTGGATTCTCGGGTGTTCTGAAAATGCTAATGAAAAAATTTCCTCCTTCATTTTGTCTACTTCTGATTTTTTTTCTTTTAATTCTATTAATTTGGTCGAATAGCTGCCTAGCAGTTCAATTAGCCCTGGGTTTTGAAAGTTTTTGTAGTCCTTTTCTGTCAACGCAGGTGGGTTTTTGGTGTCAATCATATGCTTGAAGGCATGCGCGGCCGGTAAGATGGTTTCTATGATGTATTTCTCGTCTGCCTGGACGTGTACTAAATGCCCATCTTGGCCGTCGAAACTCCAATAATGCGCTTTGTCTGTATCTGCTACAAACATCTGGAATTGAATTTGCGCCATGTAGTGCAAAGGAACCTTTCCATCTCTCGCCGTTTCGTGGTCTTCTTTTCCTGGGTTTTTTACTTCGAGAACTAATTTTTTTTCTTCGCTCCATCCATCTAAAGACGCCATGAAATAATTAAAATCTTTATGAAAAAAAACAGTTGGAATCATTTTAATTCCGGTGTGTAACTCATAATGTTCTCTCGCTATCCCCTCTAGGTTTCTGCCTCGAGAGGTTGCAAACTCGCTCGTCTTGTCTTCAGAAAGCCCTAGTTTTTGCTCCCACAACTCAAACGCTGTTTTGAAACGTGATAAGCCTAAAATAATAGGCACATCTGACGCTCCAATCCTAGACTTTCTGGCCAAGTACCATGGCTCGGTGTTTTGAATTAGATTACTCATGATTTTTTTCCTCTTCCTGAAACGGCATCATAGAGTTGGTTTTTCCCATCCATTCCCTGGCTTCTTCAAAGCTCAGGGTTTTTTCGCGAATACCAGACAATTGACATCCTCCCCTTCCTAAGCCCGCTTACGCGTTCTTTGAGGAAGGGGATTCCCGATCGGCGTCTGATGTCCCAGACGGAGAATATTAGTAGAAGCGTTGACGTCTCTGTCGTGAAGACTTTGACATCCGCTACACTCCCATTCCCTTACAGACAACCCACTTAGTCCACTCGGTCCTGTTTTTTGAAGACAGGTCGAGCAAGTTACGGTTGTCCCGCTTTCATTTATTTCTCGGTAGTCGAACTGGTGCCTAATGGCTTTGTACGCCAGCATCGACTTTATTTGTGCAAACCCAGCATCCGCGACGGACTTTGCCATCTTGGTCTGCATCAAACTCTTGGAATTTATGTCGCCGACCACCACGACCTTGCACGTTCTGGCAATCTCGGTAGTGGTTTTGTGCGCCCAATCTTTTCTCTTGTTGGCGATTTTGGCGTGGATGGTGCGTGTCTGCTTTAGGCGTCCGGCTCTCTGCGCCTTGGCCAGCTTTTCTAGATATTTGCGCGTGAGGTTCTCTCGGCTGTATTTGACGCTGTCGGAGCAGGTAACTTGGTCTTTACAGCCGAGGTCGATGCCGATAACGCGAGTGCCGCCGAGGGCCTTTTCCGCCACTTCACACTGAAAGTTGACGTACCAGCGCCCCCTAGCGTCCTGGCTGAAAGATCCGGTTTTTACAGGCCCGGGGAGCTCTCGTGACTTCCAGAAAGCAAAAGTTTTCCCACAGTATTTCACTGTATCGCCATGGACCTTGACGCAGTCCTTCTTAAATGGAATCCATCCTAAAGATTTCATCCCGCGCCAGCGAAGACGTAGCTTCTTGAACTGCTTCCGACGAATCACGTACTCACCCGCGATAGATTGGATGGTCTGGCTATGTAGGCCAAGGTCTTTGGCCGCGCCTTTAGTCAGCGGGTGGAAGTCGTATTCGCTGAGCCACTCCGACCTGTCACGCACAGCCTTGACCGATGTCTCGTTACAGAAGTTCCAGACGAAATTGACTGACCTTGCCATGCGACCCAATTGGTTAGAAACTGAGCCAGATTCTTTAACTCGGTATTGGTAGGTCAAGATCACTTCGCTTCACCTGGCCCTGACTGCTGCTCAATATAGCGTTTCAAGACTTCGATAGGCGCGCCACCAACTGAGATCAGGCAGTAGGACTGCGACCAGAAGTTTTCTTTCCAGAGCTTTTTCCTGACTTCCGGAAACTCCTTCTTGAGGACTCGACTAGTCGCTGACTTCATGGAGTTTATGTACTTAGAGAGGTCGCAGTTAGGCTTGGTTCTCAGAAGAAAATGGACGTGGTCAGGCTCGCCGTTCATCTCTTGAACCGTGATGTTATGGCCTTGTCCTATGTGTTCTGCCATCTCACGCAACCTAGAGAGCAAGGCTTGCGATGAAAAAACCCTTCGCCTATACTTGGTTACTATGACCAAGTGGTAGCTAAGACTGAATACGGAATGATTGTTGGAATCCAGGTGCATCATGGTGTGTAGTACTTACTACTGAATCTGTTTTAACACAACCGAAATTCATCCCCTCCCTTAGAGGACGGGGTCTTCTTTCGGAATCAGATAGATGTATTTCAAATACGGAATTAGAATAGCCGAAACTTTTGAAACCTCTTCCACACTCATAGTAGTTTGGCAAAGCATTTCAATTGCAAGATCCTTGAAACTTTCGGTGCGTGTTAATTCAGGCTTCATTTTTTGAATCAAGGCAAAGGTGGACAGTTTGGCAAAATGATTTTATGTCGATTGCTCTGACTATGAAAAGCCAGTCACGATTGTTTCTCTTGTGTACAACAACAGGAACCTGAAGGCCGCATTCGGTCGCTGCCTTTTCCATAGCGTCGTAAAGGCTCAGCGCTTCAGTTCTTTTTACTTCAAAATGAACCGGGATTTCTGAGACAACGTCAGGACTATCCGGCGTACCACAATATTGCTGTCCGCGCCTTGCCGTCACTTTCAAGTTAGTCCTGAGCCAGGCGGCGAATTCCCGTTCTCCGCGCGCTCCTTTTTGCTTGCTATTAATCGGCATTCTTTACGCCCCTCGTCATGCTGACTGATTTCAAGAGATTTTTCATCGACAATTCTTTTAATTATTTTTTTTTGTCCTGCCGACAACGTTACCACATCTTTGAATGCCGTGACCATGGCTGATTCCCAGACAGTTAGCTTTCCTTCTCTCATTAGCCTTTTTGCGAAGCCAAAAATAGTCTTTTCGCTGTCATGAATCTCAAAGCCCATGTCAAGTTTGCAGTCATGACAAACGCGCCTGGCGTAAAATTCAGGTGGACAGTCATTTCGGTCGAAGTGAATCCAAATATGACGACATTTCATGCTTTCCAAACAAAACCCCGATCTTCGCGCTTCACATCCAGCGATTCCGTTAGAGCTTCGGTTTTTATGTATTTTAGTCTAGGAAAATTATCGTTAAGACCCGAAGCATAAACTTCGGTGATTTTTCGAGATGTCAGAATATTTATTTTCGCTCGCGCCTGGTTGCCAAGGCCATCCAATCTTTTGTACAATAGCCATTCCTTTATGTTTTTTTTGATACCTTTTAATTTGAAGCTTACGATAGCGCACGATTCGCCGGAAGATGTTTTCGAGTATATTATGTGGTAATTTTGAACTTCGCGCCTACCGTCTTCTAGACCACATTTGCCGTAAGCCACAATGGAGTGAGTTATAAAAATATGTTCACAGTACGGACATACCTTTGTCGCGATTTGGCAATCATAGGCACACTCAGGACAAATCTTTTTGGGCATGTCGAAAGCCGTTCCGCCCAGGGTTGGCTCGTCGTCGCCATTTTTAAGGGAACTGTCTTTTTGCAAAAGTGGTTCGGATAAGTTATGAAATCTTTGAAAGTTTCCTGCCATGTCGAGACATAAAAGGTTTTCTTTTCCCGGTGAAACGCGTAAACCTCTTCCGTTCGCTTGCACAAAAAGCGCGGCAGATTGTGTTGCCCTAAGGCCGACAACACAGTCTATCGGTTTGATGTCGACTCCGGTCGTAAGCACTCCCACGTTTACCAGGGCTTTGTAACCACCGGAGCGTGCACGGTCAAGCAAGGCGTTTCTATCTCGAGCATTGGTTTTACCGTCAATGAATCCGACTTGGTCAAAGCCAATGCGGAGCGCTAGAAGTTTAGTCACAAGCTTGGCGTGAGCGATTGAGCAACAAAAAAAAATAGAACATTTGCGGTCAAAGGCGTAGGTTTGCCAGTAGTCTAACGCTTTGCCGACCACCTCCTCGGTTGAGGAAACACGTTCTAAATCGGCTTCGTCAAAGTCTCCTGTCGCCCTGCTAACTTTGATCGTCGAAACGTCAATCAAACTTTCGATTTTCGGAAAAACATAGGGGACAATAAAACCATCCGCGATCAAAAAATCTAAGCTGATGTTATGTGTGACCACTTCAAAAAAACCGCCTTTACCCCAAATCCTCCCACGGCCAAGACGCCACGGAGTACCCGTCAAACCGACCACAAACTTAGCGCCGATTTTTTCGAAAATCTTTTGATACCTAGAATTTTTGACGGGTGAGATTAAATGGGCTTCGTCGACTATCACTAAATCGAATTTTCCACACACCAAAGGATTAATACCCAATGAGTCGCGGGATGCAAAAATCACTTGATTATCTGTTTCTTTTCTACCTGAACCGGCGCAGTATATGCCTGTATCAATACCCGCATGCATTGATTTTAGAGTTCTCTCGTTTTGCTCAAGTATTTCTGCCTGATGACAGAGAACCAGAACGCGATTACCTTTTTTACCAGCGCGTATACAAATTCCGCCGATTATCAAAGACTTTCCAGAACTCGTCGGAGCGACTATCAAGGGTCTCTTAAATTTTGATAAAGCTTCTGAGGTTTTTTCGATCGCTTCGTTCTGGTAATTCCTAAGTATCAAACGGATAGACCAAAGCCAAATCGTCGACTATGACTTTTGCACGTTTTTGCAGAGATGTTGACCAAGCCAAAAAACTTTCTGCGTTTTCAAGTGTCCATTCGATGGTTTTGAATTGTTGTTCAAGCCGATTCGTCGTTCTTTGGAGTTCGCGAATATCGAAGCTTTGAGTTCTCATTTTTTGGTTTGGTGCGGTCATTTTTAACCTCAATATTCGATATTTCTTTCGGGACTGAAGGTATCAGGCGCGAGATCTTCTGGCATGAGTTCGTGTGTGGTGATTCCAAGCATTTCTGCTCTGGTCCCACCTTGTCTTAGTCTTCTGATTTCTTTTTGAAGCAATTCGATATAGAGATTAAGATCAATTTTCATTTTCAATCAACAACATAGCGCACAGTGCGCGTTAGCCAGTCGGTTTCCTTCACAATGCCAGTGACATAAAAACCAGGGGGGAGAGTGATCGGAAAATGGTAGTCCTGGTCCTTTTCTTTTCCTGAAAATCCTTCAATTTTTCCATGAACCAGTTTTACTTCAGCCTGCGCTTTAATAAAAGTTTGTTTTGGATAATCCTTGCATTTGAAAACCTGAAAACTATCGCCTTTGAGCGCGTGAACATGTCCCGACATTTCACCGTAAGCTATATGACCATCGTCTTGAAAAAATTCCATAGTGCATCTCCTTTTAGTTACGTTTGTTGGACTATCGATCTGATGTTTATTACTTTTGCCATTTTTGTTTGGTCGTAAATCAGCACGTCGCCTTGCCTTGCGATCGGCAAAAATTTCAAATTCCCACGAGCGCTTTCTGTACGCCACACTAAAGCATCCTGGCAAGTTTTAATTAACATTTTCAATTGCTAGAACTTTTTTTGGATCAATCTGATCTTTTGGAGTTTCAATTACCCACGCAGGGACAAAAACCCCGTGAAGTGCATATATAGCGGTTCCGTCACGCCAACGGCAAAATGGGCCAGTATCGCAATGGGGCCTTTGGTCGTCGTCGACTAAAAGAGTTTCGGGACGATCTGAAACGATACAGAAATCTTTATGCATTATCCTTGGCCCGCTATGCATAGCTGCTTTTTCCCAGTGGTCCCATTTCGAATAATCTAAATCAAGCTCAGCTATATGCCTGAAAAAACTTATGAACGATTCCCACGTTGCCCATTGATTTCCTCCCTGTCTGTTTGAGCCAAAAAAATCAGCACACTTAAAACCGAGTTTGCCCAGTCCTAAATCTGCTGAGAGTTGCACTATTGCGCCGAGGTCGCAGGTGTAGGTTGAGTTGTAGGTTGCAGCGTAGGTCGCCGCGTCGGTTGCAGCGTAGGTTGCCGCGTCGGTTGCGGCATAGGTTGCCGCGTCGGTTGCATCGTGGGTTGCTGTATAAGTTTCATCGCGCGATGCAACGCGGGTTGCCGAGCGGATTGCTGCGAGCGTTGCATCGCGACAACGCGCGCTAGTTACAGATTCGGTTGTGTCGTAGGTTACGGCGTCTGTTGCGGCGCGGGTTGCGGCGTCTGTTGCGGCGCGTTTTGCCGCGATGGTTGCATCGTGGGTTTCTGTGTAGGTTGCGGCGTAGGTTGCGTCGCGCGTTGCGTCGTCTGTTGCATCGCAGTTATCATCGGTAGTCGCGTTTTTCTTATGAATTATCGCCGCAGCAAAACCACCTGCGAAAGTCATTGTAAGCGGAGATGACACGAAAACTATTTTTTTAGGCGCTGGTAATTTTGCCGCCGCATATATCCCGAGAATTGCTTTTTTTGTAATCTCTTTTTCCTCATCGTCCATTTGCTTTGTCGACATAGCGTTTGCGATCCAACGATCCGCCCATGGTTTGAGTTCTTTTCGGTGACGCTCGGTCAACTCGTATTTCATTCGTAACTCTCTTCTTTTTTACGCTGTTTTTTATTGTGTTTCCAAATGATGTGATAGTCCTGAAAAAGTTCGCCAGGCGTCGGTCGATTGAAACCCACGATTGACATCAAATCCATTTCTTCATCCACTGCCATGAAATTCAAATAGTTCGAGAGGTTTTTGTTGCTAACCTTGAAAAGAGTTTCAACAAAAAAATAAGGCTTACTCAAAACGGAATCCCTTCGCCCGAAGGCATTTTCGGTGCGGAGGCAGACATTGCCGGCGCGGAGGCAGACATTGCCGGTGCATCACTGCTTAAAAAACCCCTGATAAAGTTCACCGTGGCCCCTCGAAAGTCGTCATGCTTCGAGTCGATTGATGCCATACAAACTTTGTCTCGAAGTTGTGCAGTCAAAAGTGGCTCAAAATAGTTTTTTCGTATCGTGAAGTCTTCTATAACCAAACCATCGCTGGTTCGAGGCTCTTCCATGACAACGGAAACGTTTACTGACTTGCAAAGCCTTGAAAACTGGCTTCGTCCGATTTGTTCTGCTTTTTCGTTATCGTTGTTAACGTTGAATCGTTCAAAAATTTTACGGCCAGCGAATTGGTCGCTTAGAATATCGAACATGACGACAATCATTTCGCCCTTTTTATCTGTGCCCGCTACCTTTCTTTTGGTCTGTATAACTGACACACTTTCGATCATAATTCTGTAGTTGTTTTTTGGCAAAAGATCAAAGTTTGCTGTTGAGTCATTTTCTGAATCTAACCAAGTCATACGTGCTCCTTTAGTATTTTTTCAATCTCGGCAATATTACCTAAGACCGTCAAACCAAAATTTCCGTTTTCATCCATAACCAGTACCGACTTACCCTCGTCATCTGACTCCTCAACTAAATGAATTTTGTCGACGTTGACCAGAATGGTGCCTTCGCTCTCCCCGTTTTTGGTTGTGAACCTCAAAAATTTCATTTCGCCATTTCCCCAAAAATGTTTTGATCCATCTTCATTTTTTCTGGTAAGCCGAAGCGGTTCTTTGCCAAAAAAGAAGGTTGTTCTAAACAAAATAAAACCCTTTCTCCGGTTGAAAACGCTCTCTTTTTTTCAGAGTTTTCCTTGTTTCGCGTCATGACTTCCATTCTCGCAAAAAGTACGGCGTCGCAATTATTCACGATACTTGCCAGGCACTTTTTGTGGGTATCTATTGAAAAACGGTCATAGTTTTCAGTAGTCGGATCTTCGACTCGCTGAATAGTCGAATGGCCAATCAGTATTATATTTTTGTCGTAGCCTTTTTGCAGGCGCGTGAGCATTTTCATTACGAGCGACCATTGCGCAGATAAAATATCAAATCCTTGATTAAAAGGAATTTCTGCGAGTGAGACAATTATCTTTTTGGGCGAACTTAAATTATAGTCCGCTACCGCTTTGGCTGTAAGGATTTGTTCTAGTGCGGAAATCGTATCGATTACGATGGTTTTATAATCTGATTCAGCCGCGAACTTTAAAGCTTCTAAAAACCCTATATTCTTTTCTCCCGCCGTTTCCCATTGATCAATCTTGGGCGAACGGGAAAGTAGGAGGTCTTTTTTTTCCAGCTGGTTTGAGATCAAATCTAAACCATTTTCGAGGTCTAAAAAAAGGGGTTTTGGCGCGAAGGCTGCGAGCGTTGATTTTCCGATCCCCGGTGTTCCGTAGATGACAATTTTCCAGGCCGACTCTTTTTTTCCAGAATGAATTTCCATTTAAAACCTTCCATTTTTTTAGATAACTTGATATACCGACCCCAATCGCTTTTGTAAATCTAAAAATTGAATATAAGGAGAAAAGATGAAAAAAACATTGAATTCAAGACCCTATGCCATTAAAGCGCTTAGGGCGATCGAAGCATTTGTAGGGAATCGTGAGCTTTTGGCGCAAGAGCTTGGCGTATCGATTAATTGCATAGCCAGGTGGGTAATGAGGAAGCAAATAACGTCGAAGCACGTCCTAAAACTTTCAAAACTAATGGACAACAAATTCAGCGTAGAAGAACTGCTAGGCTCAAGGGAATAGGTTTTTTCAATGGACTCTAGAAATGAAGATTTAAAATTCTATATTGAAAATAAATATCCGCTTATTGTTTTAAACACGAATTCAAAAGTACCTGTCGAAAAATGGCGTGATGTCGAAAATAGGGATCGCCCTCCTGAAATTTTCTCTGGTAGAAATTGGGCTGTAAAACTCGGCACAGATTATCACGGCAAGCTTTTGTGTGTGCTAGACGTAGATCCAAGGAACCGAGGATTTGAGTCTTACAACGCTTTGCAGGAGTCTCACGGCCCACTACCTAAGACCATGAAAATTAAAACTGGCGGTGGTGGTTGGCACGAATACTTCGTCACTACAAAGTCGTTCACAAAATACAAGCTCATGCCGGGCATAGAGCTTTTGTGTGTTGGTGCTTATGTTGTTGCGGCAGGCTCGATACATCCAAACGGCACACCCTACAGTTTTGAAAGCCAGGGAGAACCGGTAGAACTACCGAACTACATTCTAGAGATTGCAGAAAATAAGCATTGCGAAGATCAACTATTAGAAAAGAAAATAGACACTAAAGACCCAGATACGATTCCGGATGGTGAACGCGACTCATGGCTAACTCGCAAGGCCGGTCAAATGCGCTATGTTGGCCTTGACTATGAAGATATCTTAAACGGACTAAAAAAATTCAACTTAAAATGCGTACCACAAAAAGGGGAGGGAGATCTTGCGCGCATCGCTAAGTCGGTCATGCGCTATCTTCCAGGCAAACAGGCAAGCGCTTTGCCGTTAATTGAGGTAGTCGCTGAAAAAGATATGCCAAGTTTTTCGGTTAATATAGAATCTAACGTTTTGGCGCTAACTAAAATATATGAAAATTCCTACGGACTAATTAAAGAAATCTCAGACGAAATTCTAACGCACGCAAAACGTCCATACCCTCACTTCGCACTCGCATCCGCCATTTCCATTTTAGCCGGTGTATGCCAAGGCGGTTTTTTAGTCCCTAACCTAGAAAAAGAAGATACGCCCGACGGTGGGCTGTCGCTATACCAGTGGATAACCTCTCCTCCGGGAAGCGGAAAAAACGCATACCTAAAAGGCGTGGAGACATATTTAGGTGCGGTAGATCATCGTTTAATAGCTGCACGAATGGGGACAAGTTATGGGCTCAGGGGTTCGCTCTATTGTTTTAATTCTGTCTCGGTTTGTATTGACGAGATGCAAGACGAAATGAAGCGACTCGCTGCAATACCAGGCAGCGCTGCAGCGCAGGTATTGACAGACTTTAAAGAGCTTTTCAACGATCTTTCAGAGATTCGACCAGTGGCAATTAAGGGATCAAGATTTCCTGCCATTATAAAACCTCGCCTGTCAGTTTTTGGAGTTGGCACAACCGGGGGTTTTAAAAAGCTTTTGACAAGCGATCTTATCGGCGGAGGTCTTTTGTCAAGATTTATACATTGGCCGGAAGGCAATATTCCTGATTTCAAATACAGTGCGGTAGAAGGGTTTGATCCTCCCGCTAACCAAATTAGTGCACTTGCTGAATTTTTTAAAGTTGGGCTAACTGATGCCGGAAAAAGCCAAACTTATGAGCAGGCGTTAGAGAACTTGGCTAAGATAAATGACCCACGGACACCGGTGCCCAAACATTCACCACAAACAATACCGATGTTTGTACTAAGCATCAGCCAGGAGGCGGGGCTTAGGCTCAAAGCTTTCAGAAAATCGCAAGATATAGTTTACCGAAAATTGATTCTCGCGGGACAAGCTGAGTCGGAAGTTTCGCCGGCCTCGGTTGTGGCGCGATCTCCGCAAATGGCTGGCAAGCTTGCTGCAATCGCTGCCTTGTCGCGGTCGTCAACCTGGATAGAGGAGAGGGATGCCAATTTCGGCGTTTCCTTGGCTTCGGCTTTGTCGGACAGCCTAAGACTCATTATTTATGGTTCAGCGAGCGAGAGTCCCTATGACGCGGTTTGTAGGCGTATTCTGTCTACGGTTCAGAATCACAAGGGTGGGCTTTTGAGAAAAGAAATCATGAAAATATTAGGTCGCATATCGTCCCGCGAATTAAACCCTGCAATTTTAGATCTGGTTGTCTCTGGTCAACTCTATGCACTTAACTCGGAAGGTAAGCCGGTGGATTTAGAAGACTCCAAAACTTTGCCAAGAGGTCTTAGATTTTCGATTCCCGGCCAAAATTGAAGGTGACTTCATTTAAACACTTGATTAACTTGACCGGCAGGTGGTAGCGTAATTGCTAGGCCGTTGTTTTAATTGGCGTTGCATTTAAATTGCACACTCCAAAGGCCCACGAAGGCCGACAAGGCCGACAAAGGCCGACAGGGCATGTCGGCCCACCAAAACATAGAGCATCAACCCTTTCAGGCGAAGGCCGACAAGAAAGGGGGCACGGGGGCACAAGTAGGGTGCGCCCGTAGGACGTAGTCCTTGTAGTCCTTCGGACATATATAGTTTTTTTTACTTTTTTTTTTAATTATTTCTCTACTAAAGTAGAGAGTAAATCTCAAAAAAGGCCGACATCTCTCTGTCGGCCTTCGTCGGCCTTCGTCGGCCTTTTGTGAATGAAATAAACAGCAAGTGGAAAAAAGCCAGTGGTATGTTTGGAGTTACCCCCGCTTAGACTAAATCTCCAAAAGGGCCGGCGTCACTCTGCCGGCCTTTGCCGGCCTTGCAGGCCTTTTGTGAAGGAAATGAACAGCAAGTGGAAAAAGCCAGGGGATCGTTTTGAATCAACCCCGCTGGCTCCTTGGTTGGTTTTTCAGCTCAGGACTTCTACAGATTATCATTTTTTCGCCGATCAATCATAAGTAGCACCTCCTCCTCGTCGGCCAATTCTCGCTGGCGAGGTTTTTTTTTGTCCGCCCTTGATATTCATGGGGAAGGACCCGCGACCAGGGGTGCCAACCTTTGGTCGTGCAAGCAGGCGCGCCCATCTCCATTCTTGTTATTATTGTTGACATTCATGTATTGCTAGAATAAAACAGTTATTGCCACAACTTGAAGTCGTTCATGCATTACTAGAACAAGGTGTTTATGAAATTAAAGGATTTTCTTCAGTCAAAGGACATTACGCAGGCGGAATTGGCAAAAGCAACACAGATTGATCCGTCTCGAATTTCAAACTTTGTTAACGGCGTGGTAGCCATTCCCAAAAGACACTACCCAAAGTTCATTGGCCTTTTAGGAATTACATTGAATGATTTCTTGGACCTAATTGGGGAAAAGGAAAAACGAAATCGAACTAGGATTTAATTGATAGGGCAAAACCAGCGCGGGTGAGCTGGAAGGTTGACATACGGGGTTTCATCCGACTAAACTGGCTGAAATTGAAACAGCGTGAGGGCAAAATGGCTCTTAAAAATATCTTCACTTGCGACGTCAACAGCTGCGAGGGAGAAGTAGTTCAAAAACTCTCAGTTCTCCCCCCTGGTTGGACTAGCGTCATGGTCAATGTCGTCGATTCGGCTACAGCCGAATCAGGAGCCTTCAAACTCACTGACAACGGGATCTCAAAAATCTATTGCGAGGCGCACTCGTTTCTAAGCCAAAGAGCAAGAGATCTGATCTTAGAGGTGAACGGCCTTGCAGGTTGAACACGAGCACGCAAGGATCTTGCGCGAAGCCCTATCTCACATTGGCAATCGCTCCCGCGGCTCTATGCGAGACTATATAAACTCAGTTCTCACCGCCTACGGCCAGGCAGTGAAAAACTATTGCGATCATCCAAATCAACCGCTCCTTTGGGACCAAAAAGTCTGTCTGGATTGTGGTCTAAGGTCGTTGACTGTTGTTAAGGGTTTGAACCTTGAGGAAAAAAAATGAGTAAGAATAAATGGAAACAAAAAGAAAATCAGGAAGAAAATAGATCCAAAATGCAATCCGTGGGATCCTATTTTATAGATAATCTTCACTAAAAAATAGTTGCTAGCCGAGGCTGTTGGAAATGGCAGAGTTCCCTCTCAAAAAT
>Ga0163150_10001857_pt1 | contig 34291 bp, 26 predicted proteins | sample OliLakLV19P2IB_FD_148628 | JGI IMG/M metagenome (GOLD analysis project Ga0163150, IMG submission 148628) | Freshwater microbial mat bacterial communities from Lake Vanda, McMurdo Dry Valleys, Antarctica - Oligotrophic Lake LV.19.P2.IB | ecosystem: Environmental > Aquatic > Freshwater > Lake >... | reverse complement strand
TTGGCGAGCCGCGCGGCGTTCCTGCTCGAATACCGCGCGTCAGGCAAGGTGCTCTACCGCGTGCGCGTCGGGCCGGAGCAGGACCGTGCGCGCGCGGAGGAGATCGCCGCGCGGCTCGCCAAGGACGGTTTCCAGCCGGTCGTCGCGCGCCACCCCTGATCGGATAGAATGCCGCACGTTTCGCGGGAGATTGGGAAACGATGGGCGGCGTCGACCACATCTTCGCAATCATCCTGATGATCTCGGGTGCCGTCGGGTACTTCCGGGGATTCATCCGCGAGTCCATCGCGCTCGCCAGCTGGCTGATCGGGCTCTGGCTCGCCTGGCACTTCGCCTACCTCGTCAATCCATGGCTCGGGGGCGCGCTGGCCGCGCCGGGCGTGCGCGAATGGACCGGAAGGACAATCGTGCTCCTGGTCGTGCTGCTCGCCGGCTCGCTGATCGGCAGCATCGTCTCGCACTTTGCGCGACGGGCGGTCGGCCTGGCCGCGATGGACCGGTTGCTTGGCGCCGTTTTCGGGCTCGTGCGTGGCGCAGTCATCGTCGGCCTGGTCGTGCTCGCGGGCCGCGCGGCAAAGCTCGACGACGAACCCTGGTGGAGCGCAACGCGATCGATGCCCGCCGCCGAGACCCTCGCCAACTGGCTCGAGCGCTATGCGGCGCCGGCCGCAATCGACCTGTACGAAGAGGCGATCAAGCCGCCTGCCGAGGCGGGCTCCTAGACCATGTGCGGCCTCATCGGAATCGTCGGGACCTCGCCAGTCAACCAGCGCATCTACGACGCGCTGACCGTGCTCCAGCACCGGGGTCAGGACGCGGCGGGCATCATGACGATGGACGAGCATGCGCTGTTCGTGCGCAAGGACATCGGCCTGGTGCGCGACGTGTTCCGCGACGAGGACATGCGCCAGCTCGTGGGCAACGCCGGCATCGGCCATGTGCGTTACCCGACGGCCGGCTGCGACGGCGCAAACGAAGCGCAGCCTTTCTACGTCAATGCGCCCTTCGGCATCGGCCTTGGTCACAACGGCAACCTCACCAATGCCGAGGAACTCTCACGCACGATGGTCGAGGAGGATCGGCGCCACCTCAACACGCGCTCCGACTCCGAGGTGCTCCTCAACGTCTTCGCGAGCGAGCTGCAGCGCTCCACCGCCTCGCGGCCGGCCCCTGCCGACGTGTTCCGGGCCATCGAGGGCGTGTTCCGCCGCTGCCGCGGCGGATTCGCGGTCGTGCTGATGATCGTCGGCCACGGGGTCGCGGGCTTCCGCGACCCGCACGGCATCCGCCCGCTCGTGCTCGGCAAGCGCAAGACCGCGCGCGGAATCGAATGGATGCTGGCGTCCGAGAGTGTCGCGCTCGACATGCTCGGGTTCGCGCTCGAGCGCGACGTGGCGCCCGGCGAGGCGATCTACATCGACATGCATGGCCGCCTGCATGCCGCGCAGTGCGCGCCGGCGGGCCGGCACACGCCCTGCATCTTCGAGTACGTCTATTTCGCCCGGCCGGACTCGATCATCGACAACATCTCCGTGCACAAGGCTCGCATGCGCATGGGCGAGAAGTTGGCGGAGAAGATCCAGCGCCTGACGCCCGACCACGACATCGACGTCGTGATCCCGATCCCGGATACCAGCCGCACCAGCGCGCTGCAGCTCGCGCTCGCGCTCGGCGTGAAATATCGCGAGGGTTTCGTCAAGAACCGCTATATCGGCCGCACCTTCATCATGCCGGGACAGGAGATGCGGCAGAAGTCGGTGCGCGGCAAGCTGAACGCGATCGATCTCGAGTTCCGCGGCCGCAACGTGCTGCTGGTCGACGACTCGATCGTGCGTGGTACCACTTCGGCGCAGATCATCGAACTCGCGCGCGAGGCCGGTGCACGCAAAGTCTACTTCGCTTCGGCCGCGCCGCCGGTGCGGTTCCCGAACGTGTACGGGATCGACATGGCCGTCGCCTCCGAGCTGGTGGCCCATGGACGCAGCGAGGACGACGTCGCCACGTCGATCGGCGCCGACTGGCTCGTCTACCAGGACCTCGATGACCTCGTGTCCGCCTGCCGGCACGATGACGCCCGGATCACCGCGTTCGACACCTCCTGCTTCTCGGGCGAGTACGTGACGGGCGACGTGACTCGCGAGTTCCTGGCGCGCATCGAGCACGAACGGCTCGACGGCGTCAGGGCACAGCGCCTGCTCGACCTGCCAGGCGGTCGGACCGCGCGGGCCATTTGACGCAACCGATCGCTGTAGGGGTCCGACCCCTTCGTGCCGACCCGCGTCGCGGACTCCTGCTAGACCTGTTCCGGGTTGCACTGGCGGCCGTGGACGGCCGCCGACGGGTGCGTGCGGCGCTCACCGTCCGCGAGACTCCCGGTCCCGTCAGCGCGTTTGCCGTCGGCAAGGCGGCCGCTTCGATGATGCTGGGCGCGACGGATGCGCTCGGGGCGCGGCTCGAGCGCGGCCTCGTCGTCGCCCCGGACGGCGCCGTACCGCCGGCGCTGACGAACCGAAGTGGCATGCTCGCGATCGAGGCTGGCCATCCGCGGCCGGACGAGCGCAGCTTTGCGGCGGGGGCGGCGTTGCTGGCATTTGCTGCGGCGACACCGCCGGGCAGCCGCGTGCTGCTCATGGTTTCAGGCGGCGCATCCGCGCTGCTGGAGGTACCGGCGCCGGGCGTGGGGCTCGCCCAACTTGGCGCGCTGTTCGAGCGCTCGTTGCGCGAGGGCCTCGACATCGAGCGCCTCAACCGCGAGCGCATCGCGCTCTCCCTCGTGAAGGGCGGGCAGCTCGCGGGTCTCTTCAAGGGCGCGGCCATCGAGGCACTCATGATCTCCGACGTGCCGCGCGACGATCCCGCCGTGCTGGCCTCGGGGCTCCTGGATACGCCTGGGCTGGAGCGCCAGTTGGTCGGCTCGATCGAGGAAGCGCTCGCCGCAGTGGAGCGTGCGGCGGCGCAGCGCGGGCTCAAGGTCGTGCGCTGCGCGGAGCGGCTCGCGGGGGATGCCGAGGCAGCTGCGCGCCGTATCTGCCACGAGCTGGCCGTGGGTGAAGCGGACCTGCAGATCCACGGCGGCGAGACCGTCGTCCACCTGCCCAGGCGCCCCGGTCGCGGCGGGCGATGCCAGCATCTCGCCGTGGCGGCGGCGCGGCATCTGGCGGGCCACGCCGATTACCTGCTGCTCGCGGCAGGCACGGACGGACGCGATGGCGCCAGCGAGGACGCCGGGGCGATCGTCGATGGCGACACGATCGTGCGTGCGGCGAGCAATGATATGGAGGCGGAAGCAGCGCTTTTGGCCGCGGATACCGGGGAATTCCTGGAGGCAACCGGCGATCTCGTCCATACCGGTCCAACCGGCACCAATGTCGGCGATATCGTGCTGGCCCTGCGTCAGGCGCCGCCGAATATCGGCCGGATGTAGAATGCGGCCATGTCAGTCCGGGTTCTCATCATCGACGACCAGGACGACTTCCGGCGGCTGCTCGCGCATCATGTACGGACCGGGTTCGAGACGCCCTCGGTCGCCGAGTACGAGCCGTCCGCGCGCGGCCGGCTGCCGCCAGACTTCTCGGGCAGCGCCTACGATGCCGTCCTGCTCGGGGACACGCCGGGCCGGGACTTCGGCATCGACTGGCTTCGGGACCTGAGCCGGCGCAACGGCTTCCCGCCGATCATCTACCTGCTGACGCGGCCATCGCCGGAGGCGGAGGAGCACGCGATCCACGCGGGCGCCCACGCCTGCCTTGCGCGCAGGAAAATCGACCACGGCGCACTGGTCGCGGCATTGCGCGCGGCGCAGGCGCGGCGTGGCCAGTTCTCGCGCCCGGCCGCGCGCGTGGACGAGGCGGCACGCGCGACGCAGTTCGGCGATGCCTCGATCCGGGGCTTCCGGTTCGTCAGCCAGCTCGCCGAGAGCCCGGTGTCGAGCGTTTACCTGGCCGAGAGCGAACGGACCGGGACGCAGGTCGCGCTCAAGGTCCTGCACCAGCCCCCCGACGAAAGCTCCGGCGTGCGCAATTTCGACCGTTTCCTGCGCGAGTATCAGATCGCGGCGGCCATCGAGCACCCGAACGTGGCGCGGGTCCACGACTTCGGCGTTGCCGACGACCACGCCTTCATTGCCATGGAGTACTTCCCGCTCGGCGACCTGCGGGGGCGCATAAAGCAGGGCCTCCACGCGCTGCACGCGCTGACCTTCATGCGGCAGATGGCCGAGGCGCTGAAGGTCCTGCACGACGCCGGCGTGCTGCATCGCGATCTGAAGCCTGGCAACGTCATGCTGCGCGACGAGCAATCGGTCGCGCTGATCGACTACGGGCTGTCGAAGCATGTGGAACTCGACGCGGCGATCACCAACAGCGGCGAGATCTTCGGCACGCCGTATTACATGAGCCCGGAACAGGGACACGGCAGGGAAACCGACGAGCGCAGCGACATCTACAGCATCGGGATCATCTTCTACGAGATGCTGATGAAGCGGAAGCCGTACGTCGCGGGCACGCCGATGCAGGTGATCTACAAGCACGCGCACTCGCCGCTGCCGGAGCTCAGGGCGGAGCTCAAGCGTTTCGAAGAGCTGCTCTACAACTGCATCGGCAAGGACCCCAAGCGCCGCTACGCCAGCGCGGAGCAGTTGCTCGACGCCGCGCGCGAACTCGAGCGCGACGAGCTCGAACGCTAGCAGCTTGCGGGAATCGCAGCGCGCGTGCTTCGCCGCCGGGACTCCGCTCGTTCGCTCCGCCGGAACTTTAGTCGCTCACTCGCGGGTCCCGGCGGCAAAGCCCCCCGCACCGATGCCGCGGGCGACTGCGCGTGCCGGGCAAGACGCGCCGCGCTTCGTGCACGCGCACGCCGGCCGGACGGGTCCCCGAGCGAAGTGACTAATGTTCCGGCGGAACGAGCGAGGGTCCCCGGCCGGCCGGCGTGCGCGATCAATAAGCGGGTCCTAGACTGGGCAGGGGAGGAGTTGCCAGCCCGAGTCGTCCCAGCGGACTACGTCCGCCGCGTCGTGCCAGGCACCGAGGACGACCCGCGTGCGGTCCTCGCCGCCCGACCGGAAGCGGTGCACGGCTGGGCGGTGCGTGTGGCCATGGATCATCAGCGAGACGCCGGCATCGTCCAAGAGCGTTTCGACGGCGGCTTGGTTGACGTCGCTGATGTAACTCTCTGTATTCGCGTGGTGCTCGCGGCTGTCGGCGCGCGCCTGGGTGGCGAGGCGTCGCCGCGCGTCGATCGGCAGCTGCGCAAGGTCGGCCCGGATGACGGGATCGCGTACCAGCGCGCGAAGCCGCTGGTACGGCCGGTCATCGACACACAGGCCGTCGCCGTGGGTCAGCAGTACACGCTCGCCGACCAAGGTGAGGATCGACGGGTCGTCGAGCAGCGTGGCGCCGGAACCGGCGCAAAACCGTTCACCGATCATGAAATCGCGATTGCCGCGCATGACGAAGACCTTCGTTCCGGCGGCAGCAACCGCGGCGATCGAGTCGGTGACCTTGCGATGAGCTGGCTCGGGATCGTCGTCGCCGATCCAGGCCTCGAACAGGTCGCCGAGCAGGAACAGCGCGCGCGCGCCGCGCGCCGGGCCTGAAAGGAATCGCTGGAAGCGGGCAGAGATGTCCGGCGTCGTGGGATCGAGGTGCAGGTCCGACGCGAACCAGACGGTCACTCGGAGCTGCCTGCCTGCTCTTGTCCGGGCTGCGGCGAGGGTTCAGGCGCAGCAGCGGTGCCGTCGATCACCCACGCGCGACGGACCACGGGCCGGTCGACTGGCACGTCCCCGCCGAAATTGGCGACGGTTTCGGTACGCAGGTAGCCGATGCGGTCGACGACGTCCATGCCCTCGACCACGCGGCCGAAGACGGTGTAGCCCCAGCGGCTCGGCAACGGGTCGAGTGCCGGGTTGTCGATGAGGTTGATGTAGAACTGCGAGCTGCCGGAGTGCGGCGACTCCTCGCGCGCGAGCCCGAGTGCGCCGCGCCGGTTCGACAGCCCGTTGCCGCTCTCATTGGGGATGGTCGCGCGCGCCGTGCGCAGGGTGAGCCGATCGTCGTAGCCGCCGCCCTGCACGACGAAATTTGCTATCACTCGATGGAACAGCGTACCGTCGTATGCGCCGTCGCGCACGTAGCGCAGGAAGTTCTCCGCGGTGAGCGGAGCGCGAACCGTGTCGACCTCGACGACGAAATCGCCGACCGACGTCTCGAAGTGCACGCGCGGCACGAGTGTGCCGGCTGGCTGGGCGGCGGCCTGATGCGTTGCGAGCAGGGTGAGCAGGGCGAGCATGTAGCGCGGCATGTGGGACTCCTCGCGGCGATTTTAACCTACCTCACGCGTGAGGCGGCACGCCCGATCCCTTAGACTGTCATGCGATGGAACCCGCCGTCGTCACGCGCTTCGCGCCAAGCCCGACCGGTGCCCTGCACCCGGGCAATGCGCGCACGGCGCTGTTCAGCTTCCTGCTGGCGCGCAGCCGGGGCGGGCGCTTCGTGCTGCGCATCGAGGACACGGATCTCGAGCGCAGCAGCGAGGAGCACGTCGCTACCCAGCTCGCGGAACTCGAGTGGCTCGGCATCGGCTGGCACGCGGGTCCGGGCCGCGAAGACGGCCGCGGCCCGTATCGCCAGTCGGAGCGCGCGGCGGTGTATGCCGGACACTTCGAGCGGCTCGCGCGCGAAGGTCACGCTTACCCCTGCTACTGCACGCCCGCCGAGCTCGAGGTCGCCCGCAGGACGCAGCTGGCGGCCGGTCAGCCGCCGCGCTATCCCGGCACCTGCCGTGGGCTCGATGCCGCTCGGCGCGCCGCTCGCGAGCGCGAGGGCCGTCCCGCCGCGCTGCGCTTCGCCGTGCCGATTCCGGAGACGGTTCGTTTCGACGACCTGGTCCGCGGGCCGCAGGCGGTCGAGTCGGCGTCGATCGGCGATTTCCTCGTGCGGCGAGCCCAGGGCAGTGCGGTGTTTTTCTTCTGCAACGCAGTCGACGACGCGCTGATGGGCGTGACGCACGTCCTGCGCGGCGACGACCACCTTGCCAACACGCCGCGCCAGCTGCTGCTGCTGCGCGCGCTCGGGCTCCCGGCGCCGCGATACGGGCATCTGCCGCTGCTGCTCGACGCCAGCGGTGCGCCCCAGTCGAAGCGCCGCAACAGCGTCACCCTGTCCGAGTTGCGCAGGCGAGGCTACCTGCCCGCGGCCCTCGGCAACCTCCTGCTGCGGCTCGGGCACCACGGGGCGCCGGACGGCTGGCTCGAACCGGCCGATTTCGCCAGCCACTTCGACGCCGGCCGCCTCGGACGCGCGCCCGCGCATTTCGACGAAGCGCAGCTCGATCACTGGCAGCGCGAGGCGATACTGCGCCTGGATCCCGCGTCCGTCGCACGCTGGCTCGGCGCGGAACTGCCGGCGGAGTGGGACGCGGATCGCCGCGCGGCGGTCGCAGGACTGCTGCGTGGCAACGTCCTGCTCCCAAGCGACGCGCACGAATGGCTCGCGGTCCTCAGCGGCGCGCTGCCGCCGCTCGTCCCGGAGGCCGCACAGGCCATTACGGAAGCGGGGCCCGAGTTCTTCGACGCCGCGCTCGCCGGCTACACCGAGTCCGGCGGCGACTTCGGGGCGCTGGCGGAACGCCTGAAGCGCAGCACGGGCCGCAAGGGCAAAGCGCTATACATGCCGCTGCGCTTCGCCCTGACGGGTCGCCATGACGGCCCCGAACTCGCGGCACTCCTGGCGGCCATCCCGGAGTCGCTGGTACGCGACCGGCTCGCGGCCGCTGCGCGGCTGGGCGGCGGCTGAGGCCATGCTGCGCATCCACAATTCGCTGACCGGCCGCAAGGAGACTTTCGAGCCGCTCGAACCCGGGCACGTGCGCATGTATGTCTGCGGCATCACCGTCTACGACCACCTGCACGTCGGCCACGCCCGCTCACAGATCGCCTTCGACGTCGCGCGCAGGTGGCTGCGCGCCTCCGGTTACCGCGTGACCTATGTGCGCAACATCACCGACATCGACGACAAGATCCTGGCCCGCGCGCGCGAACGCGGCGAGCCGTTCGAGGCGCTGACGGCGCGCTTCATCGCGTCGATGGACGAAGACTTCGCCGCGCTCGGCATCGAGAGGCCGGACTATGAGCCGCGCGCGACTGCTTACATCGCCGAGATCGTCGCCATGATCGGCAGGCTCGTGGAGCGTGGCTTCGCGTACGTCGGTGCGGACGGCGACGTTTTCTACGCGGTCGCGCGCTTCGCGAAATACGGCCGGTTGTCCGGCAAGAAGCTGGAGGACCTGCGCGCCGGCGCACGCGTCGAGATCGACGAGGCGAAGCGTGACCCGCTGGACTTCGTGCTGTGGAAGCGCGCGAAGCCCGGGGAGCCGGCCTGGGATTCGCCCTGGGGCATGGGCCGGCCGGGCTGGCACATCGAGTGTTCCGCCATGGCAGTCGCGCTGCTGGGTCCCGCGTTCGACATCCACGGTGGCGGGATGGACCTGAAGTTCCCGCACCACGAGAACGAGATCGCCCAGAGTTGCGCAGCCTGCGATGCGCCCTTCGCGACGCTCTGGATGCACAACGGCTTCGTGCGTGTCGACGACGAGAAGATGTCGAAGTCGCTCGGGAACTTCTTCACCGTGCGCGAGGTGCTGCCGCGTCTGCGGCCGGAGGTTCTGCGGGCCTTTCTGCTGGCTTCGCATTACCGCGCGCCGGTCAATTACACGGACGACAACCTGCGCCAGGCCGACGCCGCCCTGCAGCGGCTCTACCTGGCGTTGCGCGACGTGGAGCCCGCAGCCCGGTTCGATCCGGGCGAGCCGTCGAGAGCCTTCGCCGAGGCCATGAATGACGACTTCAACACCTCAGGCGCGATAGCGGCCCTGCAGGGCGCCGCCCGTGACCTCAACGTAACGAAGTCGGCGGGCGAGCGACCGCGTGCCGCGGCGATTGCAGCCGAGCTGCGGCACCTGGGCGGGCTGCTAGGGCTGCTCGGGCAGCCTGCGTCTGCGTGGCTCGAGGCGCCCTCATCGCTGTTGTCGGGCACGACGCCAGCGGCCGGGATGGTGGCCACGGACGAAATCGAGCGGCGGATCGCGGATCGGATCGAGGCGCGCCGCCAGCGCGACTGGGCGGAATCGGACCGTATCCGCGACGAACTGGCCGCGGCTGGAATCCTGCTCGAGGACGGCGCCAGCGGGACAACGTGGAGGCGTCGATAGGAGGAGGGGACGCACCCCTTCATTTTTTCGCGAAAAAATGAAGGGGTGCGTCCCCTCCGCTATGCGCGCCGCTGGCATGACTCCAGCGTGTTCTTCATGAGGGTCGCGATCGTCATCGGGCCGACGCCGCCCGGCACCGGGGTGATCCAGCCGGCGCGTTCGGCAGCCTCATCGTACTGAACGTCGCCGACCAGCTTCCCGTCGGGCAGCCGGTTGATGCCGACGTCGAGCACGATGGCGCCAGGCCGGATCCAGCTGCCCGGCACGAAATGCGGCTTGCCGATCGCCGCAACCAGGATTTCCGCCTCGCCGACGTGGCGCGCGAGGTCCCGGGTCTGGCTGTGGCAGATCGTGACCGTCGCCGCCTTCATGAGCAGCTCGAGCGCCATCGGCCGGCCCACGATGTTGCTCTGGCCGATGATCACGGCGTTCTTGCCACGCGCGTCGAGACCTTCGCGCTCCAGCATCAGGATCATCCCGTAGGGCGTGCAGGGCCTCTGTACGGGCATGCGTTGCGCCAGCCGGCCAACGTTGTAAGGGTGGAAGCCGTCGACGTCCTTCGCCGGGTCAATCCGCTCCAGAACGGCCGTCGAGCCGATGTGCTGTGGCAGGGGCAGCTGGACGAGGATGCCATCGATCGCAGGATCCGCGTTCAGCCGGTCGATCAGCGCGAGAAGGTTGGCCTCGGTCGTGTTCGCCGGCAGGTCGTGGGCCACGGAGGCGATGCCCGTCTCCTCGCAGGCGCGGCGCTTGTTGCGTACATAGACTGCTGACGCGGGGTCCTCGCCGACCATGACGACGGCGAGGCCGGGTTTGCGCAATCCCTTTTCTTTCAGCGTGTCCGTGCCCTTGCGCACCTCGCGTCGCAACTCCCCGGCGATCCGCTTGCCGTCGATGATTTTTGCCGACATACGCCTAATTAAAACAGAAGGGGCGCTTGCGCGCCCCTTCCGCCATCCATTCAGCCGCGACGGTCAGAACGAATAAGTCGTCCGCAAGCTCCAGAACGTCCCGCGCGGGTTGTGGGTGCTTGAGACAAATCCGTACACGTCCGAGTCGCCGTCGCCGACCGCAACCGGCACCTCTTCATCGAACGCATTGTCGATCGAGAGTGCGATCCGGGTGTTCTTGATGCCCTCGTACGAGAACTGGAAGTTCACCGTCGTGAACGAATCCACCGAGCCGACCGGCGCAAGCGTCGACGGTGACAGCGGGCGGAAATCGTTGAACGAACTGAGGTAGTTCACACGCGCGGTGGCACCCCAGTCGCCGATCCGGTAGTCGCCGGTCAGTGCCACGCGATCTTCCGGGTACTCGTACTCGCCGGCGAATTCCTGCGTCTCGAAGGTCAGGCCGTCCGCGCCGAGCACAACCTTGTCGAACTCGAGCAGATGCGACCAGTCGAGCCCGAGGGTCAGCGTGTTGTCGCCGAACTCGAGGCTCTGGTACACGGACAGGTCCACGCCCTGGGTGTTCTGGCTGCCGATGTTGACGAAGCCGCTGTTGATGAACTGCAGCGGGCCCAACGTGTCTCCCGGGAGCGGCGCGCCACGCACGCAGATCGTGCTCGCCTGGTTGTTGCACTCCTGGGTGTAGATGAAGATCCGCGGTACCTCGTCGATCTTGTTGTCTTGCTCGATGTCCCAGAAGTCGATCGAGACGCTGGTTGCCGCCGTCGGCTGCCAGACCACGCCGATGTTGAAGTTCTCCGACTCCTCGGCTTCGAGATTCGGGTTCCCGGCGAAGTTGATCTGGAAGTCCGTATTGGCGCAGTACGCCACGTTGTCGGCGCAGCCAAACGTGTCCTGGAAGAACTCGGACTCCTGTGAGGGGCCAAGGCCGATCTGCGCCAGCGACGGAGCGCGGAAGCCCTCACCGTATGATGCGCGGAATGCCAGCGAGTCGATCGGCGCCCAGCGGAAGGCCAGCTTCGGGTTGAACGTGTTACCGAAGTCGCTGTAGTCGTCATACCGCCCGGCAATCTGCATTTCCAGGGACTGCAGCAGCGGCACCGAGAACTCGACGAAGGCCGACCAGCTGTCACGCTGCGCCTCGGCCGTGACGGACTCCGTTCCGAAAATGAGACCACGTACGAACTGGTCGTCCGGCACGTCCGAAATGTTCTCCTCACGATACTCGAGGCCGGCGGCCATCATCAGGTCGCCCGCGCCCATTTCAAACAGCGAGCCCGAAACCGAGGCGTCGGCCATGGTCAGGTTGGACTCGCCCTGGCGCACGAGGCTGGTGGAGATCGCGTCGATCACTTCCGGCGCATTGATCGTGCCGCCGAACGGGTTGTAGTTGCCGAGATCCAGCTGCTGCTGGAGGAAATCCGTGCGTACCCACCCGTCGTTGCGGCCGCCAGTCTGCGTCGACTCGCTGCGAGCGCGTTGCGCCGCGACTTCCCAGTCCCATTCCTTGAACTCGCCGCGCAGGCCCGCGACGCCGCGCAGGTTGTCCGTCTCGATGTTCCAGCGGCGCGCGCCCGCGTCGACGGTACGGAAGCGGCTGATGCCGACCGCCTCGCCGCCGAACGGGTCGTCGGGGTGGTTGTTGAGCGTGAGGCCCGCCGTTTCGTCCAGCGGCGTCGGCGCGCCCTGGGCGATTGACTTGTTGTGCTGCACCGCGATCTCGGTGAAGAACTCGATGCCACTGCCGCCCAGGTCCTGGTGACCGGTCAGCAGCAGGCCGGTGCGCTCGGATTCGGGGACCAGCAGGTTCCACGGACCATAGTCGTACAGGCAGGTCGGGTCGGCGTTGCTTCCGGCCGGGCAGCCCGGGTCGATCGTGATCGTCTGGCCTGCGCCCACGAAGAAGCGGCCCGGGAAGCCGCGCGACGAACGGTAGTCCGCGCCGCCGGATGCCGAGTTGTTGGCCGAGCCGATGCGGCCGCGTTCGTTGTTGAAGAGTGTCTGGTTCTTGAAGTAATCGACGATCATCGTGACGTTCGAGTCGTCGTCGCCCGCGCCCCACATTGCCGAAGCCGTGGTCTCCGACGCACTGCCGCTGGTCACGTCGCCATAGCCGGCCGCGACTTCCATGCCTTCGAAATCCTGGCGCAACACGACGTTGATCACGCCTGCAACCGCGTCCGTGCCATACAGCGCCGAGGCGCCGTCTTTCAGGACCTCGACGCGCTCGATGGCGGAGACCGGGATCGTGTTGATGTCGACGAAGTTGGTCGTCACGCTTTCCGCGAAGGAGCTGACGGCGACGCGCCGGCCGTTGACAAGCACCAGCGTCGCGTCGGCGCCGAGGCCGCGCAGGCTGATGGAGGCCGCGCCGTTCGCAGTCGAATCCTGGTTGTTGCCGCGCGTCGAGAAGGCGCCGTTGCCGTTGACCGGGAGCTGCTCCATGAGCTGCTGGAGATTCTGGTATCCCGATTTCTCGATCGCAGCCCGATCCACGGTGAGGATCGGCGACGGGCCCTCGAAATCCTGGCTGCGCGCGATGCGCGAACCGATGACGACGATCTCGTCACCTTCCTGGGAAACTGCGGCTGGAGCCGTCAGCGCCGCCGAAAGGCCGACTGCACCGCCGATTGCGAGTCGGATTGCGCGGGCAAGCGGTTTGCGATTCATCATGTGCGGACCCCTAATTTGTGTGGATGCAACAATCAGCCAACGGTTGCATGGAAGGGAATCTACTCCCTTTGTCAGGGTATTTACTACTGTCGCAACAAACATGAATCATTCGTTGCAAAAATCACACACCTATGGTCGGGAAGTTCCGGTCGCTGACAAAGCCCAGGCCAAATTGACCTTTGCAAGCGGCCGACCGCAATATTCCCCGGTCGGGGCATGGCGCAGTCTGGTAGCGCATCTGCTTTGGGAGCAGAGGGTCGGGGGTTCAAATCCCTCTGCCCCGACCACTTGGCCTGCAAACTTGCGCCCGTAGCTCAGCCGGATAGAGCAGCGGATTTCTAATCCGCCGGTCGGGGGTTCGAGTCCCTCCGGGCGCACCATTGACGCGGCCCGAACGACCTTCCTATATAATTTCGCCGGACCGCGGTGGCGGGCGTAGCTCAGCTGGTAGAGCCCCGGATTGTGATTCCGGCCGTCGCGGGTTCGAATCCCGTCGCTCGCCCCATCTGCCCAGGGCCATTAGCTCAATTGGTAGAGCTCCGGACTCTTAATCCGTAGGTTGTAGGTTCGAGTCCTACATGGCCCACCACTTCCTGCGAGCAACCGCAATGCCCGAGACGCGCCGCGACATTCCGGAACCGACCTATCACTGGCCGGGCGGACCTTCGGCCGACGACGACCCGACGCCCCTGGAATCGGCGCTTGGCGCGCTCAAGTTCGGGGCGATCCTGGCCGCGGGGATAACCATCATTTTCTTCTACCTTGCGACTTATTCAGGGTTCGTCGTCTCGCGGTCCGGGGCGAGCCTGGGCGTGCTCGCGGCCTTCGTCCTGCCGAGCCTGCTGGCGTTCCTGAGGACGGCCGTGGTGCGCCGGCGCCGGCGGCCCCCGGAACGCTGAGTCTCATACGCTATAATTGCCGGCTGTAAACGCGGCGGGGGTTGCCGCGGGTGCCGGCCGGTTCCAGATGCGAAAGTGGCGGAACTGGTAGACGCGCCGGATTTAGGTTCCGGTGGGGAAACCCTTGAGAGTTCGAGTCTCTCCTTTCGCACCACGAGGTTGAGTGATCGATGATGGTCTCAGTGGAAAAGTTACCGGGTCTCGAGCGCCGTCTCGACGTTTCAGTGCCGGCAACCCGCGTGCGCCAGCAGGTCGACGCGCGGCTGCTCAAGGTGAGCCGCACCGCGCGCATCAAGGGCTTTCGCCCGGGCAAGGCCCCGATTCACGTGGTGCGCAAGCATTACGGACGCGACGTGCAGCAAGAGGTGATTTCCGACCTGATCCGCGAGACCTTCGCGGAGGCCCTTCAGCAGGAAAAACTGCAGCCCGCCGGGGGGCCGCGCATCGAGCCGCAGAAGACCGGCGAACCCGACGGCCTGCGCTACACGGCGACCTTTGAGGTCTACCCGCAGGTCGAACTGGTCGATCCGGCCGGGATCCGGCTGACACGCCCCACCGCTTCGGTCTCGGACGGGGACATCGACACCATGATCGAGAGCCTGCGCCGCCAGCGCCCGGACTGGACCGACGTTGCACGCGGCTGCGGCGATGGTGATCGCGTCACGATCGACTTCGAGGGACGGATCGGCGGCGAGGCTTTCGAGGGCGGCAAGAGCGAGAACCTCAACGTAGTGCTCGGCGCCGGGCGGCTGCTGCCGGATTTCGAGAAGGCGCTGCGCGGCGCGATCGCCGACGAGAAGCGCGAGTTCGACCTGCGCTTCCCGGACGAATATCCGGCGAAGCACCTGGCGGGCAAGACCGCGCGCTTCCAGGCGATCGTGCGCAAGGTCGAGGCAAGCAGCCTGCCGGAGATTGACGCGACATTCTGCGAGGCCTTCGGCGTGACCGAAGGCGGCATCGAGGCGCTGCGCGCCGAGGTGCGCGACAACATGGAGCGCGAGCTCGCCCAGGCGGTGCAGGCACGGCTCAAGTCGCAGGTCATGGACCAGCTGCTGGCAGCCAACCCGATCGCGGTGCCGAAGGCGCTGGTCGAGGCCGAGATTCGCGACATGCAGGTCGAGCTCATGCGCCGCGCGGGCCAGCGGGACGCGCGCCAGCTTCCGCCGCGCGAGAGGTTCGAGCCCGCCGCAAAGCGCCGTGTTGCGCTGGGCCTGATCCTCAACGAGGTCATCCGCAGGGCGGATATCAAGCCGGATGCGACGCAGGTGCAGTCTCGGCTGGATGAACTGGTATCGACTTATGCGGACCCGGACGAGGCGCGCCGGCAGTACCTGCAGAACGAAGCGGCGACGCGCCAGCTGCAGATGTCCGTGCTCGAGGACCAGGCCGTCGCCTGGGTAGTGGCTGCCGCTCAGGTCACGGACGAGCCGGCAAGCTTCAAGGACATCATGAACTTCGGTGCCGAAGCGGCGTCCGAAGGTGTGGGGTAACGAAATGGGTGGCAGTATCGAAACCAAGGCTCTCAACCTGGTCCCGATGGTGGTCGAGCAGACCGCCCGTGGGGAACGGGCTTATGACATCTACTCCCGGCTGCTGAAAGAGCGGGTGGTGTTCATCGTCGGCGAGGTCGAGGACCACATGGCGAACCTCGTCGTCGCCCAGCTGCTGTTCCTTGAGTCAGAGAATCCGGACAAGGATATCCACCTGTACATCAACTCGCCGGGCGGCGCCGTCACGGCGGGGCTCGCGATCTACGACACGATGCAGTTCATCAAGCCCAACGTCAGCACGATCTGCGTTGGCCAAGCGGCTTCGATGGGCGCCGTGCTGCTCGCCGCCGGTACCAAGGGCAAGCGCTTCGCTTTGCCGAACTCCCGGATCATGGTCCACCAGCCGCTCGGCGGCTTTCATGGCCAGGCGACCGACGTCGAGATCCACGCGCGCGAGATCCTCGACGCCCGCCGGCGCCTCAACGATATCCTGTCGCGGCACACCGGCCAGTCGCTCGAGAAGATCGGCAAGGACACGGACCGCGACAACTTCATGAGCGGCGAGCTGGCTCGTGAGTATGGAATCGTGGATGGGGTCCTTGATAAGCGGGGCCAGCTGCCGCAAATTGGAAAGGACCCGTGAGACTCCGCTGGAGATAGATGCGGCAACTGGTTGACTTGGAATAGGAATTTACCGGCCGAGACCGACATGCTATAAACAGCGTGCCGGCCCCCCGGCAGGGCGAGGGACGCTTGATGGTCGACGACACTCGCGGCAAGCACGACGACGGCAAGCTGCTTTACTGCTCCTTTTGCGGCAAGAGCCAGCATGAGGTGCGCAAACTGATCGCCGGTCCGTCGGTGTTCGTGTGCGACGAGTGCGTCGAGCTGTGCAACGACATCATCCGCGAGGAGCTGGAGGAGAAGCAGGAACGGTCCCGCGACCGCCTGCCCAAGCCCCACGAGATCCGAAAAGTCCTCGACGAGTACGTGATCGGGCAGGATCGCGCCAAGAAGATCCTCGCAGTCGCCGTCTACAACCACTACAAGCGCCTCCAGGCCCGGCCCGGCGACAAGCGGCATCGCAATGAAAAGGACGAGGTCGAGCTTGCCAAGAGCAACATCCTGCTGATCGGCCCGACCGGCTGCGGCAAGACGCTGCTCGCCGAGACGCTCGCGCGGCTGCTGAACGTACCGTTCACCATTGCCGACGCGACCACGCTGACCGAGGCCGGTTACGTCGGCGAGGACGTCGAGAACATCATCCAGAAGCTTCTCCAGAAGTGCGACTACGACGTGGAAAAGGCGCAGACCGGCATCGTCTACATCGACGAGATCGACAAGATTTCCCGCAAGTCGGACAACCCGTCCATCACGCGCGACGTCTCGGGCGAGGGCGTCCAGCAGGCGTTGCTCAAGCTGATCGAGGGCACGGTCGCCTCGGTTCCGCCGCAGGGTGGCCGCAAGCATCCGCAGCAGGAGTTCCTCCAGGTCGACACGACCAACATCCTGTTCATCTGCGGCGGCGCGTTCGCGGGCCTCGAGAAGATCATCGAGAAGCGCAGCTCCCGGGGCGGCATCGGCTTCGTTGCCGAGGTCAAGGCGCCTTCGGAGCGGCCGCAGGGCGCCGACCTGTTCAAGGATGTGGAGCCCGAGGATCTCATCAAGTTCGGCCTGATCCCGGAGTTCGTCGGCCGCCTGCCGGTGGTCGCGACGCTCGAGGAGCTCGACGAAGACGCTTTGGTCACCATCCTGACCCAGCCGCGCAATGCGCTGTCCAAGCAGTACGCGCGCCTGTTCGAGATGGAAAACGTGGAGCTCGAGGTGCGCGAAGACGGGCTGCGGGCAGTCGCACGCAAGGCCATGGACCGCAAGACCGGCGCTCGCGGACTCAGGACCATTCTCGAGAATGTCCTGCTCGACATCATGTACGACCTGCCGTCGCTCAAGAACGTTGCCAAGGTCGTCGTGGACGAGACCGTGATCCTGGGCGACAGCAAGCCGTACCTCGTCTACCGAAGCGACGAGACCCAGGTCGCCGCGCCCGAGATCCGCCGGGCCGCGGGCTCCGACACGCACTGACACACCCGTGACGTTCGTCGCAGCTGAAGGGGTCTGACCCCTCCAGATCCGCGACTTGTTACTCACCGGCACCGTCCCCATGACGTATCCTTCCTGAAGCCAGGAGGATCCGACAGTGCCCGAAGAGAAAAGCCCGTCTCCGAGTGCCCCCGAAGCCACCCGCGTACCGGTCCTGCCGCTGCGCGACGTCGTGGTCTACCCGCACATGGTGATCCCGCTTTTCGTGGGCCGCGACAAGTCGATCTTCGCCCTCGACGAGGCCATGCGCCGGGACAAGCAGATCCTGCTGGTCGCCCAGAAGCAGGCCGACGTCGACGAGCCCAAGGGGCGCGACCTCTATACGGTCGGCACGGTCGCGACGATCCTCCAGTTGCTCAAGCTGCCCGACGGTACGGTCAAGGTGCTGGTCGAAGGCGTCGCGCGCGCAATGGTAGAAAACATCGACGTCGACGGCTATTTCATGGCCGACATGACGCCGCTCCCGGACATCGAGCAGTACGACGAGCGCGAGATCGACGTGCTGACGCGCTCGGTCGTATCGCACTTCGAGCAGTACGTGAAGCTCAACAAGAAGGTGCCGCCGGAGATCCTGACCTCGCTCGCCGGCATCGAGCAGCCGGGCCGGCTCGCCGACACCGTCGCGGCGCACATGGCGCTCAAGCTTTCCGAGAAACAGAAAGTCCTGGAGTCCCAGGACGTGCGCGTCCGCCTCGAGCAGGTGATGTCCCTGATTGAAGGCGAGATGGAAGTGCTGCAGATCGAGAAGAAGATCCGCGGCCGCGTGAAGTCGCAGATGGAGAAGAGCCAGCGCGAGTACTACCTCAACGAGCAGATGAAGGCGATCCAAAAGGAGCTCGGGGACCTCGAGGACGCGCCGAACGAGATCGGGGACCTCGAGAAACGGATCGCGAAGGCGGGCATGCCCAAGGAAGCCCGCGAGAAGGCGACCGGCGAGATCAACAAGCTGAAGCTGATGTCGCCGATGTCCGCGGAGGCCACGGTCGTTCGCAACTACGTCGACTGGCTGGTCAAAGTGCCTTGGAAGAAGCGCAGCAAGGTTCACCACGACATCGCCGCCGCGCAGCAAGTACTGGACGAGGATCATTACGGCCTCGAGAAAGTCAAGGAGCGGATCGTCGAGTACCTTGCGGTCACGCAGCGCGTGAAGCGGCTCAAGGGCCCGATCCTCTGCCTCGTCGGGCCTCCCGGTGTCGGCAAGACCTCGCTCGGCCAGTCGATCGCGCGCGCGACGAACCGGAAGTTCGTGCGCATGTCGCTCGGCGGTGTGCGCGACGAGGCCGAGATCCGCGGACACCGCCGCACCTACATCGGCTCGCTGCCGGGCAAGGTTCTGCAGAACATGGCGCGCACGGGCGTCAGGAACCCGCTGTTCCTGTTCGACGAAGTCGACAAGATGTCGATGGACTTCCGCGGCGACCCGTCGTCGGCGCTGCTCGAGGTGCTCGACCCCGAGCAGAACACGTCGTTCTCCGATCATTACCTCGAGGTCGACTTCGACCTGTCCGAGGTCATGTTCGTTTGCACCGCGAACACCCTCAACATCCCCGCGCCGCTCCTCGACCGCATGGAAGTGATCCGGCTTCCCGGCTACACCGAGGACGAGAAGCAGAACATCGGCCGCCGCTTCCTGCTGCCGAAGCAGGTCAAGCAGAACGGGCTCAAGGAAGGCGAGCTCACGGTCGACGATCCCGCGATCCTCGACATCATCCGTCACTACACCCGCGAATCCGGCGTACGCAACCTCGAGCGCGAGACGGCGAAGATCTGCCGCAAGGCGGTCAAGCGGCTGCTGCTCGAGCCGGACAAGAAGCAGATCGGGGTGACAGCGGACAACCTGAACGACTTCCTCGGTGTGCGGCGTTTCCGCTTCGGTCGCGCCGAGGAGTCGAACCGCGTCGGGCTGGTCACGGGACTTGCCTGGACCGAGGTCGGCGGCGAACTGCTGACGATCGAGGCTGCCGTGGTCCCGGGCAAGGGCAAGCTGCTTTACACTGGACAGCTCGGCGAGGTGATGCAGGAGTCGATCCAGGCCGCAATGACGGTCGTGCGAAGCCGCGCGGATGTCTTCGGCCTCGAGCCGGACTATCACCAGCGGGCGGACGTGCACGTGCACGTTCCGGAGGGCGCGACGCCGAAAGATGGCCCGAGCGCAGGCATTGGGATGTGCACGGCGCTGGTCTCGGCGCTCACCAAGATTCCGGTACGCGCGAGCGTTGCCTTGACCGGCGAGATCACGCTGCGCGGCGAGGTGCTGCCAATCGGCGGCCTCAAGGAAAAGCTGCTCGCGGCCCAGCGCGGCGGCATCGAGACCGTCCTGATCCCGAGCGAGAACGAGAAGGACCTCGTGGAGATCCCGGCCAACATCAAGGACAAGCTCGACATCCGCCCGGTGAAGTGGATCGACGAGGTTCTCGAGATCGCGCTCGAAAGGAGCCCGCAGGTCACGACCACGACGGCACAGCCGGCGGCGGCTCCGGCGGAGGCGCCGAAGGAGCCGGAGCGGCGCACCGGCCGGCGCGTGGTCAAGCCGATCCAGCCTCACTGAACGCAGGAAAAGGGGACGCTAACCTTTTTCGCGTGTCAGCGACTCCGCCAGCGAGCCGGCAGGCAAAAAGGTTAGCGTCCCCTTTTATGTCCCCTTTTACTGCCCCCGGCCGATGCCGTATAGTTCCGCGCCTCCCAGGGGGCCGGAATTCGGTCCACCGGGGTGCTTAGCTCAGCTGGTAGAGCGTCGCCCTTACAAGGCGAATGTCGCAGGTTCGAGCCCTGCAGCACCCACCAGTGACCTGGAGCGGTAGTTCAGTTGGTTAGAATACCGGCCTGTCACGCCGGGGGTCGCGGGTTCGAGTCCCGTCCGCTCCGCCAATTCAAACTCGAGAAGGGTCGTCAGCAATGACGACCCTTTTTCGTTTGCGGCCGGTCGCCATCGCGGCCGATCCTTCGCGTGGCGACTCTAGCTCGCGAGTTCCGCCGTAACTTTAGTCGCTCGCTCGCGAGGTCGCCGCGCTCGGCTCGGCCGGGCCGGCGGCAGGCGCAGTCGCAGCGGGGTCGTGCTTGGCGAACCAGGCGAGGATGTAGGCGATGCGGGCGGCGAGCTGGCTCGGGCGCACGTCGAGAGAGTGGGAGGCGCCGGGGACGCGGACGAGCAGGGTGTCGATGCCGCGGATTCGCAGCGCCTGGTAGTACTGCTCGGATTCCGAGATCGGCGTGCGGTAGTCGAGCTCGCCGGTGACCACCATGGTCGGCGTCTTGACGTTGCCGACGCGCGAGAGCGGCGAGCGCTGCCAGTAGGCTTGGTAATCCTCCCAGGGCGGTGCCGGGAACCAGTACTTGTAGAAGAAGTTCGGCAGGTCAGCGGTCAGTGCGAAGCTCGCCCAGTTGATGACGGGCTTCTGCACCGCCGCGGCGCGGAATCGGTCGGTGGTGCCGACGATCCAGGCAGAGAGGACGCCGCCGCCGCTGCCGCCCGTCACGAACAGGCGCTCCGGATCGACGCCGCCGCGTGCGATCGCCGCGTCCACCGCTGCCATCAGGTCGTCAAAGTCGCGGCCCGGGTAGGCGTGGTGGATCGCGTTCCCGAAGTCCTCGCCGTAGCTGGTACTGCCGCGCGGATTCGAGAACAGGACGTTGTAGCCGGCGGCAGCGTAGAGCTGCAGTTCCGCCGTAAACCGCGGACCGTAGTTGGTGTGCGGGCCGCCGTGGATCTCGAGGATCAGCGGATACTTCTTCGCGGGATCGAAGCCGGGCGGCCGGATCAGCCAGCTCTGCACGCGGCGGCTATCCACCGGCGTCGTGCTCCAGATCTCCTCGACCTGTCCGAGTTCGCGCAGCGGGAGGAGATCCTCATTGAGCGTCGTCAGGCGGCGCGACTTCCCGCCATCGTGGATTGCCACCGCGGCGAGGTCATGGTTGTCGTTCGCGCTGTAGGCGATCGTGCCGTCGCGGGCGACGGAGAACGAGCCGCCGCCGTAGGGGCGAGACCAGGCTTCGCCGCCGAGGTCGTCGACCAGATTGGTGACACGTCCGGCGAGATCGGCCTCCGCGACACGGGTCGTGCCCTGGTCGTCGTACTGGAAATAAATGCGCCGGCTGTCGCGGCTCCAGGTCGGGCGCTCGATGTCGCGGTCGAGGTCGGCGGCGAGTTCGCGTACCTCGCCGTTGTCGCGGCGCAGCAGGTATAGGCGCGCGCGCTGATAGCCTTGGTAGCGGTCGTCGAAGCCGGTATAGGCGAGGTACTTGCCGTCCGGGGACTCCACGGGCTGCGCGTCCGGGCCGAATCGCTGCGTCAGCGCCCGGATGCTGCCGGTGGCAACGTCGATGGCGTAGATCTCGCTGTCGTTCGGCTCGAGGTCGGCATTCTCGTGGCGGTTCGCGGAGACGAGAATCTCGCTGCCGTCAGCGGACCAGGCGAGGTCGTCGTGGTTGAAGGCGCCTTCCGTGAGCTGGCGCGGTGTGCCGCCGTCGGCCGGCACGACGAACACCTGGCCGAAGGCGTCGGGCAGATAGCCTTCGCCGTCGGCACGGTAGACCATGCGGTCGATGGCCTTGAGCGGCTCGGCCCACTGGGCGTCCGCGGGCTTTTCCGGCAGCTTGACAGTGAGAGCGTCGTGCTTGAACGGCACGCGCATGACGAAAGCGAGCTGGCGTCCGTCGGGCGACCAGGCGAGGTTTCCCGGGGGTTTCAGCAGGTTCGTCACCCGGGCCGTCACGCCATCCTTGAACCAGTGCAGGTGGATCTGCGCGCCATCGCCGTCCGCGGCGACGAAGGCAAGGCGCGCGCCGTCCGGCGACCAGCGCGGGTTGCCCTGGCTACCTGCGCCGCCCCACAGCGGCCGGTGATTGCCGCTGTCCCGATCGACGAGCCAGATCGCGCCGCGGCGCGTGTCCGTCTTCAGGTCGAACGAGCGGCGCACGTAAGCGATACGTGTCCCGTCCGGCGAGATTTCCGGGCCGCTCGCCCACTCGAGAGAGAAGACGTCGAGCGGCGAGAACACCGGTTTCGCGGCTGCGGCGAGGGCGGGGGGAGACGCAACGAGTGCGGCAACGATCAGGACGACGGCATAGAACGGCATCCCAGGCTCCTGGCTACGGGTGGGAAGGCGGTCATGCTAACCTAGCGCCCCGTTTTTTGGTTTTTTTGAAGGGGACGCACCCCTTCATATTCACGTACGTGGTTTGTACGTGCCAACTGATCAAAGGTGAATATGAAGGGGTGCGTCCCCTTCAAAAACAATGCTACAGACCATCCATGACAAGCTGAAAGGCATCTTCGCGGTCACGATCCTGGTCGCGCTCGGCATCGTCTTCGTATTCTGGGGTGTCAGCTTCAACTCGGATTCGGGCGGACTCACCCGCGCCCGGGGCGTCGAAGTGAATGGCCGCGAGATCCCGGTTGCGGATGTGCAGGGCAACTACCAGAACGAGCTGTCGCGCGTACAGTCCATGATGGGCGAAGCTGGCGTGCCGGACGAGCTGCGCAAGACGATCCAGCAGCGCGTCCTCGACCAGGCGGTGCGCACCGAACTCCTGCGCCAGCGGACCGAGGAACTCGGTTTCCAGGCGACCGACTCCGAGGTGCTCGAGGCAATCCAGCAGGTGCCCGCCTTCCAGGTCGAAGGTCGCTTCTCGCCGGACGCGTACCACGCGGCACTGCGCTCGATCGGGCTCTCGCCCGACAGCTTCGAAGCCGAGCAGCGTCAGTTCGTGCTCGCGCGGCAGCTTGATCGGGGCCTCTACAGTTCGGCTTTCGTGCTGCCGGGTGAACTGGCGCGCTCCGTCGCGCTCCGTGACGAAGTCCGCACGCTCGGCTGGGTGCAGATGCCCGCGACCGGGTTCGAATCCGCGGTCGAACTCGATGACGCCGCGCTCGCCAGGTTCCATGAAGCGAACCAGGCGCGATACATGACCGAGGAGCAGGCAACCGTCGATTTCATCGAGCTCGACATCGAGGCATTCGCCGCACGGGCGGACATTTCCGAGCAGGCGCTGCGCGAGCACTACGAGGAGGGCAAGGCCAGCTACACGACGCCAGGCCGCCGTCGCGCGCGACACATCCTGATCACCGGCGACGACGCCGCCGCCGAGGCAAAGGCGACGCAGGCGTTCCAGCGTGCGAAGGCCGGCGAGGATTTCGCCGCGCTTGCCCGCGAGCTGTCCGATGATACGGTCTCCAAGGAAGCCGGCGGTGACCTCGGGGAGGCCATGCGCGCCGACTTCGTCGGTCCATTCGCGGACGCGGTCTGGAGCATGGCGCCCGGCGAGATCCGTGGTCCAGTCAGGACTGAATTCGGCTGGCACGTGATCAAACTCGAAAGCGCCTCGGCCGATATCACCCGCAGCTTCGAGGATGTGCGCGCGGAGCTCGAACCGGAGTTCCGGCGCTCGCAGGTCGAGAAAGCTTTCGGTGATGCGCAGGAGGAACTCGACACGCTGGCATTCGAGGCCTCGGGCGACCTGGACTCGGTGGCCACCCGGATCGATTTGCCCGTGAAGCGCATCGAGCGCTTCACACGCGCGGGCAGCGCAGAACTCGGCGCGACGCCAGACGTAACAGCCGCTGTGTTCTCGCCTGAAGTGATCGCAGGCCGGGAGCTCCGGGTCGTCGAAATTGCGCCGGGGAGAGTGGTCGCTCTCGCCGTCAAGGCCCACCAGCCGGCCCGTGCGCGCCCGCTCGACGAGGTTCGCGCCGAGGTAGTCGAGTCCCTTCGCCTGGAGGCCGCCGGGAAACTCGCCGCGGCGCGGGCGGCCGAAGCCGCCCAGGCGCTGTCCCAGGGCGCCGACTGGGTTTCCACGGTTGCTCCCTGGCGCGGCGAGGCGGGCACGGAGGCGCCGAGGACACTGCGCCGCGACGACCCCTCGGTTCCGGGGGAGATCCTCGCTGCGGCCTTCAGCGCGCCGGTCGCCTCCGGCAAGCCGGCATTCGGCACCGCGACCCTCGCCAATGGCGATGCGGCCCTCTGGACCGTGATATCCGCCCAGGCCGGCAAGGTCGATGTACTCGATCAGGCCGCGCGCCAGGCGGCCTTCAACGAAGCCCGCGACCGCCAGGCCATGTCCGACGCGACCGTGTACATCACGACGCTGCGCGAGAACGCGGAAGTCGACGTCAATCCGAAGCTGTTCGAGTAAGAGCGAACCGGAGTCGGGCCCGCCCGGACAACCCTCGCTCGTTCCGCCCGAACTTAGTCACTTCGCTCGGGTGTCCGGGCGGGCCGGAAGCCGGAACGCGCGTCAACCGACTGCGGCCTTACGCCGCGCGCCGTCCTTACGCTCGTCGAACAGGCCGCCGTCCCGCTGCTCGCGGTGGCCGGGCGGGTCCCCGAAGCGAAGTGACTAAGTTCGGGCGGAACGAGCGAGGGGACCCGACCAGCCACCGCAAGCGGTTGGCCCTTGCGACCTATTCCGGGAAGCTCATTCCGACGTGCGAATACCCGGCATCAACGTACAGCGTCTCGCCGGTGATGCCCGCGGCCAGGTCGGAGCAGAGGAATGCGGCCGCGTTGCCGACGTCGTCGATGGTGACGTTGCGCTTCAACGGCGAGACCTGTTCGACGTGATGCAGCATCTTGCGGAACCCGGGAATGCCCGCCGCCGCCAGCGTCTTGATGGGACCCGCTGAAATCGCATTCACGCGGATGTTCTTCGCGCCGAGGTCGGCCGCGAGGAAACGTACGTTGGCCTCGAGGCTCGCCTTGGCGAGACCCATGACGTTGTAGGACGGTATGGAGCGCACGGCGCCGAGGTAGGAGAGGGTCAGGATCGCCCCTGCGCGCGACTCCATGAGGGGAAGCGCGGCGCGCGCAAGCGCGGTCAGGCTGTAACTCGACACGTCATGCGCGGTCGCGAAGTTCTCGCGCGTCGTCGCTTCGACAAAGCCGCCGGTGAGCGCCTCGCGCGGTGCGTAGGCCACCGAATGGACGAGGATGTCGATCTCGCTCCACTCGCTGCGGATGCGGGCGAAAGCGGCATCGATTTCGGCGTCGATGCCGACATCCATCGGCATCACGAGCTTTGAACCTAGTTCTACCGCGAGCTCGAGCACGCGGCTCTTGATTCGTTCGTTCTGGTAGCTGAAGGCGAGCTCGGCGCCCTCGCGGTGCATGGCCTGCGAGATGCCCCAGGCGATGGAACGGTCGGTCGCGAGCCCCACGATCAGGGCTTTCTTGCCAGCCAGGAACCCCATGCCTTCCCTCCCGACGAATTCAGCCGCCGACGCTCGAGCCTCCTGCGACGTGGATCGTCAGGGACTGGCCGGCGCGCAGCGAGGTGCTGCCGCCCATGTTATTCCATGACTGGATCTCGCGGACGGTCACTGCGTACCGCCGGGCGATCCCCGAGAGCGTGTCGCCACGCTTCACCTTGTATTTCACCTTGCCGTCCGCCGCGGCGACGCGTGTCGTCTCGGTGGCCGCGGCTCCACCGCCGCTGCCGCCGCTGCCCGCGACCTGCAGGCGCTGGCCGGGCTGCAACAGGGACTTGGCCGAGATGTGGTTCATGCGCGCGAGCTGCGTGACCGTCATGCCGTACTTGCGCGAGATGCTCCACAGCGATTCGCCGCCCTTGACCCGGTGCACGCGCCGCTCCATGTCGGAGCCGAGACCCGCGCGCAGTTGCGAGACATCGCCCGCGGGCACCCACAGGACGTCGCCCGTCTCGAGGCCCGACTGCGGTCCGTCATTCATGCGGTCGACGAAGGATTCCGGCACCTTGTAGCGGCCGGAGATCGAGGCGAGCGATTCGCCGGGCTCCACGGTGTGAACGGCCATCTTCGCGCGCGCGGCGGGATCGAGCGCCGCGAGCCTGACGGTGAAATTATCCGCGACCACTTCGGGGACCAGCATGCGGTGCGGGCCGTCCGGGTCCGTCATCCAGCGGTTCCACGACGGATTCAGCGCATGCAGTTCCTCGGGGTCGACGCCCGCGAGTTCCGCCATCAGGCGCAGGTCAACCGGGCCGCCGGTCGGCACGACTCGGAAGTAAGGCGCATCCGGGATCGGCGGCAGGTAGAAGCCGTAGCGGTCCGGCTCGCGAACCATCCTTGCGAGCGCAATCAGCTTGGGCACGTAGGCCCGCGTCTCGGCAGGCAGGGAGAGCGAAAAGAAATCGGTCGGCCGACCGAGCGCCTTGTTGCGGTTGATCGCGCGCTGGACGTTGCCCTGCCCGTAGTTGTATGCCGCGATCGCCAGGAACCAGTCGCCATCGAAGCGCTCGTTGAGCGCGGTGAGGTACTCGAGGGCGCCGCGCGTGGACTCGAGCACGTCACGTCGCTTGTCCTGCCAGTAATTGCGGCTCAGGCCGTAGCGTTCGCCGGTCGGCGCGATGAACTGCCACAGTCCCGATGCATGGGCGCGCGAATAGGCAAACGGATTGAAGGCGCTCTCGACCACCGGCAGCAGCGCGAGGTCGCCGGGCAGGCCGCGATACTCGACCTCGTTGGCGATGTGGTGCAGGTAACGCTGCGCACGGCCGAAGATGCGCGCCAGGTAATCGGGGTTGCGCTGCAGCCATTCGATCTCGCGGTCGATGCGCGGGTGGTCGACCTGGGGCAGCGAAAGCTTGCTGCGGATGCGGACGATCACGTCGCCGTAGGCGACGGCAGTCGGGAGCGGCTCGACTTCGGGTGCCAGTGCCTCGAGCTCTTCAGGTGTAGTCGCGGCTGTCTCGGTCTCTGCCGGGAATGCGGCCTCGACGGGGGTGTAGACAATCTGCTCGGTGGGCAGCGGGCTTTCATTCGCGACCGGCTGCGAAGCGCAGCCGGCGACCGCAAGGCCGGCGACAGTCAGGAAGAAAGGAGGCAGGATCCGGATTCGCGCGTCAGTCATCTGAACGTATCCTTCCAGCTGCGAAGTGCCGCAAACACGGCGATCGCGGTGGGCAGCATCCTGCCGGCACGGCGTTCAGCCGATGATTTGACATTTTCATGGCTGCTTCGCAGAAATGGATTGACGTGCTTCTCAAGCTCGATGGTTGACGGCAGGGTAGGCCGGCCTTCCGCCCGGAGGGCCGCCGCCCGTTTGACATAGTCCATTATGGCCGAGTTGCCAGGCTCCACGGCCAATGCGAACCGCAAATTGGCCTCCGTGTACTCATGCCCGCAATAGACCCTGGTCTCACCCGGGAGGCCCGCCAGGCTATCGAGGGAGGCCAGCATCTGGGCGGGCGTCCCTTCGAACAGCCGCCCGCAGCCCGCGCTGAAAAGCGTGTCGCCGCAGAACAGCACGCCATGTCCCACAAAGGCAATGTGCCCCGCCGTGTGGCCGGGTACATCCAGCACGCCGAACTCGAGCCCGAGCGAGGCAAGGCGCGCGAGCATGCCGCCCGCGAGCGGCTCGCAGTCGACCGGCATTCGCTCCCGCGCGGGTCCGAACACCTGCGCGCCAGTGGCGGCGACCAAGCCGGCGATGCCGCCGACGTGATCGGCGTGATGGTGTGTCGCGAGAATCGCTTCGAGCCGTAGTCCATCGGCGGCGAGCGCCGCGAGTACCGGGCCGGCATCGCCCGGATCGACGACGGCGACCGAGCGCGAATCGCCCGCTGCGCGAATCATCCAGATGTAGTTGTCGTGGAAGGCCGCGATCGGCCGTACATCGAGCATGGCGAAGTGTATCGCGCGGGCATTGCAGCCGGGACTCCGGCTCGCTTGCGCGGGCGGAACTTTACGCGCTCGCTCGCCGGGTCCCGGCCGCTTGCCAGCGCGATGCGCCGCCCCGCCGGATCCCGCGCGTGGCGGCGGAAGCGGTTATGCTTTCTGCATGGCACAGCACGCGCCAGATCACCCGGATCTCGATGCCTGGCTTGCCGGGCCGCTCGGCCGCATGCTGGTCGAGCAGGAGCGCGAGATCGTCGCGGACGCGCTCGAGTGCGCTTTCGGCCTGCATTGCGTGCAGGTCGGCCGCTGGGGCGAACGCGACGTATTCCTGTCGCGCGCCCGCACGCGCCGTGCCGCGCTGGTGGCGGACCGCCAGGCAGTGGGTGTGGCGCTCGTCTCGGAGCCTGCTGCCCTTGCGCTGCAGTCGGACAGCGTGGACGTGATGCTGCTCCCGCACACCCTCGAGTTCGCGCCGGATCCGCACGAGGTGCTGCGCGAAACGGCGCGCGTGCTGGCGGGAGAAGGCGAACTGGTGGTGCTCGGCTTCGATCCGCTCGGCACCTGGTCGCTGCGTGGCGCTTTCACGCGCGGGGGATCTCCGCCCGGGATCCTACGCACGATTCCGGCGACGCAGCTCGCGGACTGGCTGAAACTGGTCGGATTCGAAGTCGGCCCTCCGGTCCGCTACCTGTACGCGCCCCCGGTCGCGAGCCTCGTGGCCGGGCGGGCGCGCAGTTTCCTCGAGCGCGCAGGCCGCCGCGCCTGGCCGCGGTTTTCCGGTGCGTACCTGCTGCGTGCGCGCAAGCGCGTGCACTCGATGACGCCGGTGCGCCTGCGCAAGCGCCTGCGCACCGCCGTCATCGGCGGCCTCGCCGAGCCCGCGGCGCGGCGCGTTTCTTGAACCGCGTCGAGATTTACACCGACGGCGCCTGTCGCGGCAATCCGGGCGCCGGCGGCTGGGGCGCGGTGTTGCGTTACCGAGGCCGCGAGCGCGAGCTTTTTGGCGGCGAGCGCGACACCACGAACAACCGCATGGAGATGACGGCGGCGATCCGTGCGCTCGAGGCCCTGCAGCGCCGCTGCCGGGTTGCCGTCTACACGGATTCGAAATACCTGCGCGACGGGATCACGACTTGGCTCGCCGACTGGAAGCGCCGCGACTGGCGCACCGCGGGACGCAAAGAGGTCAAGAACCAGGACCTCTGGCTGCAGCTCGACGAGCTTGCGACCCGCCACGACATCGAGTGGCACTGGGTGCGCGGACATGACGGCCACCCGGAGAACGAGCGGGCGGATTCGCTCGCGAACCGGGGCATCGACGAACTGGAGAATAAAGGGGACGCACCCCTTTAGCTGCTCAGGGTAAAGGGGTGCGTCCCCTTTTATTCCTAGCTGCTATCCTTTCGCCCAGTGCGCCAGATCGTCCTTGACACCGAAACGACCGGGCTCGAAGTCGCGGAAGGCCACCGCGTCATCGAGATCGGCTGCGTGGAGCTCGTTCACCGCCGGCCGACCGGGCGCCACTGGCATCGCTACCTGAAGCCGGACCGTGAAGTGGACCCGGGCGCGCTTGCTGTACATGGCATCACCGACGAGTTCCTCGCCACGCAACCTGCGTTCACGGACGTTGCCGGAGATTTCCTCGCCTTCGTGGAGGGCGCGGAACTGGTGATCCACAACGCCGACTTCGACGTCGGCTTCCTCGACGCGGAGCTCGCCGCGGCGGGAATCGAAGGCGGCATCGAAGGGCGCTGCCGCGTGCTCGACACGCTTGCACTCGCGCGTCGACTGCACCCGGGGCAGCGCAACAGCCTCGACGCGCTCTGCAAGCGCTACAACGTCGACAATTCCGGCCGCGACCTGCACGGCGCCCTGAAGGATGCCCGCATCCTCGCGGACGTCTATCTGACGATGAGCGGCGGACAGGCCGCGCTCGGCCTCGATGCAGCGCCCGCCACCGGAGCCGCCGCACTGGCTGGCCGCGCGTCGCGCGGGGACGTGAAACTGCAGGTCGTGCATGCGAGCGCAGTCGAACTTGCCGCGCACGAGCAGTCGCTCGAGGCGATCGACCGCGCGTCCGGCGGCCGCACCCTGTTCCGAGCTGCGTCTTCCCGTGGCGCGTAAGCCGCCGCCGGAGCTCTCGCTCATAAACTGTCGCATCGCGGTGATCGGCCTCGGCTACGTCGGCCTGCCGCTCGCGGTCGAGTTCGGCAAGCATTACGAAACGACCGGCTTCGACATCGACCCGGGCCGCATCGGCGAACTGAAGCGCGGCAAGGACCGCACGCTGGAGACGGACCCGCGCGAGCTGCGCGCGGTGAAGCGGCTGAAATTCACTGCGGAACTGCGGGACCTCAAGCACTGTCGCGTTTTCGTGGTCACGGTCCCGACGCCGATCGATGCCGACAAGCGGCCGGACCTCGGCCCGCTCGAGCGTGCGAGCGAGTCCGTCGGCAAGGTCCTGAAGCGCGGCGACATCGTGATCTTCGAGTCGACCGTGTATCCGGGCTGCACCGAGGAAGTCTGTGTCCCGATCCTCGAGAAGCATTCGGGGCTGCACTTCAACCAGGATTTCTTCGCGGGCTACAGCCCGGAGCGCGTCAACCCCGGTGACCGCGAACACCGGCTGCCGACGATCCGCAAGGTGACTTCAGGTTCGACGCCGGAGGCGGCCGACTTCGTCGACAAGCTCTACGGCTCGATCATCAAGGCGGGCACGCACAGGGCGTCGTCGATGCGCGTCGCCGAGGCCGCCAAGGTGATCGAGAACACGCAGCGCGACGTGAACATCGCGCTCGTCAACGAGCTGGCGCTGATCTTCAACCGCCTCGGCATCGACACCCAGGAGGTACTCGAGGCGGCAGGCAGCAAGTGGAATTTCCTGCCGTTCCGGCCCGGGCTCGTCGGCGGACACTGCATCGGCGTCGATCCCTACTACCTCACGCACAAGGCGCAGCAGATCGGCTACCACCCGGAGATGATCCTCGCCGGCCGACGCATCAACGACAACATGGCGCTGTACGTCGCGGGCGAGGTGGTGCGCCTGATGGTCGCTAAGCGGATCCACGTGACCGACTCGCGCATCCTCGTGATGGGTCTCGCCTTCAAGGAGAACACCCCGGACCTGCGTAACTCCAAGGTCGCCGAGCTGGTCGCCGAACTCAAGGACCACGGTGCCAGAGTGGATGTCTGGGATCCCTGGGTCAGCGCGAAGGAAGCGGCGCACGAATACGGCATAAAGCTCGTGAAGCGACCCACGCGTGGCCGTTACGACGCCATCGTGCTGGCGGTCGGTCACCGTGAGTTCGCGGCCATGCAGGCCGTCGAGATCCGCAGGCTCGCGCGGCGCAAGCACGTCATCTACGACATCAAGTACATGCTGGACCGCACACAGTCCGACGGCCGTCTCTGATGCGCGTGCTGGTAACTGGCGCCGCCGGGTTCATCGGTTACCACGTCGCCGGTCGCCTGCTCGCACGCGGCGACGAGGTGATCGGCCTCGACAACCTGAACCCGTACTACGACCCGACGCTCAAGGAGGCGCGGCTCGCGCGGCTCACCTCGCAGCCTGGATTCCGCTTCGAGCGCATCGACCTTGCGGACCGCAAGGCGATGGAGGCGCTGTTCGCGGGCGGGGCAATCGGCCGCGTCGTGCACCTGGCGGCGCAGGCGGGTGTGCGCTATTCCGTCGAAAACCCGCATGCCTATGCCGACAGCAACCTGACTGGCACGCTGCACGTGCTGGAAGGCTGCCGCCATCACGGGGTCGAGCACCTCGTCTTCGCGTCCACGAGTTCGGTCTACGGCGCGAACACGAAGATGCCGTTCTCCGTCCACGACAACGTCGACCATCCGCTGTCGTTCTACGCCGCGACCAAGAAGGCCAACGAGCTCATGGCGCACACCTACGCCGGGCTCTACGGGCTGCCGGTGACCGGCCTGCGGTTCTTCACCGTGTACGGGCCCTGGGGCCGGCCGGACATGGCGCTGTTCCAGTTCACGCGCAACATCATCGCGGGCAAGCCGATCGACGTTTTCAACTACGGCAAACATCGGCGCGACTTCACCTATGTCGATGACATCGCGGGCGGCGTGATCGCGGCACTCGATCACGTCGCCGCCCCGAATCCGTCCTGGGACGGGAACGCCCCCGACCCGGCGACCAGCCGCGCGCCCTACCGCATCTACAACATCGGCAACAATCGTCCGGTTGAACTGATGCACTACATCGCAGTGCTCGAGGCATGCCTGGGACGCAAGGCCGAGAAAAATTTCCTGCCTTTGCAGGTCGGCGACGTGCCGGACACCTGGGCCGACGCCGAGGATCTGGTGCGGGACGTGGGCTACCGTCCTTCGACGCCGGTCGAGGAGGGCGTGGCGAAGTTCGTGGCCTGGTACCTCGACTACTACCGGGATGGCGGGCCCGCGACCCCGCGGGTCACGAACCTTGGCTGACGCCCTCGCGAGCCACGCGCGCCGCCTCGCTGCGACGCCTGTGCGCGCCCTGTTTTCCTCGGACCCGGAGCGCTTTGCACACTTCTCGCGCGAGGCCGTCGGCCTGCTGTTCGACTTCAGCCGGCAGCGGCTCGACGCCGCCGCGTTCGACGACCTCGTGCGGCTGGCAGAGGCGAAGGATCTGCATGGGCACATCGAGGCGCTGGCCTCGGGCGAATCGGTCAACGTGAGCGAAGGCCGCGCGGCGCTGCACACGCTGCTGCGGACGCCGGCCGGCAAGGCGACTGCGGGCCTCGGGCCGCAGCATGCGGAAGTGCTCGCGGTTCGCGCGCAATGCGCAGCCTTCGTGCGCGAGATTCACGAGGGCGGGCGCCGCGGCGCGGGCGGCGAGCGCTTCAGCGACGTCGTCAACATCGGCATCGGCGGCAGCGACCTCGGCCCGGCGATGGCGGCGGCGGCGCTCGCACCTTTCGAGGCGGGCTTGCTGCGCACGCATTTCGTGTCGAACGTCGATGGCACGCAGTTCGCCGACCTTGCCCCGGCGCTCGATCCTGCGCGCACCCTGGTGATCGTCTGCTCGAAGACTTTCACGACCCAGGAAACGCTCGCGAACGCGCGCCGCGTGCGCGCCTGGCTCGCCGGGCGGCTCGGCGAGTCGGCCGTGCCGAAGCACTTTGCAGCCGTGTCCACCAACCACGAGGCGATGAATGCATTCGGAATCGGTGCCGACGCCCGCTTCGCGATGTGGGACTGGGTCGGCGGTCGCTACTCGCTGTGGTCGGCGGTCGGGCTCGCGCTTGAACTCGCGATCGGTACCGCACATTTCGAGGCGCTGCTCGCGGGCGCGCACGCGATGGACGAGCATTTCCGCAGCGCGCCGGTCGCGGAGAACCTGCCGGCGCTCGCGGGTCTGATCGCGTACTGGAACCGCAATGCGCTGAATTGCGCAAGCCATGCGGTGCTGCCGTACACGCAGCGACTCGCGCGGCTGCCGGCCTACCTCCAGCAGCTCGAGATGGAAAGCCTCGGCAAGCGCGTGACGCAGGACGGCCGGCCTGTCGCCGGATCCACGGGCGCCGTCATCTGGGGCGAACCGGGATCGAACGCCCAGCATTCGTTCTACCAGCTCCTGCACCAGGGCACCGCAGAGGTCAGCGCGGACTTCCTCCTGCCGCTCGCCGCTGCGGCAGATGCCGAAGCGGACGAACTGGCGATCGCGAATTGTCTCGCGCAGGTCCAGGCCCTGATGGCCGGCCACGATTCGCCGGAGCCGCATCGCGTGCACCCGGGAAGCCGGCCGCTGTCGCTGCTCGTGTTCCCGCGGCTCGATCCGCGCACGCTGGGCGCCCTCGTCGCTTTCTACGAGCACAAGGTGTTCGTCGAATCGGTGCTGTGGGACATCAACCCCTTCGATCAGTGGGGCGTTGAGCTGGGCAAGAAGATCTGCGCGACCCTGCTGCCGCTTGGAGAGTCGCCGCCGCCGCCGGAACTTGCCCAACTGGCGGCTTGGATCAGGCGGAATCGCCCCGTCTAGGCAATTATTGTAAAGTACGTCAAGTACTTGCCGACTGATCCTCGATCCTGAATGAAAACGACGGCGATGTTTTTTGCCGGTGCAATCCTGCTTGCAGGCTTGCCCGCCAGCGCGGATCCCTGGATCGCACCGGGCGATGCGCGACTGCGCCACGACATCGAGCTGCTCGCCGACGCCGGCGTCATCCGCGCGCCGGTCACGGCCTGGCCGATGTCCTGGGGGGAAGTCGCGCGTGACGTCTCCGGCGCGCGGCTCGACGAGGATGCGCCGGAGTGGATGCGGGCGGCGCTGGCGCGCGTGCAGACAGGCGCGCGTCGCGCGGAGCGCACTGGCTCCGTCGAATGGAACGCGCGCCTCGCCGCTTCCGAGGCGCCCATGGCGTTGCGCCGTTTCGGCGACACGCCGCGCGAGTCGGGTGAGGTCTCGGCGGG